>Ga0209624_10003610_pt1 | contig 10883 bp, 8 predicted proteins | sample JacPinW_OM2H0_O1_FD_188565 | JGI IMG/M metagenome (GOLD analysis project Ga0209624, IMG submission 188565) | Forest soil microbial communities from Algoma, Ontario, Canada - Jack Pine, Ontario site 1_JW_OM2H0_O1 (SPAdes) (version 2) | ecosystem: Environmental > Terrestrial > Soil > Boreal... | reverse complement strand
TGCGCTCTATGCGTCACAGCCGGACCAATTCCGCTCGGAACTGTACGATCGGCTGGCGACGCCGCTCTACCCGCTGGCATTCGTCATTCTGGCGTATGCATTCCTCGGTCCGCCACAGACGACGCGCCAAAGCCGAACGCTCGCACTGCTTGGCATGATCGGCATAGTCGCTTTGCTGCGGCTTACCGGTTTCATCAGCGTGATCGTCGGCGTGCGCGTGCCAAGCATTCTGGCCGTCCAATACGTTGCGTTGCTCGGGGCTATCGCCGGCGGCCTTTGGCAGATCCGGCGGGGACGGGCGGTCGAGCCCGCGGCCGCGGTGGCGAAGCTTGCGACCGCGATCAGCGACCGCATCGCGCGGGCGACGAGTTAGGGAGCGGACCATGATCACCGGCACGCTCTCGCGCTATTTCGGAATGCGGTTTCTCACTTCCGTCGTCGGCGCTTTCGTCGGCGTGGTCGCGCTGGCCGCGATGATCGACTACGTCGAATTAATGCGGCGCGGCGCCGACTGGCCCAATGCCACGGCCTGGGTACTCGCCAAGATTTCCATGTATCGCGTGCCGCAGCTCACCGAACGCATCATGCCGTTCTCGGTGCTGGTCGGGGCGATGTCATGCTATCTGGCGCTTTCGCGTCGTCTCGAATTGGTGGTCGCGCGCGCCGCCGGAGTCTCCGCTTGGCAGTTCGTGGCGCCGGCCATGATCGCGGCGTTCCTGTTCGGCACGGTCGCCACCACCATCTACAATCCGATCTCGGCGATGTTGCACGAACGCTCCAAGCGTCTCGAAGCTGACATGCTCGGTGAGAATCTCTCCGCCTTGCAGGAGAGCACCAGTGGATTTTGGGTGCGCCAGAAGAGCGCCGATGGCGGCGCCATCATCAATGCTAGTTCGAGCCGCGACCAAGGCGCGGAACTTGGCGGCGTCAGCGTCTATACCTTCGACAGCGCCGGTCATTTCCAACAGCGAATTGAAGCCAAAAGCGCCACGCTTGAACCCGGCTATTGGCGGCTCGAAGACGCGCGCATCTACGGCAGCGGCAAAGCGCCAGACCTCGAGAGCACTTATCGGCTCGGCAGTAACCTGACACTCGAACAGGTTCGGGAAAGCTTCGCCACGCCAGAAACCGTACCGTTCTGGGAACTGCCCACTTACATCGAGATGGCGGATCGCGCCGGACTCGGGGCGGCGGGTTATCGGCTGCAATATCAAGAGCTGTTGGCGCGGCCGTTTCTTCTGGCCGCGATGGTGTTGCTCGCAGCATCGGTGAGCCTGCGCTTTTTCCGCTTCGGCGGCGTGCAGAAGATGGTCCTGAGCGGCATCACCGCGGGATTCCTCCTCTTCGTCTTGTCGAAAATCACCGAGGACATGAGCAAATCGGAGCTCATGTCGCCGGCGGCGGCGGCGTGGATTCCGGTCGTAGTCGGAGGCCTGACCGGATTTGTCGCGTTGTTGTACCTGGAGGACGGATAGTGGCGAGTTGGCGTAGCCCTTTCTGTCGGGGTTTGAGTAGTCGCGTTCGAGTGGGTGCGACGGCTCTCGTTGCGCTGCTTTTATTTGTCCTCGGCGCTGGTTTCATACCCGATCGCGTGGCGGCGCAAGACGCGCCCGATCACATGCCGGCGCAAGAGGGAGGCATCAACCTTATGCATTTCCCGCGGCGGCCGCCGCCGCCGCCAAAAAAACCGCCGCCGCCATCGAACGCGCCGATGCTCGTGCAGGCGACCGAGATCAGATACGACTACACCAACAATACTGTTGCCGCAGTGGGCAACGTGCAGATCTATTACGGCGGCGCGACTATCGAAGCCGACCAGGTCATCTACGACCAAAAAACCAAGCGTCTGCGCGCGCAGGGCAATGTCAGGCTGACCGAGCCGGACGGCAAGATCACCTATGGGCAGGTGATCGATCTCAGTGACGATTATCGCGACGGTTTCGTCGATTCGCTGCGACTGGAGACACCCGACGATACGCGCTTTGCCGCGGCGCGCGCCGATCGGACCAAGGGAAACTACACGGTCCTGGAAAACGGCGTCTACACCGCCTGCGAGCCATGCAAGGACGATCCGAAAAAACCGCCGCTCTGGCAGGTTCAAGCCGCCCGGATCATCCACGACGAAGGCGAGAAGATGCTTTACTTCGAAGATGCTCGCATCGAGTTCTTCGGGGTGCCGCTCGCTTATGTGCCGTTCATGTCGGCACCCGACCCGACGGTCAAGCGCAAGAGCGGTTTTCTGTTCCCAACCCTGTCGGACACCTCGCAATACGGCTTTGGCATTCAGCCGACATACTTCTGGGCGCTCGCGCCCAATTATGACCTCACTCTTTCGTCGCTGATAACAACGAAGCAGGGTCCGCTGGTTGAGGGCCAATGGCGGGATCGCCTGCTGAACGGCTCCTACACGATTAGAGCTTCCGGGATTTGGCAGCTAGATCCGGGTTACTTTGCCGACCGCGACGGGCCGAATAGTCCAACAGCAAATACGTTCCGTGGCGAAATAGATTCAGAGGGACAGTTCGCGATTAATAACAACTGGGTGTGGGGTTGGACCGGTCTGCTCGTGACCGACTCGCAGTTCCTGAACGACTACCAAATCAAACAATTCGGCGCCAAATTCGATCCATTGCAGTCGGAGGTCGTGAGCTCAGGCCTATCGCAGCTTTATTTGAGCGGCTCTGGCGACCGAAGCTATTTTGATGTGCGTTCGATCTACTTTTATGGCTTTTCGGAGTTTGACAATCAGGCCCAAATTCCGATCATTGCTCCAGTCCTCGATTATTCGAACGTGCTGGGACAGCAAATCCTCGGCGGCGAATTCAGTTACAAGCTCAATTTGACCAGCCTGACCCGTCAGCAGGCCGAATTCGACGCCGTTTCGCAGACCGCATCCGGCAATAACGCGTGTTCGACCCCGACGGCCGATACGGCCATACCCGCGAATTGCCTGTTGCGCGCCATCCCCGGACAATATTCACGCTTTTCGGCGGAAGCCGACTGGCGCCGTACCATCGTCACTGACAACGGCCAGATGTTCACGCCCTTCCTTCGGGTCAGCGGGGACTTGGCCTCCGTCAATGTCAACAATGATCCGGGCGTAGCGAACTATATCGCTCCCGGCGAAAGCGAACTCGCCCGCGGAATGCCGGCCGCGGGCCTCGAGTACCGCTATCCCTTCATCGATGCCGAGCCGTGGGGAACGCAGACGTTAGAACCGATTGCGCAGGTTATTCTGCGCCCGAACGAGACCGACATCGGCAAGTTTCCGAACGAGGATGCTCAGAGCCTGGTCTTCGACGACACCAACCTGTTCCAGATCGACAAGTTCTCGGGCTGGGACCGCGTCGAAGGCGGCAGTCGCGCCAATGCCGGCCTCCAATACACCGCGCAAATCAACCGGGCGGGCTCGGTCAATGTCCTGTTCGGCCAATCGTATTCCCTGTTCGGGCAGAATTCCTTTGCGGTGGGCGATATTACCAACACCGGGCTGGACAGCGGCCTGGACAAGACCCTTTCGGACTACGTTGGGCGCATAACCTATCAGCCTAATTCGATTTACTCATTCACTGCGCGGGGACGTTTCGACGAGGCGACCTTTACGCCTGAACGCCTCGAATTTGAGAGTCGCGCCAATTTTGATCGCTGGACGCTGCAACTGTTGTATGGCGATTACGCGGCGCAACCATTGCTCGGTTTCCTGACGCGCCGCGAGGGCCTGCTCGCAGGCGCATCGTTCAAGGTGACGCAGAACTGGATCGTTCTCGGCTCCATCCGTTATGATGTCGAAAACAATCAGTTCGATCAGACACGGCTGGGTTTAGGCTACGTCGATGACTGCTTCATGTTGTCCGTGAACTGGCTCACCGGTTACACCTATTCAACAACGCAGGGTCAGGTAAGGGACAGCACTGTCATGTTCCAATTGAGCTTGCGCACGCTCGGTCCGGATACCTTATCTTCGGTGGGTCCGACGTTCTAAATTCTGCCGCGACTCTCTGGATCAGTGTCGCGGGTTGAGGCAGGGCCGAGCCGACGGCCCACTGCCAAGGGAGAGCAAAAGGCGATGTCGAAATTGCCGGCCCGCAAATGCAGCAGGACTTTCGGAGCGGCCGTGCTCGCCGCATTAGCGATACTCGTTCTTACCGCGACCGCGCGCGCGCAGGAAGTCGTGCTGCTTGTCGATGGCGTTCCGATCACCTCGCTCGACATCGATCAGCGGGCAAAATTCATGGAGATGAGCACACATAAGCCGCCGGCGCGCCAGGAAGCGATCGATGAACTCGTCAACGAGATTCTGGAATTGCGCGAGGCCAAACGTTACAGCGTTGAGCCCGGGGATTCGGACGTGAACGCAGCGTTCGAGAGTATTGCCGGCAATATGGGGGTCGACTCTCAGAAACTTGCGCAAATACTCGCCAACGGCGGTGCGAGCGCGAATACCCTCAAGCAACGTTTACGCGCCCAAATGGCCTGGAGCAGCCTGGTGCGTGGGCGTTATAAGGCAAGCTTGGAGATTCCGGATAGTGATGTTGAAGCGGAGCTTCAACTTCATAAGGCGAATGAGAAGAATGAGGTCGGATACGAATACATCATGCGCCCCATAATTCTGGTGGTGCCGCATGGCTCTCCCGATTCTACCTATGAGGCGCGCAAAAAAGATGCCGACGCGCTCCGCGTACGCTTCCAGACCTGCGCCGATGGGATATCTTTCGCACGCGCGTTGCCGGAAGTGGCAGTGCGCGACCCGGTGAACAAGTCGTCTGCGGATCTACCACAGTCGCTCCGCGACATCCTCGACAAGACTGATGTCGGCCATTTGACGCCGCCCGAGCAGACCGGGGAAGGCATCCAGATGTTCGCCGTCTGCTCAAAAAAGGAATCAAAAACAGATGCGCCGGCTTTGAAAGAAGTCCGCGACCAGATGTTCGATCAAAAATTCGGCGCCAAGGCGAAAAGCTATCTTGCCGATTTGCGGCGCCAAGCGATGATCGAATACAAGACTCCCGATCCTGGCCAGAGCAAAAATACTTCCAAATCGAAATAGCGGCGGGTTGGGATTTTGGTGAAGAGCGTTCTTACTGGCAAATCGGCTTCCACGTCTTTGGACCGCACTATGGACGCTAGACCGTGCTACCTTTGGCGTTGACCCTCGGCGAACCCGCGGGGATCGGCCCCGACCTTGCGCTCGCGATCTGGCTGCGGCGCGCCGAATTCGACATCCCGCCATTTTATATCATCGCCGACCCGAATTTTCTCGCCCGTCGCGCCGAGCGGCTTGGCCTTAAGGTTCCGATAGCGACTGCAACGCCGAAGTCAGCGGCCGCAAGGTTTTGCGAGGCACTCCCGGTCGTGCCGCTCGACGCCGCTGTCAGCGCCGAGCCTGGCCGGCCGGATCGATCCAGCGCGCCTGCCGCCGTCGCTTCGATCCGCCGTGCGGTCGCCGACGTCATGGCGGGCGCGGCAGCGGCCGTCGTCACCAATCCAGTCGCCAAGAACGTGCTCTACAATTGGGGATTTGCCGAGCCCGGCCACACTGAATTTCTGGCCAAGCTGGTGCAGGAAGCGACCGGCAAGTCGCTGCGTCCGGTGATGATGTTGTGGTCCCCGGAGCTCGCAGTCGTGCCGGTGACAATCCACCTGCCGCTGCGGGAAATCTTCCAACAGCTTTCAAGCGAGCTCGTGGTCGAAACCGGACGGATCGTCGCGCGCGATCTGGCAACACGTTTCGGCATTGCACATCCACGGCTCGTCGTCGCCGGACTTAATCCGCACGCCGGCGAAGCGGGCACGCTCGGCGAAGAAGATCGCGCGATCGTCGCGCCGGCCGTTGCGCGGCTGGTTGCCGACGGCATCTACGCGAGAGGCCCGCTCCCGGCGGACTCGATGTTTCACGAACAGGCGCGAGCGACCTACGATGCCGCCTTGTGCATGTATCACGACCAAGCCCTGATACCGATCAAGACGCTCGCCTTCGACCACGCCGTCAACGTCACACTGGGCCTACCGTTCGTGCGAACTTCGCCGGATCATGGCACTGCCTTCGACATCGCCGGCACTGGCACCGCCGACCCGACAAGCCTCGTTGCCGCGCTGCGGCTGGCGGCGCGGCTTGCCCACGCAGCAAAGCCCGTGCCCCTCGCCGCCTCGTGAAGGGTACTCTCGACAATCTGCCGCCTTTGCGCGAGGTGATCCGCCGGCACGGACTCACCGCGAAAAAATCGCTGGGACAGAATTTTCTGTTTGACCTCAACCTTGCCGCGCGGATCGCTCGCGCGGCGGGGCCGCTCGAAGGTGTAACCGTCCTCGAAATTGGGCCGGGACCGGGCGGCCTTACCCGCGCGCTGCTCGCGCTTGGCGCGGCCCGTGTCGTTGCGGTCGAGCGCGATGAGCGGGCCATCGCGGCTTTGCAGGAGATTGGCGCGCTTTATCCAGGCCGGCTGGACGTCGTGATGGCGGATGCTCTCAGCTTCGACCCGCGCGAGCATCTGCCGCGCGTTCCGGCGCGCATCGCCGCCAATCTCCCCTACAATATCGCGACCGCGCTACTGGTTATCTGGCTCAGTATCGAGCCGTGGCCACCGTGGTACGATTCCGCCGTGCTGATGTTCCAGCGCGAGGTCGCCGAACGCATTGTCGCGCCGCCGGGATCCAAAATTTACGGGCGGCTGTCGGTTCTCGTCCAGTGGCGTTGCGAGGCGCGTATTCTGTTCGACGTCAATGCCGCGGCCTTTGTGCCGCCGCCGAAGGTTACATCCTCACTGGTGCGATTCGTGCCGCGAGAAAAGCCGCTGCCTTGCGATCGCAAGCGTCTTGAGACCGTGACGCAGGCAGCCTTCGGGCAACGCCGCAAGATGCTGCGCCAGAGCTTGCGATCGCTGGGCGTTGATGCGGCAGCCTTGATTGCCACGGCGGGTTTAGACCCGACCGCACGCGCCGAAGACATTTCCATTGCCGGATTTGTTGCGCTGGCCCAAGCTCTCGCCGCGGCCAACGTTCGTAAGGCATGATGGCCGCGCTTTCGATCGAAGGGCAAATGTTCAATGACTCAATTTCACCGTCAATCGCTCGTCGCTTATGGCCAGCCACTCTGCGAGACGGTAGCCGATCTTCCCGTGCCTCACGGCAGTGAAGTGCTGCTGCGTGTGGAATGCTGCGGGGTGTGCCATTCCGACCTGCATTTGCAGGACGGTTATTTCGCGCTGGGCGGCGACAAGCGTCTCGACATTACCAAGGACCGCCCGCTGCCTTTCACGCTCGGCCACGAGATCGCCGGCGTGATCGAGGCCACGGGCGAAGCGGCCGAGGGGGCAATCCTTGGGCGCAGCGTGGCGGTCTATCCGTGGATCGGCTGCGGGACCTGCGCGGCATGCCGTGCCGGCGAGGAAAATTTGTGCTCGGCGCATCATCATCTCGGTATTGCCGCAGATGGCGGCTTCGCCACTCACGTGCTGGTACCCCATCCACGCTACCTCATCGATTATTCGCCGCTCTCCAGGGCCTTTGCCGGGCCGCTGATGTGTTCCGGGCTTACGGCCTATTCGGCGCTCAAGCGGCTCATTGGCCGGGCCGAACGCGGGCCAGTGCTCCTCGTTGGCCTCGGCGGCGTTGGCATGATGGGTTTGGCAATTGCTCGCGCACTGTTTCGCCAACCGATCATCGTCGCCGATATCGACGCCGGGAAGAGGAGGGCGGCGGTCGCGGCCGGCGCGATGCAGGCGGTCGATCCGTCCGATCCGGAGGCGCGCCGGGCGGTCCTGAAGGCGACCGGCGGCGTGCTTGCGGCCTGCGATTTTGTCGGTTCTGAGAAATCCCTGCAATTTTCGACCGGCGTGCTGGGGCGCGGCGGCAAGGTCGTGGTGACGGGCCTCTTGGGTGGCAATTTCTCAATCGCCGCGGCCATGATCGCGATCAAGGCGATGACCATCGAGGGAACGCTCACCGGCACGCTTGCCGAAGCGCGGGAATTGATCGACTTGGCGCGCACCGGCAATCTCGTGGCGATTCCGACCCACATACGCCCATTTAATCAAGCGCAAGCCGCGCTCGACGATTTGCGCGCCGGGCGCGTAGTCGGGCGCACGGTGCTCTCGGCCTAGAGCATTACAGCTTGGCTTGCATCGCGCGCACAAAGTCGGACAGGCCGATCTGTCGCTCGCGTCTGAGCCGCTCCGCGCCAAGGATCGCGCGCACTTCGGCGAAAGCCTCGGCTTTGTCGCGATTGACGATGACGTAATCGTATTCAGGCCAATGGCTCATTTCGCCTGACGCTTTGGCCATGCGCGCGCCGATGACGGGTCTGCTGTCCTGCGCCCGGCGTTTGAGACGGCGCTCCAGTTCTTTGACCGTCGGCGGCAGGATAAACACGCTTACCAGATCGTCGCGGGCTTTTTCGCGGAGCTGCTGCGTGCCCTGCCAATCGATGTCGAACAATACATCGCGGCCGGCCCGCAAGGCTTTGATAACCGGCGCCCGCGGCGTGCCGTAACGATGTCCGAAAACTTCGGCCCATTCCAGAAGTTCACGCTTCTTGACCATGGCATCGAAACGCGTGCGATCGATGAAATGATAATCGCGGCCGTTGATCTCACCCGGCCGTTTCGGGCGCGTGGTCACCGATATCGACAGCTCGACTTTGCGATCCGATTTGAGCAGCAGCCGGGACAGCGTGGTCTTACCCGCGCCGGATGGCGACGACAGCACGAACATCATGCCGCGGCGCGCGATTTTCCTTGTCCCGTTATTTGGTGCCGCGCGCGCCATGCTCTATTCCACGTTCTGCACCTGCTCGCGGAATTGCTCGACCGCGGCTTTGAGCTCCAATCCAATATTCGTGAGTTCGACATCGTTTGCCTTGGCGCACAAGGTGTTAGCTTCGCGATTGAGCTCCTGGGCGAGAAAGTCGAGCCGGCGGCCGATCGCGCCGCCCTGTCCGATGAGGTGATTTGCCTGGGCAATATGCGCAACGAGGCGATCAAGTTCTTCCCGCACGTCGGCCTTGGTCGCGATCAAGATCGCCTCCTGATGCAGCCGATCGGGATCGAATCGATCGGATTGCACCAGCAGCGTGGCGATCTGTTCGGCGAGCCGCGCGCGGATAGCATCGGGACGACGGCCGGGTGCATGCTCGGCGCGATCCGCCAGCGCGGCGATTTCTCCAAGACGGGCGGATAGCACGCGAGCCAGCGCGGCTCCCTCGTGCCGACGCATCTCGCCGAGTGCGCCGATCACCTGGGTAAAGCCCCCGACGACCGCCGCCTCGGCACTGCGCCGTTCATCCTCGCGTTCCTCGGCTTCGCCCACCTCGATCACACCCTTAAGGGCGAGCAAGCCGTCGAGCGAGGGCGGCGCCGCTTCGACCTTCGCGGCGAGCTGCCGTATCGTCGTCAAAATCGCCTCGAGCACCGCCGCATTGACGCGCACGACCGGCACGGCGCCGCTGCGATCGACCGTCAGATTGGCTTGCAGCGATCCGCGGGTCAGCGCTTCGGCCGCGCGCGCACGTACCGGCACTTCGATGGCGTCCCAACCGTGCGGCAGACGCAAGCGGACGTCGAGCCCCTTGCCGTTGACCGATTTGATTTCCCAGGCCCATGCATAAGGGCCACTCACGCCATGGCTACGAGCAAATCCGGTCATGCTCGAAAGCGTCATGGACTGCGATCCCCCGGCCGAAATTGAAAGGATATTGGCGCCGAACTTAACGGGCGGCCTTTACAGTCACAAGACCGCAACAGCGATCAGTGGCTGGCTTGCGCGTGCGGTTGCGGAATGCCGCGCAACGGCGGGGGCGCTTGCGATGCCGCGGCCGGCGCCGGCGCTGCGGGCGGCGGCGGCGGCGAACTCATCTGATCTTCAAGAGGGAGCTGGTCCTTCTGATCGGCCTCGATCGCGTGCAGCCGCGCGACGTTCTTTTGATGCTGTTCGTAGGTTTCCGCGAAAGCATGGCCTCCCGTACCGTCGGCCACGAAATAAAGCTCGCGGGTGCGCGCGGGATTGGCGGCGGCTTCGAGCGAAGCTCGGCCCGGATTGGAAATCGGGCCGGGCGGCAATCCATCGATGAGATAGGTATTATATGGCGTCGGCTGATCGATCTCGCTCTTCATGATCGGCCGGCCCAGCGTGCCCTTTCCGCCGACCAGGCCGTAGATGATCGTCGGGTCGGATTGCAGCCGCATCTTTTGTTTCAGGCGATTGACGAATACGGCGGCGACGCGCGTGCGCTCGTCCGGCTTGCCGGTTTCCTTCTCGATCACGGAGGCGAGGATGACGAGCTGATCCGGCGTCTTGAGCGGCAGGTCTGGCGAGCGATGATCCCATATTTCCCGAACGATTCGCTGTTGCGACGTTTGCATGCGCTGGATCATTTGCTCGCGTGTCACGCCGCGCGTGAAATCATAAGTATTGGGCAGCAGGGTCCCCTCGCGCGGAACCTCCTTGATGTCGCCCGTCAGCACATCGTCGTCCTGCAAACGCGCGACAATTTGCTCAGAGGTCAAGCCTTCCGGGATGCTGACTTGGTGCTCGATGACCCGGCCTTCGACCATGGTTGCGACCACGTCCCGCAGGCTCGCATGCGCCTTGAATTGATATTCGCCGGCCTTGAGATCTTCGCGCGCCTTGAGCACCAGCACGCCGCCAATAAACACGTAAGGCTGATCGACGATGCCTTGCTGGGTGAGAACATCGGCGATGTCGCGTATCCCGGAACCCCGCGGGATATTGACTATGCGATCCTGCGGCAACGGTCCCGGTTGTTCGAAGCGTTCCTTGCCGATGAAGAGCACGACACCCGCAACAACCGCGAGCAGGACGAAAATGCTGATGACGGCGTTGCCGATGACGACCAGAGGATGTCGCGCGCCGGAAGAGCGACGCGTCGG
>Ga0209624_10003609_pt1 | contig 10884 bp, 10 predicted proteins | sample JacPinW_OM2H0_O1_FD_188565 | JGI IMG/M metagenome (GOLD analysis project Ga0209624, IMG submission 188565) | Forest soil microbial communities from Algoma, Ontario, Canada - Jack Pine, Ontario site 1_JW_OM2H0_O1 (SPAdes) (version 2) | ecosystem: Environmental > Terrestrial > Soil > Boreal... | reverse complement strand
CGCCAACGCAGTCAGCCGGCAGCGCCGGCTTCGGCTCGATCCAGACGTGTGCCCCTTGGCGAGACGGGAGTTCTATGCCTTCGCGTCAGGTCTAAGCACCGCCAAGCTGACGATGAGATCCCCGCGCGTCGCCGTCTCTACCAAGAGCGCCTCTGCGATGACGGGCTCGGCGCCGAGCACGATCGCCCGGGCTGGCCACGCGCGCTCGTCTCCGATGCGCACCCGTGCTTCTACCGGACAGTAGCCCGGCACCCACCGGACCGAGAACCCGCGGCCGGCGCCAGTAGCCGCCGCGAGGAGTCGACGGCGAAGGCCGCAATCGCCGACGCGGACACGGCTCTCAAGGTGCTCCCCGTCGCCCGCCCACGCCGTGATCATCGACAGCGCATCCGCTTGCAACTCGAATTCGCCACGGGCGCCATCAGCAGTCGCCTCGATCGGGCCCAGGACGAACGTCACCCAGCGATCGTTTCTCACGACGCGATGCTCGACCTCGGCCTGCCGCAGGAGTTCAAGGATGCCCGTCTCCATCGCGTCGGCGATCCCGTTGCCGCACGGCAGTTGGATGATGCCGCCAGGTAGCGCCTCCAGGCAGGACCTGTAGACGTCGACGACCGAGACCTTTACCTTCTTCGCCCGCGGGAGGTCCTCGGGACTCACGACGTCGATGCGAACCGTCTGATCCTTTCGCAACGCCTCCTCAATTTCCGCACCCGAGGTCGGTCCCCGCGAGGTCATCGCGAACGCTCCCGAGGGCACTACGACGTCTCCAGCCTCTGTAAGAACCCGCGCCGCCAGGACGTCCGGGATCGGCCTGATCGCCTTCACGGCCGAGAGCGAGAGCACGCCGTTGACATCCACCACGACGACGCGGTCTACCCCGGCACCGATCATGCTGGCCGGCGCGGGCCCCGTCTCCGTTATCAGAAAGGAGTCGGTGGCCACGACGTTAATCGGCAAAGTCAAACCCCCATGCCGTGAGCACGTCATCGTCCGGACGGCCTAACCCGAGGAACTCCGCGTGGCGGAGGATCAACGACCGCCAGCCGTCCGTTTCACGCCGCCGCCTCGGAGCGGGGAGATCGCCAGCGCACACGTGGCCGTGCGTTCGGAGCCTGGCCATGACGGCATCCACCTGCCAAGCGACCTCGTCGGAATCTTCGGGCCCGTACAACCCGAGGTACGGCTCGTAGCCGCTGCTGACCAGACCGATGGCCCTCAACCGACGGTCTCGTGCGAGCGCTCGAAGCAGCAGCTCGACGGCCTTCACGGTGATCTGCGGGTTCGCGGAGGACTTCGCGATAGGACCTTGTATCCATTGTGCTGCGCCGATCATCCAGGGATGGATGCGGCAGATCGCCTCGGCCTCGACTAGCTCCAGTCCCTTCTGATGTGCTGCCGGTGTTGTGGCGTACAACCACCGGTTGGTGATCTTGGTGCGCACCAGATCTCCCGCGGCGACGGCATCATCGAGGCTGTTATGGGCATGCCCGATCGACTCGAGGAGGGCGTTTTCCTCGGTAGAGGTCCCCAGCAGCATTGGCTCACGCTTGACCATCTTCCTCGTCCGGGGGAGGCGCCACTCGCGTCACGGCGTACGCTGAGTCGATCTGCTCGATCTCACCCTCTTCGATATCAAGGTCGGCCTCCCGAAGGATCGTGTTGAAGCCGCGGATCACCTCTCGCGGCGTCAGCAGACGGGTCTCGGCGTCGATCGCCTCGACGCCGGCGCGAATGGCGCCAGCATCGAAGGGAAACGGGCTCTTGTTCGCGTCGATACTCCAGGCTCTCAACAGCCCTTCGACCAACTCCACGCCCTCATCGACGATGATGGGGGGGAGGGCCAGGATCTCCGATCGCCGGTCAAACAGTGCGTCCCCGATGATGTGTTTCACCTGGGCCTGAGCGGCGGTCGTAAAGGAAAGCACCAACGTGAGCCCGTCGGTCGTCCTGTCGAACACCTTGTGCAAGCCGCCGACGGCTTCAGCGCGCTGTTTGTCTTTTAGCTTTTCGATCTCCTGGATCTCGTCGATAAGCAGGAGCACCTTGACGGCCCCGTCGCGCTGGAGCACGGTAATCAGTTCGTTGAGGCAGTCGACGCCGTCGATCGTCGATTCTAGGCGCCGGCTAATACCGATATCGCGCAGATCTCTCTGCGGGACTTTCTCGGCCTTGAGCCACGAGATCGCCGTTCGCACCTCACGATCGTCGATGGCGAGCGTGCCGACGCGTATAAGCGCCCTCTCTAGATCCGAGCGTCCCGGGCTGCCGATCCGGCTAAACAAGTCACGTCCCGCGGCGGCCACCGTTCCGCTCTCTAGCGCCGCGTCGATGATCGCTCGGTAGACGTCCAGAAACGACCGGATCCCTTCAGGCGTGGCAGTGTAGAGAGCGAGAAGGTCGGGCTTCTCACGCGTCATGCCGTGCAGGTGCTTCAGTGCGTGGGTCTTGCCTCCACCATACGCAGCCCACAGCAGGACGATCTGAGACGCCGGCACACGAGACACCGTCCGGAGAAGAATGCGAAGTCGCCGGAGCGCCTCGGGACGACCGACCCAAACACTCGCCGTGTCCTCCGACGGTACGATGTTGAAAGGCCATTCCCTGAGGTTGAGGTGCTCGTACCGGCTAGACGTGGCCTGATCACCCATCCGTCGCTCCTTCCAGGATCTTCACGTACGTCAATCCCCCGCCACGGCGAACGCCGAAGCGGATACGGCGCGGCTCGTTCTTCTGCCGCTCGCGCATTACCCGCAGCCCGTCACCGACCTCGAAGTAGCGAGAGCCCGCGGTCTCACTCACCAGCTGACCTATCGCCAGCAGAGCGACCTCCTCGAAAGAGGCGAACCCGAGCGCCGACTTCAGCGCCTCGTAGGCGCCCCGGAAGCGCCTCCAGATCTCGTCGTCTTCGACCGGCTGCGGGTCGTGGCCCAGCGCCGACAGCACGCTCGCGAAGTATTGCTCCTTGAGGAAACTGTCTGGGTCCTCGACCACCACGAGCTCGTCGAAGAACCGCCTCTGGAGGGGGTTCAGCCGATACCGGTACGCGCTTCGCTTGACTCTGGTCACCAACCCGAAGTCGACGTAGGGCTCAAGGCGCAAAGTGGCCAACTGGTCCGGCGGGCGACCGCCGCCCCACTTCTTGCCAGATCCCCGCCCGTTCTGAACCTTGTCGATCTCCTTCGCCCACTCCTCGAGACGAGTGAGCAGCTGACGTTCTGATCCGCTACGCGCGCGTCGGACCCACCGCTGTCGCAGCTCGCGGCATGCCTTGTTGAGGCGGTCGGCGAACTTCGCTCGGGTGAAGTCGCCATCCCACGGCCAGTCGTCGTAGGCGACCTGGACAAACTCGAAGTCGGCGTCGAGCAGCGCGTACGCGAGGAATACGCTGACGCCCAGCGACAGCCGGAATAGATTTGGTTCCGCGCCGTCCGCCAAGCCGTCGACGCCAGACACCAATCGCTCTCCGTCGCTCAAGAGGGCGAGGAGGGCGCGGCCGCGATCCGTCCTCGAGAAGTTGCTGGCCCGGATGAGACGCATGCTTGCGGCGAGTTGCGGTGGCTCGTCGATCACCTGATCGGTGATCGCCCCCGTAGCTGAGCGGGTCAGAGGATCCGAGAGCCAAAGGTCTTGAAGCTCGATGCGGGCGTCCGTCGGGAGGGGATCTCCTGCCCTGAACGCCGGATACCGCTCCCAAAGCCGAAGATCTCGCAGATATCGAGAGAAGTCGTCGCGTGCCCTGTCCGGGACCGGAACCAGACGCCTAATCCGAGAGCTATACGAGCGCGCGATCCCCTCAAGCGAGGTGGGGCGCGCGTCCTGGGCGGCGGCTGTCACCGCAATCAGCACGCCGGTGCGCTGCATGCTCACTCGTGAGTGGGGGATCCACCTCAGGGGCATCGCTAGCTCTCGAAGCCACCGTGGATCGACGTCCTCGGACGCACGTCCATGAATAGGCTGCGCTCGGCATCGCTGTTCGAGAGAAACGCCTGCCCGACGTCCAGCTGGCGGATGGCATCAGCCAACGACACCTCTGTCCCACGGAGCTGGACTCTCGTCGGCTCCCTGGCCTTAAGGTTCGACAGCACATTCTGAAGGTCTTTCTGTACCGTGAGCGTGTGGCAGATGATTGTGTCTACCTGTGCCATGATCCGGCTGTCGATGGCGCTCGGCTGCTGAGTGGTGAAGCCGAGCGAGAGCCCGAAGTTTCGTCCCTCTCGCACGAAACGCAGCAGGATGTCTGATGCGGACGTCTGCCGCTCAGACGGGAAGACGTTCTGCGCCTCGTCCACGACGACCCAGGTCTTTGGAGGTGCCTCGGCGATCACGCGCTCCACGCGCGCTCGCTCCTCCGGATCCTCCGCGAAGCCGAGTTCGATGGTCTTCGTGGCCTCAGACGCTTGTGCGCGGGCGAACAGCAGCTTGCGTATGGTCAGGAAGATCGCGACGAGCCGGACGTCGTCTGGCACACCAGAGAGAAGGAGCACGCTCAGGCGGCCAGGCTGGAGCAACTCGGTCAAAGCCGTGCCCGTCGATCCGAAGAGCGGGCTTGCCTCGTAGGAACTCAGCCGCTGCCGCAAGGCACGGATGGTCTGCGACTGGAAGTCATCGGCGATCTCCGGGTCCTCGCGAACGCATCGCACCAGGTCGGCGATCGCGTAGTCAGGCGTAGGAGCGATGTCTTCGCCGTCCTCGTTCTGCCACCCCCGCTGCGTCACCTTGTCGAAAACCTGGGACAGCAGCTGGCCGATGATGTCCTGGACAGCGTCAACACGGAGGAGAGCAGCCCAATCCGCGAGTTCCATGTCGGCCGTTCGGATGCGGAAGGGACGCGCGTTTGGCGTCACGCGGCTCTCGTAGCCGGCTGGCACCCACAGGTCCACCCCGAGCGCGACCGGATCCAGCTTCCATCGCCGCAGCAGGGCGGCTTGCTCCTGGATCTGTCTAGACTCGCCCACCTTCTGGTTCACCGGAGCGACCATCCATTGGAAGATGTTTAGCGTATCGAACAGCAATCCTGCGCGCTTGCCAGTGATCGAGTTGATCGAGGTCATCTTTTCCTGCGTGCACAGACCCTCCAGGAACGACCCGAGCGTGAACGACTTCCCTGACCCACGCTTGCCGACGATCGCGAGCACGTGCTCGAGCGTCAGGTCGAGGTGGATGTCCTTCGGAGCTCCGATCTCAGCTAGGCGCCCGATCTGGACCCATTCCTCTGATGAGCGGTCTGGCGGAGCCAGATCGATGACCTTGTGTCCTCTGGCGAGTGGTGGTTGAACGGCAAACCGCTGCGGCACAAGATCACACGTCCTCGGGGTAGAGGGCTCCTCGGGCCATGTCCTCATCGATGAGGACATGGCCCGAGCCGTCTGCCTTCATCCAGCCCTGGACAACGGCGGCGCTGAGCTTGCTTATGATCTGACTCGGGAGCTGCTTGTCCGCCTGTGTCAAGTCGTTTGCGATCAGGTCTACGGCTTCCTCGGTGAACGGGAAGTACTCGGGCTGCGTGCCTAGGTCCTCATCGTCGATCGTCCGCCGAGCCGCGTCCTGGTCGACTAGGTACGCGAGGACTTGAAGGATGAACTCGCGAACGTCGTTCATCTCGACCACGAGACGACCGAGGTCAAAATACCCGGCCTCGTAGTCGATGCGCCTCATTACGGCGTCCTCCGAGAGAACTTCGGGCGCCTGCTCGATGCCGCCCTCGTGCTGGAAAGCCACGACGGTCCCGAGGACGTCGTTCTCGTTGTCGAAGAGGCGCCGAAATGCGAACTTGAACTCCTCGATCGAATCGTGGTTGGTCAGGTTCCCTAGGGACTCGGCCTCGTCGATTAGGACCACTGGGCGTTTGCCTAGACCGTGGAGCAGCAGGCTTGCGACATTGAGTACGCAGGCAATCAGGTGCGACGGCTCGGTGAGGTTGGTCTCAGTGCCGATCGTCTGCGCCTGGTCAATCGTCAGCGGAGTGCCCTTGAGCCACTCAAGCGCGAGCGCCTCCCCGCGCCCGCCATAGACGAGCGAGCGGAACACCTGCGCCTGACTGCTTTGGATCGCAGCTTCGCCAAACCGCAGGATGCCTTGTGACTTGAGGATGCGCAGCGGTTCCTGGGCGGCCTTAGGGTCCGCGAACACAGCGGCTACCGCCTGCTTCATTCGCTCGAGGCTGATGGCGTTGATCAGGTCCCCGTGAACCTTCTTCCAGCTCTCTTTTGCCCTGATCGGTGAGATTTCGAGTTCGATCACGTCAGTCGGGAAGTCGGCGTCGAAATCGGTGCGAAGCACGTACTCGACGTGATGAAGGGTGTGGGTCTTTCCCGAGCCATAGGCGCCGTAGAGGCAGAACTTCGGTACCTGGCGCTGCTGCACGAAGTCCGACTTAATGCGGTCTCTGATCTGGTGGAACAAGGTTGTGCCGCCGAAGTACTCTTTCGCGTCTTCCCGCGGGTCGATTGAGAAAACGTCCTTTGTGAGGTGGTAGTACTCCCTGAGGGTCAAGGGGATCTCCTTCGAGTTCGCATTGGGTAGCGTCGTCCGGCCCGTCTTGGCGTGAGACGCGCGGCCACGGGCGCCGGTTGCGAGATGATGCGGCTTCTAAGGATCGGGTGAATCTCGTGGCTCGGGCCGCCGGCCGGGCGAGTCACAAGCGTGACCGTCGCGTTACGTCCGCGCGCTCGCTCGAGGATGTGCTCCAGCACCGCCCCGGTACCTTGGCAGCTCATCCGAGGGCTGACGATCGTCAGCCGGTGCACTCGCACGTGAGGACGCCGGGCTTCATACCCGAAGGCGCCCGGCACATCGCTCGTCAGCGGCCCGTAGCAGGACGGCGGCTTGCGCCGCGCCGCTTTCGTGTGTACGCTGCTAGCGGAACTCATGGCCGAAAGGTTAGCACTAGCCGAATCTGTTGTCAACGAACAAACCTTATGCCAGATCCGTCCAAAGCGAAACCAGCAACTCGGCTCGCGTCCCGTGGTCGTCTTACCCAGGCCGGTCTCGGGTTCGGCGAAAGCCTCCGAAAAGCCAGGACGGCACAAGGGCTCACGCTTCGCGACCTTTCCACTACTAGCGACGTCTCGATCGCCTACCTCTCGGACCTTGAGCGTGGGGTGCTCGGCAACCCCACGCTTGACACGCTGCGAGCCATCGCGAAAGCTCTGAATGTCTCGCTCAACTCCCTGCTCGACGTAGACGAGAACCCAAGGTCGCCGACTCGCTATCCGGCGGCCCTGGAGGAGTTCCGATCGTTCCCGACCTTCCGTGAGGTGGTCCTGGAGGACGCCAAGCGGCGGTCTCGTGACCCCCACGAACTCGAGGATGAGTGGGTCCGAACACTTGCGGACATCCAGGTGGGCGGGCGACGCCCAAGGACGCCCTCGGACTATCTCTTCATCTTCGAGGCGATTCGTCGAGCTGTGGACCGAAGATGATCCTTGTACCTCGCATGGCCTCGCCTCGTCGGGGGCATCCTCAGTCGTGGCGTCGTCGGTAGCCTTGCAGGATGGCTCTCATCAGGAAATTCGAGCGGCTGGCGGATAGCCCAATTGGGTTTCGTACCGAGGTCGACTGCGGCTGGAGAGTGGGTCAAGTTGGTGGGGACCGAATCCTTCACCTAGAGACCTATGGCTCAACGGAGCGAGAGCGAACAGGAAAAGTTAGCCAGGCGATTGAGCTCAACGAGGACCAGGCAAGGGAGCTTCAGCAGATCCTGCGGCTCGCGTTTCCCGAGCCTGGCTAGCCTGTTCTGAGGCGCCGTCGGTCCCCAAAACGGGGCGACGGCTTGATAGTCGTCGCCGGCCGCGCAGTGTTCCGGGATGCCCACGCCGAGGCTTAGGCCTGTGCGGAGGGGGGCGGGTAGATGCCGGCGCGAGAGAACCGTCGGGGCCGCCCGATACGTTGGCTGGCCGATGGATGAGCTGACCGCCATTTCTTTGTTCTCGGGCGCCGGAGGCCTCGACCTTGGCGCTGAGGCTGCGGGCTTCACGACGCGCGCTGCTGTAGAGAGCGACCTGGTTGCGCGATCCACGATGCTTGCTAACCGAGACGCGTACTTCCCAGCAATCGCCGACGAGCACCTGTTCGAGGACGTTCGCTCTGTTGAGTCGGCAGCGTTGCTCGAGCGCGCTGGGTGTCGTGCTGGCGATGTGGCGCTGGTTGTGGGAGGACCGCCCTGCACTCCATTTTCCAAGAGCGGCTACTGGCTGGAGTACAAGCGCGCAGGTGCTGATCCAAGAGCAAGTCTCCTTGACGAGTACGTGCGTCTACTGAGAGGCGTGCGCCCGAGAGCTTTCGTGATGGAGAACGTCTACGGACTGGCGTACCGTAATCAGAACCGCGCGGTGTTGGATCGCTTCATGCGAGGTGTTCGCGCAGCGGGCTACGCCGCCGAGTACCACGTCCTGCTAGCTGCTGACTACGGTGTGCCACAGCTAAGACAGCGCATGTTCTGCGTTGGGCTGCGTACGGATCTCCTTGACGTACCAGCCAGCTCCTGGGAGATGGCCTGGCCCGAGCCAACGCACTCGGGCCCTCACGAGACGCGGACCGGTTGGGACGAGTTGCTGCCGCGACACATGACCTCTGGCGCGGCACTGGAAGGTCTCATTGATAACCCGGAAGAGCCAGAGGAGCGGGTTGTGGGCACTTACGCCGAGGAGCTGCGCGCGGTTCCTCCTGGCCAGAACTATCTCCACTGGACTGCGGAGCGAGGTCACCCGGCACCCCGATTCAAATGGCGCTCGCGCTATTGGAGCTTCCTGCTCAAGCTTGACCCGGAACGACCATCACCGACGATCCAAGGGCAACCCGGCCCTTGGGTGGGGCCGTTCCATTGGGACTCCCGACGGCTTCGAGTCGCCGAGCTCAGGCGCTTGATGACCTTCCCGGATGATTTCACGGTGCTCGGTAGCCGCCGCGATCAGCAGCTTCAGCTCGGGAATGCGGTCCCGCCGCGTCTTGCGGAGGCGGTCATCGGAGCAGTAGGCAACGAACTCGCTCGCCTCGGCGCCGCTCCGCCATTGGCCTTAGCTGCTTGATCATGGCTAGGCTGCGTTGTGCTTGGCCATCAAGCTTGACAGGAAGCAGTTGGCAGTCACGCTCGATCGAGCGCATAAGCTTGCGCGCTCAAAGCAGGAACTCCCTGAGGAGTGGCTGCATCGCGTAGAACGGATCGAGGAGTGTCCGAGCAAGACCTATGTGGCCGCCCTAGGGGCGGCCCTACTCGCCAAGGCGACTGATGCGCGCGTGAACAGCCTGGCGCGCGCGGCATCTGCCGGCCCGACCGCCTACTCGATCCGGTCCGTAGGCGAGTTCATGGCCGCTGAGGCGATTCGCTACGGATACCACCTCGGCCGTACCGGCCCGTGGCCACTGAACAACTCGCCCTTCTATCGGAACGCGGATCGCATCGATCGCTTCACGAACATCCGTGCGGACGCCAAGCCGTATTACGCCGACCTCGTGCGCTACCTGCAGGATCTCAATCGCCTCACTGAGGATGAGGCGCTGCTTGGGCTCGCCGCGTTCCTGCGCCGCCGCGTTGCCTACGCCGACGCGCAAGCTGCCGAAGCCGCAGGCGTCGCCAACTTGCGAGGCCGGGCTTATACCGAGGTGGTCGAACTGGCGAAGCTCTTCTGCACGGAGAACCCTGAAGGAGGCAGGCGTGGACAGGCACTTGTCGCTGCGCTCTTCGATTGCGTCTACGACGTCGTCGATCTAAAGCGAGTCAACAACCCGCGAGCGCTCGACGTTCGAGTCATGCAAGATGACCAGATCATCCTGGGCGCCGAGGTCAAGCAGGTGGCCGTGCTCGAGGACGCCGGCTTGCATCTTGCGGCGGAGGCCCGTGGTTTGAGCTGCGACAAGGCGATGTTGGTCGCGATAGCGGTAGATCAGCAGCCCCTTGACCGAGACGGCCTCCGCGATGAGGCGCTCGGGAAACACGGCGTGCTTGTGCACGTTGCCGAGACGATCCCCGAGCTGTTCGCGGGAGTGGCCGTCTTCGCTCCGACGCCTGCGTCCACCATCGCCACGCTCTTCCCGCAGGCCTACGCTGCCCGCATGCGGGAGCACGAGGTGAGCATCGCCGGGCGGGGCCGCTGGTCTGCTCTTGTTGAAGAGGCCGTCGAGTAGCTTCGGGAGAGTCCCTCTCCACGGGGTCTCGCAACCGCGACCGGTGCTCGTGCGAACTGCGGGCTCTGCGCTGTCGAGGTCATGCGGATCCACGCGCTTGATGACTTCTTCACTTGGGCGGTTGCCAATAAGGCATCAGGTTGCCGATCGGACGCTGCGGCTCTCCCTCCAGAAGAAAGAGCAGGTCTGGCCGCCTGAGCGAGGCGGCCAGGGTGGCTACCTGGCGTTATGACTCCGCCCGAGGGCCTCGTCCACGCGATCGGCCACCTCGTCAGGCGACTCGTGCTCCCAAGCGCGAAGGACCCTCCAACCCGATTCGGTCAGACGGGAGTCGGTGTCGCGGTCTCGAGTGACGTTGCGCTGGAGTTTTGCGCTCCAGTACGGCGAGTTGGCCCGCGGTGTGGTGCCATGTTCCGGGCAGCAGTGCCAGAAGCAGCCGTCGACGAACACAGCGAGCTTCTCGCGGACGAAAACGATGTCGGGCTGCGTCCATCGCCGATGGGCCAGTCGGATCGTCAAGCGCTTGCGGAAGCGGCGGCCGCGCTTGTGGAGGATCGATCTGACGACAGCCTCCGGCTTCGTGTCACGCCACGTGTTACCGAGCATCACGGCTGTCGTGGCGGCGGAGGACGACGCTGGCCAGGCTGGATCATCGCGACGCACGCGGAACATGTAGCACGGTGCTCGCGCCGGCGCTCCCATGACATAGAGATAGCGGTTGTACGGAGCGACGAGCGAAGCGGTCAAGAGCGCGCGTCG
>Ga0209624_10003608_pt1 | contig 10888 bp, 8 predicted proteins | sample JacPinW_OM2H0_O1_FD_188565 | JGI IMG/M metagenome (GOLD analysis project Ga0209624, IMG submission 188565) | Forest soil microbial communities from Algoma, Ontario, Canada - Jack Pine, Ontario site 1_JW_OM2H0_O1 (SPAdes) (version 2) | ecosystem: Environmental > Terrestrial > Soil > Boreal... | reverse complement strand
TGCGTCGGCGAAAGAGTAGATCGCAAGAGCGCCGCATACGCCAAGTATATGCCGCAGGCCACCGACAAAGGCATCAAGCGTGTGTGCTGGAATACATGGATCGCCCCGCACAACTTCGAAGGGTTCTTTCTCAACATGGGAGACATGCAGGTGAAATCCGGCGATTGGCAAACCGGCCGCAAACTGTATGAAAACGCCAAGCTGTCGTCGACGTACGCGCAGTGGAATTTCCGTGAAGTACTCGAGCAACGCATCCGCGACGCGCAGCAAAATGTCGCGGCCTTCAATGCGAAACCCGGCGGCGCAAACTACAAACCGCTGATGGGGGCGTCTTCGTTCAGCTGCGTCGCCTGTCACCAGCAGTAAATTAATTGTTCGCCTACGCTGCTGAGATCGCTAGTCAGAAGACGAAAGGCGCATATTCGCCGATCTTCGCTGCGGTTCGAGACGAGAGGGATACCGCGGTGATCGATACCCGCGGCCTCGGGGCTGAGATCTACTCGAAGAAAACGAATCCGATTGCAAATCCCGACGCGTTTACCTCATTGTCGGCAGGTTGCCGACATTTTGAATCATCTGCCTGATGAGTGCTTGCGCGTAGCGCAGCATGACATCCATCACCGGCGTGGCCCGATTCAATTCATCTCTCATCATCTGTGCTCTCAATCGAAACCCCGTCCCGCCGCTTCGCACGACCGCTCGACTGGGGGTGACAACCACGCCTCCCAGCAACAGACCAATACCTACAATACCCTGATTGCCAATGGCAGCGATCTCAGCGGGTGAGCCAGAAGCGGTCAGATACAGTAACGAGACAAGGGCGGTGGTCGGGAAATACAGGTATTCTGGTTGGCGCCCCGGCTCGTAGAGCACCTGGCCGGGCGTCAACTCGCAAGGCTCGAGATGCGGCTTCCAGTCCTCTCTCCCATACTGAAAGAGGGTGGCCAGAATCTCGTTCCGTTGGGGGTCTGGCAAGTGTGAACTGGGCACCGAATTGTTTTGTTCGAGCATCACGAAAACGCTCCCACGCTTCCTTCGCAAAATCTAGATGATTTGGGTCCACGTCGTATGTACGGTGCCGTACATTGGCTACGATTGTTCCTCGTCCAGACGACAATTCATGGAAATGGGGGTCCGGCGAAATCCCAGCTTTTAGGGGGTAAAAAAATGGAACTAGGTCGACTCGGCGTGCGTTTGGATTTGAAAGGCTGCTTACCGTAAACCCACGGTTCAAGCCGTGAGCCTTGGAGTCGAGAGATCATACTGGTAGCAGCTTTCGCTAGCGGTGTGGTTAGTCTTTCTGGGGTTATGTCTTCTTACCAGTAGCTTCTCTGAAACGGCCTCTGAGAGTTTCCTCCTGTGTAGCAAACACGCGGGAAGTGGTGTCATATCTGCGGGCGGCCGAAGTCGAACATTGCCCATTCAACGCATCGATGACCCGCCGAGCAGACTGAAGAGCAGGATCTTCTTTTCCATTGACGTTCGAATCCATCCGAGCTCCCCCCGCAATGCAATACTGACGGTGCAGTCCCCAAACACTAGCCCCTCTGTGCGGCATTGCAAGGCGCCCAAGGATAATCGCGTAACCGGAGACTCAAGAGCAGGCTATATCGGCAACGGAGAAGCAATTTTTATGCCTTCTCTACCTCAGTTACCTCAAAAAGCACGTTTTGCCTCACGCCGTGTGCCGTTCACAGTCTCCGAGGATCTCCGCAATCCGTGGACCTATTTGATCCAATGGCAGAACCATCTGCGCCGCGCCTAATAAAACGGCTTCGCGAGGCATACCGTAGATGACCGACGTGCTTTCATCTTGGGCGATTGTGAAACCTCCTGCGCGCCGTATCGCCAACAATCCGGCGGCACCGTCCCGGCCCATGCCTGTCAGAAGGCACGCCAACACTTCCGCGCCGCGATCCACCGCCAGCGACTCGAACATCACGTCGACTGAGGGCCGGCACGAATGGCGCGGTGGATCGGTATTGAGGTGCAGGCGCCCGCCGCCGATAGTCAAATGCCGTCCCGGCGGAGCCATGATCACTCGCCCGCGCAGTGATTCGATGGGTTCCCGGTCGCGGGCGTAGGCAACCCGGTGCGGTGTTTGGTGGTCGAGCCACTCCGCAAACGCCGCGGCGAACGGTTCGTCGATATGCAGCACGAAGAACACGGGGACGCGCAATCCCGGCGGTAACGCCTTCAAGACGTTGACAATGGCAGCGGGCCCTCCTGTCGACGCACCAATTGCGACCACACCGTAGTGCCGACTTTGTGGTTGATGACGTCCCAACGTGGGCGACACCGCACTCTGTCGGGGAACTGCGGCGACACCCCGTTCCTTGCCGCTTAAGCGCCCGCGCACATGCGTGATGACTTTGATCCTTGCGATCAGCTTGACGGCAGCCACGAATCGCTGTTCCCAGCTGGTGTCGACATTGTCCGCCGTGGGCTTTTCCAGCACATCAATCGCACCGGCCGCGAGTGCATCGTAAGTCTTGAACAGTTCTCCCCGGTTCATGGAAGCAGACACGATGAGGATGGGCGTCGGCGTATAGGCCATGATGTATTCAGTGGCCGTCAATCCGCTCATCACGGGCATCACCATATCGAGCGTCATGACATCGGGCCGCAGTAGCGCGCACAATTCAATCGCCCGCTTGCCATCTTCGGCCTCGCCAACCACTTCCAGCTCCGGATCGGCGCCGAGGATCTCGCAGAGTCGGCGACGGATCGTGAGCGAGTCATCGACCACGAGAACTCGCAACTTCTTCATTGCGCACCCAACAGGACGCGAATTTGTTCGAGCAATTCGGCTTGATCGAATTCACCCTTGACGATATAGCCCTGAGCACCTGCGCTCAAGCCTCGTTGACGGTCTTCGGGCGATGCGCGCGAGGTGACGAGCACCGCCGGAATGTCGCGAAAATTTGGATCTTCGCGTGCATGCTCGATGAAAGTAAAGCCATCCATCCCAGGCATTTCAACATCGACGAGAAACAGCGCATAGCGGCGTTTACCGGCCCTCTCGAGGGCTTCCTCTCCAGAAGTAGCCAGATCGACTTCGTAACCGGCCGACTCGAGAATGCTCTGTTCTAGCATTCGTGTCGTCAGCGAATCATCGATGACGAGAATGGGAGCACGAGCGCGTAGCACCACTGAAGGCGCCGATCCAGCACGACCGACATGTTCAACGAGTCCTTGAGGGTCGAGCACCAATTGCGGGTGCCCTTCGGCATCCAGCGACGCGCCCGCGACAATAGGATCGCTGGGCGTGCAGTCCGGGAGTGGATGCAGGATCAGGTTCTGCGTCCCACGCAAATGCTCGACGCCCACGGCAGCCAGCGCGTTCGCGCTCTCAATAATGACTGTCGACCAGGACCTTGCGATATTCCTTGTCGGTGTCACTCGGCGCATCGCACTCTCCAGCGGTGCGAAAGGAATGACATTACCATCGAATAGAATGGACGCTCCCTGCGCCGAATGAACTAAATCGCGGCCTGCAACTCGCAGCGTCCGCTTGACTGCATCCAGTGGTATGGCCGCGGTTTGTCCGCCGGCCTCAACGATCAGAGCGTCAACGGCCGCAAGAGCTATCGGCACCACAATCTCCAAAGTCGTGCCCGTGCCCTTGTCGGTCCGAATGCTGACCTCGCCTCGAAGCCGAGCGGCCGTTTCGCGTACGACATCAAGACCGATGCCCCGTCCGGCGATCTGGGTCAGGTCGGCCGACGTGCTGATGCCGCCGCCGAGCAAAAGCTGCAGCAATTCCTCTTGGCTTTTGCTTGCTGCATCCGCCGAGCGCATCCCCTTGCGTTGGATGGCGCGCCGCACGGCGTCAAGATCAATACCGCGGCCGTCATCGCGGCAAACAAATACCACTTGGTACCCGCGCCGGCGCACCTCCACCCACACGCGACCCTCCGTCGGTTTGCCGGCAGTCTCGCGCTCCGCTGTGGTTTCGATTCCGTGAGCGACGGCGTTGCGCACGGCCTGAACCAAAGCGCCCTGCACGCCGCCAAAGACTTGGGCATCAAGTCGAACCTCGCCGCCGCCGGCGACAAAACTGATGCGCTTGCCAAGACTCGAGGCTGCGTCGCGTGCGGCGCGCTCCAGCGAGACGAACATGAGTCTGGCCGGCAGCAAGCGCAGACGCTCCGCCGCCTCGCGCACTTGCACGAGCTCGCGATCCATCTGCCCGAGGCTGTCGGTGAGAGTGTGCTGCATGCCCTCGAGGAGTCCTCCCAACTCCGAAATCATGGACGCTGATTTCCCACCGGTGCCGCTGAATCGATCGGTTCGCGGCGCGTGCCCCTGCTCTTCCAAGAGTTGCACGAGTCGACGGCTGCGTTGCAGAGGCGCGAGCTCCCGGCGCAAGGCAGAAGCCTGGACGTTTGCTTCGCTTAAGTTCTCCAACAGAGCATCCATTTCGTCGACGTTGGTTGTCAAGGTCGCAAACGGGCTGGACGTTATGCCATCCATCGCAGCCGCGGGGTCACCGGCAGCGCGCTCGCCCTGAGGCTTTAGGGCTAGCGCGGCCAGCGCCAAGGCGATCTCGTCCAGTGCCTTCAAAGTTGCGTCGATCACATCGCGGGACACCGCAATGTCATTCTCTCGAAACGGGTCCAGCGCATCTTCAATCGCATGCGCATGATCGGCGATCTCACGCTGCTTGACTACGCGCGCCGCGCCCTTGAGCGTATGAGCGAGCCGTAGCATCAAGGCGATCAACTCCGGCGTGGCGGCTCCTTTATCGAGCTCAAGCGCAACTTTGCCGAGCTCATCCAGCAGCTCACGCGCTTCGACACGAAAGTACCGGTAGGGATCGCGTTCCATCAATGTCGGCTGTATGTTCTCTGTTTGATCCCGTGCCTTATTCGCTGAAGGTGCGCGGGGCGAGCGCGATGCGCGGTTGTACGATCCGCAACAGCGCCCGCGACAGACCGCTCAACTCCGCAACCGTCTGCAGCGTTTGGCCTGAACTCGCTTCGGTCTCTTTCGTGGCTTGGGCAGCGCTGGTGATGGCAATGTTGACCTGTTCCACGGCTGTGGATTGTTGTTTCGTGGACAGTTCTATTTCGCGCGCCGCCTCGGTCGTCGTGCCCACGAGTCCCGCGATCTCTGCGAATGCAGCTGCAACCTCCGAGAATTGTTTGGCGCCGGCATCCACCGACTTCGATCCGCCTTCCGTTGTCATGATGGTTGTGTTGACCGAGCTGCGCACGTCCTCGATCAGTCCGCGAATCTCCTTGGTCGAGCCCGCGACACGGTCGGCAAGCTTGCGGATCTCATCCGCTACGACGGCAAAGCGTTTGCCCGCCTCGTTGGCGCCGGCTGCCTCAATGGTCGCGTTGATCGCGAGGATATTGGTCTGCTCTGCGAGTTCGGCCACGATTTCTAGCACGGCGCCGATCTGCTGCGACTTCTTCCCCAATTCCAACATGTGATTCACGATGAGGTCGACCTGACGGCGTATGGTCGAAATGGAGTCGTGGGCTGTGGCCACGGTGGCGTCCCCCGAACGCGCGGCGGCCGCCGTCTGTCCCGCGATTTGCGCAACGTGCTGGGCACTCTCGGCGATCTGCCGCGAGGTCGCCAGCAGTTCGCTGATGGTCGTACTGATCTCGGTCATGGCCGTGGCCTGCTCCTTGGTCGCCGTCGCTTGTTGGTTGGCGGACGCCTGGAGTTCGGTCGAGGAGCTTTGAATCTGCCCCACCGAGCCGCCAATCTGACGACTTAAGGAACGCGTGATCAAGATGCCCACGATTGTCACCAGCAGCAGGCAGAGCAAGGTACCGAAGATGATGACCGATTTCGCGCCGCTGGCTGCCGCTGCGCCTTCCTCTGCGCGCTGCTTGAGCAGTCCGCGTTCTTCGTTGTCCATCTGGTCCAATATGCGCCGGATGTTGTCCATGAGCCGCTTACCCTCCCCGCCGCGGACAATCTTGACGGCCTCGTCGACACTGCCCTTTGCACGCACATCGATGGTTTCTTTGAGTTCGGCCAGCTTCGCGGCCAGGAGTGGCTCCATCGAGTCGATCCGCTTCTGCTGATTGGGATTGTCCGCGGTTAGAATTCTAAGTGCCTTGACCTGGATGAGAACATCGCCGGAACCAGTACGGTAGGGCTCAAGATAAGCCTCATCGCCCGTAAGCAGGTAGCCGCGTTGTCCAGTTTCCGCATCTTTGAGATCGCTGAGCACATCGACGATGCGTTCAAGCACCTCGTGCGAGTGAGTCACCCAATGGCTGATACTCAATAGTTTGTTGATGCTGGTGTACGAGATCGCGCCGATAGCCATCAGCAATACGAACGAGAGTGCAAATCCCGTTGCTATTTTTCTTCCAAAGGTCCAATTGTCGATCATGAGTTCTTGCCCCCTATCATTTCCAACATGGAAGCCAAATGAATAATCGGGCGCAGCGCCCCGGCGGCGCGGACGGTTCCGCGCATGTGCTGTACGGTTCGCCCCGTACCCGAGTCTTCATCATTGCTGCCTGCCAAAGACGCTTGCGACACTTGCAGATGCGATTCAAAGGTCTCAAACGCAAAACCCACGGGTTGCGGCGCCCGTGCGAGGACAAACCACCGTGAGTTAGCCGCGGGCGGGTAGCGCAGCAGCGCCGCCAGATCATAGATCGGTACCATCATGCCGCGAATTCCCACAATGCCCAGCAACTGCGGGACAGGACTCGGCACCGGCACTATCTTGATGCCCTCGTAGAGACCGGCAATTTCCGACAAGCGAATTGCATAGGGATCGGAACCGACGCGGATTGCGAGGAGATCTTCAAGAGACTCGGTTATCGACGATGCGGGCGCCGCGAAGGCTTCGTCGAAGTGCCGGCGCAGTGTGGCCGCGGTGGCGCCCATCGACTCTGCCTCAATACGCGTCTCGCTACTCACGCTGCTCCTCCTGCCGAAATGAGTTCCGCGCGACACAGGGCGATCAGGGCCTCGCGCCCAAATCCACCGCCGAATAACAGCAGCCGGGAGGCGTCCTCGCGCTTGAGCAGCACCAATGCCTGGCGCAATTCGCTGATGGCGACTTCCCGGTCACCATCGCGTCTCGCCATCAACCCCAAGTGCAGTCGAGGCATGGCGAAGGCGGGATCAAGATAGATGGCGGAACCGTAGTGATCGAGCGCGCGTTGCCGATCCCCTGCGCTCTCGCGACACAGCGCCAGCAGGTAATGCGCGCCCGTGCTCAATTCATCTTGGGCCAGCAGTTGCGCGCAAACGGTCTCAGCAGCGCTTAAGTCACCGCAGTGTGTCAGCAATGCCGCGCGCAATAACAGCACATCCGGATCCTGTTCAGACTCCGCCGGCAAACACCTAAGCAGGTCCAGAGCGTCCGAAAATCGTTCCTTCTTCAACAGCTCCGTGACGAGCAGCATTTGCGCGGCGCTTTGCATTTCGGCTGCCAGACCGCCGCCATCGGGTAGCGTGGACTTGGGCGTAGATCGTCCGGTCAGTGCCTTGATACGATCCGAAGCGTCTTGAATCGTATCCAGCCAATTTCTTGACCATGCCGGCTCGGGAACCGACGCCACGGGCCGAACGACAGCTTGCTGGGCTAATTTATCTTGCGAGATATCACTGAGCGTGTCTTCGCATTTCTCGCCTCGTATATCGTTCTTTGGGTGTTTGCGCTGATAGTAAAATGCACCGTGGCTGTGGCGCAGGTGGAAATCGTTCGAAAGCCCGCGCAGCGTTTCTGCCGACCCTAGAAACAAGTGCCCGCGCGGCGCGAGCGAACGAGTCAAGCGCGCAACCAACGCCTGAGCGCTCTGCGGCGTGAAATACATCAAGACATTGCGACAGAAAATGACGTCATACTTGTCCACTGCCCACAGCTCGGCATTCTCTTGCGCGAGGTTGACTTCCCGGAACGTCACCGCAGCTCGGATGCTCTCTTCGAGTTCGAACTCCTTTCCGACGTTCCGAAACCAGCGCTGTTGGCTTTCCGGGGGAGTCTCACGCAGCGCCCAAGCGGCGTAGAAGCCGCGCGCCGCCTTCGCCAGCATGGCCGAGTTGATGTCGAAGGCGTGGATAGCGACATTCCAGCCCTGTTCGGCGCCACGTTCGCGCACCAACATGGCCAGCGAGTACGGCTCTTCACCTGAAGCACAACCTACAGATAGCAATCTGAGCTTGGCTGTGGCTCCGCGCGTCGCTTGCGCCTCAGGTAGAGCAACTTCGGCAAATGCGCGAAACTGTTCCATGTGACGAAAGAAGTACGTCTCCGGCACGGTCAGTTCCAAGGCCAGGGCCCTAAGTTCAGCCGTGATGTCGGGACCCTCGAGCCGGTCGAGATAAGGGAAAAGCATCAACCCTTCCTTATCTACGCGCCGGTCCAAGACTTCAGCCAGAAACTCAAGCTTGGCATCGTCAAAGTGAAGACCGAGTCGCTGGGCAATCCAGCCGCGAAAGCGTTGCGGCCCAGCCGATTCGCGCGCCATCACGCGGAAGCTCCTTGTGTCTTGATCGCGATCCATACCGAATCCGGCACCAGGCGAGCCGCTTCGAGCACGAGCAGCAGTTTGCTATCGAGTGCACCGATGACCGACACCAGTTGAGCGCCCCCCCCGAGCAGTAGCGGAGGGATATTCGACAGCGTTTCAGCAGGTAGCAAACAAACATCCAGCACGGCATCGACCGCCAGCGCTGCGGTCCGTTCGCCCAGCTTGAGCGATACAAACCGAGCAGGAGAAAGTGAGAGTGTCGGGGACGATGACGTAGAGGGACCGACGAGGCTGCCTGCGTCCACCACGGGGGTGGGGAATCCTCGGATGATGGCAAGCCCGAGGATAAACGGCGGCGTTCCTATCAGCGGCTCGATCGGCAGCGGTCGCATCGTCTCCCGAACATCCTCGAGGGCCAAGGCAGCGATGCGCGAGCCGATGCGACAAAGAAGAAAGCGATTGTTCTCTTGCCCTTGACTCATGTCGACAGCTGCGGGCTACCCCAGGGCAGCCATACACTGAAGCAACTGCCGGTGCCCGGCACGCTCGTGACTGCTACGGCGCCGCCGTGCAATCCCACCAATCGCGATACGATCGCCAGGCCCAACCCCGTACCTTCGCTCGCGCGCGTCAAATCGCTCTTGATTTGCGTAAAGGGCGTAAAGAGCCGAGCCATGTCCGCAGCAGTGATTCCAATCCCGGTGTCGCAGACGCTGATTTCCGCGAAGCCCTGCGACTCGTTCTGCGGCAGCGGCGTACGCACGCCGGTCTTAAACCCCGGCAGTCCAGTGGATGCTTGATGTCGATCAACGAGGCTCGCCCGTAGGGACACGTGGCCCCCGTCGGCGGTGAACTTCACCGCGTTGGACAAGAGATTGTAGGCGATCTGTTTCAGGCGCCTGCGATCGGCCAGCAGCGATTCGGACCGGCCAGAACCGTTGACTTCCAGGCGAACGCCCCGCGCGAGCGCCCGCTCCCGCACGATCTCCAAGGCATCGGTGAGCAGATCATCGAGGTCGACGAATTCGAGATCAAGTTCGACCTTGCCGGCCTCGATCTTGGAGATGTCTAAAAGGTCGTTGATCAGCGCCAGCAGATGCGTGCCACTGTCACTCATGTAGCTCACGTACTCTCGTTGCCGGGGCGCGAGTTCGCCGGCCTTGCCGCTTACCAATAATTCGGAGAATCCAAGGATCGCAATCAGCGGTGTGCGTAGCTCGTGCGACATGGTGGTTAAAAATTCGGTTTTAGCCTGATTGGCACTGGCGAGCTCGCGATTCTTCTGTTCCACCATCAACAGCAGCTCCGCACGGCTGTTGGCCAGCACGCGAGCGGCGCGCGCCTCGGAAGCCTCGATTTCCGCTTGATATTGATCCAAGCGGATGCGACGGTTGTCATCCTCGAACTGTTTGCGGCGTAACTGGGCGCGCACGCGAGCCTTCAGGACGCCGAACTCGGCGGACTTCTGGATGTAGTCATCGGCCCCTGCCTCCAACGCGTCGAACAGCACCGTTCGGTCCTCGACCGCGGTGACAATAATGAGCGGAATATCGCGCACGCTGGGCACTGCCTTGATCCGCCGGCAAGTCTCACGACCGCTCAAACCAGGCATCAATAAATCGAGTAGGATGCAATCCATGCTCTGCGCGGCCAGCAGCTCCAGCGCCTCATCGCCGGAACGTGCGGACACAACGTCATAACCTTCCTCGCGAAGCACTGCCGCCAGATCCGCCAGATAAGTCGCGCTGTCGTCCACCGCGAGAATTCTCTTCGGCCCCAATAGGCTGGCCGGTTTCTCGGCGACGCTGGACGAAGCGCTGCGCAGTAAAGCGGCGAGGCGGGCCAGAATCACCTCGGTATCCTCGTCCTTGCGCAAAAAGGCATCCGCCCCTGCTTCCAGTGCGCGCAGCTCCATCTGGTGATCTTCGGACCCTGTCAGTAGCAGGCAAGGGACACTGCGCAAGGCACTATCGAGGCGCAGTCGCCGAATCACCGTAGAGCCGTCAATTCCCGGCAGCACGCTATCGACTATCACGGCTCTGGGGCGCCCCGCCGCGGCGATACGCAGCCCCTCCTCGCCGCTAGCAGCGACTTCAACGCTATATCCGGCTTCCTCGAGCGCTTCGGACAAGGCCTCGCGGAAGGTAACGCTGTCGTCAATGACGAGGATAGCCGAGGGGCTTCCCGTCTCGGCCCGCTTCGCTCGAAGCAACTCGCGCGCCCTGGCAACGACGTAGTGAATATCATAGGGCTTGCCAACGTATTCGTCGGCTCCGGTCTGCAACCCACGCAGACGGTGCGTCACCTCTGATTCCGTAGAGAGCATCAAGACGACGATGCCGGATGTGTCCGCCGACGCGCGCAGTTCCGTTAAAAGTTCGACGCCGTTGCCGTCGGGCAGCAATACATCCAGGACGGCGATGCACACG
>Ga0209624_10003607_pt1 | contig 10890 bp, 9 predicted proteins | sample JacPinW_OM2H0_O1_FD_188565 | JGI IMG/M metagenome (GOLD analysis project Ga0209624, IMG submission 188565) | Forest soil microbial communities from Algoma, Ontario, Canada - Jack Pine, Ontario site 1_JW_OM2H0_O1 (SPAdes) (version 2) | ecosystem: Environmental > Terrestrial > Soil > Boreal... | reverse complement strand
TGATTCGCGATTCTTCAAAGATCGATCATTTTAAATTGCGCCCGGTCCTCGCTCCCCAGTGCGAATTCGGATTACATCCTCCAGAGACGAAACGAAAATCTTGCCGTCGCCGATCACGCCCGTTCGGGCGCCTTCCATGATGGCTTCCACCACCGGCTCGACTAAATCTTCCGCAACCGCGATGGTCACGAGGATCTTTGGCAGAAAGTCCACGGTGTATTCCGATCCGCGGTAGGTCTCCGTATGGCCCTTTTGCCGGCCAAATCCGCGAACTTCGGAAACCGTCAAGCCGGTTATTCCCAGCGCGTTCACACGTTGTTTTACCTCGTCAAGCTGCGATGGTCTGATTACGGCATCAACACGTTTCATTTGTCGCGCTCCTTATTTGCATCTTGTGCGGAAATTGCGGTACCAAAAAATCTTGCGGCCGCGAATATAACCGCGAACCATCTTGGGCCGAGTTCGATATTATTTGCAGGGTTAAAGAAGTTTTTAATGGCAGCGTACTGGAAGGCTCGCAGGCGTGCGTTATCGCTCGAGCTGTTTCGCGAGTGGTTTGAAGGAAAATGCTAAGCGTTGTTTGTATGGCTCGAGTTGGCATATTGATCGGGCGGCCATCGCTGGTGGCGACAGTCAGCTCTCGCTATGTGTCCTCCGCAAACCCATCTGTAATTGCTCCAATGCTGCTGCTAGACACCAAGCGCACATATTTCGATAAGACCCCGCGACTAACGCGCGGCTTGGGTCGCTTCCACGCGGCTTGCCGGCGCGCGAACTCGTCTGATGAAATGTTCAGTTGCAACAGCCGCGCGTTGGCATCAATTGTGATGGAATCGCCCTCGCGCACGAGTGCGATTCCTCCACCGACAGCCGCTTCGGGCGCGATGTGGCCCACCACCATGCCGTAAGTGCCGCCCGAAAATCGTCCATCGGTGATGAGTCCCACGGAATTGCCCAGGCCGGCGCCGATGAGCGCCGAAGTGGGAGCCAGCATCTCGCGCATTCCTGGGCCGCCCTTCGGGCCTTCGTAGCGGATGACGATGATGTCGCCGGAGTTGATGTGGTTCGCGAGAATCGCGGTCAGGCATTCTTCTTCCGAATCAAAAACGCGCGCAGGTCCCGTGACTTTTGGATTCTTTACTCCGGAAATTTTGGCGACCGCGCCTTCGTTCGCGAGGTTCCCCTTCAGAATGGTCAGATGTCCGCTGGGGTACACCGGCTTTTCCCACGGACGAATCACGTCTTGATTATTTACAGGCTCGCCGGGAACGTTCTTCAGGCGTTCTGCAATGGTTTTTCCTTCGATCGTCAGCGCATCGCCGTGAATCACTTTGTGTTCCAGCAGAATTTTCATCACTTGCGGTATTCCGCCGGCGGCGTGGAAATCGGTAATCACATATTTGCCTGAAGGTTTCAAATCGCAAAGCACTGGGACGAGCGGGCGTATGCGTTCAAAATCATCCAGTGAAAGAGGGATGCGCGCCGCCTGCGCGATCGCCAGCAAATGCAGGACTGCGTTCGTAGAGCCGCCTGTGGCCATCACCACAGCAATTGCATTCTCAAAAGCTTTGCAAGTTAAGAGCTGACTGGGAAGAATTTGCTGCTGGACGGCTTTCGCGAGGACGCGCGCGGAATCCGCTGTACTTTGCGTCTTTTCTCGTTCTCCAGCCGTCATCGTGGAAGAGTAGGGCAGGCTCAGGCCCATGGCTTCGATCGCGGACGACATCGTGTTGGCTGTGTACATTCCCCCGCAGGAACCCACACCGGGGCAAGAATGTTTTTCCACTTCGCTTAGCTCGCGGTCGTCCATTTTCCCCGCGCTATGTTCTCCGACGGCTTCAAACGCGCTCACGATAGTGAGATCTTTACCGTCCCAGTGTCCGGGTTTGGTGGTGCCTCCATACACGAAAATTGCCGGGATATTCAGCCGCGCGATTGCGATCATTGCGCCGGGCATATTTTTGTCGCAACCGCCGATTGCCAGTACGCCGTCCATTCGCTGCGCATTGCAGACGGTCTCAATCGAATCGGCGATCACTTCCCGGGAGACCAGCGAGTATTTCATTCCTTCGGTGCCCATGGAAATGCCGTCGCTCACGGTGATGGTTCCAAAAACCTGCGGCATGGTTTTTTCTTCTCGAAGGACTTCCGCAGCGCGAATGGCGAGGTCGTTCAGACTGGCGTTACAAGGAGTGATGTTGCTATAGGAATTGGCTATGCCGATGATGGGTTTTTCAAAGTCGCCGTCGCCAAAGCCGACAGCGCGAAGCATGGCGCGGTTTGGTGTGCGCTCGACGCCGTTCGTAATCGCGCTGCTTCTGCTATTCGAACGATTCATTTGCTGCTGGTCGTCATAGCCGTTGCGGCGGATTCCTCTGAGATAGGCCGATCGGTTGACACTGTGACAGGGTCGAGAAACGGCATTTTCGCGCGGAGCTGCGACCCGATTTCTTCGATCAATTGATGCTGTTCTTTCTGCCTGGTGGCGTTAAAGTTTTTGCGGCCCGACTCGTTTTCGCCAATCCATCGACGAGCAAATTCGCCATTCTGGATTTGTTTCAGCATTTCGCGCATGATGTCGCGAGTTTGGCTGGTTATGATTTGCGGCCCGCCCGTGTAATCGCCGTACTCGGCCGTATCACTTACCGAATAGCGCATGTAGTTGAGCCCTCCGCGATACATCAGATCGACGATTAACTTCAGTTCGTGAAGGCATTCGAAGTACGCGATTTCCGGTTGATAGCCCGCCTCCACCAGCGTCTCAAACCCGGCTTTAACCAGCGCGCTTACTCCGCCGCAAAGCACGGCTTGCTCGCCAAACAGATCGGTTTCCGTCTCTTCCGTGAATGTCGTCTCAATCACACCGGCGCGGGTGGCCCCTATGGCCTTGGCATAGGAGAGAGCGAGGTCCTTGGCCGAGCCCGTTGCGTCCTGATGAATGGCCAACAGTGCCGGTGTGCCGCCGCCTTCGACAAACACTTCGCGGACCCGGTGTCCCGGGGCTTTTGGCGCGACCATGGTGACGTCGATGTCAGTAGGAATATCGATCGTTTTATATCGAATGTTAAACCCGTGCGCGAACATCAACATTTTTCCGGCCGAAAGGTGCGGAGCGATTTCGCGCCGGTAAATCGCGGGTTGCGCCGTATCGGGCGCAAGTATCATCACCACGTCGGACGCAGCGGCTGCTTCTGCTACGGAATAAAGTGGTAGCTTAGCCTTCCGTACTTTCTCCCACGACTGGCTTGCGGCATGCAAGCCGACGCACACGTCACAACCGCTGTCGCGCAGGTTGAGCGCATGAGCATGGCCTTGGGAGCCGTATCCAATAATTGCGATTTTCTTGGCTTGAATCAGCGCCAGATTTGCATCGTTGTCGTGATAAATCTTGGCCATTTGTCGCTCCTCGAAATTTCTAATTGGGATTTATTAAACCGACTGCGATGCTTCCTCTTCCAGCAAGAAATCGCTTCGCCCTTCCGAGCGCGAATCAGGCGCAGATTTCGTTCCACGCGACATAACAACCTGCCCTGTTCTCGCCATTTCAAGAATTCCAAATGGACGAAGTACTCCTACCAATGCATCGACTTTTTCTTCTGTGCCGGTAATTTCGATGACCAGAGATTCAGTTGCCAGGTCCACCACGCGTGCTCGAAAAACGCGGGCGATCTCCATCAAGCGATAACGCGATTCGTCGTTCGCGCTGACCTTGATGAACGCCAGGCTGCGCGCAATTACCGGTATGTGAGTCACGTCCTCGACGGAAAGCACCGGAGCCAGCTTGTAAAGATTCGCTTCCACGCGATGAGCCGCGCCTTCGCTGATCCCGGCGACGATGGTCATGCGGGAGATGCCCGGCCGTTCCGTGTGGCCCACGGTGAGCGACTCGATGTTGTAAGCGCGCCTGCGAAACAAAGACGCCACGCGATTCAGCACACCCGGTTGGTTTTCTACGTAGAGCACGAACGAGTGCAGCTTTTGCGGTTCAGACATCGGACGCCCTCTCAACCAGCGGGTTCGGCCTACGAATCATTGCGTGCAGATCCGCACCCGCTGGAACCATCGGGAACACGGAATCTTCCTGCTCCACTTGAAAATCGATTAAAGCTGGTCCGTCATGTTGGCGTGCCGCGCGTATTGTTGGAATTACTCCTGGCCGCGCGTTTACCGTGAAGGCCGGGATCCCGAACGCTTCAGAGAGCTTCTGAAAATTGGGGCCTGACAGGGGAGTGGAGGAGTAGCGGCCGTCATAGAAGAATTCCTGCCACTGGCGGACCATTCCCAGATATCCGTTATTCACGATGGCAATTTTGATCTCGAGTTTTTCCTGCACGATGGTGGCAAGTTCCGCCATGGTCATCTGAAATCCGCCGTCGCCCGCTACGACCCAAACTTCGGCCTTAGGATTGGCGAATTTAGCGCCGATCGCTGCAGGAAGCGCGAAACCCATGGTGCCTAAGCCACCGGAAGTGATCAATGTGCGCGGCTTTTCATGGTGGTAGTACTGCGCCTCCCACATTTGGTGCTGGCCCACATCGGTGACGATAATGGCGTCGCCATTCGTCTCACGCCACAGCTCATGAATCACGTGCGCCGCATAAAGGTGCCCATTGTCCGGCATGTTCTGGATGTCTCGCACCGCGGAATCTTGTTTCGAGTCATCAATGCGCGAGAGCCAATCAGAGCGGTCAACTCTTTTCACGCCGGGCAGCAATCGGGCCAGCATTTCCCGAAGATCGCCGACTAGCGGAACGTCCACGCGCACGTTCTTGTTTATTTCCGCTCGATCGATCTCGATATGGATTTTTTTCGCGGACGGCGCGTAAGTTTTCAAATTTCCGGTGACGCGATCGTCAAACCTCATCCCCAACGCGATCAGCAAATCCGATTCCTGGATCGCTTGGTTCACCCAGGCCTCGCCGTGCATGCCCATCATTCCCAGGCACAACGGATGCGAAGCAGGGAAGGCGCCGATTCCGAGAAGTGTAAGCGCAACCGGAGCGCACGCAGCTTCCGCGAACGCGAGTGCTTCTTGCTCGCAGCCTGAAAGAATGATTCCGTGTCCGGCCAGAATCACGGGACGCTTCGCCTGATTGATCAGTTCCAGAGCCTCTGCCAGTTGCGCTTGGTCATGCGGAGGCACGCGCGCGAAGTGTCGGCGTTGTGGAGCAGCCGCTTCCCAGTCAAACTCGCACGATCCATTCTGCGCATCTTTCGTAATGTCCACCAACACGGGACCGGGGCGGCCGGACTTCGCGATTTGAAATGCTTCGCGCAAGCTCGCTGCTACGTCTTGAGCGCGTGTAACCAGGTAGTTGTGCTTTGTAATCGGCAAGGTGATGCCGGTGATGTCCGTTTCCTGGAAGGCGTCGCTGCCAATCAGCTTGCTTCCAACCTGGCCCGTGATGCAGACGATTGGCGACGAATCCATCATGGCAGTAGCGATGCCGGTGACCATGTTCGTCGCGCCCGGTCCCGATGTTGCCAGCGCCACGCCGACGCGCCCGCTCGCTCGTGCGTAACCATCCGCCATATGCGTAGCGCCCTGCTCGTGCCGCACCAGCACGTGATGGACGCCGTAACGCGTCATGGCGTCGTAGGCGGGAAGAATCGCGCCACCCGGATAGCCGAAAACATATTCCACGCCCAGCCGTTCCAGGCATTCCCAGATAATTTCCGCGCCGCTCTTCATATTTTTTGCCATGGCGACACCTAAACTCCCCAAAGATACTGGTCCGCATCAAATGGAATTGCGCGGTCTTCGGGCGGCGCAATGCGATCGTGTTGTTCGGCGGCGCAAATATCCACGGCCACCGTATCTTCCAGAGCGAGCGCGGAATGCTCCGTCTGCGCGGGAATCGAAAGCATCTGATTTGCGCGTACCGTGAATTCCTGGCCTTTCATTTGAAAACGCCAAGCGCCGCGAAGGACGAGAACGGCTTGCTCGTGGTCGTGGCTGTGGGGAAGTTCCGAGGTGCCTTTCTGCGCCTCGACCATGACGACCGTCATGCTTTGGCTGCTGAGCAGCTTTTTGCGGTTGTAGCGCGAAACATTCTTCACCTCATTAAAATCGGAAAACTTCATTTTGAGCTCCCTTGGCCCAGAACTTTCGGTCTTAAAAACCAAGAGGCCGTTTTCCCTTTCGGGTAACGGCCTCTTTGGGGTTCGAACTTTTTTTCCGCCCCGGCCGCTACCCGCTCCTGAGTAGAGTATTAACTCGTACGAGTACTACACCTACTACCGCTACGAGTTGAATCAGACGGAACACAAAAACCGGCAAACTTACGGAAATGGCCGGCGCAGACAGCCGGCTTGTAGCTGTCGGAAAGGCCCGCGCTTGATTGTTTCTTGGCATTCTGGGTGATTAAATATCACGCAGCCCACGGAAGGTCAAATAAGATTTATTTATCGAAGCTATTCGTTTTAGTGTTCAGACGGACAGTGTTTTGGGGAGATCCTTGAGCTAGCTACAGGGCTACAAAGTAATCATCAGGATTGTAGGCCTGCCATTCGCCGGGTTGTAAGCAGGTCATCCGGTCGCGCAATAAGCTTGTGCATTTGTCGAATGCGAGCGATGCTACCGCCGTTCGAGTGACCAAGATGCCAAATAGTTCGCCAACCCGTAGCACTCTCTACATGCACATGAGCGAGTTTTGGTCCGGCGACTTGGGCCTCACTCTCGTAACGATCTCGGTAACCTTCCTCGTCTTCGTAATCACCCCTCTTCGCGAGGCCGGGCTTCCTGGACGCATTTTCTTCGATCTGGTCGTGGTCGCGTTGATGGTTTCAGGAGCGTTGGTGGTTGAACAGAGCCTTGTATCTAAACTTTTTCTGGTCGCCGCAGTTCTAGTCAGCGCCGTCGTGTTGGGCGCCGGACGCCTACACCCAACGCCCTTTCTTCATCAATTCGGCAGCATCCTCTCCACCGCGACGCTGCTGCTCTATATTCGCATCGTGCTTCTCGTTATGTTTCGGGCCGGGCCCATGAACTGGAGCCGCATCCAAGGCGGCGTATGCGCATATCTTCTTCTCGGAATGGCCTGGGCTTCCGCATTTCAGTTCGTTGAACAACTCCACCCCGGGTCTTTCCGTTTCGTGAGCGCGCCTGTGGGTATGGATCAGCTGACCTCGAAATTTACCTATTATAGTTTTACAACGCTTACTACCCTGGGTAGTGACATCAGTCCCGTGAGCCCTATCGCGCGCTCGCTCACAATCGCCGAGTCCTCAGTGGGCTTGCTTTTCCCGGCGATTTTTATCGGTGCTTTGGTGGCCATGGCCATGCAGTCGCGCCCGAAGTCTTGATCTGCGGGGGGAAACCGCCGCAGTCTTCCGCCGAAAAATCCGGGAACGCGAGCGAACAGTGCGTTGCAACAGAACCGTCGACAAAGTCAGAGGTCGCGGCGATTTGACCGCGTGCCCTGCATCGGCTAATATGTTTTCGCGGGGTGGAGCAGCCTGGTAGCTCGTCGGGCTCATAACCCGGAGGTCGTTGGTTCAAATCCAACCCCCGCAACCACTTTTTCAACCACTTATCACGCTTCCGCCGTTTCTGCTTGATGTCCGATAACGCCCGTCAAGGAAGTTTTTTCCTCTTTGGTGCGCTTCGCTGTAAGCGTTTGTCGAAGATCGAAACCTACTCCCATCGCCTTAGCCACGTCCTTAGGATATTGCAAATCCTCGCGCGAACGGTCGTAATGGTCCGACATATCCCCTTCGGCGTGGCCCATCCAAATTTGAGCATGTTGATCTGCCGATTCTTCGCTTGAAGAACCGATCTGTTTAGCTAACACGCAAAACCTTGACAGGGCAACGTTTCGGCTGATCTAACCTACCCAGCGCCTTTACCTTTTGTTTTCAAGGGAAAGGGGCTGAGCTGAGTGTTGCGTCGACCCATTGAGACCACCCCGTAATCCCGGAGGCTAACTGTTCATGAATCACCAGAACTGCGCTCAAGAACCGGCCGCGCCGCCTAGTGGAGAGGAACTAGGTATTCCAAAAGACAAGAAGAGGGGAACTGAACCTCACAGCGTGGTGTCCATGCGAGGTGGGTAGGTTCTCGTCCCCCAAAGAGTCCGTGCAAGAAGTGAAACCGAAGTCGTTCCAAGGTTAGGAGACGGGATACCCAGAAATTTCGCCCGGGATCGCTCCAGCACCGCAGGGAGGAACCGATGTGGTCTAACTTCCGAAAATCACAGCGGGAACGAATTGTTGTGAGTGTGTTCTCTCTGCTCGTAGCGTTGATGGCTGCTGCGCTGGTGAAGACTTTTGCGGGAGCAGAGAAGACGGGAGAGTGGGCCACTTATTCTCACGGAATGCTTCGCCTAGTGATCCCTTACCGCGCCGCGCAAGCGGGCGCGGGGCGACTGATCGTAGAAATTCTAGATCCGGAGAATCACGTCATTGGGCGGACGGAGAAGACCGTCGAACTGGTAAAGGGTGCGTCGCGCTTCAGGGCGGAAATGAAGCTCGATAAGACGGTGCCGCTGGATGAGCTCGTTTGGCACCGGGTGCGATACGAGTTTCACTATGACGACACAAAAGTGGAAACGCTGGAGGGCGTGGAGTCCATCTCCAACATTCTGAGGCTCCCCGTGCTACGCGTGCTGGGACAGCGAAGCTACCTGGTGGGCAGCAGAGCAGCTGTGCGGCTGATTGTGAGCGATTCGAAAGGAGATGTCATTCCCGGGCGGGGCGCGGTGCGAATCGCATTGGAAGCCGACGGAAAAGAACAGCGGACACTCTTTACAGGACGCTTGAATCACCGCGGCACGACCGAGGCGCAGTTTCAATTTCCGGACAGCGCTACTGGCAACTGTAACTTGCATTACACGGTGGATACCTTACTGGGAACGACGGAGTACACACAAGCAATCCGGCTGCAAGACAAAGTCGGGATTCTCCTGACGACCGACAAAACGATCTATCAGCCGGGACAGATGATTCACGTGCGCGCGCTCGCGCTGAATCGAGCGGACCATCGCGCAGTAGGAAATAGGAACCTGCTCCTGGAAGTGGAGGACTCCCACGGGAACAAGGTCTTCAAGAAAGGCACGTCGACGGATGAGTTTGGCATCGGGTCCGCGGACTTTGGCCTGGCGAGCGAGGTGAATCTGGGAACGTATCACGTGCGCGCGACCCTGGGAGAGGCTGGCACGGACTCAACGAACACCGCGGAGATTGCGTTGGAAGTGGAGAAGTACGTGCTGCCGAAATTCAAGGTCGAGCTAAATTTCGCGTCACCCGACGGGAAGAAAAAGCACGGCTACCGTCCTGGGGATCACGTGAGCGGCACGGTGCAAGCAAACTATTTCTTTGGAAAAGCGTTAGATGGCGCCGAAGTTTCCGTGAAAGCCGAAGGAATGGATGTCACGACCTTCACGGCCGCTGCGGTAGAAGGGAAAACTGATCACGAAGGCGCCTATCACTTTGATTTGCAGCTTCCTGGATACCTCGCGGGGAGGCCACTCGACAGAGATGCATCGAAAGTGCTGATCGAAGCGACGGCAAAAGACACGGCGGGACATCCCGAGAGCCGCGGCGAGCCTATCACGGTCAGTGAGTCGGCGTTTTTGCTGACGGCGATTCCGGAGGGCGGAACGCTGGTTCCCGGCCTTGAAAATCAGGTGTTCTTGGTGGCGTCCTATCCGGATGGAACGCCAGTCGAAGCGAACCTTCAGGTGCGGTCAAGGTCCGGCGACAAACAAGACGTTTCGACCAATGCGGGCGGCCTCGCGGTGCTCACCTTGAAAAAACCGGAGAGGGACGAGCTCTTGCAGATTGATGCGACAGACAAAGAGGGAGAAAAAGTTTCCGCGTCGGTGCCGCTGCAGGCTCGCGCGGGCGACGACCACGTGCTGTTGCGAACGGAGAAGGCCGTCTATCGCGCGGGGGATTCGATTCGGCTGAGGATTTTGACGACCAAAAAGCACGGCACGGCTTACGTCGACCTCGTTAAAGACGGGCAGACGATCCTGACTAGGGACTTAGATATTACAGAAGGCGAAGCAGAATTGACGCTCGCAGTCAGTCCCGAGTTGGCGGGCACGGTGGATGTAAGTGCCTACACGTTTGGAGCCAATGCACAACCCGTCGCGGATCATCGACTGGTGTTTGTGCAGCCGGCGGATGAGCTGAAAGTGGAGACTGTGGCGGACCGCCCGGTCTACAAGCCGGGTGACGACTCGCACATCCGTTTTCACGTGACGGACAAGAACGGAGAAGGAGTGCACGCCGCACTGGGGCTGCAGATTGTGGACGAAGCAGTATTCGCGCTTGCTGAAAAGAAGCCCGGCTTCGCGAAAGTGTTCTTTTACCTCGAGCAGGAAGTAATGAAGCCGCGATACGAGATTCACTCCGTCGGGCTGCCGGAGATCGTCGAGCCGATACCTGATGATAAGGAGGGGCAGCGCGATGTTGCTGCACGAGCGCTCTTTTCGGCTACAGAAATCGTGAGGCAGAACGGATTCGATGGCGAGGCCGGGCGTGAAATTCCCCGCACAAAATATTACGAATTCCGGAACCGGTACCAGGCACAGTTCCAGGAGGATGCCAAGAGGATCGCCGCAGAGATACGGCATTCGATTGCAAGCGATCCAAACGAAAGTGACCTGGAGAAAGCGTTCAAGAAGCTGGCGGATTCTGGGAAGCCGGACTTTCGCGACGCGTGGGGAACGAAACTGAAAGTCGAGCGCACGCCCTGGGGTAACGCTAATACGATGTTCATACTTCACGGCGCTGGACCAGACAAGAGTTTCGATACTGCAGACGACTTGCGCGCCCCGCTCTACTTCCGGCGTAGCCCGATCGTAACAACAGCGGCTGCTGGCAGCACCAAACTGAGTGTGAAGATTGACCACGACCGCGGACCGAATAACAATCGTTCGGAAA
>Ga0209624_10003606_pt1 | contig 10891 bp, 5 predicted proteins | sample JacPinW_OM2H0_O1_FD_188565 | JGI IMG/M metagenome (GOLD analysis project Ga0209624, IMG submission 188565) | Forest soil microbial communities from Algoma, Ontario, Canada - Jack Pine, Ontario site 1_JW_OM2H0_O1 (SPAdes) (version 2) | ecosystem: Environmental > Terrestrial > Soil > Boreal... | reverse complement strand
CAGAATCGGCTGGCGGTGGTCGATGCACCAGACGGGAAACTGATTTTTATCGTCGGTGCTCCGAGTGTATGGCGCATACCGTTTGCCGTTTTCGATCGCCAGACTGTACTCGATCAGCCGTTTCTCAGGTCTATAGAGGCCGACCCCGAAGATGCTCGCATCCACAATCTGATTTACGCGTTCGTAAAGCTTGAAGAGGATGGTGTTCAGATCGAGCGAAGCAGTGATTTCTTTGCCAATTTCGCTCAGAAGCTCGATCGATTCTTTCTGCGCCGTGATCTCTGAGGCCTGTGCGCGAATCTCCTCAGTGCGCTCGTTGACGGTGGCCTCAAGAGCCTTTGCCTGGGCCTCGAGAGCTTCGGTCTTGCGGCGAGCCTTCTCGCGCTCATGCATGATGATGTAGCGCCAGCATGCAAGGGCGAGGATCAACAGCAGAAGACCATAGAGGATATAAGCCAAAGTGGTGCGGTACCACGGTGCCAGAATGGTGAAGATGTAGGTGCCTTCCGGGCTTACCCTGCCATCGGTGCTCCGCGCATGAACCCGGAACCGATATTCACCAGGGCCGAGGCCGCTGTAATTCGCCTCTTTTTGCTTGCCCCAGCCTGACCAGTCTTTATCGGCTCCTTCGAGCAGGTATTGGTAATCCACGTTGACGGAGTCGCCATATAAAGGCGTGGCAAACTGAAACCGGACGCTGCTCGAACCGGGAGCAAGGCGTAACTCCGAGCCATCATGCAATTCTGTGCCGCCATAGACGAGCGTCGATCCCGCATTGACCTGGCGAACAAGCGCGGGTAACTGGTCCGATACCGTGGTACGCAACCGAGGGTCAAATCGGAGAAGAGAGTCGCCGGTAGACCAGATGCTCCCATCGCTGTCGACAAAGGTGGGTAAATCTTTGTAGCGCGTAAGCGGCTTGTAGGTGTCTTCATCGAGATGAAAGCTTCCGTCGGGATTGCGGGTAACGCGCGCGATACGGCGTGCGTCGGGGGATATCATGACGGCCCATACACTCCCATCCGCTGCCTCGTAGATCTGTGGAGTCGCTTTCGGGGCATCAAGCTTGAGTTGAAGGCGGTTGTCCACTATAAACTTGTGCGCAGCGCGGTCCCAGCGATAGATGTTCTGGTCGTGGGATATCCCCGCGTACAAATCTCCAAGTGCATAGCTCACTCCGCCGAGACCGGCAGGCATATCGTAATTGGAGGAGACGGCCTCTGCCTTGGAGTCGTGCATTCCGGTGGGCGCAACCTTAATGCGCAGAAGGTATCCCTTGCCGCCACCCACCCAAAGATCTCCGTCGGAGTCCTCAGCCAGCGTGTGCGCCACATAAACGGTATTGGGCAGTCTGCCCTCGTCGATCCACTTAACGCCATCCCACCGCATGGAACCAACGCCGTCGCCGTAGCCGATGAACACGCGATTCGGGGTCTTGCGCGATTGGATAGCCACATACGACGAGCGGTCGAGAACGTGAACGGACGGCAACGTTGGGAGCAGTCGGTCACCCACCACCCGCTGCACGGCTTCGCTGGTGGCAACCAGCAACTGATCCGGGGTTTTACCCGATCGATCCTTGAAGGTAAGCAACGCGAAGCCCTGGTTGGCGCCGGGCAGCTGGACCATCGAAGGGCGATTAGTATGTGGGTCAGAGACCAGCTTGAGAGCTGGACTGGAACCGCCTCCGTCGGCTACATAGACAGACCCCTGATAGCGGACCGCATCCAGGGGGCCGTTACGCGAGAAGATTGAGATCGGCGAGGCAATCTCTACTCGGGAGATGCCCCCGCCCGTTCCGATCCAGAGCGTGCCGTCGCGATCCTGGAAAGCACTGAGCGCGCCGGGATCGAGCAGGCCGTCGGAGACATCGAGGATCTGGCGCAGCTTCCCATCGTGAGCCACGATCACCGCGCCGCCGTCGAGTGTCGTGAGGCAAAGACCACCATCGCGCAGCAGGATGGAGGTGTAGAGCCTATGGGCCTTCAGGTAATCATCAGCCGGAGTCGGAAACGGCGTGACCTTCTGCCCGTCGTAGAGCGAGAGGAGTCCGTTCCGCTCCGAAACGATCATCCGCCCATCGTCGTATGGGTGCAGGAACAGCTTAATGGAGTTCGCATAAGCAGCCCCGCCAGGTGCAGGATGCAGCTCGTCCCCCACAATCTCCTCAAGGCCGATGCCGTTTTCGTCCGTAAAAATGTGGCCGGACACAAGGGAGATGGCCTGGAACCGTGAGCCTGCCCGGGCATGCCAGACATGCATGGTTTTGCCGTCCCAGCGGAAGAGCTCCTCGTAAGAGCGAAAGAACATGCCCTGCGGCGTTACCAGCGTCTGCCACACATCGGTAAAGTTGCGTTCTTTCTCCGGCACCTTATCTAAGATAGAAACGTAACTTTGGTTGCCTTTGGTATCTGCCGCAAGGTAGCCGAACCCGCCATTGCCTCCTACCCAGATCCTGCCCGTGTCGTCCATGGCCAGGGAACGTGTGTTGTCCATACCGGCATCGATCTTGCGCCAGGAAACACCGTCGTACTCAACTATCTCGGCACCTGAAAGGCCCAAATACATCACGCCGCGGAGATCCTGCATGATGGTCCACACCTGCGGGAAGGCGCTGAATTCCTTGTAGGAATGCGACTCGAGAATCGGCATGCCGACTTCTGTGGGCCGCGGAGCGGTGGTCGAAGTATCTTGCGCAAAAGCCAGCGCGGCGCAAGCCAGTGCGAGAAGCACAGGTGAAGCGATGCGCCGAAAAGCGATAGAGCCCTGGGACAAATGGATTTCCAATGGTGGACGGATGGGAACAGGGGTGATAGTAATACGCGGTCGCATTCAAGTCGAGGAGAATTTAAGAATTGCAGGGGTTGGGGCTGCGGGTGCTCCCTGGTGGAGGCCTCGCAGATCTTCTTCATCGCACTTTGAACCCTGAGAAGCGTATCCGCGAGCGGAAGAGGTCTACGGCATCTGCAGGGAGAACGTGCGGCTTGAGCAGGGCTTTCTCGTCATCCCATATGGCAAGACGAAGGCAGCGCGGCGACGGGTACCGGTACCCCCAGTGTATCGGTGCGGCGTGTCCTAGGACTGCGTATGGTTTCGGAAGAGGCATATCTGTTCCCGTGCGAGACGGGCAGCAGCCGCCCTGTGCCAAAGGTCAATAATGCCCACGATCGCGCCGTAAGAGACAGCAAGGTTGCACCATTCCGCTTGTATGACCTGCGACACATATGGGCTACACGGGCGTCGATGTCCGGTATTGATCTTGTAACGTTGGCAGCGATGCTGGGACACTCACGAATCCAGATGGTGCTCCGGTACGCTCAGCCGACACAGCAGCACCAGCATCAGGCTATGGAGCGCCTTGAGCAGTTCGTCAGTGAGCAGAGGATCGCCCATGCCGAGCGCACAAGCCCGCAAGCGACACACGCGATTCAGTAGGAAGGAGCACGGTAGAGAGGACATAGAAAAGCGCGGCACCCGCTACATTTTCCGCTACACAACCGAAAACCCTCCGAATTGGAGGGCTTCTAACTTGCTGAAATATTGGAGGCGCGGGTCGGGATCGAACCGACGCATAAAGGTTTTGCAGACCTCTCCCTTACCACTTGGGTACCGCGCCTTGGGTGGGCTAACTTCACCCATTTCATTTCGAGGAGAAGTGTACCGCAGGCAGGAGCTATTTGGAGCGGGAGACCGGGGTCGAACCGGCGACATCTTCCTTGGCAAGGAAGCACTCTACCACTGAGCTACTCCCGCTCTTCCAAGATCAAGTATAACGGCACCGCTGTGTATGGTCAACGCGGCGGGGAGGCGGTTTGGGTGGAGGGTTAGGTGCGCCTGGAACCGTGTTTGACATATTGCTGCGTGAGCCGAGGGGGCTAGCTCGAGGGTTCAGGGAGATTGATGGATATGCGCGGACCGGCGGTGAGGTTGGAGCGGCGACGGGTGACGTGGGGGGTGATAAGGAGAAGGAGATCGGTGGAACTCACGTTGGTGGTCTTGTCGGCGGTAGCGGTTTGAAATCCCGGCAACTCGCCGATACCGGGTAGACCGTTGAGGCTGGAAGCTTCGCTTCTGCTGACGGTGTTGACAACGAGTGCTGTGTCTCCGTCGTTGACGGTGACGTCCGAGCCGAATTGCTGGTTGTTGAGAACGGGAATGTTATTGATTGCGCCGCCTGCGAGGGCTTCGATCTTGAGTTCGATGTGCATCTTGATGGCGCCGGACTTCTGGACGATGGGAGTTGCCTTCAGCGTGAGGCCGAGGTCTTCGTATTGAATCTGCGGAATGGTGACGGGGCTGCCGACAGCGGCATTGAGCAGGCTGGCGGCGCTGACCCCGTTGATGGAGATATTGTTGAGTGCGGAGGTTTGGGTGGGCGAAGCAGTGGAGTAGGTCGCGGTGGTTATGGGATAGCGTTCCCCGATGCGGAAGGTGGCTGGCTTGCCGTCCATGACTCGGACCTGCATTTCGTTGACAGCGCGAGTGTCGCTGGAGGTGAGTTGCAGATTGAAGGCAGGGTTCTGGTTGGTGGTGATGCCGAACTGAGAGATGCCTCCACCGAAGAAGCCGATGGTGTTGGATAGAAGTGTGCTTTGAACGAGGCCGGAGGCGACGAGCGCGAGTGCGATGGTGATGTCGCTTGAGCCTACCGGGATGAGGCCCTGAGCGATAGCCTGGTTGACGAGGGCTTGATTGGCGTTCACCAGATCCTGGGCAGCAGCTCGAGCGTTGTAGAGTCCGAGCTGCTGCGGGAGCTGGGCGCCGATGTTGCGCTGATTGGTGCGGTCGACCTCGTAGAGCTTGACCTCTATCATGACTTCGCTGCCGCCGTCGATTAGATCGGCGAGAGTAAGGTTGATGTACGAGAGCGTTTCTTCGGGGGCGCGGATGGCGAGGATGCCGGAGCTCTTGTCGACGCTGACCTGTTTGATGTCGAAGACATTTTTGACGACATTACTGAGCTCGTCCATCTGCTCGCTGGTCATGCCCGGGATATAGATCGTTTCCTGCAGCTGATGCTCGAAACGCGTTCTATTTTCAGGATTGTCTTTGACTATGAGGACCGTTTTGGAGTCGAGCGGCACCGCGAAGAGATGGGCGATGTTGAGCAGGATGGACGTGGCCTGCTGGTAGGCCGAGTTGTCGAGGTCGAAGCGAAGATTCTGGCGTTGGACTGACTCATCGAAGCTGGCGCGAATGCCGAAGCTCGCATAGACCTGACGGATAATCTCCTGCTGATCGGATTGAAAATGAAAACTCTTGATGCCTGGGGTGGGCAGTAGGGTGATAGGGCCGGCGAGAGACGGGGCGTCGTGTATCCAGGGCTCGATCTCGGGATGAAAGACCTTGGGAAGCGCGCCTGGATCAACACTCTGGTTGACGAGAGAGCTTTCGGGATCGAGGAGACGGGCTTCGGCGAGGAGGGTCTCTGCCTTCTCGGTTTGGCCAAGGAGACGGGCCTTGCCCGCTTGCTGCACCAGGTCGGCGACGTGATGCTGATGGGTGAGGGCGAGCGCGCGGGCGTAGTCGTTGTTTGTGGGATTGAGTTGCAGGGCTTTGCCGAACTGAGTTTCGGCGCCTGAGAGATCGTTGTGTTCCAGGAGACGCGCGCCCGTCAGGTAGGCATCTTCGGCGGCCTGGACCTGACGTTTAGCGAGCGTGGGCGCTGCAGTTGAAGTTTGAGTCTGAGCGAAGGAAGGTGCAAACAGGGCGAGCGCGACCGTGCCTCTGGCGATTCTGGAAGCGCGGAAGTGAAGGCTTGCTCGCATCAACTACAAGATTAGACGAAGCTGCGAGCTAACGGGCGCTTGCAATGCTTTGAATGCGAGGCCGCTCGCTTACGGGCGGACGGCGCATGCCATTGCGGATCTGGGCAGTGTTCATGTCGAGCTCGGCGAGAGTCCGGCTGAGAGTATTGCGGTGCATGCCGAGCTCCTCGGCGGCCTTACACTGGTTGCCCTTATGCTGCGCGAGCACTTCAAGGATGTAGCGCTTCTTGAATTGACGAACGGCCTCCGTGTAAGGGATGCCGGCACTGTGCATTTGTGTGATGAGTCCGTCTAGTTCGCGCTTCAAGGGTTATTCCTCGCTGGCGGTTCCTTTGTGGAACCACTCTCTTATTTTGCCTCTACGAGCCGGGCTTGATCCAATCCGTTGCGTTGTGTTTGATCTGGTCGGCGCCATTCAGGATCAGGTGTTGAAGATCGTGAGGTACAACGAAGGATACCGCATGCGCCCCCGCAAGGAAATAGGAAGATAAGCGGGAATTTTCAATCCAGCCGGAATGTGGCTGAAAGGCGGCGAGCGCCATCAGGATGACGACTCCAATGAGACAACCCCTGGCGAAGCCGAAGACGGCACCAAGGATTCTGTCGAAGAACCCTAATCCAATCGCATGTGCTGTGCGATTTAGCGCCCTTCCAAGGATGGTGCTGAGGATCATGATCCCAACAGCGATTACCAGAAAAGCGACGATCCTGGCGGTAGCGACGGCGGGGATAAGGTGTTCGAGGAGCGCGCTCAGGCGATCGTAGTTCCAGCTGGCGATGAGGATTCCGGCGATAAGACCGCCGAGCGAGAAGAGTTCGAGGATAATGCCGCGCACGAAGGCAAGGACTGTAGACCAGACGAGGATGACAACGAGAAGCCAGTCGAAGAGATTCATGGCGTTTGGTTGTTGGCGAGATCGGTAAGGCCTGTGACGAGGCGGAAGGCTTCGAGGTACTTTGCGCGGGTTTGCGAGACGACCTCTTCGGGCAGGGAGGGTGCTGGGGCCTGCTTGTTCCAGCGAATGGATTCGAGGTAGTCACGGACATATTGCTTGTCGAATGAGGGTTGCGGGCCACCGGGGTTGTAGGTTGCGGCCGGCCAGTAACGGGAGGAATCGGGAGTGAGTACCTCGTCGGCGAGGATGATGGTGTCGCCGAGCAAACCGAACTCGAATTTGGTGTCAGCCAGGATGAGGCCTTTGCCGGCCGCGTGTCGGGTGGCCTTATCGTAGATGGCCATGGCCAGGTCTTTCAGGGCTTTGGCGTGGGTTGCTCCAATGGTTTGCTCGACGATGTTGTATGAGATGTTTTCGTCGTGGCCACCGGTGTTGATCTTAGCGGCTGGGGTGAAGATGGGTTCGGGCAGACGGTCAGATTCACGGAGTCCTGCAGGGAGCTTGATGCCGCAGATGGCTCCCGTCTGTTGGTAGTCCTTCCATCCCGAGCCGGAGATGTAGCCGCGTACGACGCATTCGACGGGAAACATTTCGGCTCGCTTGACCAGCATGCTGCGGCCGTCAAGCTGGGTGAGGAAGGGTTCTAAATCGCTGGGAAATTGCGCAGTATTCGCGGTGATGAGATGGTTGGGAACGATGTCTTTGAGGAAGTCGAACCAGAAAAGGGAGAGTTGGGTGAGGATTTTTCCCTTGTCTGGGATTCCACTGCCGAGAACGTGGTCGAAGGCGGAGATACGGTCGGTGGCGACGAAGAGCAGCTGATCCTTAGACAGGGAATAGATATCGCGGACCTTGCCGCGTGCGGTGAGGGGAAGGGAGCCGAGGCTGGTTTGAAGAAGAGCGGTTGACATCACGTTGACGGTACCACCTTGAAGTATAGAAAACAGGTTGATCTGCAGTCATTGCAGAGTAAGAAGTATTTCTTCGTTGCCGGGCGGCTGGAAAGGCCAGTGGGGGCAACGAACCAGGACGGTTTCGGGGTCGGGGCCAGGCTGAACTGTGGCTGCGGAGATATCGCACTGGCTCGCATTGAAAGCCTGGGCCTGAACTTTGCGGCTGAGAAAGGGAAAGAGTGGAGAGCGATAGTAGATCTCAAGGTCAACGCCAGAGTTGGAATTTCCACTTGCCTCCCATTCGACCCGCTTGTAATAGAGACCGTGGGTGATTGGAATCTTGTCGATCTTGCCCAAGTTGAAGATGCGCGTTAGTGGCTCGATGATGCTGGAGGCAAAGAGAGGCAGAATGAGAATGGCAGCGCTCAGGAAGGTGAGCCACCTTGGCGGGAGGCGTGCGAAGAGGACGAGGAGGAGTTCGTACCCGGCGACGGCCAGCCAGTTGATGAGAACGTTGAGCCGGCTTGAAGTGGTGCCCCACTTCGTGACAACGAAGAGTGCGTGGATGATGATCAGTGCGAGCGCCGCGCGCGGGAGGAAAAACCTTAAGCGAAGCGGCACGCGTTCCCAGAAGACACCAAGGAGAACCATCGTTGCGGTCAGAAGGGCGAGGGCGGCGAAGGTGAGGGGAAGGAACATGCCTCGTTAGAGTAGAGGGTTTTTCGTCTTAAATGCCAGCACTACGAAGGCGTTGCGTGGACGGGACGGAACAAAAACGCTGGAGCGAGTGAAGATCGCTCCAGCTGCGCAAACTGGGTATGGCCGATGCTTCACGCTACGGCGCGGCGATTGTCAGTCGAATCGCGGCGGTTGAGATTGACGCTGACAATCTTGGAGACGCCGGGCTCTTGCATGGTGACCCCGTAGATGACATCGGCCTGGGCCATGGTGCGTTTGCTGTGCGTGATGACTACGAATTGGGTGCTGGCGCTCATATCGTGGATGAGCTTGGCGAAGCGGCCCACGTTGGTCTCGTCGAGCGGAGCGTCGACTTCGTCGAGGATGCAGAAGGGCGCAGGCTGGAACTGGAAGATTCCAACCAGCAGTGAGAGTGCGGTGAGGGCCTTTTCGCCTCCTGAGAGCAGGAGGATGTTCTGCAACTTCTTACCCGGGGGCGAGGCGACGATGTCGATGCCGCTCTCGTTCGTGTTTTCTGTGTCGGTGAGCTTCATGAAGGCCTGGCCGCCGCCAAAGAGCTTGGTGAAGGTGATGGAGAAGTTCTCGTTGATAATCTTGAAGGCGTCATCGAACTTCATGCGGGAGACATCGTCGATCTCTTTGATGGAGGCCTGGGTGTTTTCGATGGAATCGAGAAGATCTTTGCGCTGGCCTTCGAGGAAGCTGTGGCGGGTGACGGTCTCGTTGTACTCCTCGAGGGCCATCATATTGACCGGGCCCATAGCTTCGAGACGCTGCTTCAGGGCGCGAGACTCTTCTTCCTCGGTGTGGAGGGCGTCACCTTCGATGCGGACGATGCTGAGGTCCTCGCGGAGGGAGATGGCTTCGACGGCTAGATCATTGAGGCAGGTGGCCTCGATGTGCTCGATGTCGGAAGCGAGCTTTGCGGCGCGGGCGGTTAGGGCCGCGCGTTGCTCGCGGAGGGCCTCAGTCTCGTGGCGGAGGGTGCGGAGGCGCTGGTCGAGTTCGTCCATGGCGGCGCGCAGCGTAGCGGCTTCCGTGGTGAGACGAGCACCCTCGGCTACGGCAGTTGCGCGGAGTTCGGAGAGCTCGGTGTGCTGGACCGCGAGGGCGGCGGTCTCCTCTTCGCGGCGGAGTTTTTCAGCTGCGGAGGAGGCGAGCTGCTGGTCGAGCTGCTGAATGCGCTGATTCTGGCCGTTGTAGATGCGGTTGGTCTGCTCGAAGTTGGCGGCAGCGTTTCGGCGGCGCTCTTCGAGGCCTGCGAGCGCGGCAGAGGCTGCAGCTGCGGCCTGCTGGAGCTCTTCGCGCCGGCTGCGGAGCTGATTGAGCTGCTCCTGCAGGTCTCCGAGGCTGGTTTCGAGTGTGGCGCGCTCGTTCTCGAAGGCCTGAGCCTCCTGCTGGCGGCGGGCGATGAGATCGGCCTTCTGGTTGCGGGCGTCGCGGTTGCGTTCGCTGGTAAGAGCCCAGTCCTGCAGGCGGCGCTCGATGCGGGCGACTTCGGATTCCATCTGGCGGAGAGCCGCGCCAGAGTTGGCGGACTCGCGCTCGGCGTCGCGGCGCTCGTGGGTCTTGCCTTCGATGGCGGTGTTGAGTGAGGCGATCTGATGCTGTAGGTCAGCGGTGCGTAGGTCGGTCTGGGCCAACTCGTGTTCCGATTTTTCTATTTTCTGCTGAACTTCGGCGAGTTCGCGCTTTAGGGCTAATGGACCCTGTGCGCGAGGACGGCCACCGGTGACGGTAACGTTGTGGAAGGTTTCGCCGGAGGGTGCGAGGAAGAAGGCGTGCGGGTTCGAGAGCGCGAGCGAGCGGGCGGTGTAGGAGTCGGGTGTGACGAAACCCTCACGAAGCTTGGGCAGGATGACTTCGAGGGATTTGCCGAAACCGTCGAGGACGCGAACGCACTCTTTAAGCGGAACTACGCCTTCAATACCCTGGATGTTGGTCTGGGCGGCGCTTTGCATACCTTCAGCGAAGGCAAAGTTGGCTTGTGCGTCGTTGGGATGGACGAGGAAGGTGGCGCGGCCGCTTACGTCGGTCTGGAGCAGGTGCATACCGGCGTCGGCTGCGTCCCAGCTCTTGACGACGATGTAGTTGAGCTCATCGCGGAGGAACTCGTCGACGACGCTCTCGTACTTGCCATCCACTTCGAGGAAGTCGGCGAGCGTGCCCACGGCGGCCATGCCGTTGGTGTTCTGCTTGTAGGTATCGGTTTTGAAGATGTTGCGTACGGTGTCGGTGGAGTAGCTGTGCTCCTTGATAAGGCCTTCGAGCGAGTTACGGCGGCCGTTCAGGGTTGCGACTTCGCCACGTAGTTGATCGCCACGACGCTTGGAGGCAGACTCCTCGGCCCTGGCAGCCTCGATCTGGAGGCGAAGCTCGGCGATCTCGGCTTCGAGCCGTTTGAGGCGTTCGGTAACAGACTCAAAGGAGAGGGCCACCTGACCGCGCTGAAGGCCAAGGGTCTCGAGTTCCTGGCGGGCGATGTCGGACTCGGAGACAAGGCGTTCGGCTTCGCGCTCGAGGCTGGCCAGAGCCGCTGCGGACTGGGCCTCTTCGTTGCGAGTCTGGCTAATTCGCTGCATCAACTGCATGGAGGCGCGGCGGTTCTGCTCGGCCTGTTGTTCGGCGGCGGCGA
>Ga0209624_10003605_pt1 | contig 10893 bp, 13 predicted proteins | sample JacPinW_OM2H0_O1_FD_188565 | JGI IMG/M metagenome (GOLD analysis project Ga0209624, IMG submission 188565) | Forest soil microbial communities from Algoma, Ontario, Canada - Jack Pine, Ontario site 1_JW_OM2H0_O1 (SPAdes) (version 2) | ecosystem: Environmental > Terrestrial > Soil > Boreal... | reverse complement strand
GGGAAAAGGGGGATTAACGCTCACAGGACAGCTGGGCGATGTTATGCAAGAGTCTGCACATGCGGCATTAAGTTATATTCGATCACGCGCTTCACAGTTGGGGCTTAAAGAATCGTTTTATTCGGGCAAAGATATTCACGTGCATATTCCGGAAGGAGCAACCCCTAAAGATGGCCCTTCTGCGGGTATTGGGCTTTGCACCTCCATCGTTTCAGCGCTTACCAAGACGCCGGTACTTCCTGACCTTGCCATGACGGGTGAAACAACATTGCAAGGCCGCGTTTTAGCCATTGGCGGTCTTAAAGAAAAATTGCTTGCTGCTAAGCAACATGGTATCAAAAAGGTTATTGTTCCGCAGGAAAATTACGATGATATTCAAGAGATAAACAAAGAAATTGACTTAAAAGATCTTGATATTGTGTATGTTTTAACTATGGATGAGGTTTTAAAGGCTGCTTTTGACCATTCTCCTTTGGATCAAGCAAGTAAAAAAGCTAAAGCTGCATTGGCCAAGAAAAAAAGCGCTAAGAAGAAATAATGGCTAAATAACAGCGTTTTTATTATATTTTTAATTCTATTTGAATAAACTATTGAAAAAGGTAGGTCAACTTTCTTAAAGTGTTAGTAGAAGTATTTTACTATTAACCCTTTATTAAAGGAGAAGGTATGAAAACCTTCATTAATGCAGTACGCGTCCTTATGGTTGCGTTACTGTTCGTTTCTCTAAATTCTTTGGCTTTCCTCGGCGGTTGCTGCAACAAGAAAACTACTTGCAATACGGGTTGTAAGTTACAACCTGAGGCAGTACAAATTCGTAAAACCTGTGATCACCCAGGTTATTACAAGCAAGTATGTCACCTTGAATATGTTCCATGCCAAGGTAAAGAAGAAGTTGAAACAAGAATGCCAATTTACCTCGGTTGCTATGATGAACAAGGTAACAAGATAGATGGTAATGGCAGCACTCGTTATGCAAGCGACCATGTTGCTTACACTAACGACGTACAAATCAGCACCCAAGTTCCTGCAAGCTATACCCAAGGCGGCAGCATGAACAAAACAGTAAGATCTAACCGCAAAGTGATGGCTCAGTAAATAAATCTCTGCATTGATCTTATAAGAGGGGGCTGGATAATCTCTAGCCCCCCTTTCCTTTTCAAGTTAAAAATACCCCCCCCTCTTATCAAACCTTAAATGGCTGATTTTCCCCTAAAAAGCCCTTATTTTAAAGCAAATTTATAAAAATAAATATATAAAAATATTGCTATTTGTAATGTTGATGGTGTAAGGTGATAGTAGAAAGTGTATTTCTATTAACCCTTTAACTAAAGGAGAAGGTATGAAGACCTTCATTAATGCAGCACGTATCCTTGTTGTTACGTTGTTGTTTGTTTCTTTAACTTCTTTCGCTGGTTGCTGCAAGAAATCTTGCGAACCACGTCGTACTACTTGTAACTCTGGCTGTAAATTACAACCTGAGCCGGTTCAAATTCGCAAAACCTGCGATCACCCAGGATATTACAAGCAAGTATGTCACCTTGAATATATTCCATGCCAAGGTAAAGAAGAAGTCTACGAAGCGTTACCACAATATATTGGTTGCTTCGACGAGGCAGGTAACAAAATCAGCCAATAATAACGTACAACATGTTTAAGATTTGTTAGATAAACGGGGCTTTGGAATGCCCACCCGGCATTACCAAGGCTCCTATTATCTTTTTTTTGCATTATAGAATGCTTTCTATTTTTTGATAATAAAGTTCATCAACTTCAATATTAGGCTTATACGCATAGGCCTGATTTTCTTGCAAAGAAAGCAAAAATCTTTGAGTGCAAAATTTCTCCATTATTTGTTTAACATTGGAAAAGTCAGAATATTCAGTGCCTGTTAGATGTACATGCGGCATATCTTCAGCCTCGCAAATAGGAGAGATGGAATAATAGGCCGCATCAATATAATTTTTGGCATCTGGCCGATGGGAATATTTTGAGTAATTTTTTTCAAACACTTTGCGCAAATATTCTTTTATATCGAGAATCAATGTTTCATTATCAATAGCAACTTTCAATTTTTTGGTAGACATCTCGATTTGTACCCATGAAGTCGAAACAAGATTTTCCATAGCAAAAGTAGAAAAAACGAAAAAAGATGCGCAATAAATTTTTTTGATCACGGATTTCTCGCTTATTTAGGCTACAATAATTTCATCGTAATCATCTTCTTTGTCATTGTCTATATCATCAATATAAGGTTTATCGCTGGGTATTTTCTTGGGATCATGCAATGAAAAGGAGAATTCTTGTGTCTTAAATCTGGATGCTATTTTATCAATCTCTGAACAATCGCAGCATTCTGGGCCATCTGTTTTTATAAGTGCCCACCATGTATATATACATGGCTTTATTGAATATAATTCTTTTTTAAGACAGCGAGGCTCAACCTGGCTTCCTTGATTCTGAAGCTTTTGCATCGCTTTCCACACGATAGATTTCACGTCTGAAATTTTTGTTTCTTTGGTAATAGCTATTTTTTGCTCAACATATAGGTTGTTGCCTATATATCCGTTTATTTTAATCTCTCTATTCATAGCAAAAGCGGAAAAAACAAAGAGACATGCACAGTACATTTTTCTCATAAGATCCCCTTCTAGTGATTATGTATAAATTTATCGGTACATCATACCCAACAGTTTATAACTTTGCAATCGAATTCTTGCACTCTGCATGATGATATTTTTATGGTAAAAGAAAAACAGGGAGATCGGTTATGGGAAAATATTCGTTGTGTTGGTCATTATTATGCATGGTTACACTGGGTTTATTTTTGTGCATTATTCCTGGTTGCTGCTTGAACGATTGTGGGTTACGGTGCAAACCATGTAAAAAGGTATGGTATCGCAAATTGCGTAGGGAACAAAATACTCAAAAAGTTATGCAAGATGCTTGGTAATTTCTTGTTGCATGTGAGCAACCACTTCTTCTTTGCTGAGTGCTGAATTGTCGATAACTATCGCATCTTTTGGAATTACCAAAGGAGCTACCGCACGGTTTGCGTCGCGCTCATCGCGTGCTTGAATCTCCATAACGGCTTGCTCTAATGACAGCATGCGGCCCAGTGCTCGTTGGTCATTAAACCAACGCTGAGCTCTCACCGATTCTGAAGCAGTAAGAAAAAACTTTACTGCGGCATGGGGAAAGATAACTGAGCCTATATCTCTGCCTTCAGCAACCAGATTGCGATTTTGGGCAATTGCATGCTGCATGCGGGCAAGTTCTGAGCGCACATTAAGATTAACAGCGATAATGGAAGCATAGTTACTAATGTGAGCATCGCGCAGATGTGCAGTAATATTAATGTGATTAAAATATACCTGCTCTCGATTTACGGTATCATACGCATACATAAATTTACCGTGATCAATGACATTCTGAATATCTGCTAATGATAACTGTAAGAGTTGGCTTTGATCATATTTTTTATAATGCATTATAACATACGCAAGTCCACGAAATAGAATGCCCGATGAAAGATAATAATACCCAAGTTTGGCTGCCAACAATCGAGCGATACTTGTTTTGCCACTTGCAGTTGGTCCATCAATAGTAATAATCATGTGCTAAACCCTTCAAGATATTTATTGTTCATTATTAGCTTACTCTTTTATTAAAAAAATACTTGTCAGGAATTTTTTCTCTATGCAATGCTATAATAGTTACTTAAGTATCTTGTATAGAAAAGACGTATTCATGAATAAAACTATCTTTCCTCAAGACCAAAGTTTTTGGTATTTAAATCGGCCTCGCTGTGTGAGTTTGCAAGAATCATTGCAAGCAGATGTGGTAGTGGTAGGCGGCGGTATGGCTGGATTGACTGCTGCGCAATCGTTTATGCAAAAAAATAAAAAAGTTATTCTTTTAGAAGCATATTATTGTGGTGCAGGTGCAAGTGGCAAAAGCTCTGGTTTTATAACGCCTAATTGCGAGCTTTCCTTAGCTATTTTTGTACAACGCTATGGCAAGCAGGCTGCGCAACATATTTGGCATGCGGTAGAACAAGGCGTACAACATATTCGTAACAATATAGAGCAGTATAAACTTGCGTGTGATTATAGTCCTGAAGATACGTTGGTAGTGGCAAACTCTCCAAAAGAGCTCAAAGAACTAATACAAGAACATGAGTGTCTTACGCAATTCGGGTATGCAAGCAATTATATACAAAAAGAAGACCTTTCCAGGTTAATTGGTTCCAAAGAATATTATGGCGGTGTTACGTATGAGCACACTTTCGGTATTAATGGCTATAAATATTGCCAAGAAATGAAAAAAGTATTATCAGAGCACGGTGTTCAGATTTATGAAGAAACGCCAGTGCTGGCTATTGAAGAGCATACGGTAATTACAAAACAGGCACGCGTAAAAGCAGATATTATTGTAGTGTGCACCGATCAATTTACGCCTCAATTACAACGGCTTACTGCGCAGGTATACCATGCTCAAACATTTCTCTTAATTTCTCAAGTATTACGAGCAGAAGAAAAACAACAGATATTTCCGAACAATAATCTCATGGTATGGGATACTGATTTAATTTACACCTATTTTCGTATAGCCAATCAACGATTATTATTGGGTGGCGGCTCACTATTAAATACCTATGATGCAAAAGCACAGCATAATAGTACTTTTATATACAATAAGCTCACCAACTATTTTAAATATAAATTTCCTACCCTTGAACTGCAATTTGAGCAATTTTGGCCGGGATTAATCGGTTTAAGCAAAGATGTTGCACCTATTGCTGGCCCTGATAAAACTCATGACTATATTTATTATATTGCCGCATCTGCCGGGTTATCTATTGCTGCTGGGATGGGCATGTATTGTGCTGATTATTATTGCGATAAGCGTGATGATTTAAAAGACTATTTTTCACCCTATCGCTCATCTGCAATTCCTGACTGGGCTCAAAAAATTTTAGGTAAAAAAATATCCTTTGCGCTGGCTAATACGCTGTCTCGTTAGCGTATGCAAACAAAAAAAGGTAGAAACCGCTTTTATTTAAAAGCAATATCAATGCCTTGTAATTCAATAGATACTTTTCCATTCCAATGATTTTCATTAACTTGTACTGCTAAATCGAAGGTATCGCTGCCAAGAGCGATGAGTTGTTCAAAAACTTCTGGGCGATTAAAAAATATAACGGGCTTCACAATGCCTTCTGCAAATATAGAACATTTTACATGCACATCTTTGAGTAATAATGGCCGCTGCAAAAGCACCACATCTTTTAAATAAAAGCTTGGATGGCTATTTTGATTACCAAATGGCTCTAAATGTGCAATATCATCGATAAATTTTTTGGTAAGATCGGGCAAGCGAATTTCTGCATCAAGAGAAACTTTAGGCCGTAAATCTTCTAGGGCAACGTGCTGTAGTAAAATTTCTTGTAAGCGCTGTTTTAAGAGCGGTAAGTTTTGTGCCGGCAAACTTAAGCCTGCAGCCATCGGGTGTCCGCCAAATTGATCGATTAAATCAGCACATTGGCTCAGTGCACTAAAAATATTAAATTCTGGAATTGAGCGGCAGGAGCCTTTTGCTTTGCCATCTTTGGTCAGATGGAAAAGCAAGGTGGGTTTGCCGTACGTGCCCACAAAACGAGAAGCCACCAGGCCAATGACGCCCGGTGTCCAGTCATTGCTGCTGGTAAGAATAATATGATCCTGTGATAAATCAATTTTTTTGGTGGCAATGTCGACTTCAATTGCGGCAATAATTGAGCGTTCAATCTCTTTGCGTGCTTGATTTAATTCAAATAAAACGGCGCCAACTTCACTAATAACTGCTTGATCAGCGCCAATTAAAAATTTTACTCCCTGGCGTGGATCTTCTAATCTTCCCAATGCATTAATTTGCGGTGCTATAGAAAAGCCAATATCTGTCGCTGATACTTTGGGCTTGGTCACTTTGCCATTGTGCTTGAGCATTTTAAATGAAAGGCTTTCAGCATTGTTGATATAATTTAAGCCGTAGCGGACCCAAAACCTATTTTCGCCCAAGAGTGGAACGACGTCCGCGATAGTGCCAAGTAATAAAAGCTCATATGCTTTTACCGGCAGCTGCAATCCTTTTGCTTCATACAGCAACGATAATACTTTAAATGAGACGCCGACCCCGGCCAATGATTTAAAAGAGTAGCCGCAATCAGTTTGATTAGGATTTACAATGGCAAAGGCATCAGGTAAATGATCATGTGGTTTATGATGATCAGTGATAATGAGGTCGATGCCCAACTCTTTTGCTTTTGCGGCCGGTTCAAAGGCAGTGATGCCATTGTCTACGGTTACAATGAGGGTGTACCCATTTTGTGCGGCGCGTTCTACTACTTTTGATGAAATACCATAGCCATCTCTAAGCCGGTGGGGTAAAAAAAAGTTTACATCGGCGCCCAGTGGCAGCAAACAGATCATCATCAGTGCGGATGAAGTGATTCCATCAACGTCATAGTCGCCAAAAATAAGAATTTTCTCTTTATTTTCAATTGCCTTAAGAATTCTATCAACCGCTTTTTGTGCATCCTTCATCAAGCTGGTGTGTGCGACATCTTTTTCAAAAGAGCTAAACAGAAAAGAATCAATCGCCTCTTTAGTGGTATAACCGCGCGTAAAAAGCAGATGAGCAATCGGATAGGAAAGATTGTATAAAGCAGCAATCGACCAAATAGCTTGAGGGTCATTGGGCGGCAACTTCCAGAGGTATTTTGCCCCTCGAATCATGGTCATTTATGTTCTCATTTCTATTAATTTTATTTTCTTACTATACAAATATAGATCTAAAGATAACGGCAATTTTTAAAAAAAGAAGAGAATTCATGCAACTTAAGGCAAAAAAGAGCTTGCCAATTAAAAAGCAGTATACTAGGCTAGCTCTATTTTAAATCCTATTTTTATAACACAAAAAGTAACGGTAATGTATATTCATTCTATGCTTGGATTTTTTTGCTCGCTGGTATTCATTGTAAGTGCACTCAGTATGGAAACTCCTGCCAAAAAGCAATCTGTTAAGCCTATCATAGAGTATTGTTTTACGTTCTGTAAAACCAAGATGATACGTTATTGCCATGATGCATTAGAGTTTGGTAGGGCATGCAATGTTAAGCTCGATTTAGCTATGCCATTTATACCTATTGTCATTAAAAATAGTTCCAGGTTGCTGATTGGTCACTCGCTTAGTTTTATGCCGGAAGATCAATTTTTGCGATACCGATGGTGCTTATGCTGTCACGGTGTTCCTTTATCGTATGCCTTACAAAAAGAGTTTATTTTAGAGATGGCAGATGTACGCTATCACTTTATTAAAGATACAAGTAAGAAGGGAGAAGAACTATTATCTATGCATATTAAAGAGTTTGAATGTAAGCCATGGCTGCATAGCACTTTAAAAGATACCAATAAAAATCTTTTGGAAGCAGGTGTGATAGAATGGGATGAAAAAAGTTGCTGGTATAAACATGGTCCTAACAGCCATTTTGGACTCACTGAAAGAAAAGAGGAAGAAAAACGTGCGCTATTATTGCAACGGCTTATTCCCTATGTGCCTGTTAATGAAAAAATGCTAAAGTTGCTCGTAAGTTATAAACGTTCATAAAAAAGGATATTACTCATGAAAAAAGTTATCTCTATTTTTTCGATGTTACTCTGCGCATCATTTTCTGCTATGGAAAATAGCAATAGTGGATTTTCATACCTGCAGATGCTAGAAGTGCATGCTGCTCGAGCAAAAAAGATCCTTTGTCAGAGCCAGATCAATCTTGCTGATTATCCCCATATTATTAGTCTCGGGTCTATAGGATTTGCTCTGAGTGCCGCAGAGCAATCGCCCACATCGCAGGTGATGAGCTTTTGCTCTAAAAATACTCCAATTCCTTTAGATCAATTACCGAAACCTAACAATCTTGCTTTTTGGTATATTCCAGATCACCTTGGATACCTAAAACGTGTTAATCTTGTGCTTGCTATGGGACTTCTTAACACAAGTATGAATAAAGAAAGTTTCATCAATGAGCTCATGAAAGCGGTCAAGCCGGGCGGTACTATTATAACATCAGGTAATCCTGCTGATAAGGAAGAGATTGAAAAAATTTTATCCGAGAAAAATCTTAAGGTTACCAAGACAACATTATGTAAAGAACCGCTTATCTATCCAAATAAAGAGGCAATAAAAACATACTTTTATGAACTAATGCTCGATTGGAAAAATGAGACATTTAATCATTTGACTTTAAATGACGAGCGACTAAAAAATGAATATTTGGAATGGTTAATAGAAAAAAATCTTGCATATTCTCCACAACCAGATGGCACAATTACTGTTTCTACGCCTGAACAGGTATATATAACCCTTGCTCCCCCTGAACAAAAGCAAGAAGATAAGTGCATAATTTAAAAATCTAGTTGCTGCAAAATCTATTGCAATTAAAAAAACTCCGTACTAGGCTTTCGCTGTTTTATTCTCCGTCGCCAAAAACTCTGTGCTTTAGTACGGAGGATGAAGGCGATGAGAATCACGCCGAAGCCTTGGCGAAGGCGGATTTTTGGCTATGGCGGAATTGCGCGCGAAACAACGGTTGTTTCGCGCTTCATTATTCAGTATTAAAAAAGAGGAATTTGTCATGAAATCATTTATATTGTGCTCTGTTGCTATAGCTGTTGTCTGTCTGCATGGCATGGAAAAAGAGAAACGACAATGGGATGGCAAAGCCTATGAGCAAGGTTCAGACTTTCAATTTGAAAATGCCAAAAAAGCATTAGCGCAATTCAAATTGCCAGATTACAAAGTGATTGTTGATGCGGGTTGTGGCTCAGGGCGAGTTGCTCAGTATATGGCGCAGCAAGCACCAAAAAGCACCGTTATTGGTTTTGATATTTCTGAAAGCCAAATAGAAGAAGCTCAAAAAAAGAGTGCACCTAATCTTTCTTTTCACCGTCTGAGTGCGGGCAATTTTTAAAAAAAGAAGGGGGAATATGTGTATGCATTGCAAAATATCTTGCGATTAAAAAACAATATATAGTCTATCTACTTTTAAATCTTAATTTATAACACAAAGGAGAGTTACGCTATGTACATTGCTTCTTCTAGGCTTATATTTTTTTGCGTGCTGGTATCCATTGCAAGGGCGCTCAGTATGGAAACTCCTATCCAAAAGCAAGGTGTTAAACCTATCATAGAGTATTATTTTACGTTTGATAAAATAATACTATCTATTATTCGCATCATGATTATGGTTTTAATGAAATCTTTAATCTGCAGTTGAGCAAGGCAATGCCCTTTATACCAATTATAGTTAAAGATATTCCGGGGCGAGTCGACTCCATTTTAATAAAACGGAACTTGCCTCCATATGGCTGGTGTGTGTGTTGCAGGGGGGTGCCACTCTCCTATGTCTACCAAAAAGAATTTATTTTAGAAACTGAAGGTACACGCTATCGTTTCATTAAAGATGTGAATGAACAGCAAGAAAAAATATTAACGGATAGCGTCGAAAAGTTTAAGTGCAGGCCAGCATTCAGGAATGTTTATAAAGATGATAGTGCAAGTCTTATACAAGCATGTGTAATAGAATGGGATGAAAAAAGGTGCTGGTATAAACACGGTCCTAACAGTTATTTTGCGCAAAAAGAAAAAAAGGAACTCTCTGATGAAAAAGTTGCGCTGTTGCTGAAACGGCTAATCCCTTATGCTGCCCTCCATTCACCAACGCTAGTACTACTGGCAAGTTATAAGCGTTCGTAAAAAATAATACAATGAAAAAAATACTCTCTATCCTTGATTTTTCCTACATGCCTCATAATAGGGCTTTCATAGGTGAGCCGGCCACACAAAATGTTGCAATTTAAAAAACTCCGTACTAGGCTTTCGCTGTTTTATTCTCTTTATTAAAAAGGAACGGTTAATGAAGTTATCCATATTGTGCTCTGTTATAGCTGTTGTTTGCTTGCATGGCATGGAAAAAGAAAAGCGACAATGGGATGGTAAAGCCTATGAGCAAGGTTCAGACTTTCAATTTGAAAATGCAAAAAAAGCTTTAGCGCAATTCAAATTGCCAGATTACAAAATGATTGTTGATGCTGGCTGCGGTTCAGGCAGAGTTGCTCAGTATATGGCGCAGCAAGCGCCAGAGAGTATCGTTACTGGCTTTGATATTTCTGAAAGCCAGATAGAAGAAGCAAGGAAGAAACTTGTTGGTCAACCTAATCTTTCTTTTACTCAAATGGATGCACGCAACTTTACGCTTCCAAAAAAAACAGATCTCATGACTTGTTTTGCAGTACTGCCGTGGATCGAAGAACACAAAGAAGCTTTGTGCGTAATGGCAAGCAATATGGCCCCAGAAGGCATATTAATTGGTACCTGGGCAGGTAAAAATCCGAACCATCCTTTACTGCTTGCTTATGATGATATGAAAAAAGAACCTTTATGGGCAAAACCGCTTGCAACTATGGACATAGGAAAAAATTGGTTCCCCGTTGATGAAGAAACACTGAGAACAGAATTACAAGAAGCAGGATTAAAACCAAACATTGAATCTAAAAAACTGTCCAAGATTTTTGAGGATAGGGAAAAATTTACTACATTTTTACGTGGGTTACTGAGTAGCGGACTTACTGATGTTTCACAGCTTAGTCCCACTACACAAAATGTTTTCTTTAGCACATTAGTAGAAAAATATTTAGATCGTCAACCTGAAAAAGAAGATAAATCTATTCCTTAGAGCTTATCCGAAAATTAAATAAATAAAGCATCTCCTTTTTTAATTGGCTAAAATAAGCCAAGAGACAAAAACAAGGAGATGCTCTAATGCTTATAATATCAGAGATTTTTTGGAATGAAATCAAG
>Ga0209624_10003604_pt1 | contig 10893 bp, 6 predicted proteins | sample JacPinW_OM2H0_O1_FD_188565 | JGI IMG/M metagenome (GOLD analysis project Ga0209624, IMG submission 188565) | Forest soil microbial communities from Algoma, Ontario, Canada - Jack Pine, Ontario site 1_JW_OM2H0_O1 (SPAdes) (version 2) | ecosystem: Environmental > Terrestrial > Soil > Boreal... | reverse complement strand
TCCTCGAAATCACACTGCCAGCCGCCGAGCTCGTCCTTGGCGAGGTGCAGAAACGCGCGTGAGGTCAAGAACCGGATCTCATCGGGCGGCTCGGCGTGCGCGAGGATCGGCGTCGCCGCGCGGAGGTCCGCTTCGACCTCAGGCCATTCCTCGGCGATGGCGTGCGCGTGCGCGAGCTGCACGATGCTCTTGAACCTGAGCTTGTCGTTCCCGATCGCCGCGCTGAGCTCGGCCGCGCGCCGCAGCACGGCGCTCTCGCTGTCCGTCTGGGCCGTGCGGCGCAGCGCGAGCGCCAGCTCGAGGTAGACCGCGATCAGCTTTGCCGTGTCGCCGGTCGCAGTGTGGTAGTCGGCTGCCACCTGTAAGTGCTCGATCACCTTCTGCGGCGCGCCGAGCGACGTGTACGCCGACGCTGCTTTCTCGTGGAGCGCCACCAACCCGCGTTCGTCCGCGGTGCCGCACGCGAGCGCGCGTTCGTACAGCTCGGCGGCTTCCGCATACGCGTGCCGCGCCTTCGCTAAATCGCCCGCGGGCTCGGCGTTCGCGGCGCACTCCGCGAACGCTGCGGCGCGCCAGTAGTGCTCGGCGAGCTCGACCACGCGCTCGCCGCTGTCCGGCTCGCGTTCGATCTGGTGCGCGATCACCAGGTGCATCGCGCGCGCATGCATCGCGAGCACGCCGTCCAGGATCGTATCGCGCGTGAGCGCGTGCCGGAACGTGAAGCAGCCCGGCTCCGCGGCGTCCTCGATCAGGAAGTGCTCGTCGATCGCCATGCGCAGGAACGGCTCGAGGGCGGCCTCGTCACGGCCGCCGATGCGCGCGAGGAAGGCGGCGGCGAAGCGGCGGCCGATCAGCGCGGCGATCTCCAGCAGGCGAATATCGGCCGGATCGAGGCGGCTGAGCCGTTCGTGCAAGAGCCCGCGCAGCGATTCCGGCAACGTCTGGCGCGTCGCGCCGAATCGCGAATCGTCGACGACGGCTTTCAGGAACTCTTCGGCATAGAGCGGGTTGCCTTCGCTGCGGTCGCGGATGCCGCGCAGCGACTCGACCGGGAGGTGCACGTTCTTGGGCAGCGTCGCATCGATCAGCTCGTGGATTTGCGCCTGGCTGAACGGATGCAGCTCGATGCGGTGCACGCTGCGCGCGCGCGCCGCGCGGGCGATCAGCGCGCTGAGCGCGTGCTTCTCGGAGAGCTCGTCGGTGCGGTACGCGACGATGACGAGGATGCGGGCGTCGCCGAGGCTTCCGATCAGGAACTGGAGCAGCTCGAGCGTCACGGTGTCCGCCCAGTGTGCGTCGTCGATGACCGCCACGAGCGGCTGCGCCGTCGCCGCCGCGCGCAGCGTGGCCGCCACGCGTTCGAACAGCCGGCGCTTGTCGACGGGGTCGTCGCCGGTGGGTGCGGCAAAGCCCGCGCCGGCGGCCGCGGCTCCGCGGTCCGCCTCGATGTCCGCGAGGATGTCGGCGACCGGGCCCAGCGGCGACGGTGCGTACGCCAAGCACGCCGCGCGGTAGCTGCGCATGCCGCGCGGCAACCAGCGGCACAGCTCGTCGATCGTGCGCGTCTTGCCCGCGCCCGCGTCGCGGGAGACGAACGCGATGGCGCCCTCGCCCCCCGCGGCCCGGCGCGCAATGTCCGTCAGCGCTGCGAGCTCGCGCTCGCGGCCGATGAAGCGCGGGCAGTAGAGCGGCGTCGTGACCAGCGAGGCTCCTCCGAAGGCGTGCCGAGTGCGCTTTGCAGCACGTTCTGGTCGCGGAAGAGGGGAACTCCTGCTTGGCTTGGCCTCGTCTAGGTACTGAAGTCTGGTACCGGCACGAATACCGGGACCCTCGGCGAGCGCCTACGATCGATGCATCCTAGCACCGACCGCTTACGCGGCGACCCACGAAGGTGAACGATGTACGCACTCGTCGAGTTCGATCCCGCGGCCGCCGCACCGATGCCGGCCGACGCCCCCGTGAAGCTCGAAGTTCTCACCGGCAGCGCGCTGGTGAACGGCGTCGAGATCGTCCTGACCGGCGCGCAGCGCCTGCTGGTCTGCGCGCTCGCGCAATGCCGCCACCCCGTCGCGCGCGAGCGCCTCGAAGCGATGTTCTGGCCCGACGACGAGCCGGGGCGCGCGCGCAACCTGCTCAACATCGCCATCCACCGGCTGCGCAAGCGCCTGGGCGAGGGCGCGATCCTCCAGTCGGCGGACGGCTACCGCCTCGGCGACGCGGTCACCGTCGACCTGTGGGAGATCGAAGCGTTCGCGGCGCGTTTCCGCGCTACCGAAACGCCCGACATCACCAGCGCCGGCCGCTGGCTGGCGGTCATGCGCCACGTGTGCTGCGGCTGCGTGCGCAGCGCCGACGATCCCGAGTTCGTCGGAGCGCTCGAGCGCCGGCTGCTCACCGCCGCGCGCGACGCCACCGACCATCTCGCTGAGAACGCGCTCGCGCGAAACAGGCCCGACGTCGCGCTCGCGCTCGTGCGCGTCACGCTCGACTTCGATCCGTGCGACGAGCGCGCGCGCGAGCTCGCGATCCGCGCGCACCTCGCGCGCGGCGACCGCGCCTCGGCGATACGCGAGTACCGCGACTACACGAAGTCGCTGAGCGACGAGCTCGGCCTCACACCGTCGTTCGCGCTGCAATCGCTGCTCGCCCAGCCGTGCGACAGCGATGTGAAACCGGACCGCGCTACGATCGCCGCATCATGAATCGCATTGCAAACGTCGCGGTACCGGCGCTGCTCACCGCGGCAATCATCATCCCCACCGCCGCTCGCGCCGGCGGCATCCTCGGAACGCTGCAAGGCGTGCTGCTCGGCGACCGCCAGCGCAGCGCGGTCACGCTCGCGTCCGTCGCGAAAGAGCTCGAACCCGGCGTTTTCGAGGTCGATCCGAAGGCGATCATGGGCCGCCGGGTCGTCTTCTCACCGGCGGGTCCGGCGCCGCAGCTCGTGTGCATCGGGCGCTGGACGAAGAACGCGTGCAGCGGCATCCTGATCGACACGCGCCCGCAGAACGGCGCGCCCGACGCGGCCGCGCCGCAGATCCCGCCGGCGCAAATGCCGGATTCACAGCCGGCTCCGACCCCGACGCCCGCCCCGCAGTAAGCCCTCTCAGGCGCGTCAGACGCGCTTGCGCGAGCTCGGCTTTCCCGACGCCGTTTCGATGCGCACGACGTTGTCGGGGACGCTGGGCGACGGGACGTCGGCCGAGAGCGTGCCGTACTCCGCCTCGAAGTACGTGTCGCGCAGGTGGCCCAGCTTCACGTCGCGCGCGATCGGCTCGCCGTCGCCGCGGTACACGCGCACCCCGCGGAACAGCAGCACGTACGGCGCGAGGCGGATGCGCTGCCAGTCGCTCACCTTCCAGCCTTGCGGCGCCATCACCGGGTAGGCGTAGGGCGGCAGGTCGTCCTTCGCCGCGCCGAGCCGCTCGAACGACACGCGGAAGCCCTCGCGCAAAAAGATTTGCTCCTGCAGCTCGGTGATCGTGAGGCCGGGGCGGCGCGCCATCGTGCGAGCTACGCGAACCGGCGCCGCAGGCCCTCGCCGCCCGGGCGCTCGCGGCCGGTTTACTTCGGTTTGCGGGGGGCGAACGAGTCCGCGATCAGCTCGTACTCGAAGCTCAGGTCCCACGTCGTGAGGTCGCCCTGCGAGCCTTCGTGCGAGCGCGTCGCCAGCCGCGCGGATACGGGGACGCTGTGCTGCAGGTCGTACGTGAAGCGGCCGGTCGTGTGCATGTCGAGCGGGCGAACGCCGCCCGCCGTGACGGTCTGGTCGAAGTCGATGGTGACGATCTCGGGCACGTACGACAGCACCGTGTAGCGCGACTGGGCGCGCACCGTCTTGTCGGAGGTCGCCTGCGTCCACGTCGCGCCCGGCCCGACGTCGCGGCCGTTCACCAGGCGCCGTCCGAGCAGCGCTATGAGCCGGCTTTCTTCGGGCGTCACCTTTTCGGTGTCGCCGGGAGCCACGACCGTGCCGCCGTCGCCGAGCACGTCCACGCGCACGGGCGCGCTCTTGCGGTCGCCGGTTTCCGACACCATCACCGCGAGCCCGTCGTCCGGGAGCGGGCCGATCACGCCCACGTGGATCTCGACGTTCGCCGTGGAGCCGCCGCCCGCGTGCGCGTTGCCGCCCGAGATGGTCAGCGTGCTCGGGCTGTTGTCGGCCATGTTCTGCGCGGGCTTGATGGAGGTTTCGCGGGTGGTCGAGATGCCGACGTGCGCGCGCCACGTCATCTCGCGGAGCGGTTTCGTCTGCTGCGCGCTCGCGCACGCGGCGCCGGTCGCGAGCAGCACGCTCGCCAACGCCGCGGCCGTTCGCCCAAGAGCTGTCACGGCGAACCCTTTCGTCGGAGAAAAAGAAGGGCCCCGGCCTGCGCCGGGACCCTTCTCGGTTGCGCGTCCTACAGTTTGAACTGGAACTGCACGGACATCTGGAACGGCAGCAGCAGCGGCACCGCCGGGGTGTAGCTGTGCTGCTGGACGTTGCGCGCCGCGATTCCGTTCGCCGCGACGTCGTTGGGACTCGAACCGTTGAACCAGCCGGCGCCCGTGTACGTCAAGGTGTTCGGAACGTAGGTGCACACGCCGTTCTGGCCGGCCGTGTACGCCCCGGACCACGGCGTCTTCGAGCCGCCGAAGCAGCGGTTGAAGATGTTCGCCAGCACGACGTTCGCCTTCGCCGACTTCGAGAACTCGTAGGCGAACGAAGCGTTGAGGTTGAGCACCCACGGCTGGCGGAACTCCCCGTAGCCGTCGAACTTGCCCGTTTCCGGGTTCGGGACGAACAGCGCTCCGCCGCGCGCGATCGACGTGTTGCAGGAGATGTAGTTCGCCATGCCCGGGTTGGTCGCGGTGGGCACCGAGGTTTGGTTGTTCGTGCACGTGCGCGGGTCGATACCCACCGCCGTGTACGGGCTGCCGTACCGCGAGATGCCGTTCGCGCCCGAGGTTCCGACCGTCATCGTGCCCGCGAGCGCGTAGTCCCACCGCTTCTTGCGGTAGTTCACGAACCCGGAGAACGCGTGCGGCTCGATGATCGACTGCTCGTTCGACGTGAAGTTCAGCAGGAAGAAATCATCGTTGACGAACGTCTGGTACACCGGATACGGACCGGTTTCGCTGTAGTATCCGGCGGTGGGGTTGTTGTAGTACGGGTTCACGACGACTTGGTTGCCGTTCGCATCCGTGAAGCCGGCGCCCGCCGCCGTCAGCGTCGGGACGGACGATCCCGGACTGCAGACCTGCACCCCGCCGATCATGCCGGTCGCGCTGGCCGGCACGCCGCCGACGTAGCACGGTGCGCCGGTCTGACCGTTGCGGTTGCCGCCCTTGGTCAGCGCGTTGTACGCGTCGATGACGCCGTTGGTCTGCGTCACCGGCGTCGTGCCGTTGCCCAGCTTGTTGAACTTCATGAACCCGTTGGTGTACGTGTAGGACAGCTGTGCCGCCAGCCCTTCGCGCGACGGGTCGCTCTTGCGGATCTGGAACTCCGCGCCGTAGGACGTCTCGTTGCCGGTGGGCAGCGCCGAGACGAAGCCCGCGCCGATGAAGAAGTCCTGGTACTGGTTCTTGGTGTAGCGGTAGAACGGCGAGAGCTTGAACGACATGTCGGTGCCGCGCAGGTGCTTCTCGAGCGAGGCATCGAGGTTCACGCTCTTCGACGGATCGAAGTCGTGGTTGGGCGTGTTGAACCCGAATCCGAAGAAGCTCGCGAAGTCCGCGCTCGCTGCGTTCTTGGGAGACAAGTTGAGGTACTGCACGGTCGCGGTGTTGAACGGCTCGGTGTAGAGGCCGCCCGAGAAGCGCAAGACCGTGTCGGGGTTGACGGTGTACGTCAGGCCCAGCCGCGGCTGGAACACCGAGCGCACGAGGCTGTTCGCGCCGGTGGCCTGGTACTTGACCGTGCCGAACTGGCCGTTCGGGTTACCCACCGGGTCGCCCGTCGCGGGATCGACGCGGCCCGTGGACGACGTCTGGCCGGGTCCGGCCGCCACGCCGCACGTGTTGTTGAAGCCGATCTGCACCGGCGGCAGCACGCCCAGGCCCGCGGGGTTCGCGGTGACGGGCGTGAGGAACGGCTGGCCCGTGCGAAGATCGTAGCAATACGAGTTCGCGGCTTGGTTGAACCAGAAGTTGTACGCGGCGTCGTCCGCGGCCGGCCGTTTGTACATGTAGGTCTCGTACCGCATGCCGCCGTTGATGAGCAGCTTGTCGCTCGGGCGGAACTCGTCGGTGAGCGAGAACGACGTGAACACCGGGCTCACCAGGTTCTGGTTGCCGTTGAAGCCGGTGTAGGTGACGCGGAAGCTGGCGCCGGCCGCGGCGGCGGCCGAGCCCGCGATCGCCGCGGGATTGTAGGCCGCCGGAATCGGAGTGCCGATCGTTCCGCTCACGCCGCCCGAGAAGCACGAGCGCAGCGCACCGGTCGTGAAGCTGTAGCAGTTCGTGCCGTCGGTGAAGCTCGTCGCCGCGGTGCCCGCCGTGGTGTTGAACGTCGAGTTGTTGAAGCGCGACACGGTGGCGGTGGTGTAGTTGGCCGTCGCGGTGAGGAGGTTCTTCGCGCCGAGCTGGCTGGCGAACTGCACCTCGCCGCCGCGCGTGTGGCTGATGAGCTCGTAGTCCTTCGACGGCACGTCGACGAAGAAGCCGCCGGTGCCGGCATAGTTCGGAGCGTTCTGCAGCCAGTCGGAGTACATCGTGTACCCGTACGCGCGCAGGTACGCGTTGTTGAAGTTCTTCTGGTATTGCAGCTTGACGATTTGCGCGTCGTTGCCCGTGCCGTCTTCGAGCGCGGGATCGAGCGGCCCGTTGAAGGCGCGGCCGACCGGCGAGCTCGGGAAGAAGTACGGCACGCTGTGTACCGTCGCCGCGTTCGCGAGGAACGGCGTGTTCTGCGGGAACACGAAGCCGTCGCGGTACACCGGGAAGGGATCGCCGGTGACGTTGAAGTTGGCGTCCATCACGCCCGCGAGGCTGCCCCGTCCTCCGACGTCGTTGAACGAGTTCTGGTACTTCGTCAGCAGCGCCGAGCCGCTGTAGAGCAGCTGGATGTCGTCGCGCCCGGTGCCGCCGCGGTGCGGCAGCCCGAAGTGCAGGTTGGCGACGACCTCGTTGTCGTTCACGCGCGACGGGATGGCGCTGAAGAAGTTCAGCGGCGGGTTGAACACCGCGCAGCCGGGGTCACCGCCGGTTCCCGGCGCCCGCGCGCCGGGCGTGCCCGGGGCAAGCGTGAACGGGTCGTCGATCGTGTTGGTCCCCGTGGCGTTGTAGCGGCACTCGGGATACACGCCCGGGAAACCGATCGCGCCCGGTCCGCTGCCGGCGATCGAGGTGTACTGGTTGTCGAAGCCGCGGTTGCCGAACGGAGCCGCGCCGAAGCCGCCGCCGTTCGACTGGTCGAGAATGCGGAAGGCCTGCTTCGAGAGCAGCCCGCCGACGTAGTAGCTGATGTTGCGGTTGGGGCTCGCTCCGCCGAACTCGAGCCGTCCGGCGTTGTAGAACGTCGGCGCTCCGAGGTCGACCTGCAGGTCCTTGTAGCCGGGGAAGGTTCCGCTGCGAATGACCTGGTTGATGAAGCCCGCGACGGTCGCCGAGGACGACGACGCCGACGAGCCCGACGTGATGACTTGCAGCTCTTGCTGCCCCAAGTTCGAGAGCGAGTTGCCGTTGTAGTTGTCGAAAGCGCGGTTCACCGGCACGCCGTCGTACTCGTAGCCGACCTGTGAGTAGGAGCTGCCGTGAATGAACAGCACCTGGCCGGTGCCCGATCCGCCGTACGGAACGATGACGCCGGGAACCGATGCGAGCGCGGAGTACGCGCTGTTGAGGTTGCCGCCGCCGCCGAGGGCCTGTACCGTCGTCTGTGCCGCTGAGTTGACGGAATAGACGTCTTGCACTTGTCCGGGCCGCACGACGTCGGTCGATGCGCGCGCGGACGTCTTGCCGATCTGCTGCAGCGTCCGGTTCGCGGTGTAGCTCAAGTCGACGGAGCCGTCGGCTTGGACGGTGACGCCGCCTTGCGTGATGGTGACGTAGCTGGCTTTGGCGATCGTCACCGTATACGTGTCGGGCGCGAGCGACAAGAACGAGAAACGCCCTTGAGCGTCCGTCGTCGTGCTCGCGGTCTGCGAAGGACTCGAAACGCTCACAGCCGCGCCACTCACCGGCGCATTGCCTTGTGAGTCGGTCACCGTTCCGGCGAGTCTGCCCGTCGTGCCCGCCAGAACCCATGTTCCCTGGACGAGCATGACGAGAAGCGTCAAAACGGCGGTCAGCGTGCGCGCATAGGATCTGCGCATACGTACCTTTCTGGTGTTATGAGGGAAAACACAGCGCGCGCGAAGACGCGCCGCAACTGCCACGCTACTCTGAAAACTGCATGAGAACCCCGCGAACTCACTGCCATGTGTATGCCACCGCGCGCATACTGCCACGTCACTGCCATCACGCGCGTCGCCAAACTTAAATGAATCTTGGAAGCGTTACGATCGTACGCCGGTATGCATGGTGCGGCACAGGGGTATCAATTACTCCGAACGAATTCGGACGACTGTTCCCAAGAGGTGAGCGGACGTGAAAAAGGCCGAGCAAACGTTGAACCGGGAAGTGCGGCACTTGATGCGCTCGCTGCGCGATGCGACGGCGCTTCGAACGAATCGGCTCGCGCGCGCGCTCTGCTCCGCAACCGACGACCGGCGGTTCGTCGAAACGGTGCAGCGCTTCGTGCGCGCCGCGCTGCCCGAAGGTTCGCGCATGGCGCAGATCTTGGAGCTGTGCGACATCAAAGGCCGTCTGCACAAGGTGGCGTCCGACGAGCTCGGGCTGTCGATGCGACAGTTCTACCGCGAGCGCTCGGATGCGCAGCGGCGCGTGCGCGACGCGATCGAAGCGCACCTGCAGGCGAGCCTTCACTACGACCGCGCGGACCTGCTCGCCGACGAGCTCGAGATGCTGCACGAGTCGGTGCAGTGCGGCCGTGTCGAAGAGGCGCTGCGGCGCGCCGGAGAGCTGCAGCGCTACGGCTTTCCGGCGGACGGCGTGCGCGCGCTGCTCGCGCTCGAGTCGTGCGCGTTCGCCGTGTCGGGCCGCCCGGAACAGGCTGCCGCGCAGCTCGCGACCGCACACCGCATGGGTCCGGCGCACGACGTGCTCGCGGCGGAGCTCGAGTACGCGCGCGCGTACGGCCTGGCCGCGCAGGGCCGCCATGCGGAAGCGATCCCGCACGCCCAGCGCGCCGCCGCGCTCGCACGGGACGGCGCCGACGACTCCGACCGGCGCCGCCGCGCGCACGCGCGCCGGCTGGCGCTGCTGGGCAACCTCTATCAAGAAGACCACGATCCGCACGAAGCGCTCGCCGCGCTCGAGTCCGCGGGGCGCATGCTGCAGTCGTGCCGGCTCGCGCCGCAGTCGCAACTGGTCCGCGTGTCGACCGACATCGCAGCTTGCTGTCTGGCGATCGCGGACATGGTCGACTGCGCGACGGCGCGCGCGATCGAAGCGTACCGTTCCGCGAGCTGGCACGGGCTCGACGCGGAGCGCGTGCGCGCCGAGATCGTGCTCGGCTTCGCCGCGCTCGCGAACGGCGCGCCGGGCAGCGTGCTCGACGGCTTGCCGCAGTCGAGCTACTGCACGTTCGCCGGCGCCGAAGGCCACTGGCTCGCGCGGATGCACCTGCTCGTGAGCCGGCTGCAAACCGCGCACGGCAAAGCGGCGGAGGCGCTGGCCTCGGTACGGGCCGCGCGCGCGACGATTCCGAGCGACCACTGCTTGCGCGCGCTCGCCGATCTGCGCAACGCGGAAGCGCTCAACGCGGCGAACGCGCCGACCGCCGCGCTCCCGCTCGCGCTCGGCGCGATCCCGCGCATGGCGCTCGGCGGCGGATCGCACTATGCGGGCGCGGCGCACGTCGCGGCCGCCGACGCGCTGCAGCGGCTGGGCGACGCACCCCGCGCGCGCGAGCACTGCGAAGCCGGCCTCGAACGCCTGCGCCGCGGCGGCATGGTGATGGATCTCTCGCGCGCGCTGCGCCTGGCCGCGCGCCTGACCGGCGACGCCCGCTACGTCGAGGAGCAACGCACGCTGATCGCAGGCTGAGGCTTCACGGCAAGAGGTAGCCCAGCCGGTCGTGCGAAGGCTGACGGCGACGACCTTTTGCCGCGGAAGAGGTGCTATGGTCCGGCCGGTTTTGACGATCGCCGTGCTGCTCGCCGCGCTCGTGCCGGCGAGCGCGCCCGGCGCCGGCGTGCCGAGCGTGAGCGACGTTCACATCGCGTACGGCGACGCGTGCGTGAACCACGCGACCGCCGTGCTGAACGACGCCGAGCACGGGCCGCCCGCCGCAAGCGCGGGGTCGACGCACGAGATCACGCCGGAGATCACGCGCACCGGAGCGGCAAGCGGTGCAGTGTGGATCACCGGCCAGAACTACGACTCGGTCGCGCGTGTCGCGGCGAACGGCCGCGTGAGCGTGCACCAACTGCCGCGCCGGCCGAACGCGCCGTGCCTCGGGCCGCACGGGATCGAGTTCGACCGCGGCGGAAAGCTCTGGGTGAGCCTGGAGTTCGCCGGCGCGATCGCACAGCTCGACTCCGGCGGCGCCATCGTCAAGTCGTACGACGTGCGCTACTTCTGCAAAGGCTGCGGCGGCGGCGCGAACGCGCGCACTTGGATCAACCCGCACCCGCACGGCATGACGATCGCGCACGACGGAAAGACGATCTGGTACACCGGCAAAGCCACCGGCTCGGTCGGCAAGATCACGCTCGCGAACGGCCGCGTCGAAACGTTCGCGCTGCCCACGCTGGGCGGCGTGCCGATCTACGTGAAAGAAGACCGGCACGGGATCATGTGGGTCACCGAGCTCGTGGGCAACCGCATCGCGCGCGTCGCGCCGTC
>Ga0209624_10003603_pt1 | contig 10897 bp, 5 predicted proteins | sample JacPinW_OM2H0_O1_FD_188565 | JGI IMG/M metagenome (GOLD analysis project Ga0209624, IMG submission 188565) | Forest soil microbial communities from Algoma, Ontario, Canada - Jack Pine, Ontario site 1_JW_OM2H0_O1 (SPAdes) (version 2) | ecosystem: Environmental > Terrestrial > Soil > Boreal... | reverse complement strand
TTTTGGGGATTGGAAAGGCCGCCTCGGACATTTACTTTTGCATTCCGCCTGGCACCCGCTCTACCTGAAGCTGGTGAATCCGCACTCCACGGTGGACCGCTACCGGCTATGGGTGGAAAGCGAGCAACCACCGGCCGGGCGAAAGCTCGCATGGCAACCGCTCATCAGCATGATCCTGCCGGTTTCGAATCCGCGCAGGGACTGGCTGGAAGCCGCGGTCTCCTCGCTCGCGCGGCAAACCTACGGCTGCTGGCAGCTCTGCGTTTGCGACGACGCTTCGGAGAGCTCCTGGGTGGCCGAATATTTTGCCGCGCAAAGCGCAGGCGAGCCGCGCATACGGTTTGTGCGGTCGCGCGAGCGCCTGGGTATTTCGGGCGCTTCAAACCGTGCGGCGGAACTGGCCGCGGGGGAATACGCGGGCTTCCTGGATCAAGACGACGTACTGGCGCCGCACGCGCTGTACTCGGTGGCCGAAGCCATCCAGGACGGGCTGCCCGATCTGCTTTACAGCGACGAGGATTACCTGGACGGCCAGGGCCGCAGGGTGCAGCCCATTTTCAAGCCTGGTTTTTCTCCGGATCTGCTGCGCTGCGGTATGTATCTGGGCCATCTGCTGGTGATGCGGACAGCGAAGGTGCGTGAGTTAGGCTGGTTTCGCCCGGCATACGACGGCAGCCAAGATTATGATCTGGCGCTACGTATGACGGAGCGGCCGGCGGCAGTGCGGCACATTCCGCGAGTGCTGTATCATTGGCGGCGGCACCGGGATTCCACGGCTCAGGATGCGGCGGCCAAACCTTATACGCAAGCCGCCGGGTTGCGGGCCCTGACGGAAGCGGTCGAGCGGCGGGACGCGCGGGCCACAGTCACAGCGGGCGCCTTCCCCAATACCTATCGCGTCCGCTGGCCGGCGCCGGCCGATCTCAAGGCCAGCCTGGTGATTTGCTCCCGGAACGCAAAATTACTGAAACGGTGTTTGGAAGCGATTGCGCGGCAGACCGCGCATGCCAACCGGGAGATTGTGATCGTGCGGCACCTGACCGGTGAGTTGGAGGCCATGGACCGGCTTTTGGACAGCTGCGACTGCGTACGCGTGCCGTATGCGGGGCCGTTTCATTTCGCGGCCATGAACAATCTGGGCGCGCGCCAAGCCACGGGGGAGGTCCTGGTATTCATGAACGACGATGTCGAGCCGCTCGATTCGGAATGGCTCGACGCCATGCTGGCGCACGCCAACCGGCGTGAAGTGGGGGCCGTGGGGGCGAGGTTGTTATACCGGTCGGGCGCCATACAACATGCCGGCATGGTCATAGGGATCATGGAGGGGTCCGGACATTTGCACCGCCATACATTCGGCTCCCCGTATTGGAACTGGCTGCCGTTCACGCGCAATGTTTCCGCGGTAACAGGCGCGTGCCTGGCGATGCGCGCGAGCGTTTTCGAGGAGTTGGGAGGCTTCGACGAATCGTTCCCGGTAAATTACAACGATGTGGATCTTTGCCTGCGCGCGCGCCAGGCGGGATACGACATAGTGGTGGAACCAGCGGCGGTATTGCGCCACGATGAGTGCCAGTCCCGGCAGGCCGGTGTGCGCCTGGAAGAGCGCTATGCCTTTGAGCAGCGCTGGGGGGCCTGCCTCGAACGGGGCGATCCGTTTTACAGTCCCCATCTCAACCGCACGCGAGAGGATGCGGGACTGGAGCTGTCGGATGTGACGGAGCCGGCGCGGTGGCGTTAGTTATTTGGAAAGTACACAGACCGACTGGCCGAAGCTGGCCTTGCCTTCAATCACACGGCCGTCATCCGAGGTGAGCGGCTCACTTACAACTATGTGCGGCACATCGCCATCGAAGAACGCATCGATTCGGAATCCGGCGTGGCTGGCCCAACACTCAATAGCGTCCCGGCCGATGAATTGATTATGGGGGTGGCCGGCGCCTTGGGAGCTTGCGTCGACCATTCCCGAGAAGACCGTCCAGGTACAGTGGACGCGGAATTCCAGGAAGGAGAATACCACTTTCCCTCCTGGTTTTAAGACACGATGGGCTTCCAGCAAGTACCGATAGGAGTCTTCGTGGAGTAAGTGCGTAAAGACGCTGAAGAGGCAGACCATGTCGGCTGCGCCATCGGCTTCAGGGATGGATATATCGTTCACCAGCGCAAAGCGCCAGGCTGGATTAGTACAGAGGGACCGCGCGTAGGCGAGCAGATCCGGAACTACGTCGGTCCCCAGGTAGCGCTCTATGGTGAGCGTATGGGAGAGTCGTCCGGAGCCGCAACCAACGTCGATCAGGTAGTCGGAACTGCGGAGGCCCGCGTCCACTAGAACCTGGCGCATGAGTACGCCGAATGAGTGGAACTGGCCTCCCACGGCCAGAGACATGGCGGTCTCTTCGGGATGCTGACTCAGCAGGCGCTCCGTGAGCTCTCTATAAGTTCGCGCGGAATCGGAGAGCCCTGGCCCGTTCGCCATGTAACTCAGTATACGACCGTCACGGCCACGTCACCCAGGTCGCGGGTGGCGCCTTGCCTGGAGCGAGCTTGAATTTCCAGCTCGTGCGGTCCTGACTTCATGCCGGTGACATCGAAATCCAGTTGCCACCCGGCCTCGGCCGCGCGTGGAAATGCGGGGAAGGCTTTCCGCACGTCGGGCCGGCTGACACCGAGCGTAGCAAATCCGGCGAGAGTCCGATCCAGGTAGACAGCCACCGATTCAATCTCCGATTCCGAGAGCGCCCACCCGCGGAGGGTTGCGTGGCCGCGAAGCGCCTCTCCGGGGCGGGGACTATCGACAACACCGAAAGGCAGCATCGAATAAGAGGCGCGAGTTCTTACGGCGCTGCCCTTCCAAAAGGCAACCGCGATGATCGCCACGAGAATGAAGAATATCAGGAGCAGCGATTTCATGGCTCTGTCATGGTTCCTTCTTGCCGGGATCTGGCGGTGCTTCTACATTTGGAACCGGGTAGAACTCCACGTCCGGCGCAGCGGGAGGCGCGGCCTGGGTGGACCCCCAAATACCCGCAATATAGGCGGACGTTCCGGGCCCGACGGAAGACACCGGATCGAACCGCAGCATGGTTCCATGCTCGTCCTCCCAGAAAACGTTCTGGCTCACATTCAGATAAACATCCAACCACTGGTGTGCCACGGGGACAATGCCGTTGATTCCCCGGCCATCGACTTGTTTTCCAAAGAACGCATCGATCCGGTCGGCTTTCTCAAACCATGCACGCACCACCATCGTACGAAACTGCCCGAGAGCGGGGCCGATATTGAAAAGCAGTTGCGGATCATTGGTAGAGGGAGTTACTTCGATCCAGTTACGATGCGCTTGCAACTGCGCGTTAGTGGGCTGGGGCGGATGATCTTTTGGAAGCCACAAAGGAGTCAGCGAGGCTTTGGGGAACGGGCATCGCGGCGAGTCCGGTGTTTCGGCCGCACTCATGGACAATCGGGACCAGTCGATGGGTATGTCGGCAGCGAACTCACCTGGCTTATCGGTATGGAAGCGGATGGATAAGAGTTGCCCTGTAGAACTACGGACTGTGTCTCGAGAAAACAGCAGCCGCAAGCCCTGCAGGTCTTGTGGAAACGGCCGAATCAGGAAACCCTCGGACAGATTGCGCGGTACACATCGCCAGCGCAGTTTCTGGCCGGAGCGATAAGTCACTTCGGCGTAGACCGCGGCGGGACGAAATAAAAGCGAGGCTAGCTTACCGGAAAGGCTCGACTGGAGGTGCGGGCCCATGACTAACATGCCATCGGTTTGGGGCACGAGCACGTCTTCGTCCCAGCGCGCCACGGAAGAACCTAGCGGAACCAAAGGTGCATAGCGGGAGGCGTTCCGATGTTGCAATAGAAACCAGTCGGCGGCCGCCAGTTTCAGGTCATACCGGTCCAGCAGAGCACGCCAGGAGAGCGGGGTTTCGAGAAAAGGGTGACGGTCATCGATGGCCGTGAAATTCAGGATTGCAAAATCCGCGGTGCGGTTGCTTTCCAGATGTGCCGCATCGAGCCGATCGAGAGCCGGGGTGTAAGCGCAATAAGACTGGAACACAGGCCGCGGGCGCCAGTTCCAATGATTCGCCTCAACCACATCGACATCCCATGGAATGGCATCCACCGTGGCGTTTCCAATGAGCCGGTGAAGACGATCGGGCAAGCGCAGTTTCGAGCGGTTGAGATCGTTAGCGGCGCCGACTCCGGCCCAGGTGGAGGGCCAGTGCCGGTAAGCGGCCAACATAGTGTAGGTCTGGCGCAGCTCTAACCGGGCCTTGATATCGGAGTCAAACCCGGCATACGCTTCAACCGAGATAGCATACGCCATGACCACGGAAAACAGTTGCATGGTCACGATCAAGCCACGATCCCGGGCCGCTCTGGCGCAGACCAGCAGGAACAACAAACCTACGGCAAACTTTACGTGGAACGACGGCGCGTGTCCCGCACCCTGCCGTACCATGGCGTGCTTAAACACAAAGAATGCGACTATCAGCGCGGGAGCGGCCCCGGGCCACAACGATCGTAAATCGGCGGCCACCAGCAAGACCAGGAACGTGGCGGCGATGGTAGCGCAGGCCAGAGTAACTTGCCATAAAGGGCCTGGCAGTCCCATGGTTTCCGAGTAACCCGAAACGATCTCCCACCCGGTTCGCAGATATGCGACCAGGCCCGAGAGACTCCCTGTCGATGCCAGGAACAATATCACGATCGACAGCGGTAAGAGGCACAGGGCGGCGAGAAGCTGCTTCCTGGCACGGCGGGTAAGCGGCCTGTCCTGAAAGGCTACGGTAGCCAGTAACACGATAAAGAGCGCGACACCTTCGATCCCCTGATTCATCTTCACCAGGAGGCCGAAGCCGGTCATAATACCGAGCAGGAACAATTCGGCATACCGCCAGCGCGAGCGATCCACCAAGGGAAGCAACGCTAGCGCCGTAATGGTAAGTATGACTCGATTTTCCTCGGGCAGAGCATCCAGAACCACTCCCAGCCCGAGTATCAGAGCTGCACAAAAAGCAGCGCCCTTCGACGGCATGATCCATACGAGTCGACATAACGCCGCCATGGAGAGCAGATACAGGCCCAGCCGGAAAATCAGCGCGAGCATGGGCGTGCCGCTCACTGGCTCCGGGTAGAGAAGATATCCAAGTGGTCCGTAGGTAAAGATGACGTCCCGGCCTGGAGCCATGCCGCGGGCATGCGCCAGATTTAAACCGAGCATCCAACTGGCATCCAGACCCGTGCCATACGACTTGGGCGGTTCCGGCAGGCTGATGAGAGCCACATAAAGAACCGTTAAGACAAGCAGCCATACCGGCAGGGAGGATGCTCGTGGTCCCATGCGCTGAGGTTTCAGCATATCATTTGCGCGGGAGCGGACTGCTGTGATTTGTCACTAGCCTCGAGTGCACCCGTTTCTGAATTCGTACTACAATAAAAGGCTCGGTGCATGCGCCTGTTCTCCACGATGCAATCCTAAGGATCGTTTCGACATACACTTAGTGACGGCTCGCCATTTCTGCATGACGCAAAAACGGGATTACGTTCCATTGATCTTAACCGCGGCCTTCGTGCTTTTAGTTCTCGGGCTGAATGTCCACCTTTTCACGCGACCCATCGTTGAGTTCACGGATTATGCCGCCAATTCTTTGCTGGTGCAAGAGGCCAAGCACTTCACGCTATTGACCGGGCACTACTCACGCTGGCGTTTTCATCACCCCGGCCCTGCTTTTTTGTACCTGTTCGCGCTGGGTGAGTTTCTGTTCTATGACCTGCTGCATGTGGTCCCAGCCCCTTACAACGGCCAGCTTCTGATCACCATCATTTTCGACGGAGTCCTGCTCTCGGCCGCGCTATACGTGTTCCGGCGGCACACCAGGTTATCAGTTTCCCTGGCGCTGCTGGTGGTTCTAGTGGTTCTCCTCAGCGGCAGCCCGTCGCTGCTGACTTCCAACTGGATGCCGGACGTGATGATGTTCCCGTTTCTGCTTTTTGCCGTGAGCGCCGCTTCCGTGCTGGCCGGCGAGACCCGCGACCTGCGATATATGGCTTTTTCCGGAATGCTATTGATTCACTCCCACTTTGCCCAGTTTCTTTTTGTAGGGGCCATCGGCGGAGCCACAGTTGTATACATTCTGGTGCGGGCGCAACGGCAAGGTCAGTTACATAACTTTCTTTCGGAGCGGCGTCGCGATTTTGCCGTGGCGGCAGCGATTGTATTTGTTTTTGCCTTGCCCCCCCTGCTCGAAATCGCTCTGGACAGGCCGAACAATCTAGACGCCTTGTTGGCATACCAGCACCAATTCGGCAATGTGCGGAACAACCTGGGAATAGCGATCGGTTATTTTGCCTGCTTTCTCCTTTTCGTGCGCCTACCCGAAGTTGCCCTGACGAAGGGACCGGCCGGCATTCTGGCGATGGGTTTGTCGCGTCCTGGGGTGGTTGCGTACTGGATAGTGCTGGCACTCGTCTTCCTGCTTGCCGTGGCCGCCTGGCGCAAGACCGCGAGCAAACAGCAGGAGGCCGCGTTCCTCAGGTTTGTTACGTGGGTGGTGGCCGGAAGCGTGGTGTTGTTCCTCTACTGGGGTACGCGAATCGTTGGCGGATTTTACGCCTTTAACGGGAACTTTATCTACGCTCTTCATCTGCTGGTCTGGTTTGTCCTGCTGGCTGTAATCGCGCCCCGGCTGGACTGGCGCGCGACCCGCATCCTGAACGTCCTGGCAATGATTGCTTTAGTGACTTTAGCCATTCTAGAAAGAACGGCGCTGCATTCTGTCTTCGGGGGCGAACCGGATGCCCTTAAGGCAGCTACGGCTGTGCCGGCCTCCCCATTCGGGAAGCTGGCCATCACATTCGATCATGACAACTGGGCGTGGGCAGTGGCGGTAGCAAATTCGATGAAGAGAATGGGCAAACCGTTTTGTGTGAACCCGGACTGGGGCTTCCTGTTTTCGAAGGACAACGTTTGCCAGGATATGCTGATGGCCGACCAGCTATGGGTGTCCACCGGAGCAACCGATTGCACGCCCCCATGCCGCTATGTTTATCGCAGCCCGGCTTTGTCCCTCAGCCGCTATCCGACGCAGCCGTTGACTCTGCCTGTGGAGGTTGGACTGCACGACGCGCCTGGGCTGAACAGATCGGGATTCAATGAAGCCGAGGGATCCTACAGATGGTTGCAAAAGCACGCGTCGATCCGGTTTCGACTGGTGCCGGAACGCTCGCCTGCGTCGTGTTTTCGCGTCGCACTCACAGGTTTTGCCTATCCAGACCGGCCTACGGAACTCAGCGTGAACGGGCGCATGCTTGGAACCTTGTCGAAAATCCAGCCCGACACGGCGTTATTCGTGGTCCCTCGGGAAGCCATTCTCCCTGGCGAGGTGAATCGCATCTCTCTTAATACGGAGAAGGCAGGTCCCGTAGGCGGAGATCCGCGCGAGATCGGCTTCGGTTTTGTAAATCTGGATCTGCGTGCGGCGGCCCCAGGCGAGAGTTGCGTGATAGATCCGGCCGACCAGCCCGACTACAATTCGATCAGCGTAGACTGGGCACCCAGTTGCTACAGCGTGGAGGGGACGCCGCCCAACCAATGGCGCTGGTGCGGCCCCGACAGCCTGGTGACGATCCACAACTCTTCCTCCAAACCGAGACGCCTGACGCTGAGCACCGACCTTTTCACCGGTTACGAAAAGGCTGCCCCGCTCAAGATTCGTTCCCCATTTTTCGAGGATACCGTGGCGGTCAGCAGCCATCGGCTGGCTTACACCCGGACATTTACGGCGCCGCCCGGCGATTCTACGATTGTCTTTACCTGTCTGGCCCCCAGGTCGGGCGCTGGAAAAGACCCCAGAAACCTCGTTCTCCGTCTTGGAAATTTCCGCCTGGATTCAATGCCCTTGGCCCAGACCGCGGATCTGAAAACATTGCACGCTTCCGTACAGTAAGAGTAATTCCATGTCCTGGTCATTGTACAGGGACCAACTGCCACTGCTGATTGGCGCCTCCTAGGTAATCCCATTGTTGGATCGGCATGCCATTACCGGTGGCCTCATTTCCGCCCCGAACATCGAGCACTTTGCCGCTGAGCTTCGATACAATCTTGTAGCCGCCGCTGCCTATGGGGACCAGTTGCCATTGCTGGTTAGCGCCTCCCACGTAATCCCACAGCCGGATCGGGGCGGCATTACCAGTTGCTTCGGCTCCATCCTGCACCTCAAGTACCTTGCCGCTGAGTCTCGACACGATTTTGTCATACGTGCTATCGATGGCGATCAACTGCCACTGCTGATTCGCGCTGTCGGTGTAATCCCATTGTTGGATCAAGGTGCCATTGTCCCCGCCGGCCGTACCACGTGCTTCGAGCGCTTTGCCGCTAAGTCTCGACACGATCTTGAAAAAGCCATTGGCCTTGAACTTGAGGAGAATTTCCGAAGCGCCTTGGACCAGATCGCGCCGCATGTAAAATCGCTGCCCGTACATATCCAGAATGTGTACGTAGTTGACCTGGACAAACGAGTTGATTTCTGGAATTACTTGTAAGCCGTAGACTTGACGATTGGCGTTCCCGCCCAGGGACGTGTCGGTCGCATCGATGAACAAATCCGGGGGATGAAGTCGCAGGCCGCGAAGGTAGGCCCCTCGGTAGTATGCGCGAAGTTCGGGATTATCGAGGAACAACTGACCGGTGATAAGGTCTTTCAGTGCCGAAACGCGGCCCGACCCGACGTAAGGTCGGCCATTCCAACCCCATACCGTGATCTGCCCTGCCGGTTGGACCAAAGAATCGATCAGGTCGCTTTCCGGAGCGCGAACGGTAGGAGGCACGGCCGCAAAAGCCAGAAAATCCGGCGATCCTAACTCGAAGAGCTGGCAAGCCAGCGTCAGGGCCGCAAACACGAGCAGGAAGGACAACGGCGAACGGCGTCCCTTGGAAAGCTCTTTCTCGCTATTACCAACCAAAGGCTCGGCGCCCTCGGAGGCGGCCACAACGGTCCACGCCGCAGCTATGGTCATAGGGAACACCAGCAATAGCAAGTAGTGCCCGTATAGACGGTGTGGCACATAAGCCACCGCCGCGGCCAGTGCTAGAACTACCGCCGCCAGGAAGCCGAACCACCGTACGGGCCGCGGGTTCCAGACTGCCTTCGGGTACAGCAGAAGAAAAGATCCCGGCACAATGAGCATCGATATTATTACGGCATAGCTCACCACGGCGCCGCCCGCAGTGCTTAATAGCCAACTGGCGGCAACGGCCACAATTCCACCCACTACACCCGTTTGCACAAGGAGTGCCTGGTCGGTAACGGGCTCCCGCTGCTTCCTTTGATAAACATATGCCGCCAGGATAGCCAACAAGCTGGTAATTAGCAGCCGGATCTCCGTGATACTCAGGACAAAATTGACGAACCGTTGCAGTTCTGTAGTCAGAGTTCCGTGCAATTCTACATAGTGGTAGTTACCGAAGATGTATTCCATCCAGAAGTCGTGCCACACTCCCGCCCATGCGCATATGATGGCGTTCACCAACAGCAATGGCGCAAGGCCCGCTCCAAACAGAAGCGCAGGCCGCCACCACCGCCCGGCATGGCCTCCTCCGTGTACATAAGCGATCGCTATTGCCGCGATGCCGCCCAGAATGGGCACAGCCTGCATTTTCGCGAGAAACGCGGCCGCCGTAAGTAGGCCAAGTCCGGCTAAGTTCCAGGCGTACGATTGCGGGCGGCGAAACGTCCTCACGCAAATGTAGAGAGCTAGCGACAGCAGGAGAAAGGAAACGTGCTCAGAACTGTCATGCAAGAAATCGTTAGTCTTCAACACCGCAAATGCGCCGGCCGCCGGAAGAACCGCGATGCGTGCAGCAGCGTCATCGGTGAGTAACGCCAAGGTACGATAAATGATATAGATGCTGGCGAAAATGATCAAAAGCCCAAGCAGGCGGGTTGACACGTAATCCGGTGAGATTCCGAATAAGGCTGGAAGCATCAAGGGATACACATTAATCGGCCCGCTGGTGACGAAATCTACCGCGCGAAAAAAGACCGGATCTTTGAATAGCTTCTCCGCCGCGGCGATGAAGAATGTTTCATCCGGGTTTATTTCATTGGCTAGAAGAAATGGGAAACGGCAAACGATCAAACACATCGCAATGCTGCCGAACAGAACCAGGCGCGAAGTAATGACTCGGTGTAGCCATACTAGCGACCGACTGCCGTAACGGCGGTAAGAGTAATTCCAGAACGCTAAGATCGTGGGAATGAGCAAAGCCACGATACAGTAACTTCCCCAGGCCTGCTGCGCCTGTTCCGGACTTTGATAACGCTTGATGAACCGGATGAAATACGCGTACAGAATCGGCCGGAGGGTCCCTGGGGAGTCGAATGGCTGTGGAACAAAACTCAGAATACGATAGGTGCAGAGACTCAGGAGAAGTACCAATGCCGACCCGAGCACGGTGATTCGCCTAACCGAAATCGGCGTTCCCTGGCGTCCTGAAGGAGGACGGTTCGGCTGGGAAGCGGATCTCTGGTTAACCGCTTCGCCAATACGAGTCATCTCCATCCGACAGATTCTAACATCATAAGGACGACCGGGACAAATCCAAGCCTGCCGGGAAGCGCGCGGCTGGAGTAGGGTTCGGTTATGATATGGCCTATGTCCGTCTCAATCGTTATCCCGGTTTTTAACTCCGAGAAAACACTGCGGCCCCTTGCGCAAGCGCTGAGTGCTATCCCGGAGCTCCAGCCCGTAGAGCTCATTCTTATAAACGATGCAAGCCGGGATCATAGTTGGGAGGTCATCTGCGAGTTGGCCAGGGAGCACGCCTGGATCCGGGGCATCAATCTGTCCCGGAATTACGGACAGCATAATGCGCTGCTCTGTGGAATTCGAG
>Ga0209624_10003602_pt1 | contig 10899 bp, 7 predicted proteins | sample JacPinW_OM2H0_O1_FD_188565 | JGI IMG/M metagenome (GOLD analysis project Ga0209624, IMG submission 188565) | Forest soil microbial communities from Algoma, Ontario, Canada - Jack Pine, Ontario site 1_JW_OM2H0_O1 (SPAdes) (version 2) | ecosystem: Environmental > Terrestrial > Soil > Boreal... | reverse complement strand
TGCCGCTCAGCGTACTTTGTGGGACGTCGGGAATATCGGTGCCTTCGAAGAGTCAGGCCATCCGCCTACGAAGGACATTGTCCTCGGCGCTTGGCGCGATCTCGATCGATCTGAGGCACTGCTCGAATTAATCGATAACAGCATCGATGCATGGCTTGATCGCCGCCAGAAGCACCCGCGGCAGACGCCTCCCGAACTGAATAGTTACATCGATATTGACGCCACAAATCGTCATTTAATCTACGAAGATAACGCCGGCGGAGTGCCCCTCCTCAAGCTCAACAATCTAGTCGTTCCAGGGTTTAGCAACACAGAGTCGCTTTCACAGACAATTGGAAGCTACAAGACAGGCGGCAAAAAGGCGATCTTTCGACTTGCCGTGGAAGCGCGCATTACAACGCGGTACTGGAATCCAGCAGGAAGCGGTGATGAAGCATTCTCGATACATCTTGATGACCATTGGATGACGGACACTGCCGAGTACACGTTTCCCTATGCACCACTGAAGGACGTGACAGTCCTCGAAAAAGGTCAGACTCGGTACGTGCTTCAGATGCGGACGGATCCAGGTGGCACGCAATGGTTTGAAAGCCCTGACGAGATCGCCAAGCTCGTCAAGAGCATTCGGCAGACTTACACGCTGCTCATGGTGAAAATGCCGGCACTTCACATCCATTTCAATGATCGTAAGACGCCATTGGCTGCAGATGATCAGCTCTACCAGTTCAGCGACATGAAGACAAAGGGCATTGATATTCGCCCTCAGCAAGTGACCTTCACAGTTGAGCTTGAGTTCGAAGGCGCTCCACACTCGGTTGACGTGGAAGTCGTGCTTGGTTGTCGGACGACGACGGGTATCCAAGACGGACGGTCGTGGGGCATTGATTTATATGGTAACGATCGGCTGTTTGTACCCTACGACCAAGATACGTTCGCGCAATGGATGCCGGCGGGCAATGCTCGTCAACTCGTCCGCGGCTACGTGAACATCAAGGGTCCAAACGTGTTCGTGCCGTGGGACACTCATAAGCGTCATCTGAATGCCGATCGAGACATCATGAAAATTTTGACGCGCCACAAACAGGTGCGAGAGCTTTTCGAAAACTGGAAGAAGGCCTACAACGATATTGGCAAAAGCGGTAAAGGTGAGGTTACCAAAATCATCCGACATCCGATTGCGACCCCGTTTGATTCGCACGCAAAACGGCTCACGGTGGGAAATGTTAATGTCGTGGACATTAAGGCCAAGGCGACCCGCGGTGCTGCACTGCCCAAAAAAGTGTTTGTGCCACGTGTGAAGGTCCCGACCGGTAAGAAAAATGATTCGGTGAAGGTGACGTTGACCCTTTCCTCGACTGAAGCGAGCCTGGTTGCGGCCTATTATGGTGTCCAGGGTGAAGTGAGGGGTGCTGATCTGTGTCAGCCGATTAAGGACGACCTGATGAAGCGCGTCGCGCGACGGCAGCGGTCGTAGGTTTACTAGGTGCAATAAATCGATGCCACGCGAGCGATTGAAATTTGGGCCTCAGAAATATGCAGCCATGCACCTTTTGTTATCTCGATGGATTCGGAAGCATGCAGCCGGTGTCGATCACCGGTATGTAACAATGGGTGGGACGGAGCTCTTGGACGTAGTCAGCCTGAATTTTGTTGATCCAACGCTCGCTTGCGATGCCGTATCCTATGAAGTGCTATCCAATCGGCACGCGCTCGCACTAGAATCGCAAAGCCGCCTTCGCTTGGCTGGAATCAACATCACAACATCGCACGCGAATTTCTTCCGTTTCGAGCGAGCCGACGATAGACCGCATCTGTTCTTTATCGACCTTGAAGGAGTGTTTGCTTGGGCAGACTACCATATGAGGGTAGGCGACATGCTTGCAGCCGGCACGATCCGAGAGGGAGACACGTTATTCGTTACTAGCCATTTAGGGCACAACCCGGGGTGGCCTAAAGTGTTTCGCACGTTCGATGGAGAATTTCGCCTCCTCAACGCGAGCGCAAACAGCGACAAGAGAAACTGGTATCGCAAGGCACATTGTTCGTTCACGCTGTACAAGGCGCTACAATACGCAGACCTCGTCGATGACGTAGCGATACAACCCATCGGCACAATTGAGTATGCCGATACGTCTCCGATGGGATTATTCGGATTTGTGCTTTCCACGGGAGCAACCCACTTTCATCGTTTTGTCGCTGCCGAGGATGCTCCGTACTACAAACCGCGGAGCGGCACTTTCGAACGCGCAAGAGGGTAAAGCGCGCGTCTAATGCAGCGAATCGAGGTTCGACGAATACGTCGCGAAAGGGTTTTCGCGATGCGACCGTTGCCGCCAAGATTGAAGTTTGAGTTGCGCATTTGTGCGTTAAGCCATCACATCTGGCCTTAAATGGCGTGGTAATCGTTACTAAAACCCTCGGATATGTGCGGCGATTGAAATCGGGCAACTGCAGCAGGTGTCCGTTGAGATGCTGTAGATTGAAGCACTTGTCGTCGATGCAGGGGCGGTATTGATCGTAAGGAGACGTGCTCGGAACGGGAGTAGAAAGCATCGGGATGAACCAGCCAACGGGACTGGACGCGAAGGTGATCGTGCAGTAGACCGGCCGGAGCGGTGGATCAGCGAAGGCCCTGCCACGACCCAGTTCGGCGTAAAGACGTTGAAGATCGGGCGGAAGCCGACCCCGCTCAGCACTCGTGGCGGAATCAGACGAAGGTCGTTCATCGGAATGGGCTGGGCAAAGGTCTCGACGCCAGTTTTTGCATGAAGGTGTTGCAGACGGCCGCTTGGGCGGGAGAGATCTGACCGGCGCGCAGCGCATCGGCTACGAGCTGTTCCGCCCGCAATAGCGGAACCGCTTGGATGCGTTTGCGGCTTAACGCTCTGCTGAGTTTAGTGTTGCCGTACGACACTATCGTTGCGACAGTAGTTGGCAGTAGGTGTTCAGCACGCAAGGCTGACATGGCTTCGAGCAATGCCGTTCCGGAGAATAGCACGTCGTCGATGATCACCACGTGTGACCCAATGGCCGCGTCTCCTTCGACAAGGCGCCTTGTGCCGTACTTCTTGCGCTCGGGCCGCACGACAAGCAGAGGAAGGTTCAGGCGGTCCGCGATCATTGCCGCCCAGGGAACCCCCGCGACGGCAATTCCGGCGATCGCCGGCCGGCGACGTTTTTGCAATGTCGGCCTAATCGCTCTAAGAAGAGCCTCAATGACTATCGTCCGCTGCGATGGATTGGAAAACAACACACGACAATCACAATACATAGGCGTCTTGATGCGCCGGTGCACAAGAACCGTCCCTTCGTTAACTCGGAACGCCTTGGCGGATAGGATCGCGTCGGAGATGTCTCGCACCCCTTGTGGCCCTTTGGAAAGCGCGCGAATCGTGCTTGAAACTCAAGCCCGGACAGTCTACCCTACTTTTTTCGGTTGTTCCATTACTCTTTTATCTGACGGCACTTACCGCGGATTCTCATCTTTCAAAGGGCCATCAGGCGGCACTTGGTAATATCCCTCCATCGCTGCAAACGTGTCGGTCGCTTTAGAGCTTTTGGAGCCGCTACATGAACCAACGATGGTCAACCTTCACGCCCGCCCAGAAGGTTGCCTTAATCCGCAACATTGACCCAGGCGACGTCAAGACTCTTTACGACTTAACGGACGACGAGATTGATGCGGTCGTCAGCTCGGCGGAAGCAATCGCCGCGGAAGATGCCACAACAGCGCCGACCGCCGCCTATGAGGACTTCTTACGGACTGAATACTCGACGCTCGCAACTGCCCATTTCCAGACGGCCACAAACATAACTTCCTTTTTCCAGTTTTACATAATCATCGTCGGCATTCCCCTCACGGCAGCCGGCCTCTTTACCAAGGTTGCCGGGACCGCCTCAACGCAATCGACCGCATCAACCCAGGTAAAATCGACTGCGCTCGACGACCTTCTTTCCAATTACGGCTTGTTTGTTGGCGTCGTCTTTCTTGCCATCGCCGTCGTCGGCTTTTGCATGATGGCCTACATTGTAAATCTCCGCCTCGATGCTCTGCAGTACGCTCGGGCGATCAACGGAGTACGACGCTATTTCGTAGAGCGGATGGGACTGTCGGTCGTCGACCAAATCGGCTCCCGTGCACTGCCTCGAACAATCCACCGCCCACTTTATCGTGAATGGAGATTCTTCGGGTGGGTGGTGCTTGCTTTTGCCATTCTCAACACTGTGTACTTAGTGAGTGCGCATTATTCCCTAATACGGTACTTTGGAGCGCCTCTAAACTGGGTGTTCTGGGTCGTGTTTGCCGTGCTTGTGATCGATTCGCCTCTGATTCACGCAATCACATATTTGCGTTTGGCGTCCTATCGTGAAGATCACATCCAACGGACGCATATCATCGGAATTGATATTGACGGAGTGTTAAACGAGCATCGCTCGCACTTTTGCCAGATTCTGCATGACACTGAGCAACGCGACTTTGATCCACAGCAGATCACGCGAATCCCACTTCACGAATGCGAAGCATTTCGTAACGCGATGTCTCCACCAAATACCCCGCCCGAGCAAAGGATAGTCGACGCGCGCGACTTTGAGCAAGTCGTGTTTCATCAGACGGCATATTGGACCCAAATGGGGCCACGCGAGGGTGCTGCCCGAGTCATCAAGCAATTGCAAGACGCGTTGCATTTCAAGGTAATGATATTCTCATATCGTCCATGGCCAAATTGGATAGAATATGAGAAGGCCATGAATCGTCGCGGCGCCGCTTTGCATTGGACTGCCCAGGAGCGCGAGCAGAGAATTCGCCAGATACATGCGCAATGGAAGCGCATCGGGTGGCTTGGGACTTTTCGTCCAAGGACCCTGAAGCGGCTTACCAAGAAATGGCTGCAAGAGCACGACATTACGCCAGACAAACTGATCATCGAACGGGGCGACACCAACGTCGCCGATCCGCAGACAAAGAGCCGCAATCGCTTCATGATTTCTCGAAAGAAGGAGATTCGCATTTTCGTCGAAGATGACCCATTTAAGGCACGAAAACTGGCTGACATCTGCGAGGTCGTCTATCTAATGGATCACCCATACAATCGTCCGGAGAATCTTCCGAAGGGGTACCTATTACCCGGCAACGTCAAGAGAGTGTCATCATGGGAGGACATTAAGGTCCATATGCGTGAACAGCTGTGATCGAGGCGTGAAGCGTAGGATGGGGCCAGAAACGTGATGGCGGGATGCGACTTATGGCTATGGGACGAGTTTATTGTGCAGGTCCCCTTTTCAATCGTCGCGAACAAGCGGAGATGAGAGCGATATCGCGTCGCCTCAAGGACGCGGGCTTTGAAACGTACCTTCCTCACGAGGATGGACTGGAGTTTGCAAGTGTGGTCGGAATAGTGACCCGGCAGATCCACTCCAGCTCGGCGGCAAACCTTGTTGTAAGTCGGGCAATATTCGCTCTCGATGTTTATAAGCTCCTTGAATGGTCGGATGCGATCGTGGCAAACATGAACGGACGCGTGCCCGACGAAGGGACGGTCGCCGAGGCAGCGCTAGCGTGGCGCTCACGGAAAGCAGTCGTCCTCTATAAGGACGACGTCAGGTCGCTGGTTAATGGAATAGACAATTCGATGTGGAGTGGACTCGGTGAATTCAGGATCGTTCACCAAGTCGAGGAGATCCCAAAGTCGATCGAAATCGCGATGCGAAATCGGACGCCAGTCGACAAACGAATTGAGAATACGGCTGCTGAAGGGAAACAGATAGCCGGCGAGTTGGACAGCCTCCGTGAGTCGAGCACTAAGAACGAGGAGCTTGCGCGATTTTTGGTCCATCTTTTCAAGTGAATCGCGGCGGGAAGCGCTTGTTCAAGTGGGCTGCAGGTCGAGAAACACCTTCCGAAACGAACGTGCGACACGACTGCTGCCGCCGAGATCAAAACTCGAGTTGCGGACCTTTGCATTCAGCCGCCACATCAAGCCCTCGAGTGCATGGTAATCGCCAACCGCCAGATCCCCATATTTGCGGCGATTAAAGTCGAGGAAGGGCAACAGTTTGCCGTTTAGGTGGTGGAGATCGAATTCCTTGTCTTCAATGTAGGACCGGTATTGGTCGTACAGAGGAGTGCTGGGGACTGGAGTAAAGAGCATTGGAATTACTGATCCAACGCGGCTCGATGCGAAGGTGACCGTATCGTAGACGGCCTGCAAATCCTCATCGGGCAACCCGAATAGGATGAAGCAGTTGATATCCTGACATCGAAGCTTGAAGCCAGCTTTTTCTGCGTTACGCAACGCGTAGAAGAACTTGTCCATGTTCGTGTGCGTGCGCTCCCACGATTTAGCCATGTTGGCGTTGACCGTTTCCAAGGGCAGATACAGTTTTTTGAAGCCGGCGTCACGCATCAGTCGAATCGTGTCCTCATGCAGGAGCCGAACTTCGATGCCCTCTGGAGCGTGAAGTTCAATGCCGCGTAAGTCTTTGTCTCTGGCGATCAGGCGACAGAGCTCTTTGAAGTTCTCCTTACCGAGTAGCAGATTGTCCTCGTAGAAGCAGAATTCGCGAATGCCTTGGGCGAAACGCGTCTTGATCTCCTCGTAGGCAAGTTCGTGGTCGCGAACCCAGACTTTCCGGCCCTCATTCAGGATGTTCGCTGAGCAGTAGGTACATTTGAACGGACAACCACGGCTTGTCGTCATGATCGTGTACGCAGGCAGTTTTCCACCGGGCTCATCGTCGCCAGCTCCGTCTTGAACGTACAGATCCAAATCCAAGGGAAGTGGGTTGGCGTCTGGGATCGTGGCCGAAACCACGATGTCGCGCTTCTGTTGTCCTCGGTCCAATGGCTTCAGGTCTCGACCCTGCAGATGCAGGGGGTCTTTTAGACCCAGGTTCTTCATTGCGTGGTCCGGAATGAGAGTCGGGTAGATTCCCCCGATGCGGAACACGGCTTTAGGAAAAACCTCTCGGCACAGTTCAATGACGTCTCGGGTGCTTTCCCACCAATACGTCATTATCGAAGAAATCCAGATCTCATCTGGCTCGGGGAACGGAGTTTCGTCAAACAGTGAATTGCGCGCGTCGCGTGCCCGCTTTTTTATGGCTTCCAGACGCTTCCGGAGCTCGGGCAATGGTACGCCGAAGACGTACTCGATCTTTTCATCCGGAGTGGGCCGGTACTTCGCCCAATTGTCCGGTTCGTGGGAGACGGTCGAACAGACGGTTCGAACGAGACGTTTCTGTTTGGGAACGGTTCGTTGCTTGTTGGCTTCCATGCAGTCGATTAGCTTGAGGACGTACCCCTGCTGCCGAAGCCATGAAGCAACGCGTAGCAAGCCGTATGGCATGCTCCAGTTCGCCCAATACTGCACGTCGTAAATGGGCGGACTAATCAACAATGCTGAGGGGCGACGCTTCAAGATTCCAAGCCTCCCGACGCAAACTGTTTCGCAACAGTCGCGCGCCCATGCTGCCGTTCAGGAAATCGAAGGATCGGTTTCGCACCTTCTCGTTTAAGAAGGCCGCCATTCGATAAAGGTCATGATATTCCTCTCGCGTGATGTTGTTGTGCTCAGCAAAGGGAAACATGTGGGGCGACAAGTCCTCGGGCTGAATCGCCTTCAGGTACTTATCGTGCTGCTTAAAGATGTCGCTACCAGGCACCGGCGTAAAGGGTTTTAAGATCAAGCTTCCAAAGCTGCCAAGGACGACGAAACAGCGTCGCACAATTTCTTCGAGCGTATCGCCAGGCCGACCGATCCAAACGAATCCGCTGGTCTTGTCTCCGTCGCCAACATTCATTCCGGCTTCGACAAGCAAAGAGCGAGCCCGCCGATACGACTCTTCCTCCAAAATACCGCCGGCAGAGGCTTCCTCGAAATGGAGTTCTGCAAACGACCTGTCGGCGAACAGCGAAGCGAGTTGCGGCGTGAGCCGCTCCGGAAGGAGGCCAGACACGGCGTGAAAACGAAGATGCGGGTGGAGCCCCTTTGTCTTTTCGACAACCTCTCGAAGGGGCTCCCCGTTGTCCCGACAAATGTCGTCGTCGAAGAAAGCAAAATGATGCACGCCCTCTTCGACCGCCCTTTGAATTGCAGAAACAGTTGTCTGCGATCGAAGATTTAGTGAAGCAAATGGCGGTCGCTCCGCACCATAGAGTGCAAGTGAGCCATTCCCTTCCGGATTTACCATCCCCTTCGTAACGATGAAATCGGCACCGCTCAACTCGATCGCATGATCGGGCATCATGCGCGGGTAGTTTCCCAACAGCACGATCTGCACATCATGCAGTCGATTCCGAACAGAATTGCATGTGTGGTGGATGCTTCGAAACCAATAGCTGCACAGCGACGTGATCCAGACCTGTGTTGGCCGACCCGTTTTTGATGCGGACTGCCTTACGACGAGCCATTGCTCGAAATCGCTAAACGATTTGCCGAATCGCCACATCGGGTAAGAGTACGCAAATGAACCATCGCCGACACACCGGTGTTTGTTCGTCCCGGTCAGAGCTTGCTTCTCAACGAGCCCCTTCCCGTCAGGCAGCATAAAATCGAATAATTCGACGCCACATTTTACCGTCGCCTTGAGGTGCGACCCGATTTGCAACAGATCAAGTGGCTGATTCCAACGACGCCAACTGTAGCGTGTCTCAAAGACCGGCGGGTTCAGCAATAGGATGCGGTCACGCTTGGAGACGTGCTTTTCCAGCAGTGATCGCGTTGTGATCGCCTTAGTCATTGGGCTGAGTCGTGAAGGAAAGCAGGGTGATCGCGATTTCCATCATTCGATCGGCATCGCCTTCGGCTGCCTGTCGGGCCAGAACCCAAGCAAGGGCGGTCCGCAGAAAGCCACGCTCGTCCATTTGCGATCGTGCGGGGTGTCCCCAGTTCACAAGGATGCGGTTGTCTTTGAAATCCACCTCGGCAATGGACTGCGACGCCGATCCCTGCTTGTGGATGACATCAAACCGCCGCTTGAAAAGCACGATGTGGTTGTCCCACTCGGGACGCGAGGTGTCAATTTTCACGATACCGGATTCGTAATCGATTTCAGCAGCGTTCGGCATCCTCTGGGATCGCTGAACGCTCATGCTCCCGATTTTCGGCGGAACGCCAAACGGAGCCTCCTTTGCGGAGGCAAGCCCATTCGTGTGCGATATCTTGGACTTGAGCATGCCTCGGATCGCGGCCGCGGGAGCGCCGCCGGACGACATGAGATGCGTCACTCCGGCCGAGACATCGTCAATCGCGCGTCGAATGTAACCGGCACGGCCCAACGCGTTCTGGAGTGATGATCGTGCTTGGCTGCGTCGAAGGACGGCATCAATCGTCTTGCCAAGATACCCGCCGACTCGCTCCCCCTCGCCGCGGAACGCTCGCTTGAGAATTTGGAAGTCGACGCTCTCCTCGTAAAAGCTTTCACGGCCCGGATTCAACGAGTCAACGGCGTCCAGCCCTCGCAGCACATTGATTTCACCAGTGATCTGGCTCAGGGCCGCCTTATGTGCGCCAGTCAGCAGAAACTCGGCTCCGAGAAATGTGGGATCACCGATCGCAACACCGCGAACGCGAATCGATACGCCTCGATACTCCGCCGGAAAAACGACACTTTCGTAGCCCGCGATGAATCCCTTGGCTACGAGACCTCCGTCGTTGATCTCGACTGGGGTTACCATGTCGCGATGGGTAACTGCCGCTTCCGATTGGAATGGATAAAGTGGGCGTCGTAGAGTTTCAGAGCTTTTTCCGTGTTTGAGTTGAAGGGCATCGAGCGTCGGTGGCGACGCATCTTTCAATAGGGATGCGATCGCTTCACACGCCTCCAATCCCTTCTGATAGTCGATCGGGGTGCACCGAGAGAGATGCCAGACAAGCTGTTCCAAGCCACTGCGGCTGGCAACATTGCGGACAAATCCCTTCCGCCGCTCAGCACGCAGCTCGCGTTTAACGAACGGTTTTAACTGTTCGACCGAAATGCGCGTCCCGCGACTCGATTTTCGCGGAAGCGCAAACACCTCGATAAGTGTGAAGTCGGACAGCTTCTCCAAATCCGCATTGTCTGCAAGCTTTAGGAGGCGGTCGAAATCAAGTGTGGCGCGAAAGGCGAGTTTGCGACAATCGACCCGCATCTCAACATCGACCGCTCCAACGCCGTCGGAAATCGAAACTTTCGGACGCGTCCAATCAATCTTGATACAGGATTTCCGGACTTTCGTGTTCGTCCCCGCCTTCCGTACATCAAACTCAAAAACGGGCTGGAGGAGTTCTGGAGAAATCGGAACGCCGAGTGCCTCTCGGGGATCGAACGCCGTCGGTGTTTTTTGTATGCGATGAACCGTTTGAAACTCATGTGGGCGGCTTGATTCGACGACCATTCGGTCTGCGTACCTGGCCAGGGCAAGAAAACCAATCCCTTTGTTTCCAATTCGCTCGCGGCCTTTCCGCGTCTTTTCTCGACTCCATTTGCGACTGCTGCCGCCGATTCGCGTGAACTCGTTTCGGAACTCGAACGGACTCATGCCACTTCCATCATCCGTTACGGTCGCAACGGAGAAGTCGTCGCGGAACTCGATGGAAACCTCCGAGGCATCCGCATCGTACGAGTTGCTCACCAATTCCTTGAATGCCTTAATGAACGGTTTGTAGACGCCGGAGAGCTCTCGGAGAATCGAGGGGTCGACGCCCCCAACTGACATCCCTTGCATGTTTTCGCCTCCCGGTGAATCAGCAGCGCGTCTTTTTACCATTTCCCCGTCTGGCCCGCGATCCCCGCAGCTCCGCCATGATGCGTACCAAGTTAAACCACTCCTAATCGGTAATTGTTCACGGGATGGTTCGTATCCCTGGGACCTGACCGTGAGTGCCCCAGCAGCGCGGCATGTTAGGCGACACGCCAAGA
>Ga0209624_10003601_pt1 | contig 10900 bp, 11 predicted proteins | sample JacPinW_OM2H0_O1_FD_188565 | JGI IMG/M metagenome (GOLD analysis project Ga0209624, IMG submission 188565) | Forest soil microbial communities from Algoma, Ontario, Canada - Jack Pine, Ontario site 1_JW_OM2H0_O1 (SPAdes) (version 2) | ecosystem: Environmental > Terrestrial > Soil > Boreal... | reverse complement strand
CCCGGGGGGCATGGCTCGCGCGTTTGTCGATCCTCCGTCGAATCCGCAGAGTTGCGTGTTTTCGCGAATGTCTGTGAATTACTCCGCTGATCTGGAAAGCCGCGTGGAACCTTGCGTCTTCGGAGGGAATCCGGACTGCAGTCAATGCGGATGCAGCATCAGCAGCGCGCTTCATTGGATTAAGAAGGAAAGAGTTGCCGGCCCCCTCCGGGTTGGGCATCTGGTGAACGCCTCACTGAGCATCGGGTCGACAGTGAACCGACTGCGCCGCCGCGGGCGGCCTCCGAGCCGCTGGCAGCCGGGAGCCCCCTCTTCTGGATCGCACACTCCGCTTGTGCAGATTGAATCGACAGAGTGAGCGGGACGCTGGCGCCGGAAACGCGCACCGCACGATTCCCGGGCTCAAGGGCCGCATTCGCTTTGACTCCGTTCGCCGTGCCGTATACTGCCACGTTGAGGTTCGGCAGGAAGCATGTCGGCAGCGAATTCACCCCGGCTGGCGTTCATCGACTGGATGCGCGGATTGGCGTGCGTTCTGATGTTCCAGACCCATTGCTACGACTCCTGGCTTAGCGCGAGCGCGCGGCAGAGCAAGTTCTTCATGTACTCGCAACTGGGAGGAACCTTCCCGGCTCCGTTGTTTCTATTTCTGGCGGGAATTTCGTTCGCCTTAGTGACCGAGAGGCTAAGCAAGAAAAATCTGCTTCCCGCACAGATTGCCCGCATCACGATTCGCCGCGGGGCGGAAGTCTTTGCCTTTGGCCTGTTGTTCCGGGCGCAGGAATATCTCATTGCCTGGGGCTGGGCGCCGCTCAGCGACCTGCTGCGCGTAGATATCCTCAACACGATTGGCCTTTCCATGATGCTGATGGGGCTGTGCTGCTGGCTGGTGCTCTCCATTCACGGCGGGGCCCAGGCCCGGCTTGCTCTCGTGCTTGCCTCGGCTGCGACGGCGTTGCTGATTTCTTTGCTTACTCCGCTGATGTGGACAAAATGGAGCCCGGGCTGGCTAACCTGGCCGTTGGAGTCCTACATTAACGGCGTCCACAATCTGGGCAAACCGCAGGCCTGGCTCTTTCCGATTTTTCCCTGGAGTGCATTCGCCTTCGCCGGACTGGCAGCGGGGTTTATTTTGCAGAGCCAGTGGGCACGCAGGCGCGAGGCGCTGATCTTTTCTTTGGCCGCGGTCGCCGGTGTTGGACTGGTGGAGGTCGCTCATTGGCTCGATGCGCAGCCTCGTCGGCTGTATGCGGTCTACGACTTTTGGCATACGAGTCCGAATTTTTTTCTGATACGCCTAGGAATGTTGTTGGTAATTCTGGCGGCAAGTTATGGCTGGTGCCGCTGGGGGGCGGGAGGATGGGGGTTCAGTCCTCTGATGCAGTTGGGGCAGGCTTCCCTACTGGTCTACTGGGTACACATCGAATTGGTATATGGACGATTATCGATTTTGCCCAAGCATAACCAGACCATCAGGACGGCCTCTGTCGGCTTGCTGGTTATTTTTCTCGCCATGCTTCTGCTCGCGTTCCTGCGGACGCGGCTGAAAGGGCGAAGGGCGGAAGTCCTGACTTGGTTCCGGCACCCGGCAACCGCGCACTAAAGCGGCGCGCACCCCACCGGCACACGGCCTGAAAACCGGCTACTGAAACTGTTTAGCGAACTCCACGACTTCACGCTCCGCCCAACGCCCATCGTAAGGGGAATCGCCGTCGTCGTCACCGACGAACGCGCAGTGGCCGCCATCCTCGGTTTCGACGTAGGTGATATTGCGATTGGCAAGCAGCGCTTGGCGAGTTTCCGGCAGAATTCTGACAAAGGGATCGTTGGCCGCATGAATCACCAGCGTGGGACGCGCGATTCGGGCGATGACATTGGCAGCGGCGGCCCGTGCATAGTAGTCGTCGGCTCCCGTGAAGCCGCAATAATAGGCGGTTACACGATCGTCGAATTCTCTCAAGGTATTCACTCCGCGCAGGCGCGAGGCATCGAACGCTTGGGGAAACAGCCGAACCTTACGGCGAAAGCGCCGGAACAATTGCAGCAGGAAATAGTATTCGTAAATCCGGTTGGCGGGCTCATGCAGCGCGTCGGCCCCAGCCGCCAAATTTATGGCCGGGCACACCGCTGCCACGCCTCGAAATTCCGCAGGGGCGTCGCTCCCCCACTCTCCAGCCAGTTTTAGAACTAGATTACCGCCCATGGAAAAGCCGATCAGCACGAAACCGGGAATTCGATCGCGTTCGACCAGGTTTCCCACCACGGCCGCCACATCCGCGGAACGGCTGGAGTTGTAAAGCGTAGGCGCGCAATGGTCCATGCCGCCGCAGTTGCGCTGGTTCATGCGCACCACGTTCATCCCCGCGGCCAACCCGCTGCGGGCGATTCCTAACATGTATTGCGATTCGCTCGATCCCTCCAAACCATGAACCACGATCAGGGTAAGAGCGTGGTGGTCGGTTTGCCAGTGACAGTGGCAAAGCACAGGAATGCCAGGCTCCACTTCAATCAGACGCTTCTCGGCAGCGGGAAGATCGATGTGGCGCGAGAGGAAAAATGCGGCGAGCGTCTGAACGTGTCCGCCTCGCAGCCAGCGGTGCGGTCGAAAAGCGCGCTGGGCGACAACGGCCGGCGTCTCGATCAAGCCAACCTCACAGTTCCGCAGATGGAAATGGCAAGCGTCATCGTTCTAGTTTGCCAAGTTCGCACGAATTGATTCTAATAGGAGAAGGCCGCCGCACAGGAGTGATCGAGATGCCGATTTTTGAATACATCTGTCAGCAATGCCAGCACGAGTTTGAGACCCTGGTGTTTGGCCGCGATAAAGCAAAGTGTCCCAAATGCCAGAGCGTGAAGCTATCTCCCCAGCTGAGCGTCTTCGCCGTATCCGCGAAAGGCTCGTCTGGCGCGCCTGCTTCCCCGGGCGGTTGCGGGTCCTGCGGCGATCCTCGCGGGCCGGGCGCCTGCTCGCTCGGAGACCTGGACTAATTTAGCGGCCGCAGGTCGCGCCCCCCCACTGGTAATCAAACTTTCGACATCGCTGCGTTGGTGACTGCGGTTACCTTTGCTTGCTGGTTCAGCCCGCCTACCATCCCTTGAACTCGGTTTCGAGCCAAGGAGATTCGAATGGACCGGCGCCAGCAGTCGCGTGTGTTCGTGGACCTTCCCGTACAAATATGGGGGATGGACAGCAATTCCCGCCCGTTCATGCAGTCTGCGAGCCTGCGCACCATCAGCGGGCGAGGGGCAACTCTGCAGTGCGTGGAGGCTCGGCTAAAGCCGGGAGACGTGGTCGACGTGTTGTATGAAGGAGCCAAAGCTCAATTCCGAATCGTGTGGTGCGGCAAGCGGGGAACCGAAATGGCGGGCGAAGTGGGAGTCGAAAATTTGTCGACGGAAGTAACGCTTTGGGATTTCGATCCGAAGCGCTGCGCGGCGGCCGTGGGGCAAGGGTAGGAGTCACGAGTTCTCCGTTTTCCAGACTGCTGGAGGGCGGCATCGAATGTCACTTCAGCCGGATCAAGGCCGAGGGTTGGTTTGGCGGTTTCGGCCCGGGCCCTCATTCTCGCGTGCTAGGGCGCGATCCCTGCGGCGTGTGCTCTCAAAGCGAAAGCAGAGATTCGGAACGCCAAGCAGTCGTGGGTTATGAGGACACGATGCACTCGAGCAATAGTGGGGAGGGTGGAGGAGGGCAGAACCCGCGTTCCGGGCTTTCTACAGTATGCAGCCGGAACGCGGTTAACGCAAATCTAGACCAACCGCAGGCCACAAGACCTTCCCAAAGTTACCGAGCAAGCTCATGCTTGCTCGAACCAGTTGGTGAAAGGCGGCAGGTTCTGTCACCGGCATGCCCTGGTGCGAAGGCGGCTTCGCAGCCAAGGGAAGAATCGGTCGCCGGTTCTCGCGCAATTACTTCCCGCACTGTCCCCAGGCTGTAAACTCGCAGAGATGGAAGTAAAGATTCTTGGTTCAGCCGCCGGTGGAGCCTTTCCGCAATGGAATTGCGCTTGCACCAACTGCCGCGCGGTGCGGGCGGGCACCTTCCACGGCAAACCGCGCAGCCAAACGCAGATTGCGATTACACAGGATGGTGACGCATGGTTTCTGCTGGGTGCATCTCCAGACTTGCGAGCACAGATTGAAGCCACACCCCAGTTGTGTCCGCGCGAGGGGTTGCGTCAGTCCCCGATCGCCGGCGTAGTGCTGGCGAACGCGGATCTGGACCAAGTACTCGGTTTGCTCTTGCTGCGCGAACTTCAGCCGCTGAGCGTCCATGCCACGGCTTCGGTTCGCCGCATTCTTCGCGAGGATAACTCGATCTTCGCCATGCTGCAGCGCGTCTCAAACCAGGTCGCGTGGTCCGATTTTGAAACTGGAAAAGAATTTTGTCTGTGCAATGCGCAAGCCGAGGAGTCCGGTATCGGTTGCCGCGCGTGGTCGTTGAGCACGCACTATCCGGCCTACGTCGCGGCTGAGCGTCGGGCACAACTCGCGGCCGGCGAAGCCTCGTTAGGCTTCATCCTTGGCTCGCACGATTCGGATGGCAGGGCTTTCGGTTCCGCCCCGCGTTTGGCCTATATGCCAGCCGTTCCCCAAGTAGATGATGCGCTGCTCGAACAACTCGACCAATGCGACGTTGTGCTTTTCGATGGAACCTTCTGGAGCGATGACGAACTGATTCGCGTGCAGGGCAGCGGACAAACCGCGCTCGAAATGGGACACGTTCCCGTCGAAAGCACTCTCGCGAAGTTGGCGGGAGTGCGCCGCCCGCGTAAAATATTCCTGCACATTAACAATACCAATCCCATGCTGGATGAGGCGAGTCCTCAATATCGCCAGGTGCGGGGCGCGGGGTGGGAGATCGCGGAGGATGGATGGCAGTTCAACCTGTAGAAAATGAAACCGTATCGCAATCCGCCCCCCTGCTTTCGCTTGAGGAACTGCGCGCGCAATTGCAGGTCACGGGCGAGGAGCGCTACCATCACAAGCATCCTTTTCATTTGTTGATGCACGACGGCAGGCTGAGCCGCGGACAGCTCCAGGCCTGGGCGCTGAACCGCTACTATTATCAGAGCATCATCCCGATTAAGGATTCGATTATCCTGTCACGAGGTCCGGATCCGGTCTTCCGGCGAGCCTGGCGCAAGCGTGTGGTCGATCACGACGGCGACGCCACCAGCGAGGGCGGCATCAAGCGTTGGATAAAGTTGGCGGAGGCGACTGGTCTGGATGCAGCGCAGGTCCGCGCTGGCAAAGGCATTCTTCCCGCCACGCGCTTTGCGGTGAATGAATACCTTAATATCGTTCGCAGCCGTTCCCTGTTGGAGGCGGTCGCTTCCTCGCTGACCGAACTGTTTTCGCCCAAGCTAATCACCTTGCGGGTGGACAAACTGCGGCAGCACTATCCCTGGTTGGCGGGGGGGCTGGATTATTTCGAGGCTAGGCTGTATCAGGCGCCGGAAGATTCGCAATTCGCAGTGAACTATGTATACGACAACGCGAAGACGCGCGCCGAACAGGAGTTGGCGCTCCAAGCCCTGCGCGACAAGTGCGACATTCTATGGGCGCAGCTCGATGCGCTCTACTTCGCCTACGTGCAGCCGGGATGGCCACCGCCCGGGGCATTCCGCATCGAGGGCAGCTAGCGTGGCGCCTCCGGAAGATTCCAGCCAGCCGCGACTGGCGGCCGGCTGCCGCTGGGGGCCAGAGAACAAGAGCGCCCCCGAGCCTTACCGCATGGTTCTGTTTCCCGAAGGGGCGATTCGGTTGCAGGGCACGGGTTTGCACATATTGCAACGCTGCGACGGCGAGCGCACGTTCAGCCGGATCATCGAAGAATTGCAAGCACAATTCGGCAACGCCGATCCGGCGAAGATTCGCAGCGACATCAGCCAATTTCTCGAGCAACTGCGGCACAAACGGATTGTCGACTATTGATGGAATGATTCGCCACCAAACATGATTCCCAATCCGCTGGCCCTCATCGCCGAAGTCACGCATCGCTGTCCACTGCACTGTGTCTACTGCTCGAATCCTCTGGAACTGGCCGCGGTGAGTTCGGAGCTGTCCACTGGTACCTGGACCGATGTTTTTCAACAGGCCGGGAATTTGGGAATGTTGCATGCTCACCTCACCGGCGGCGAACCTCTGGCGCGCGCGGACCTGACCGAACTCATCGCGGGTGCGCGCAGCGCGGGACTCTACACCAACCTCATCACTTCCGGCGTTGGGCTCGGTGAAACACGCCTGCAGGCGCTGGTTGACGCCGGACTCGATCACATCCAAATCAGCTTTCAGGATTCGCGTGAGGAAGCAGCGAACTGGATTGCGGGGGCCAGGGCGCACGCCCACAAGATTGAATTGTCCCGCATCATCCGGCGCCACAAAATTGCGTTCACCGTGAATCTGGTCATCCACCGCCAGAACATCGATCACCTCGCGGAAATGATTTCTTTCATCGAGCAACTGGCGCCGGAGCGCATGGAGATCGCGCACACCCAGTATTACGGGTGGGCCTTGAAAAACCGTGCCGCACTGATTCCTACCCGGGCACAGCTTGAGAAAGCGGTGGAAATCGTGGCTGCGACCGAGAAGCGTCTTGCCGGACGCATCCGCATCGATTCGGTGGTGCCCGATTACTATGCACGCTTTCCCAAGGCTTGCATGGGCGGATGGGGACATCGATTGATGCTCATCCATCCCTCCGGCAAAGTTCTTCCTTGCCACGCCGCGGAGGTGATTCCCGGCCTTGAGTTTGAAAATGTGAGGGAGAAGAGCCTGGAATCGATCTGGCGGGAGTCGCCGTCGTTTCAGCGTTTTCGAGGAGAAGAGTGGATGCCGGAGCCGTGCCGGAGTTGCGAGCGGCGGGCGGAGGATTTCGGTGGATGCCGCTGCCAGGCGCTGTTGCTCACCGGTGACGCGACCGCGACCGATCCTGCCTGCTCGCTGGCGCCGGCGCATCACCTCATCGAAGTAGTGCTGGTGGAAGCAAACTCCGGTGCGACCATCTCGCAGCCCGTAGCGGCGGGCTCGTTCGTGCAGTTGCAGCAGCGGGCTGGCGATCTTTGGAGTTATCGCACGAATCCCGAGTAGGTCCGACCAGCAGAAGCAAATCATCAATCCCGGGGACGCAGAGGTTCAGCAGGTGAATCTGGCGCCCTACCAGCGCACACCGATCGTAATCGGGCGGACGTCGGTCGTAGTGCCGTTCCCCGATCCGTGGGTGAGGCGATACTCTCCGTAGATTTCGACGCCGCTGGGCATCTTGCGCGTTATTCCCCCGCCAAAGTTGTATCCAAAGTGATTCTGGCTGGAATTGACGAAGTCGCCACTGAGCGGAAGGCTGACGTTCGGGCAGGTGCCGACCCACCATTCGTAGAACGCATTGCAGGACGAACCGGGAATCGCCGTGTCAACACTCAAGGCGCCAAAGCGATGATAGTAACCGGCCCCGAAGAGGATATATCCACCGTAGAGTTTGCTCACCGGAATGTTGATGACGGGGCCGAGGGTAAGGGCGAAAAGGTAGTTGTAGGCACTTCCGGCCTGCGCCAGTTGCAGAGAGGAATCGCGCAGCGGCAGATCGGCAAAGATAAAGTCTGCCCGCAGGCCTAAATACTTGTTGGCATTGCGAGCCACGCCAGCCGAGGCGACCCCGCCTCCCCCCCTGACAAACTCGCGAGTCGTGCCGCTATCCAGATTGGCGCCGAGGCCAACGTTATAATTCCAGTTCTTGTAGTCGCGGGGCTTGGCTTTTCGACGCGAACTGGATTCTTCCTCTGCGGGTTCCTGGTCGCTCGAGGGCTGCTGGGCTGCGGGTTGCTGAGCAGCCGGTTCTTGCGGGGCGGGGGCGGCGGGCTGCTGGGCAGCCGGTTCTTGCGGAGCGGGGTCAGCGGATGAAGGAGGCTGTCCGGAGGGCGTCGCCTGGGCGTATCCTTGTCCTCCCAGCAGAATTGTAAGAATCAGCAGCGACAGCACACTCACGAACTTTCCAATCATCCATTCTCCTCCTCTAACCGGGCGTGGCGGCGGACCGTAGCGCTCGGCATGGAAGGCGCCATTGGTGAAGGTTCCGCTTGTGATTCCTCGCAGGAAGGCATTGCCTTATTTGCGGCGGGATCGCATTATATTACCAACTTTGATGCTGATTCTGCCTGGCAAGCCGCCTGAGCGAGCGCTGCCCTGGTGCTGCGCCTAATACCCCAGCTGTTTCTGCTTCAAAGGATTCGGCAGTGATAGTGATATTGGTTTCTGCTTCGCGCCAGCCCAAGTCACACGTATTATGAACATGATCTTCTACTTTTGAGAATAGCCTTGCACAAAACTCCTGCAGACAGGCCGGCCGCGCACCCTTCTTTTTCCGAGGCGGGAGCAAATGGTCCCGGCATAGCCCTCGTCGGCTTCGGAACCGTTGGCAGCGCTGTCGCCAAGATTCTATGTGAACGCGGCGATAGCTCACTCCGCTTGACCCACGTCTGCAATCGGAACGTGCAGAGGAAGAAGCAGCCCTGGGTACCGAGTGATGTGGTCTGGACCGAGGATTTCCGTACCATTCTCGACTCCGACGCCGACATTATCGTTGAGCTAATCGGCGGATTGACGGCGGCGGAAGAACTAGTGCGAAGCGCTCTGAAGGCAGGCAAGTCGGTGGTCACGGCGAACAAGCAGCTCATCGCCCGGCACGGCCCGGACTTGCTGCAACTGGCGAGCGCGAACGGCTGCCAGCTTGAGTTTGGAGCGTCCGTCGCCGGGGGTGTCCCGGTGCTTCCCGCCCTGCGTACTGGTTTGAGCGGTGATCGATTGCACGGCATTGCGGGCATTCTGAACGGAACGTGTAACTATATCCTCAGCCGGATTGAGACCGATCGCATCCCCTTCAGCGAGGCACTTGAAGAGGCGCAGGCGCGCGGCTATGCGGAGGCCGACGCCAGCGAAGACCTCGATGGCGGGGATGCTCGTGCCAAACTATCCATCCTGGCATTGGCTGGGCTGCAGGTCCGGGTTTCTCCGCAGGATATTCGTGCTCGCACCATTCGCGGCATCGACGCGATTGATTTCGACTATGCCGCGGAGTTGGGCTGCACCATCCGGCAGATCTCACGTGCCGACCTGAAAGGGACCACATTATTTGCCGAGGTTGCTCCGAGCCTGGTTCCGGCATCTTCGCCGTTCGGACGCGTGCAAAAGAATTTGAATCTGGTTTTGACTTCGGGAGAATACGGCGGCGACGTTGCTTTTCTGGGTGCGGGCGCGGGCGGAAGTCCTACGGCTGTTGCGGTGGTTTCAGACGTGATGTTTGTGGCGGAAAATCTTTCGGCGGGGCCACGGGCACACCGCCCACTGCACTTGGCCTCGCCGAAAGTAAGTTGTGATTTTGAGACGCCCTGGTACCTGCGGTTTGTGGTCAAGGACCAACCAGGGATTATCGCGGGATTGGCAGCCATCCTCTCGGCGCATCAACTGAACATTGATTCCGTGCTGCAAAAGCCGGGCTTCGACAAGGCCGCGCTACCCTTCGTGATCACACTCGAACCTTGCCGTGACGCCCAACTCCATCCGGCACTGCAAGAAATGTCTGCGCTGGCGTTCGCTCTCCGCCCCTGCCTTTGCCTGCCGATCTTGCGCTAGCGGGCGCTGACTTCTCACTTCCAGAATGGATTCTTCAATCCAGCCGGAGCCAATGCGCTATCGATTTTCGCCTCGGTGCCGGAATCGTCAGAGATTTTTTCATCGAGCAGGCGAGAGGAAGGAGCATTCAGCTCCTCTGGAGCGTAGAGCGGCTGGGGAGAAGTAGAATTACCTGGTTTCATGGGATGAACCTCCTTATATCTTTATCTGTCTAGGTTCATTGAAACACCGGAAGGGCGATCGCTGGGCCGCAAAATCGCGATGCTTTGCATCGAAAATTCAGTACCGAGAAAGTCTTCCCTTTTTGGCTATTTTCGCGCCGTCCTCACAGAACTGCTAACATGCGTGGTTAACTCTTTGGAAATACATTCACTTATCCTCAAGGAAGACGCTTCATGAAATACCGCAAGCTGGGCCGGACCGGGTTCCAGGTCAGCGACATTGCGCACGGATTGTGGGGCATGAGTGGATGGAGCGGTTCCGACGATCAGCAGTCGCTCGACTCGCTGCAGCTCTCCGTCAATTCCGGCTGCAACTTCTTCGACACGGCCTGGGCATATGGGGATGGCAGAAGCGACGGCCTGCTGGGGGAAACGATGGCGCACAACTCCGACAAGCGCCTGTACGCGGCCTCGAAGGTTCCTCCCGGCAACTTAAAATGGCCTGCGCTGCCCGAATACAAATACAGCGAAGTTTTTTCCGCGGATCACGTACTCAAGTATGCCGACTTGATCCGAAAAAAACTCCGCGTTGATTCCATCGACCTGCTGCAGTTCCACGTCTGGGATGACAGTTGGACAGATGATCGGGAGTTCCGCTCCACGGTGGAGAAGTTGAAAGACGGCGGTTGGATTCGCTATTTCGGGCTTAGCCTGAACCGCTGGCAGCCGGAGAACGGGATCAAGGCCTTGCACACGGGATTGGTCGACGTGGTACAGGTGATCTATAACATTTTCGATCAGGCACCTGAGGACAAACTATTTCCCCTTTGCCAGGAACTCAATGTCGGCGTGATCGCGCGTGTTCCTCTGGACGAAGGCAGTCTGGGCGGCAAGATGACGCTCGAAACTCGCTTTCCGAAAAGCGATTGGCGCTCCGGCTACTTTGGACCGAAGAATCTGGCGAATACCATGGAACGAGTCGACAAGCTTAAGAACGTTCTGCCGGCGGGCATGACGCTGGCGCAAATGTCGCTGCGCTTCATTTTGTCTCATCCCGCGGTCAGCGCGACGATTGTCGGCATGCGCAGCCTGGAACATGTGCGGCAGAACAT
>Ga0209624_10003599_pt1 | contig 10902 bp, 16 predicted proteins | sample JacPinW_OM2H0_O1_FD_188565 | JGI IMG/M metagenome (GOLD analysis project Ga0209624, IMG submission 188565) | Forest soil microbial communities from Algoma, Ontario, Canada - Jack Pine, Ontario site 1_JW_OM2H0_O1 (SPAdes) (version 2) | ecosystem: Environmental > Terrestrial > Soil > Boreal... | reverse complement strand
TTACGAAGAGAAGGAGGAAGTTGGGGGGATATCGGACCGATCTACTTTCATATTGGACTTTTTTGCTTTCTTGGCCGATTTCTTGGCTGCCTTCTTCTCGGCTTTCTCTGCAATCTTCAATAGCTTTTTCTTTTTGGCCATTTGTCGCTCCATACCAGTGCGTCCGACGAAACCGCCTTCGTTGCCTGAGGCGCTAACTTCACATCGCAAAAGCTAAGGTGACAATGATCAACACGCCGCCCGCCATCATCAAAATCTCGATGGCATCAAAGTGCGGCAAGTGGTGTTGTAGAAAGCGCATGGCACAGCGGCCGTAATGCCCCGCCTACGACAATCCCTGATCCATCGAGTCGTTCCCAGCGGAATATGCAATTCGCCGTTTGACGATTGGTACTTTCGCTAATACCTCGCAGACGTTTTCCAAACAATCCGTCGCATCTGGGCGGTGAACATCAAGCCGGACTGAAGGCGAATGCCTGCAGTCGTGCGGGCGGTACCGCAATTTCATCGAGCAATGCTCGCGCCCCATTGCTCGCCTGCAGTGCTCCTCGCAGCTCTGCATTCGAGCTACGCTGCGAACTCAGCCCCGGCACTCACGTGCGCGGGCTTTTTTTCGTCCGATTAGTGCTTATGTACAAAACACGCCCTCACCCCCGAGAGTAACAGCCCGAAAAGCGGGGTATTTTTGCGGCATTGTCGACGCCCAGGAGATATTCACTATGATTTCAGATCAGGCCCAACGGGCAGAAAGAAATTTCAAGCGAGAAGAGCGCGCTCAGGACGGCCGAAAGGCGATGATCGAATACGAAGCTCAAGCTGTTGCCACTCGCAAAAAGACCGCACATTTGAAAGCACTGCGATTAGCTAAGGAAGCCCAGGCGCAGACCGACGAGGCGCCCGCGAAGCTGACCAAGCGGCGCACCGCGCGCCGCGACAAACAGCAAGCTCTTTGAACCTCGTAGCTCGCGTCCGAGCTACGCTCGAAACTGAGCGCAGCCACTTTCTTGCGGGCGGCTTTTTTCATCGCGTTTGGTGTAACATATATAATGGGTGTGAACGCTATAGGGCGGCGTTTCTGCGCTCGTGAAAGAAGCGACGATGACCGCTAATCCGAAGAACACGCGAGTGCAATCGCGGTTGGAGAAGATCGCGCGGGAGAATGACAAACTCACGGTGGGCTACGAAGCCCAAGCAAAGATTATCCGTGAAAAGACCGCGCGATTGAAAGCTCTCCGGTTGGCCAAGCAAGCGAGCGAGAAGAAAACCTCGGACGCTTAAGTTTTCCGTCTCAACAATGCCTCCGCTTCAATCTCAGGCCCGCCACTCACGCGCGCAGGGGGTGGGCAAGCAGTTGAATACACGCCCATCGGCGAGCAACAGCCGGCCTTTATCCAGCAGACGCCGTAGTGTGGAGCGGGTGCCAGGGATATTGCGCGGCCGCGCCTCCCGTGGCTCAGTTAAAGGCCCGCAGACGGTTCAAATCCTCCAAAATTCGTGACGTGGTTTCGCGTCTCAAATCCGCGCCCGCAAGAAGCGGATATTGCGCTATTGGCATTGTCAGCCCGAGTTCGCAAAGCTAACGTAGATCATCAACAGTGGGGGATCATCAATGGCACGCGGCACGGTGAAGTGGTTCAATTCCCAAAAAGGCTACGGATTTATTCAGCCGCAGGGTGGCGGGGGAAAAGATGTGTTTGTCCATATGTCGGCTGTCGAGAGAGCCGGCCTCAGCGGCCTCAACGAGGGGCAAATCGTCGAATACGAGGAAGTCGCTGACAAGGGCAAAACATCGGCACAAAACCTCAAGGTTCAACGCTGATCGTGCTGAAAGCAATCGCTAGGTGTTGAGCTTGGCCAACAACACCGGCGACTGCGTCATTGGGCTCGATCTACCGGCGCGATAAATCTCCCACCTCCACGAGTTCGGAGGACGCGCCCGATTTTTCACGACAACGGAATAATCAGTCTCGTCGAAACGGAACCTAATCATAAGTAACTCTTGCTTCTGATAGCTATGCATCGACGCTCTGCGAAAGAAGCGCGGCTGAGCAAGCCTTTGCCGCGCTTGTCTTACGACGTCAGCTTAGGCCCAAAGCGGACATCCAGTTACTGCGATTTAGAGTCCGCTTTCGGGCAAAAAAACGGACATCCCGGCTGCATCGGCGGCGGGAAGGAGCGCGTGGCTGTTGAACGCCCACCTTCGGCTTCTTGCGTCGAATGACAGATTGGAATTAGGCATGAACGACCGATCGAAGTTAGGCATGAACGACAGATCGAAGGGTGACAATGCTTGGGAGGCGCGGCAAGAGGCTGCCCGCTACCGCATCTTCAACGCTGCGGCCAACGTAGCAGAAGCGACCGACGCCGCAGACGATGAAGGATATTTTGCAGTCTTGGCAAAGGCGGGCGACGCTGCCGAAGCCGCAGCCGCTGAGATTACAGGGCATAAAACTTACGCTGACCTATTGGCGGCCTTGGACGAACGACGCCGATAGTCACCGCGCAATCCGCGAGGCGGTCTTTCTGTTTGCGTGTCGCCGATTTTGTCGCAGTGCATGAGTCCGCTATTGCCCTTAGCGGACGCGCCGACCGCTCGCCTTCGTGGCCGTTATTGGGAGCAAAGCAGCCGCGGCAGCGGGCCGCTGGCGTGGCGGCTTTTGACCCGTTGCGGAAGCGGGGTGTGCATCGCAGCAGTCACGGCGACCGCCACTTATCATTCACTTCCGGGTATAAGCGACCGACCGACCCGGAAGCCGTTCAAGTCGATGGTGGCGTCCCCGCGTCGGCTGGCGAATGGGAGGCCGCCGCGGACAGCACGGCTGGAGCGTTTCTCACCGATAGCGCCCATGAGGTCGAGATGGTCCGGCAATTCGGCAACGCCGTTGGCGTCCTCGGGGTCATTGCAGCGGTCGCCGCTATAGCGTGAGTGGGTTGAATGGTGACGGTATTCGATTTTGCGACGGTCGCCTGCTTCCTTGGATTGGTGGGCGCCTTTTTGCTGTTGACGGCGCGACGCTACGGAACGCTGTTGCAGCTATTGCTTTCGGGGATTGCGTTTGCCGTCGCGAACCAACTTGGCAATGCTGGATATGTCATTTCCGGGGCGATCTTAGTCATCGCCGGGATCGGATACACCATCATAGTTGTTCGAGCAGAATAGCCGGGTTGACATTAATGTCACCACGGGACGGCGCAGCCTCCTTGCACGAACTTTGTGAAATACACTGCAAGGTATGAACTCTAAAATTGTCGCCATGTCACAGAACCGCTGCGCCGCGATCAATTAATTGGCGTTCAAGTTTGCCGCCGACCTGGGCGATCTTCGCCCTCAGCATGGCGGCATTAAAGGGCTTAGCGATTAGGCAGTCGGCGCCCGCCTGCATCGCCTCTGATGTCCAATGGGGCTCTTTCTTTGCAGACATTAGGATGAAAGGGATGCCCTTTGTTTTATGACTGCGACGAACTTGGTGTAGAACTTCGAGTCCGTTCAGCGGCTCCATTTCCCAATCACAAATAATGATCTCGAAAGGAGATGCAGCCAAGCGATCTAGTGCCGTCTCGCCATCATGCACAACTTCAATTTGCTCAAACCCACATTGCCGCAGCAGCGATTCTACTACGCGGCAAACAGTCGCCGAGTCGTCAACGACCAGAATGCGCTGGCTATACCCCATGGCACGCGCTCCTACTTAAGCGCCGATTGGATCGTGCAGAGTTTGGTCTTGAGTCTCGGTCAACGCCATCATCGGCCGCATGGGCGTAGCTCGGTAAAGACGCTCGAGGCATGCAGGTTAGATCAATAATATTATGAAACGTTTAAGGTCTCGTCGGGACCGTTAACAATAGGCCGCGATAGAGGAGCGCTTTATGGAGGAGCGCTCTAATGTATGGGCGCGCCTAAAGGCCGATGACTCGAGGATAATCGCCCACTGATGCCGGCAGAACGAGGCTCGCCAGCGCTCTCGATTGCTGCTGAGGAACATTTGCGGCGATTGTCAGCACGACTGACTCGGCGGTCTAGTGACGCCCGGCATTTTTGTGCGGTACGTAGCAGTCCCCCTGCCCGCTCACTCCGGCCAGCGGCCTCATCGGTGCTGCAACCTTGTAACAACAGCCCAATGGCTTTAACTCGCCGACATTGGTGCCCGGCAATAATTGATGTTTTAATACCATTCCTCTGGATTGGCTGGATCGTAGAGTCATGTGGTCGACTTTCACTCTGGAGAGAATTGTCACAGCAATTCGGCGTTTTTTCCCTAACCGTTTTTCTATTTCTTCCTCCGCCGCGGCAATAGTCATCTTCGTCGTGATGACGGAGGTCCCGCTAACTGTTTCTGTTAATGTGGCGAAAGCACAGTCAGCAGGCGTGCTTGAGATTAGTCCGGGCTTTTTGGCGGGCTACTTGTCAGCCAAAGCGCTCCCCGACAGCCTTGAGCTTATTCCGCCTCCGCCTGCTGCAGGCACGGCCGCCTTCGCGCTGGACGAGGAGTTAAGCCGAATGAACCTTGAATTACGCGGCACGCCTCGCTGGACTCTGGCGACCCAGGACGCCGATCTGATGTTTCCGCACGCGGCCGGCACCTTCACCTGTGCGTTGAACATCCCGATTACGGAATTGGACACTCCGCACCTCTACATACTGTTACGTCGAAGTCTAACCGATGCCGGTCTTTCGATTAACGCAGCTAAGAAATACTACAGTCGTGCTCGTCCATTCGCCGTGAACAAAGAGCCTATCTGCACGCCGTGGGATGAGCCGTACCTGATGGACGACACCTCTTATCCTTCCGCGCATTCAGCTATCGGCTGGGCCTGGGGGCTTGTCTTAAGCGAGGTTGCGCCCGATCAGGCCGATAAAATTCTCGCGCGCAGTCGGGCTTTCGGACAGAGTCGTGAGGTATGCAACGTGCACTGGGCGAGTGATGTGATTGAAGGCCGGATCGTCGGAGCCGCCGCCGTTGCTCGACTGCACACCGATTCCACATTCCTTGCTGATTTGGACGCCGCTAAGACTGAACTCGCTGCGGTTCGCGCCAAACGCCTCACACCTACTCGGAATTGCGATGCCGAAGCAGCGGAATGGCTGTTGATTCGCCGCGCGCGCCCTAACCATTTCATAACTCGCTTGTTCACATTCAAAACAAGCGTGCGATGTTGCCCATTGGCCCGGAGCAGACATTCCGACGGCCGCAATGAATGTCCGCTGTTGGATCAGAGGCGGACATCAAACCAAACCACGCCAGATCTGCTTGTGATGCTGTCCCTCGCCGTCTTGCGTTCAATTTGCAAGGCAAGCTCACGATTCGCCTTTTCGGCTAAAGTACGTGCAGCCTGAGAGGCGGCCTCATTCTTTGCGCGGATTTCCCGTACTCAATGTCAGCGGCTCGAAAGGTCTTGGGCTCCCGGAAGTCATGGGCCCGTTGGGAATGTTCGCAATAAAGGTGCCGAGCTAGCGCTGCCGATTTAGCGAAAATCCGTAATGGAGACGCCAACATGCTGCGACGCAAATTCCCGCTCGCGATCGTAGTTTATTTATTGCTGCCATCCGTTGCATCTGTCGCCTCCGTGCAGGGAAAGCGTGCGGCTCAGCAAAGCCTGCACCATGAGGCCGGCGTCAGCAGCGACGATTAACTACGCCACCCAGGCCCGCAAAAATTTGCCCGCGTGCTCCAGCGCCTTGCGACCGTCGGCGAGTTTGGCGTTCCACATTGGCCAAGCGTGGATCATGTGCGGCCAGATTTCGAGGGTGACGTTCACGTCGGCTGCGCCCGCAGCGGCGGCGAAACGTACCGCATCATCAATCAGTGTTTCCGCCGAGCCGACCTGGATCAGCGTCGGCGGAAAGCCTTGCAAGTTGGCGAACAACGGCGAAATCAGCGGGTCGCCGCGACCATCCGCTGCGCCCGCATAGGCGCTTGCCAGCTCTTCGAGATAGGACCGGTGAATGAGCGGATCGACCGCGTCCTTGGTGGCGAGCGACTGGCCCGACATGGTAAGGTCGGTCCACGGTGAGGCGAGCCAGGCGCAGGCTGGCTGCGCCTGCCCCGCCGCCCGCAGGCGATTGATTAGCGTGATGGTGAGATTGCCGCCGGCGCTGTCGCCGCCGACCGCGATGCGTTCCGCCGCAATGCCCTGCGCCCGCAGAAAGCGCCAAGCCTTCATCGCGTCGTCGTGTGCCGCGGGATAAGGATGCTCGGGCGCGAGCCGGTAGGCCACCGCGAGCGTGCGCATCCGCGCGGCGCGGCCCGCTTCGGTCACCATGCGGCGATGGCTGGCGATCGAGCCCGAGCAATAGCCGCCGCCGTGGAAGAACATCAGAACGCGCGCTGCGTCGCTTCCCGGCGCCAGCGACCATTCGCCCGGCACCCCGCCAAGATCGACCGGTTCGAGCCGGATATCGTCGGCAACCGGCCAGACCGTGCCCACCTCCTCGATCCGCGCCCGTCGCTCGGCCCAGCTCACCGGACGCGGCTTCGCCGACAACAGCGCCCGTATGGCGTCTATTTCGGTATCACTCAAAGTTGCCTCCCAAGCATATTCGGAAAGGACCAGAGGACAAGAACGACAGCATTTCTGCTACGGCAAGCCGATCTACAAAGTCGCCGCCGGCTATCTCAGGCTCTCCGCTTTCAATCGTATCCGACGCCCAAAAAGCCAGTCCCTAATAGAATGCCCCGGCGGCGGGATCTGAGGTGGACTTCGATGTCCACCTAAGATCGCGGCAGTGCCGATGCCGTGCAGGTTTCCGGCGCTTCGCCCCGGCCCCCCCCACACCGGAAATCACGACTACCTGAACCTTCTTAGTCTCCTGCCAATCAAGAAGGTCCGACAGGACAGGGAGCAGGAGGAGGCCATGAATCATTCAATATACAGCGCCGACCGAAGGACGCATTTGAAGATTGTCGTCGTTGGCCTTTTATCTGCGGCCGTAGTCGCGTTCATCGGAATATTTGAACATGTTAGCGAAATCGACCTCGGCACCGTGCCGCTCATCAAAGCCAGCCAGTCTACCGCTCTGAGCGGGCGCTTACCCACCAGGTAGGAAGACACCGGTCATGTCATCGCAAAGCATTCGACGTATGGACAGTTACGCTCCACACTATGACGCTGCCGAGATTCTGATGCTTGCAGCCGGCGTTGTGTTTGTCGTTGTCATCCCATTCTTGCTCTGACACGCCACAGATGGGTGCGATTAGGAGTGGGTTGGCGCGCGAGAGGTACACTGCAGAACAAACAGGGAGGCTATCCAGTGGGCATTTGATGATTAAATGTCCGACGACAGGCCCCGACATCCCAACCGGCATACACTAGTACCGCTGCACGATGATTTTGACGGGTTGAATTAGGTCAAAGGAGCTCTGGCAGACGCGGCGCGGCAATCCTCGGTCGGGCTCATTGAGGTTACTCGGCAACACCGGTGTGCCTTCTTGTGCGTGCGTTGGTCATCCATTTATTCCAGCATTCAAGAGATGATCTGCGCGCTGTGAGAGGAACAATCATGAGCAACGATAACATCGCCGCTGTTCGTAACGCCTACGCGGTGGCTGAACGGAAAGATCTGGAGGGCTGGATCAACTTGTTCACGCCCGATGGGGTGTTCGTCGACAATTCGGTGGGGGTGACCTACCGTGGTCGCGCCCTCGCCGACCCGGTCCGCAACTACGGCACGGCGTTTTCCAACATGCACCGCGAGCTATATCACATCTATGCCGATGGCAATGTCGTCGTGGTGCAGCTAGCCCTTCAGGGCACCCACGATGGCCCCCTGCAGCTTCCCTTTGGCAAGCTGCCTGCCACGGGTAAGCAAATGGACGCCCCGTGCTGCGACGTATTCGAACTCGAAGACGGCAAGATCAAACGCTTCGACTGCTATCCAGAAGGGTCGGTCATCTTTGCTCAGCTCGGGGTCTTGAACAACCTCGACGCCGCTTTGAGTCACTGAATCGCGTGCTTCCTAGCTGGATAATCGGTTGAGCGTCTGGAATGGGCACGTCGGAGACATCGCGCGATGTCTGGGTTGAGGTCTGCTTTCAGAGGCTAATTATGGGTGATCGAATTATTGAGCTTCTGTACCGCAACCTTCAGGAAGTCTTCGGCGAAGGTGACGTGGTCCGCCGCCGCACCGCCATCCAGGCCTTCTATAAGACTGTGTGCTGTACGTACCGCCCGGCATCTTTGTTGGGCACGACGCTCTGGACAAGTTCGCTGGAGACCTCCGCGCGACGCATCCACACTTCGTCTATACGCCCCATGGACAGCCACAAGCCCTGCATAATGGGGGAATTCTGGCGTGGGGCTCGGGCCCGAAAGGCGAGGCCCCAGACTACATCGGTCTGGATGTCGTCATTGTTCGCGATGGCAAGATTGCTGCGCTCTATGTCTTTCTCAATCCCAAATTTGTATAGCGGGCGCGGCACCCTCGCGGGTTAGCCTCCTTTCATTAGGTTGTTAGTCCGCATTGGCGCCGAAGTAGGATCGCCGATGTCGCCTTTTGACCCAAAGCGGACACGCCGGTCAGCGAGCGCTGCGGCAGCTTTTGGGGGTAAAGCGGACATGGGCGCGTTCAGCCATCGCGGCAGCTAATGACCCAAAGGGGACATCGCTCAATCGGAATGAGTTCAGTTCGAGAGAATGTTAGGTCCGCCTATATCTAACGATATAGTCCGCTTACCTTGACGAGCATAGACAAAAGTCGGAGCATATTTATTGGTGGCCTTCTGTGCGTGCATGAGTGAGGGCGTCCATGAAACGTCAGTTTGGTGGGGAGTAGAGTTATGCTCGCATCCAAGACGAGGACTATCCTGGGATTTGCATCTGCCTTTGCATTTGCGATTGGCATGGCCCCCTTGGCCGCACAAGCTACGGAGGTTGGCAACATTGAGGTTTGTTACAATTGTGGAACGGGGGTCGACGCCGACAATTTTGGTCAGGGCGTCCAGGATGGGCCGATCTTCGAAATCAATGATTTGACTTCCACGCCGCTTACCAACGTCACGTTCACAGCGAATGGTGATACTTACAATGTTGGAACGATTGCGGCGCTTGGCAGCGTTGTTTTGATCCCAGGCGTCTCCAATGACGGTGGCACCCATGCGGCTGGAGCGTTCTGGAAAGTAACCGGGGTTATCCTTGACACCAGCGACTCAGGACCCAACTCAAACAGCACGCAGTTCGAGTTAGATGCACTTTTTGGCGGGACGTCCGCGACAACCGGGACATTCACCCCGGCGACTTCCATACAAGCGCTGTCGAATGACGGAACTGTTACAGACATTAGCTTCTTGGGGGGCCCTGGGGATCATGATGGACCTTGCAACAATTGCTACGGGCCAGATGTGGTTGCGACCATCAACACCGTCACCTCCGCAACTCCCCTCCCAGCAGCCCTACCGCTTTTCGCCACCGGCCTCGGCGCTATCGGTTTCGTGGCTCGGCGCAGAAAGCGAAAGAGCGCCGTAGCGCTCGCAGTTGCCTAACTGAAACACTTGATCGGAATTTGGAGAGGCCGCCGCGAGGCGGTCTTTCTGTATGTGCTGGTGCTGCACCGCACGAGTCCGCTATTGGCCCAAAGCGGACGCGCCGGTCAGCGAATGGCGCGGCAGCTTTTGGGGGGAAAGCGGACATTGGCCGCGCCGCAGTTAGTTGGGTTTCTCGCCTGCAAAGCGTCCACCGCCGAGGACAGCTTCGTTGACTAAATCAACGAAACGAACGTAGCTTTCATAAAACGCATCATGGCCAGCAGGAGTACCCGCCTGTTGCGTCTCCTCGCGGAGCTTTATGTACATGGCGAGACGTTGCTTGAGAATGACGGCCCAATCGGCGGTCAAATCCTCGACAGAATTAACGGTGAAGCCGACCTTTTTGATCAGTTCGGAGTAAGTCTGCGGATTATACAAATCTGCGACTGCCATGCCCTGCCACATTAATTTCTTGTCGGCATCGGATAGCGGGCGATGAGCAACCCAGTCGGTAAAAGCGATCCGCCCGCCCGGCTTCAAAATTCGAAACGCCTCAGCCAGCGTGCGCTCTTTATCGGGCACATGAAGAAGAGCTTCCTGACTTACCACCACATCCACACTGGCGTCCGGAAGCGGGACCCGCATAACGTTGCCTTCAATTACGCGAACGTTGTTCTGTAGGCCAACCAGGCGCGTCAGCTCTAGCGCCCCTTTGACCCTGGCCGGCGTCAACTCGATGCCGGTTACATCGGCACCATAACGATGCGCCAAATAGCGGGCGGGACCACCAAGTCCAGCGCAAAAATCGACCACGCGGGTGGCTTTACGGATAGCAGCTCGTTGCGCCAGTGCATCATTCGCGCCCAGCCCGCCATAATGATCTTGGTCGTGTGGGAAAAATTCTTCGGGCGTAACATTATTGAGGTTTCCCCGCGTCGTGTTGAGCTTGACCAGGATTATTTCCGACGAAATTGGATGCCGCTCATAATAATCGATTGCTGAGTGAATTTCGGTACTCATGAAATCCCCCTTGCCAGTCCGTGCTAGCAGAGTAGCTGAGTTTCACAAACTGGCTAGGACGGAAACGCAGGGGAGAATGGCCAATGTCCGCTTTTGGCCCTTAGCGGACACGCGGACCGTCCGCCTTCGCGTCCGCTTTCGGGGGTAAAGCGGCCACCAACTGTCAGGACGGTCGCGGCAGCTTTTGACCCGACTCGGACTCGGAGTGTGCATCGCAGCAGTCGAGAATCGCGCATACGGATCGACAATAACCCCGATGAACTGTAGGGTCCTTGCACGGCCAAGCGCTCTGTTTTGCCTGGAATGGGAGGGCTCCATGAGAAGGCGTGAGTTTATCACTACGCTCGGTGGCGCAGCGGCGACCGCCGCTTGGCCGCTCGCCCTTGCAACATCAACAACGGTCCCGGCCGCCAACGCCGATTGG
>Ga0209624_10003598_pt1 | contig 10902 bp, 7 predicted proteins | sample JacPinW_OM2H0_O1_FD_188565 | JGI IMG/M metagenome (GOLD analysis project Ga0209624, IMG submission 188565) | Forest soil microbial communities from Algoma, Ontario, Canada - Jack Pine, Ontario site 1_JW_OM2H0_O1 (SPAdes) (version 2) | ecosystem: Environmental > Terrestrial > Soil > Boreal... | reverse complement strand
GCTCCAGGATAGCGCGTTCTACGGCGCCGCATTCTCGCCCGACGGCCATCGCCTCTGCGTCTCCGGGGGCAACACCGACATGCTCTTCGTCTACGCGTGGAAGGACGGCGTGGCTACCATCGAGAACAAGTTCGACCTGGCGAAGGCAAAAACGGCAGACGGCACGGGCACAAGCTATCCGGCCGGACTGGCATTCTCGCCCAACGGAAAATTCGTTTATGTCGCCGAGAATGTCGGCGACCGGCTTGCGGTAGTGAACGCCGCGACCGGCGAGATCGCGCAACGGTTTTCCACTGATCATTATCCCTATGGCGTCGCGCTCACGGCGAACGGTCAGGTGTTCGTCTCGGCGTGGGGCAGCAGCACCGTTTCGCAATTCCGAATCTTGACGGACGATAGCCTCGCGTATCTCGGCCGAATCGAGGTTGGCCGACATCCTTCGGCGCTGGCGGTGAGAGGAACAAGGCTGTACGTCACGCTCGCAGGCAGCGACCGTGTGGCTGTCGTCGACACGAAGCTGCGGAAGGTCACGCGCTATCTGCACGATGGCGCGCCTGGCGCACCGCCAGAGGGCAGCACGCCCAACGCTGTCGAGCTTAGCTCCGACGGCAATCGACTGTTTGTAGCAGAGGCCGACAACAATGCCGTCGCCATCTTCGACTTGGCCACTGGCAAGTTGGTCGGTCGCGTTCCCACCGACTGGTACCCCACCGCGGTCGTCGAAAACAATGGAGAACTACTTGTCGTATCCGGCAAAGGCCACGGCACGCACGCCAATCCCGATGGCCCGATTCCACTCACGAACTGGCCGAATGGGAATCCAACCGCGTATGCGCTGGGACAGTTGAATGGCAGCCTGCGAGTGCTGCCCTCCGCGATCACAGAGACCCAACTTGCCGCATTCACGCAACGCGTCACGGCTGCCAACAATTGGCGGCAACGCCCCGCACCGCGCCGCTACCCACCCTTTCGCCACGTCGTCTACATCATCAAAGAAAATCGCACCTATGACCAAGTCCTGGGAGACATAAAGGAAGGCGACGGCGACGCGAGCCTCGTCTATTTCCCCGACATCACCATCACCCCGAACCATCACGCGCTGGCGCGGCGCTTCGGCCTGTTCGATCGCTTTTTCGTGAATGCCGAGGTCAGTTCGCAAGGACACATCTGGTCCACCGCCGCCTACGTCACCAATTACGGTGAGAAGGTCGTGCCCTCCGGTTACGCCGGCAAGCGGGCTGACATGGACGGCGAAGAGAGCGATGAACCGGAGCGCGGCTTCCTGTGGACGCTTGCGATCCGCGACGGCATCTCCTTCCGCGACTACGGCGAAATGGTCAAGGGAGATCCCGGCTGGCCGGTGACGCAGCACGACTTGGCAGCCGATGTGAATCCCGACTACATACCTTTCGATCTGACCACTCAGGATCAGAAGCGCGCGGACGTGTGGATCGCCGAACTCCAACGCTACGTACGCGACGGCAACATGCCGCAACTCGAAGTCATGCACCTGCCCATGGACCACTTGGCGGCAGGCCGTCCGGGGAAATGCACGCCACGGGCGTGCATGGCTGATAACGACCTTGCTCTCGGGCGGATCGTGCAGGCGCTTTCGCACAGCCCGTATTGGAAGGACACAGTGATCTTCGTCGTTGAGGACGACGCGCAGGCAGGGCCCGACCACACCGATTCGCACCGCGCGCCGTTTTACGCCATCTCGGCTTACAACCGGTCGGGCACCGTACATCGCTTCGTCAACACGACGGACGTAGTTGCGGCGATCGAGGACATCCTCGGCATGGGGCGGCTCTCTAAGTTCGATTACTTCAGCCGGTCCTTGGCAGACATCTTCGCACCGGCGCCCGACCCGACGCCTTATGACCCGATCGTCCCCACGCAAGACTTGAGTGAAAAGAATCCGCAGAATACTGCAGCCGCACGCATGTCGGAGGGGCTAGATCTCAGTGCGCCCGATCGCGTGGACGATCAGCTCTACAACCGCATCCTTTGGCTGATGTTGAAAGGCGACATTTCGCCACCGGGTGCACAGAGCCATGCGGCTCTACATGCGCTGCAATCGAGCAAATAATAATGAGCGCTCAGGTCTCATTGGCCACAACTGGACAGGAGAGGTGGCACTGCTAAAGAGGACAGAGGGGAGCTGTTCTGGTTCGTTTCTCGGACTAGAACCTGAAACCGCCTTCGTGTCTACATATGAGTAGTTCTCGGTTCGTCGGCAAAACAGGAAGTTATCCGAATCGCCTACTGCCAGGCGATCGTCTCAATTGACGTAACATCCCCATTACACTCATTGACCCCAGGCCGGGGTACCCAATCCTCAATGAGTGTAATCGCCTGGTTACGTAAACCATCCCCCACTTCTCTCTGGTTTGCAGGAATCTGTTCGCCGCTCGACAGCATTAAGATACGGGTTCTTGTCCTATGGCTCTTACGGTTCGAGCTATTGTGGCGACCGCGAGAATCTCATGCGTTTCACAGTACCGGCCTTCAACTCAATCGCCTATTCGCTCGGTGCCTGGGTAGCACTTCGGTTCGGCGCATCAAGTCCCAGCATGCCGTGAACGGATGATCACAATTGTTCTTTGGCGTAACATCGCCATTACACTCTCATTGACCCCGGTCGGCCCGATTCTCGATGATCGTAATCGCCTGGTTTCGACAGTTGACTTCCCGATAGCCCCTTACCCAGCAGAATACGGCTATCGCTTTTTATTGGGTTAGGCGTATGTGCCCGCCGGGGGATCAATTCGGCGCGAGCATCAACCGATCTGGGGCGTTCATCTCCACCGCCCTACGCGAATAGAGCAACGGAAAATATTCGCCTTTATCCCAGAGCGGAAGCAGATCCGAGTAATGTGACGATCCGGGCTGTCCGCTTTGTCCCGGAGTATTTACGGCTAACGAACGGTCCCAATCGGCCGTGTCTAGGATTTCTCGATAGCTCGCGCCACCCTCCTGCTCGAACTTCTTACCTGCCCAGGTGGCATTCACCGTGTCGCCATCGCCCGGACGCGACAACGGTCCCAAATCGAGCAATGTGGCATCGCCGGGCAAACGGTCGAGGGAGTGCCGGAACTGAATCGTATGCAACCGACCCCATGACCACTCCCGCGGGTCGGTGCCTAGCAGCTTTTCAGTCTGCTTCCAGGCTGATTCCAGAGTTTGCAGCAACACCCGGTTTCTCACTGCGACTGCATCGGCCCCGAAAACCTGCGGCGACGGTTCCGAAAGATAGTCGAGTACGTTCTCTAATGACCAATCGTCTTCAAACGATTCAACCCCTTCCTTCTGGGCGACTACCTTGCGCAGTTCCTTCAGCCAAACTTCATAAAGCGCAGCAACTCCGGACTCTCTCCTTAGCGTCGCATCCCATTCCTGCATCATTTGCGTCGCAACTGTTGGGTTCGGCGACGATTCTATTAGCAGCTTCACCAACTGACGCGCCACCAGCGACACAACATCAGTCTGGAGCTTCTCCATATCATCGAGAGTTATCTTCTTCCCGCTGTCCCGAATGCCAGAGATGACCTCCTCGATACGATGCACGCGAACAGGGGGAGCCCATTCGAACCCGACGTTATACGGATAATTCTCCGGGATCATCTTGTGATTTGCAGTTGCAACAAACCCGGTCGGTGGATTGAAACTGTGGGGAAGTTCCGAGTTCGGCACAAATCCTGACCACTCATAGTCCGCCGCGCCGTCCGCCGTAGCACCCGGGACTGGCAACAGCCCGGTCCAATTTTTTCGCAGTGGCGCCAAACCGGTGGAGTGCTCCCCGATATTGCCCGCAGTGTCGGCATAGACAATGTTCTCCGACGGCACCTTCCAGCGCTGCATGGCATCTTCAAATTCCTTCCAGTCCGTTGCCCGGTCGACGGCGAGAGATGCGAGATAGCCCGCTGTACCGGGCTCGGCTCCGACCCATCGCAGTGCCAGCGCGCGCTTGCCGTCTTGCCAAAGGACAGGGCCATGACGGGTAAACTTCAAGTTGACTTCGACGGGCGGCTTTCCTCTGACAGCGATGTTTTCGTGCTCCACCTGCATCCGCGCCCATCCATGCGCCGTCTTGTACTGAAGCGGATCTTGCGGATTCAGGTCTTCAATGTACAGATCCTGCTGATCGAGGCCGAAGATGGTGAATCCCCACGCAATGTGCTGATTATGACCCACGGCGATTCCCGGCAAGCCGGGCTCGCCCGCGCCGATCACGTCCCAACCAGGTGCCACCAGATGGACCATGTAGCGTAGTGAGGGCAACGCCATCACGCGATGAGGATCATTGGCCAAAATCGGCTTGCCCGTGGAGGTGAGTCTCCCCGAGATCGTCCAGTCATTACTGCCTTGCCTGCCGTCCGACGGAAACTCGATCCTCGCATCGCTTCCGATGAGGTTCTTGAGAAGCGATGGACTTAGCCCGCCGAAATCCACACCCGCTGCGGGGTCAAGTGTTACCTTCGGATCAAGGCTTAAAACGGCACTGGCCTTCTGCACACCCAGCTTCGCGATCAGCGCTGCATCACGAAGCTCGCTGAACGCATTGCCAGTCATGGCAAATGCCGCCATTCGATTGAGACAATCCTGCGGTTTCCAGGGCTCGGGCTGGAAGCCGGCCAACTGAAACTCGATCGGCAAGCCTAGCCCGCTCTTTGCCGTCAATGAGCGTATTTCGGCATTGATCCCGTCGGCGAAGGCGCTCAGGATTGCCTCGGTATCCGGCGAGTAGCTCTCGTACTCGGCCTTCATGTTGCCCCGGTAACGAAGCAGCCTGGCATTGATGTCGCGCTCGACCGCCGATGGGCCGAGCACCTCGGCCAAACGGCCCTGACCCGCGCGCTTCCACATCTCCATCTGGAAGAGCCGGTCCTGGGCCGCGACAAAGCCTTGCGCAAAGAAGAGATCGTGCTGATTCTCGGCGTAAATGTGCGCAACGCCCCAGCGATCCCGCAGTACATTGACTGGCCGTTTAAGCCCGGGCACGACGAGATTGCCGTGAATCGGCGAAAGAATGTTGCGTGCGCTAACATCTACCGACTTGGGCGCCCGTTGTGCCGTCGACATAACTACAATGAAGGCACCGAGGAGGAAAACACTGATTCGTCTATACATAAGCACCGCATTGTGGCGCGGGATCAGATCGAGCAGCACTCGTTGATTTCTGGACGAGCGAGATCGTCGCAAACAGTAAGACGCAGAAGTATCTCATCTGTACGACTGCTACGAGTCGAGTATTCTAACGTTAGCGATCTCGAGGCATCCTGAAGTTGGGCAAATTGGTAACGAAAAGTCGGCTCATGGGATGTGATCGAGATTGTCCGCGAACAACGAATAGTAACCCTGCTTCAAGAACAGCGATGGAGTTAGATCAAGGGCGCGAATTCTCAGCTATCGAGGGCTGCAGCAAACGTAATCCTCCAGTCGGGCACACATCTGGATAGTCAGCGTAGTCAAAGGACTTCCCATCATTAGGTTGGAAACCTCTTAGCCAATCCACTAGTTTGGATACCGAAGCCGGAAATGGATTCTCGCCGTCTGGATTCAACCACTGCAGACGCCAAGCTTCATGATCAATCCAATTCCCGGATCCGTCCTGGTGCCATCCATCGCGCAAAGGGATCTCCACTGCAAAACTCTCAGCTTCCTGCCGAATCAGACCGCCATGATACCCAGAGAGGTTTCGCAATTCAGCTGCTTCCAGGAGGTTGTTCAACTGGCGAGATTCTTCCTTCGACATCTTGCCATGTAGCCTCTGGGTCTGGCCGTTATCCAACGCCCGCACAATTCGATAATCGCCATCGCGAGAAACGGCAACACACACGTGGCGCACATTTCCCGGCCGCACAACGCCGGAATTGTCGTAGGAAAACCGAGCCATCAGGTCGGGATCAGGGGGGTGGAACCGTTCCTGTGCGATTGAACCGGACGCGACAAGAATAGTCGCCGATGTGAGCAGCATTTTCGAGTATAGATTCACTGTAGACCTCCAAAAAGCGGCTAGAGGATTCTAACTTGGGAACGTGCCCGCCCGCACCTCTTGCGAACCGGCCAGGTCTCAATTGGCGATAAATCCCGATTTTACTCATTGCTATTCGCGGAGCCAAACCGTGGCCACAATCATCAAATCCTGCCAGGAAGGCAACGAAAGATGTACCACGTGCGCCAAGAGAACCTGCCCTTTGTTGGTAGCTCGCACGAGTTTGTCGGAGCTGAGCGGGGTGACACCAGTGTTTCGGTGTTCCTGTTCCATGGGAAACCCGGATCGGGGCCGGGTTCTCACCGGCATCCTTATGACGAGATCCAGTTCATCCGTGAAGGCCGAGGAGTGTGGACAGTAAGCGGCAAGACCTTCGAGGGCAGCGCGGGAGATATCTTTGTCATAAAAGCTGGCGAGATCCACAGCTTCAAAGTAGTTGGTGATTCACCGCTGGTGCAACTCGACATTCACCTCAGTCCCCGCTTCATCCAAGAGAACCTTTAAAGCGGTGGCTTACAATGTGGCCCGCCCAGCCCTCGGCAGCCGGACCGCACACGGACAGGGCATTTCAACAGCGCTCGGAAAATATTGCATCGACAAGTGCCGTTTCGATGCCCGTTGACACTGCGACGATTCGGCACGCTTATGAACGTGGATTCAATAGCAGCATGCCCAGCGACGGCGTAGAGACTCCGAGCCGCTTTCCGCTCGCGTGAGGAACGACGTAAGGAGATCATTCGCGCAGTGCAACTGGATCGAGAGAAAGTCAGAAGTAAGGTTTGGGTAACCAGAACAGGATCCCGCCTGGGAGGCGTTGCTCTCGCCCGCGGTGCCTTGTATGCCCTTCTTCGGAATCGTCTTTATATCGGTGAGATCCGGCATCGTGATCAGTGGTATCCGGGAGAGCATCAAGGCATAGTGCCACGAGATCTTTGGGACAAAGTCCAGGCTCAGTTAAACCGCAATCTTCGGACGCGGCGAAAGCGCCCCCGAGATCATGCGTCGAGTCCGTTAACCGGTCTGGTCGAGGATACCGCGGGCAATCGCTTCACGCCGTCGTTCACCAGTAAGAGGGGACGACGATATCGCTATTACGTTTCTCAACTTGCGATCAAGAGTCCGGATGGCGAACGCAATGGTCCAACCCGAGTACCTGCCCATGAACTCGAAGGACGAGTCACCGAAAAGCTGGCGGCGTTTCTGAAATCCGACGCAGAAGTGTTCGACCGCCTGAGTGAGCAGGGGAAGAGTCCCGCCATTAGTAGCAACCGGGTCGCGGCTGCCAAGAAACTCGCCTCCCGCTAGCCCTCGTTTCCTTCTAACGATCTGCGAGACCTACTTGCTTGCTTCCTCCAACGGGTGATCATTCAAGAAAACTGTATTGAGCTGATAATCAAGAGGAAGGACCTGCGTAAATTGCTAGAAAATGGCGGCAAGGTCCTGCCCGCGAGTCTTTCGGACAAACGAACGCCGGTCGACGTAAGCAATCTCATCAGTTTGGTTATCGAGGCCAAACAGAAGCGGTTTGGAGGCGAGGTTCACCTGGTTGTGCCGCCGAACTCAAGTGTCTCGGTCGGGCATCCTAAAACCTCGCTAATGAAAGCCATCGCACGAGCCCACAGCTGGTACGAAAAGGTGGTTCTGGAGAGGCGCTCGATATGAGGTCACTAGCTCGACAGGCGGGACTCACGGAACGCTATGTTGGGAAGGTGTTCGGATGCGCGTTCCTCGCGCCGGACCTCATCGAATCGATCCTGGCAGGACGACCGCCCCATGATCTGAACTCGAGAAGTTGTGCCAGAACATTCCGCTAAACTGGGTGGAGCAGCGTGAACATTTTGGGTTTCCCTCCAGTCTCGTCGCAACCAAGTAAATCATTCCTGCAATAGATCCCTGATCAGGCAATTGAATTCCCCTGATACGTCCCTGTTAATTCCCTGTTCCGATTTCGGTCTCATACTCCGCTTCTCCCGCAGATTGTGCAGTTTAGAGAACGGCAGCGCGATTTCCGGGCTCAAATTCTCGGAAATTCCCTGTTATTTTCCCTGTTAGCAGGGAATTTGGCCGCAGAAAGGTTAGCGCAAGACTGCGCCCTCCGCCATGTTTTGGTTGTCTGACGCTTGCGCGCCGGTGGTTCTCTCATAGAGGAATCAGTAACGGTCGGTCGCCGATCGCCAGATTGGAAGTCCGCTACTGACGAGCCTCGTTGGCCATTTGACGTCGGCACCGAGGCAGCTGAGCGGACTCGGGACTGGCCTAATGTCCTTTAATGCCCCGAAATGCCCTGTGTTGCCCCTTGCTTGGAGACAACGAGACCACTAATATGCCCCCCTACACGTACAGCGGCGCGATGGCGCCATCGTCTGAACATGGGAAATTTATTGCATACTGCTCCGGCCAGGCCGGGTGTGATCGTGGTGGACGCCTCGTCGAAGGTTCTCGCTTCCAATCCTGAGGTGCTTCAGATACTCACATTTCCAGAGCATCCAACAAACATTCGCGATGTGCACGGCTGGTTGGCCAGGAAGGTCCGTTCAAATCTGGTAGAAAAGCAATCACCGTCCGGACTCGGCAAAGTTCAATCGGCGAGGAGGACGTATCTTTGTCGCTCGTTTCCACTCGACCATCCAGAGAATCATAACAATGGTTCATCGCAAGCCGGGAAATTGACAATCGTCGTGATCGAGAGGAAGAGCAACGAGTCGGCTACGATCGTGGAGATTTCTGAACGCTATGGTCTGACCGCCCGCGAGCGGGAAACAGTGCAGTTTCTGCGGGAGGGCTTTACCAGCAAAGAGATCGCCCAGCGCATGGAGATTAGCCCCAACACGGTGAAGGCTTTTATTCGACTAGTCATGGTTAAGATGGGCGTTTCGACCCGCTCGGGGATCGTAGGCAAGATTGTCTGTCCTAAGCCCTGAATCCTGCCGCCGTCAGGCTACCTTCGCGTTCGATTCTGCCAGGGTCGTGCTTCGGGTTGATCTTTGCGGTTGCAAAACGGGCTTCGATTCAGAGGACTGAGCCGATCTTTGCCGACGGCTCGGGTCCAACGATACAGCCCAGATCCTGCCGATGTACGAAAGGGCAATATTGTAGGCTCGGTTCAGAGCTTCACGCGCCTTCATGGAAGGTGACTGCTGAACTGGAATGTCTCTTAGCGTGGCTCTATACTTCGCGATCCACGCCTCCTCCGCATCCTTCGAGTAGATCCGATCCGTTTCCATCACATCACCCCAAGTCACTTGTGTTTGTGCTCACGCCTTATACATCATCGAACGGCCCAAAGCACCACCCCGAAGGAACTACTCCCTTGGTTGATAACAATCACTAACATTCGGATACTCCGGCGTGAGACAGAAGCTTAGACATACCTATGCACGCGTGCATGCTAATTTCCTTAACTCTGTTGATCCATTAATCGCCAGTGCCGCAAGTGCAGATACCGTTACTTTCAGCCATTAGAAATCCACATTGACTCTGAAGTCGCGACGCGTGGGCTGGAGTCAGGGGCACAACCTCAAATGGGGCCTCTGTAAGAGCAAACGTACTTGCATTTGTAACCTGTATGTGAGTTGACCATGCCGACAGTTCTCCTGCGGGAGAAGAACTGCTTGCGTTGCAGCCCTGGTTGCTGACATCGGCGGATACAATCTCGATCACGCCAGCTGCCGGCGCGACTCCAGTGGCCGGGTGATTCGTCAAATCATGTTTTATCGACAGGGTACGAAGGTCATCCGTCGAAGCCGAACATGCGCAACACTCGGTCATCTCTTGTTGCGTGTCAAAGACATAGACCATTGCACAGAGGGAATTGTTTGTCATTCCGACATTACTGACATATACCGTGGCGTCCAGATTTGTGGTGGAGTTATTGGCCTGGCTGAAGTAAGTGAGCAGTAACTGCGGCTCGACGGTGAGCGTTGTCGACCCGCTCACGTCATCTGCAGATGCGGAAATAGTAGTGGAACCGACGGACACCGCGGTCGCCGTTCCGGCAGAACTAATAGCTACCTTGGATGAATTCGCAGAAGACCACACCGTCGAATCCGTAAAATTCTGAGTACTGCCATCGCTGAAGATGCCGGTCGCATTGAATTGCTCTGTCGTTCCCAGCATGATCGACGAATTTGCCGGCGCCACTGCGATCGAAACGAGGACGGCGGGCGTGACTATCAACGGATCGCTTTCATGAACAGAAGCTGAACTAGCGGTGATCGTGGCAGAACCGACCACCTCGCCCGTGACTAACCCGGCGCTGCTGACGGTCGCGATTCCGGCTGGGACAACTGACCAAGTCGCCGAGCCGGTGATGGTGTTCTGGCTGCCATCGCTATAGGTAGCGACTGCCTCGAGCTGTTGAGCCTTGCCCTTCGGAAGCGAGGGACTCTGGGGACTCACCGCGATCGAAACGAGGGCGGCGGGTGAGACGATCAGTGTGCCCCTTCCTTTGACGGAAGCCAAGTCAGCCATGACCCTGGCGGAACCCGCCTCCTTCCCCGTGATAACACCGGAGGCGCTTGCGCTTGCAATCCCAGCAGGGGCAACGGACCAAGTCGCGGAGTCTGTAATGTTTTTCTGGCTGCCGTCGCTGAAGGTAGCGACCGCACTGAGCTGCTGAGTCATTCCCCGCGGAATCGAGGAACTCTCAGGGCTCACGGCGATCGACACCACGACGGCTGGCCCGACGGTAAGAGTATCCGACGCTGTAACCGATGCCGAAGTTGCCGTAAGCTCGACGCTTCCAACCAGTTTGCCCAACGCCAGTCCCGAATCGCTGATACTTGCGACCGAAGGCTTTGCACTGGCCCAGGCAACCGTTTTTGTCATGTCCTGCTTACTGCCATCACTGAAAATCCCCGTGGCAGTAAGTTGCTTAGTCTCACCCAGCGCAAGGGCCGGGGTTGCGG
>Ga0209624_10003597_pt1 | contig 10902 bp, 8 predicted proteins | sample JacPinW_OM2H0_O1_FD_188565 | JGI IMG/M metagenome (GOLD analysis project Ga0209624, IMG submission 188565) | Forest soil microbial communities from Algoma, Ontario, Canada - Jack Pine, Ontario site 1_JW_OM2H0_O1 (SPAdes) (version 2) | ecosystem: Environmental > Terrestrial > Soil > Boreal... | reverse complement strand
TTACCTGCCGGACAAAGGCGAGGTGTCGCTGCTGGCTTCGCCGTCACTGGGGGATGCAAACCAGATAATGAACGGGACGGGCGTGGATGCAGCTGGGGCAAAGAGCCTGGGGATGGGCGGGGCGATCGAAGTGCCTTGGGCAGGTCGAATCTTCGGGACGACCTCCGCGGATGGGAAGGAACTGACGACGGTATGGCATGGCCGTCACCTGAGCCTTCCAGTGGTTGGTGCCGACACGATGGCCACGGGCGGACTGCTGCTGAAACGGGCCTCGACCGCACAGAGCTCGAATGTGATGCCGGATGGGGGAGAGGCGAAGGTAAGCTTTCACGCGGGCGACTTCAATGAACATTGGGTCTCGCAGACGGACATCATAACGACAGTGGCACTGAGCGGCCGGGCGATCGAGATGACGGTGCAGGCGCGCAACATAGGCACGGAGGCCGAGCCGATGGGAATAGGCTGGCAGCCGCACTTTGCCATCCTGAGTGGGAATCGCGGGCAAGAGACGCTGCGGGTTCCGGCCGCTGAGCGGTTGGAGGTTGCGGACCGCCGCAGCGGCTTACCCAGTGGGAGGCTGCTGCCGGTTGCGGGAACGGAGTATGACTTTACCGGACGCAATGGTGCGCGGTTGGGATCGCTTAGCCTGGACGACAGCTTCGTTCGCTTGAAGCAGGCGTTTATGGACAATGGGCCGGTGGCGGAGCTGCGCGATCCGGAGAGCGATTACGGGCTGCGGATCACCGCGATGACCTCCAATATCAAGGCGATGCGGGTTTACGCTCCCGCTGCCGCGAACTTTATCTGCATCGATCCGCAGTTCAACTTCGACGATCCGTTTGGCCGAGAATGGGGGAAAGACCAAGATACCGGGATGGTGGTGCTGCAGCCGGGACAAGCGGTGCAATGGAAGATTCGACTGGAGATCTTTTCACTGACACAGGACGACACTCGGCACCTGTAGATCGCTCTGCCGCACGGCTTCGTCCGATTATTTTTATGCGGATGGTAGCCGCGGAGACCGGAAAGGAAGGGTTAGAGGTTTGACCCCCCACAACGAAGCCTCGTACAGTAGATAAGAGGCGTAGACCGCTCGTTCCGCTCCATGAGCAAGAGAGCTGGCATACATAGACGCCCTGGAAGGCATGGCTTTGACCCCGACTGAGATGACAGAGACGAATGAGATTGCCGAGCAGCAGTCTGAACTGGCGCACACGCACGATCATGAGCACGACCACGATCATCAGCACCAGCAGGCTCCCGCGCTGAACCCCGAGCTGACACGAGAGATTGAAGTGGAAGTTGCGGCCGATGAGGTATCCAAGAGCTTCAAGACCGTGGTGAAGCGCTATCAGAAGCTTGCGCGGATTCCCGGATTTCGCGCAGGCAAGGTGCCGGAGTCGCTTATCCGGTCGAAGTTCGCCAAGGAGGTTCGCCAGGAGGTGTTGGAGAGCCTGGTGTCGGAGCGCTTCCGCAAGGCGATCAGCGATCAGAAGCTGCAGCCGGTCTCTGAGCCGCAACTGCTCGACATGCAGCTCTTCGACGGGCAGCCGCTGAAGTTCAAGGCTGCGTTTGAAATTGCCCCCGTGATCGACCTCAGCGGTTACGACAGCGTGCACGTATCGAAGCCCGATGCGACGCTGACGAACGAAGAGTTCGATGCCGAACTGGACCGCGTGCTGGACAGCCACGCTACGGTCGAGCCGGTCGAGGAGGACCGTGCGCTGGTGGACGGCGACTGGGCAGAGATCCAGTTTCGTGGCGAGGTGAAGGATCTCGCACAGACCGTGACGGAGGACGGCGTCGCGAATGTTTCCAACAGCCAGCCGATTACCGGCGAGGACGTTCTGATCCAGATTGGCGGAAAGAACACGCTGGCTGCGTTCAACGATGCGCTGCGTGGATCGAAGCCCGGCCAGGAGCTGAAGTTCGAGGTGGAGTATCCGGCGGACTTTGGCGAGAAGCGCCTCGCGGGACAGACGGTCAGCTACGACGTCACTGTGAAGAGCATCAAGCAGAAGACCTATCCTGAACGCGACGCGGAGTTTGCCAAACAGCTTGGGAATTATGAGAGCTGGGACGACTTTGAGACCAAGCTGCGCGAGCATGCCTCGGACCGTAAGAAGAGTGCGCTTGAGAATGGCGTGAAGGACAGGATGCTCGGTGAGCTAATCCAGCGCTTCCAGTTCCCTGTTCCCGAGTCCTTCGTGCAGCAGCAGATCGAAGCCCGGCTGGACCGTGGACTTCGAGCGCTGGCACAGCAGGGCATGAAGGTGGAGGACATGCGCAAGCTGGACTTCGTTCAACTGCGTTCTTCTCAGCGCGACCTGGCAGTCAACGAGGTGAAGGTCTCGATGATCCTCGACCGGATTGCCGAGGCTGAGGGAGTGGTCGTAAGCGATGAGGATGTGGACCGCGAGCTGCTGATGCTTTCGATTCAGTCGCGAGAGCCGCTGGAGACGCTACGTGAGAGACTGTCGAACGATGGCGGGTTGGACCGGATTCGCGAGCAGATGCGGCGCGAGAAGACGAGTAGCGTGCTCTACGAAAAGCTGGCTTCGTAGGATAGAGAAATAAAACAAACTTTAGTTTAGAGATTTTTAGAAAGAGAGTGATATGGGATTAGTTCCAATGGTGATCGAGCAGACGAGTCGGGGCGAACGCGCTTACGACATCTACAGCCGTCTGCTGCGCGACAACATCATTTTTCTCGGAACGCCGATCGACGACAACATCGCCAATGTGATCATTGCGCAGATGCTGTTTCTAAGCGGCGAGGACCCGGAGAAGGACATTCAGCTCTACATCAACTCGCCTGGTGGTTCGATCACAGCCGGTCTCGCGATCTACGACACGATGCAGTACATCAAGAACGACGTGGTGACGTTCTGCATCGGGCAGGCCGCGAGCATGGGGGCGTTTCTGCTAATGGCGGGCAAGAAGGGCAAGCGTTTTGCCCTGCCGAACTCGCGCATCCTGATCCATCAGCCGTCGATGGGCGGATTGAGCGGACAGGCAACCGACATCGACATTCATGCGCGTGAGATTCTGCGCATTCGCGAGATTACGAACAAGCTGATGAGCGCGAGCACAGGCCAGTCGCTGGAGCGGATCGAACGTGACGTGGAGCGGGACTTCATCATGACCGCGGCTCAATCGAAGGAATACGGGATAATCGACGATATTATCGATCGGCCTCGGACGTAACTGTGGATCAGGTTTCATTCTGGGAAGCCCGGGCCACTGGTTCGGGCTTCGCCGCGTTATGACCTGTTTGGGGTATAGCGCTGGGCACATCGTGTACCCTCCGCGATGTGAAACAGGTGTAAACTTATGACATACCTTGTTGTTCGGACCACTCAGGAGCTGTAGTACTTATGAAAACGTCACGGGGCTCAGACGAATCACTTCGTTGCTCGTTCTGCCATAAATCGCAGGACGCCGTTGCCAAACTCATCTCATCGCCCTCGGACTATCCGCGGGCCTACATCTGCGACGAGTGCGTGGCCGTTTGCAACTCAATCCTGGAGGACGACCGCACCGAGGCGCAACCTGGCGCAGCGCCGGCCCACCTGCCCAAGCCGCAGGAGGTCAAGGCATTTCTGGATGAATACGTGATTGGACAGGACCAGACCAAAAAGAAGCTCGCGGTCGCGGTCTACAACCACTACAAACGTATCCAGATGAACAAGACTCGCGGCAATGATGTGGAGTTGGCGAAGTCGAACATCCTGCTGGTGGGACCGACCGGCTCCGGCAAGACGCTACTGGCGCAGACTATGGCAAAGATGTTGGACGTGCCGTTTGCGATTGTGGATGCAACGACGCTAACCGAAGCTGGATATGTCGGAGAAGACGTCGAAAACATCATTTTGAAGTTGCTGCAGGCAGCTGACGGCGACGTGCAGCGCGCGCAGAGCGGCATCATCTACATCGACGAGATCGACAAGATTGGCCGCAAGGATGAAAACCCTTCGATCACTCGCGACGTCTCGGGCGAAGGCGTGCAGCAGGCGCTGTTGAAGTTGCTCGAAGGCACAGTCGCCAATGTTCCGCCGCAGGGCGGACGCAAGCATCCACACCAGGAGTTCACCGCTGTCGACACGACTAATATTCTTTTCATCTGCGGCGGAGCCTTTGTTGGCCTTGAAAAGGTGATTGGACGACGCATTGGCAAGAAGGCGCTTGGGTTCAAAGCCATCGCCGATCCCGACGCGAAGGAAGGCGACGTAACGCCGATCCGGGCGCAGCGTGATGCGGAGTTGCTGCGTCAGGCAGAGCCTCAGGACCTGCTGAAGTATGGGCTGATTCCGGAGTTTGTCGGGCGGCTGCCGGTACTCGGCATCCTGGACGAACTGGACGAGGCTGCGCTGATCGAGATTCTGACCAAACCGCGCAATGCGATCCTGAAACAGTACACGAAGCTATTCGACTTCGAGGGCGTGAAGGTGACCTTCACCGATGATGCGGCGCGGGAGATCGCTCGCGAGGCGCTGCAGCGAAAGGTCGGCGCACGCGGCTTGCGAATGATTCTCGAGGAGTTGATGCTGGACCTGATGTATTACGTCCCCGGCAACAAGAAAATCAAGGAGCTTTCCATTACCGCAGAGATGGTGAAGAAGCACAGCCTGACGCTGCCGATGCTGCTGGAGAAGGCTGGCTAAGGGCCGAAGCGAATTTACAGGCAGACAAATCGATCGAGCACGCTTCTCCAAGACACTTCTTTGGCGTGTGCGGCATTGATCTGGACGGCAAGTGCGTTGACAATATTCAACCTGTTCCATTTTCAAACGCACGGCGCACTCCGAGGAATTACAATCACTTTCAAGCCGCAGACGGTGATGCATCGTTAGCGATGTTTTAACGTCTAATTGGAGAGCGATGACAAATCAACCAAAAGAAACGCTGAGCGGCGACGTTCGCAAGCTACCAATGATGCCCATCCGTGACATGGTCATCTTTCCCCACATGATGACGCCGTTTGTCGTTGGCCGCGAGTCCAGCGTGCGAGCCCTTGAAGAGGCGCTGTCGGGCGACCGGAAGATCTTTCTGGCGACGCAACATGACGCCTCGGTGGACGAGCCGAACACGGACGACATCTACGAGACCGGCACCATCGGCAATATCGTCCAAAGCGTCAAGATGCCGGACGGCAATATTAAAGTACTGGTTGAAGGTGTGGAGCGAGCGCGTGCTACCGAAATCAACGATGTTGACGGTTTCTTTGTCGCGACGGTGCGCACAGGGAAGACGCACCTTGAGCTGACCTCGCAGGTGGAGCAGTTGATGCAACGGGTCCACTCTCTGTTTGAGCAGTACGTGAAGCTGCAGCAGTCGTTGAACTACGAGACCATGGCGGCCAGCGTGCGTGCCGATGAACCGGCCAAGCTCGCAGACACAATCGCCGCGAACCTGCAGTTGTCCATCGAGGAGAAACAGCAGCTCCTGGAGGTCTTCGATCCAGAGACCAGGCTCTCGAAGGTTGCCGATGTGCTGGATGTGGCAATCGAGAAGCTGAACATGGACCGCACCATCCAGTCGCGGGTGAAGCGGCAGATGGAAAAGGCGCAGAAGGAGTACTACCTCAACGAGAAGATCAAGGCCATCCAGAAGGAGCTTGGTCGCGGGGAGAAGTCGGAGTTCGACGAGCTGAAGAAGAAGATTGAAGCCGCCGGAATGCCGAAGGACGTGCTCGAAAAATCGATGCAGGAGTTGAAGAAGCTCGAAGCTATGCCGCCGATGTCTGCCGAATCGACGGTCTCGCGCAACTACCTCGACTGGCTGCTGGCAGTGCCGTGGAAGAAGCGCTCGAAGGAGATTCGCTCGATCGATCACGCCGAGCAGATCCTGAACGAAGACCACTACGGGCTGGAGAAGATCAAGGAGCGCATCCTTGAGTTCCTCGCGGTGCGACAGTTGGTGAAGAACCCCAAGGGATCGATTCTGTGCTTTGTTGGGCCTCCGGGCGTGGGCAAGACGTCGCTTGGCATGTCGATCGCCAAGGCGACCGGACGCAAGTTCGTTCGCATGTCGCTGGGCGGTGTGCGCGACGAGGCGGAAATTCGCGGCCATCGCCGAACCTACATTGGCGCGCTGCCAGGGCAGATCATTCAGTCGATGAAGAAGGCGGGCACGAAGAACCCGGTGTTTATGCTGGACGAGATCGACAAGATGGCATCGGACTTCCGTGGCGACCCGGCCAGTGCCCTGCTTGAGGTTCTGGACCCGGAGCAGAATACCTCGTTCCAGGACCACTATCTGGATGTGGAGTACGACCTGTCGCAGGTTTTGTTTGTCGCAACGGCGAATGTGCTGCACACGATACCCGGGCCGCTGCAGGACCGCATGGAGATTCTGCGGCTGCATGGCTACACCGATGTGGAGAAGCTCGAGATCGCGAAGCAGTATCTGGTGAAGAAACAGCGCGAAGGCACCGGGCTTACCGAGGAGCAGATCGTCTTCGAGGACGATGCGCTGCGTCAGATCATTCGCGGCTACACGCGCGAGGCTGGCGTGAGAAACCTCGAACGCGAGATCGGCAACGTGTGCCGCAAGGTCGCACGACGCGTGGTGAAGAACGGCGCGACACATCAGGAGACCGTCACCGGACAGAACATTGGCGACATTCTTGGGGTAGCGAAGTTCCGCGACTCTCAGGTGCACGAGAAGAGCGAGGTAGGTCTGGTGACTGGCCTCGCGTGGACGGAGATGGGCGGCACGATTCTGCAGACCGAGGTCCAGGTACTCGACGGCAAAGGTAAGATGACGGCGACGGGGCAGCTTGGCGATGTGATGCAGGAGTCGGCGCAGGCTGCCCTGACCTACATTCGTTCGCGGTCGCATCATCTGGGTCTGGCGAAGGACTTCTACAAGAACGTCGATATTCATGTGCATGTGCCGGAGGGAGCGATCCCGAAGGACGGGCCGTCGGCCGGGATCACGTTGGCTACCGGTCTGGCCAGCGCGCTGACGAAGATCAAGGTTCGGCGCGATATCGCCATGACCGGCGAGATTACGCTGCGCGGCAAGGTGCTTCCGATTGGCGGCTTGAAGGAGAAGCTGCTAGCAGCGCATCGTGCTGGGATCTTCGAAGCCGTTCTACCGGAAGAGAATCGCAAGGACCTCGCCGATCTGCCGGAGCTGCTAAAGACCTCGATGAAGCTTCACTTCGTGGAGGAGATGGACCAGGTTCTGAAGATCGCTCTTGAAGGCAAGCTGCCGGAGCTCGCGGAGGAGACGCCTGAAGGCCTGACGGCTGGCCTGCCAAGCATCGATATTCCTCAGCCCGTCGCTCATCAGTAGATGCAACAGAGATGTAAAAAGCCGAGCCAGGTGGCTCGGCTTTTTTGCGTCGCAGAAGGAACTAGACAGTTCGTCGGCCGCCGACGAAGTTCATGATGATTGAGATCACGGCAAAGATCAGCAAAAGATGAATAAGAAAGCTGCTGATATGCAGGACGAAAAAACCGCCAAGCCAGAGAACGACCAGCACAATAGCCAAAATGAGAAACATGGATGACCTTCTTTCTTGTACAGTAACGCGACTGTATTAGGTCATAAGAGCCGGAATGTTTCGAATTCGTTGCTCCCTCTAGTAAAGATAAGTGGGAATAACCGCGATTGACGATTCTGTTCTAATTTCTCACCGACCCCTATTCGGAATGTAAATTACCTATGTTCAAGGGTTTGCGAATTCATTTTTAAAGAACTCCGGACTACTGGCGCTTCTGCGTTTATTGGGCCGATGGTGTTGATAGGCCCAGAGCGCGATTGATGACTGCGGTCGACTGGGCCGCACTCCTCGTTACAGACTGCCGCCGGCGATGGAGGGGATCAGCATGACCTCGTCGCCATCCTGGAAGGAGTAGCTTTCGCCGCCGAGGAAACGGATGTCCTCTTCGTTGACGTAGATGTTGATGAAGCGACGAAGCTTGCCGTCTTCGTCCTTGATCTGCGTCGACAGAGCAGGAAACGTCTGGTCGATGTCGGCGATGAGACCGGGAAGATTCTCGGCGGCGGAGCTGAACTGCTTGCGGCCATCGGTGTGGCGGGTGAAGGCGGTGGGGAGCATGACTTTGATGGACATCAGTTGCCTCCTGCGGCGGTCAGTTCTGGTTCAGCGATGCCGTCCAGCTCGCGGAGGTAGGCGTCGAAGTCTGCGAGCCGCGGACGGATGGCTCGTTCCTGCTGGTAATGGCCAGTGAGTGCGTCGGTTGTCTTGAGGCCGTTACCGGTGATGCACGTGACCGTTGTCTGATCTTGCCCGATGCGGCCATCAGCATAGAGACGAGCGGTAACAGCAGTGGTGACGCCTCCGGCGGTCTCGGTGAAGATGCCTTCGGTCTCGGCCAGCTCTTGTATGCCGGAGACTATTTCGACATCGGAGACGTCCTCCGCCCAACCACCCGTAGCGCGGACCATTTTGGCGGCGGCGGGACCGTCGGCGGGGTTGCCGATGGCCAGCGAACGCGCGATGGTGTTGGGGCGCTGCGGCTCGATGAAGTCCGCCCCTGCTTTAACAGCGACCGAGATGGGCGAGCAGCCTGTGGCCTGCGCACCGAAGAAGCGAACCGGTTTGGCGTCGACCAGACCCAGATCGATCAGCTCCTGAAAGGCCTTGCGAATCTTGCGAATGAGGGAGCCGCCGGCCATCGGAACGACGACGTTATCCGGCAGGCGCCAGCCTAGTTGTTCGGCGATCTCATAGCCTACGGTCTTCGAGCCCTCGGCGTAGTAGGGGCGAAGGTTCACATTGACGAAGCCCCAGTTGTACTCCTCTGCGATCTGGCTGCACAGACGGTTGACGTGATCGTAGTTGCCTTCGATGCGGATAAGCCGCGCACCGTAGACCAGAGTGTTGAGGATCTTGGCCGGTTCAAGGTCGGCGGGTACGAGGATGCAGGACTTGAGGCCAAGCCGGGCGCACTGTGCGGCGACGGAGTTAGCCAGATTGCCTGTGGAGGAGCAGCCAACGATCTCGAAGCCAAACTTCTGCGCATTGGCAAGCGCGACCGACACGACGCGGTCCTTGAAGCTGAGAGTGGGAAAGCAGACGGCGTCGTTCTTAATGTAGAGGTTGGTGGCGCCGATGCGTCGCCCGAGATTTTTCGCTCGCACCAGCGGCGTAAAGCCGACGGGAATATCCGGCTGGAAGCCGTCGGGGATGGGGAGGAGAGCGGCATAACGCCAGATGCTCGCAGGGCCGGCGGCAATGCTCTCGCGCGTGAAGATGCCGCGGACGGCTTCGAGATCATAGGCTATTTCGAGGGGGGCGAGGCAGTCCGGGCAGGCCGACAGGGGCTGATTCCCGAATCGCTTGCCGCATTCGTTGCACTTCAGCTCATACCGGCTACAAGAATAGTTCATCGTGCTCTTTCCGAGAGGAAGGAGGATTGAGCTTACGTGACGTGCTCTCTTGAGGTGTGGCCAGAAGCGGCCGGGAGGAGTGAAATGCGGGGTGCAGGCCTTAATTCGGACTGCGTGTGCCGAATCTCATGTTCCCTGTGGCCTGTAGCCTTCCAGGAGAGAGTTGACACCGGTACGCCTTTGTTCTGTCCGGTTGTCGTGGCGTCAAAGGGCTCGTCCCTCAACCACTCTGCATGAAATTCAAATCTGCCGAAGCAGACTGGAATATAACCTTTGTAGCATAGCGTTGGTGCCACTGCAAGTACGGGTGTTGAAAAGTAAGCGGCTCGTTGCCTCGTCCTTAACCGCGGCGATGGCGTTCTCGACGAGGTCTTAGTGCTGCTTCATAATATTGTGAACACCCTCGACAAAGGCAGCCGGATCGAACTCGGTGCGCACAATCTCGTCCGGACAATCCGTGAGAATGGCTACGCGCCAGTTGCAGACAAAGGCGACAAGCTGCCCGTGCTGGGCGGTCTTGATCTCGGAACACATATGTTCAGCGTGGGCGATGCCGCTCTCTCCTTCGACGTCGATCAGGACAAGGTCATAGGGCCGGGCCCAGAACATGGACAGTCCCTCGCTATGGCTGAGTGTGGAGTCGACATCGAAGCCGGAGATGCGAAGAATCTGATCGCGAAGCGGGCGCAGCATCTCGCGGCGGCAGATGTGCAGGATGGAGTTTTTCTTCTCTATCGGTGTTTCCATTTTCTATCTGAATTCCCGCTATACCTGATGATCCACTACCGATCTGTAGCCGAGATCTCATGGAGCGTGGTAGAGCGCGACGGACGTTTGTACCGCCGCGTCTGCGCGACGCTCCCTCTATTCTATTGAATTTGGCAGTGTTTCCCCTAATTTAACAATGTCGGCTACGCCACAAATATTTCCCTGCGGATCAATCGGCAAGACGAACGGATAGTGTCGATTCGTGGCTTGCTAGGCGAGGATTTCAGCCTGGTCTTTCGCCGATTGCACAACGTCGGGAAGCATCGGCGTAGGGACGAGCAGGTCTTCCTTACGCATGACCAGATTGGTGGCGTTCAACGTGGCGAGCTCAAAGCCGTGGCCATGGGTGATGGCATCGGTGGGGCAGGCCTCGACGCAATAGCCGCAGAAGATGCAGCGGTTGTAGTCGATGTTGTAGACCTTGGCATAGCGCTCGGCGCTGGAGATGCGCACAGACTCCGTGTTCTCGGCGGCCTCGATGTAGATGCAGTTCGAAGGACAGGCGGCGGCGCAGAGGAAACAGGCGACACACTTCTCCAGCCCGTTCTCGTCCCGTTGTAGCTGGTGTTTGCCGCGAAAGCGCTCCTCAAATTTGGCGCCGCGCATGGGACCTTTGCCGTCGGGATAGTTTTCGACTTCGGTCGGCTGGAATATCTCCTTCAAGGTGATGCTCATTCCCTTGGCAATGGCTGCGGCGTCGCGGACGATAGACATATCTTGAGTATACGACGGAGGCGCGATAGGCTGAAAGCCATGAAAACCGCCGCT
>Ga0209624_10003595_pt1 | contig 10903 bp, 8 predicted proteins | sample JacPinW_OM2H0_O1_FD_188565 | JGI IMG/M metagenome (GOLD analysis project Ga0209624, IMG submission 188565) | Forest soil microbial communities from Algoma, Ontario, Canada - Jack Pine, Ontario site 1_JW_OM2H0_O1 (SPAdes) (version 2) | ecosystem: Environmental > Terrestrial > Soil > Boreal... | reverse complement strand
CCCGATATTCATCAGCACAAAGTTCGCATGGCTCGGAAAGAAGGGAACTCCCAGCTCGCGCAGCCCCTCCATCATTCGTTCACGCCCCACCCGCACTTGCTCCGTATACCAAGCAACATAGTCCTCATCCGCAATCGCCACCGGCAGACAATCCAGCGCCACCCCGTTCACATTGTACGGTGAACTCACCTTCCGGACATACCTCAGCAGGGTCGCATTTCCGGCCAACATCCCAATCCGCAGGTTCGCCAGTCCATACGCCTTCGAAAACGTCCTCGCCACAATTAGATTCGGTACCGTCGCCAAGTCGCTTATCGTCGACTCTCCATAAAAATGGTAGTAAGCTTCATCCACCATCAAGACCGCGTATGGAGCAGCCTTTGCAATCGCCAGCAGATGCTCCCGACTGACTACCGCACCGGTAGGATTGTTTGGCGAAGCCACGATGATCAGCTTTGTCCGCTCTGTGATCGCTGCCATATACCGCTCAAACGGGAACATCAGTGTCGTGTCCGACTGCACTTTGCGCAGATTGGGTGTCATCATCTGCACACTCACGTCATACATAAAAAATGAAGGCGTCCACACCAGAGCCTCATCCTCCGCCTCCAGAAAAGTCGCGCACATCAAGTGAATCGCCTCGTCCACTCCGTTCGTCAGCAACACTTGTTCCGACGGCAATCCAAAGTGAGCAGCAACAATTCGCTCGACCGGTTCTCTCTCCGGATATTTTGTGAGGCCTTCCGCTGTTATCGCGTGCAACCGTTCCATCACCCGTGGCGAGGGCTCAAAGGTGTTCTCATTAAAGTCCAACCGTAGCGCCTCGCGCCCCGCCAACGGCGGATGATACTCCGGCATCTCCAACACCGCCTTGCGCGGTCTCACACTCGTTAATCGATTTGCAACTTCCGTCGTTACACTCATCGCATTCTCACCCGTACACTCTCTGCGTGTCCTGTCAAGCCTTCAGCTTTAGCCATCTCGATCGCATGCCGACCCATTCGACGCAGCCCCTCGCGCGTGTAATGCTGCACCGTAATCACCTTCACAAAATCCATTACACTCAAACCGCCCCGAACCCTTCCAGCGCGGCCTGTGGGCAGCACATGGTTAGGTCCGGAGACATAATCTCCCATCGACTGCGGCGTATATTCGCCGACAAAGACCGATCCCGCATTGCGAACCCACTTCAAATCCTTCACTGCGTCCACCGTCAAATGTTCCGGAGCAAGCCGATTTGTAAGGTCCCTCGCCTCGAGAACCGTAGCTGTTACAAATATGCACCCCTGCGCCGTTAGGGACTGTTTTGCAATGGCATTCCCCCGCGCCTGTAACTTCACTGCAGCCGCAACGTCCTTCGCCAGTGCCTCGTTGCTCGTAATCAACACAGCCAACGCCTCAGGATCATGTTCTGCCTGCGCGACCAGATCCGCCGCAATCCCCGCAGCGCACCCGGTCTCGCTAGCGACTACAATCTCGGTCGGCCCCGCCGGCATATCGATCCCGCACTCACTCGACACCATCGTCTTCGCTGCGGTGACAAACAAATTTCCCGGCCCGACGATCCTAGTGACGCGCCCAACCGCAGCCGTCCCGTAGGCCATAGCTGCAATCGCCTGGGCTCCGCCTACCCGATAAAACTCCGTCACCCCCGACAGCCACGCTGCGGCCATCGTCTCCCTTGCAGGCTTCGGCGAACACACCACAATTCGCTCCACACCTGCCACCTGCGCGGGCGTCACCGTCATCAGCAGCGTCGAGGGCAGCGGATACCGTCCTCCCGGCACATAACAGCCCACACTTTCCAGTGGCCGTACGATCTGTCCCGTCGTTACGCCATCTACCGGCGAGATAGTCCACTCCTGGGGCAACTGCGCCTCTGCAAATGCAAGAATATTTCCCCGTGCCACCATCATTGCGGCCTGCAGTTCCGGCGCTGTGTCCTCCCAGGCTGCCTTCATCTCTTCGCGCGAGACGAGCAGCGCTTGCCCCTTCGTCAGCCCGTCAAATTCAGCCGCATGCTTCAGCAAAGCTCGATCCCCACTCTTACGCACATCCGCAAGAATGCGCCGTACCACCGCCTCTACGCGCGATGTGTTCACGGCGCCGCGGTGCTCGAGTGTTTCGATCAACGCCATCGCAGTTGCCCTGCTGCGGCCAAAGGTCTTCACCAGCTTCATTGCTCCGCCTCTACTTTTCGAGCTTTCATTGCATCCAGTAATTGCATACATAGGGTTTTTACGTCTTCTTCAATGGTTGCTTCATACCTTGCGAGATGTTCTAGCTTCGCTGGTAGAAAATGAGGATGCCAGTTGTCTCGCAACTTGCCGACTGGAAGATCATCTGTCTCGCACCCCACGGCTTTGAGTAGTTTTTAGCTTCCTCTGATAAAAGCGTTGAATCGTGATATGTGCCGCGCGAGATAGCTAAACAGGTTTCAGCCGCTCCAGCGTTGCCGGCAAGAAAGACCTTCACGGCAATTCGCGTTTTTGCTTCGATCCGGCGTTATCTCATGTCAGTCTTTCCTACAACACAACCTTGCTCAGCGAATATTCCACAATACCAGTAGCTCCTGCAGCCTTTAGCTTTGGGATTACCTCGCGCACCAGTGCCTCGTCCAAAATCGTATTCAGCGCCACCCAATCCGCATCGCTCAACTGTGACACTGTAGGAGAGTTCAGCGCCGGCAGAACCTCAACTACAGCCTGCAAATCGGTCTTGCGGGCATTCAACATCAATCCCACTCGCCCCTGCGCTGCGATGGCCGCATTCAGCATCAACGAAATGTTGTCGATCTTCTTCCGCTTCCACGCGTTCTGATAGGCGCTTTTATTGGCAATCAACTGTGTCTCGCTCTCCATCAGCGTCTCGATGATCCGCAGCCGATTCGCCCGCAAACTCGACCCCGTCTCCGTCACTTCGACGATCGCATCGGCTAGGGTTGGGGGCTTCACCTCAGTCGCTCCCCAACTGAACTCCACCGTAACTGGGATATCTTTTCCGGCGAAATAGCGCTTCGTAAACTCCACCAATTCTGTTGCGATAATCTTCCCTGCCAGATCCTCCGGTTTCTGGAACGGCGAGTCTTCCGGCACCGCGAGTACCCACTTCACCTTCTGCCGGCTTTGTTTTGAATACGTCAAACTCGTGACATACTCCACGTCCGTTTCGTTCTCCAACACCCAATCATTGCCGGTCAATCCGGCATCCAGTGCGCCATGCTCGACATATCGCGCCATCTCCTGCGCTCGCACCAGCATGCACTCAATCTCCACGTCGTCGATCGTAGGGAAGTAGCTCCGGCCATTCGCGAATATGCGCCAACCCGCCCGTTCAAACAGCGCAATCGTAGCATCCTGCAGACTGCCCTTCGGAATCCCCAGCTTCAACTTCTTTGTCTCGCTCACTTCGCCTCCCCTTTTGCATCCAGATAAATGTTTTTTGTGAAGCAACTCACCGTACCCTCATGGCATACCAGGCCATCACCCTCGACCTCGACCTTGAACAGCAACGCATCGTTGTCGCAGTCGGTCGAAGCCTCAATCACACGCAACCGATTCCCACTGGTTTCGCCCTTCATCCAGAGCTTCTGCCGTGTTCGGCTCCAGAACGTGACAAACCCCGTCTCCAGCGTCTTCGCGTAACTCACTTCGTTCAAGAAGCCGAGCATCAACATCTCACCCGTCTTCGCATCCTGCACGATGCCCGGAACTAGGCCATCCATCTTCGCAAAATCGATCTTCACCTCATCCATCATCTGCATCTCTCCAGAGTTCCTCAGTACGCAAAAAAGCCCGCTCGCGATATGCGCGTCAGCGGGCCCTTCGAAATCCTTGGTAAGCGTCTATTACTTCGCCATACCGGATCCAGCCGCCAACACGCACGCCGCGTGATGATGGTGATGTCCGTGATGGAGACGCAGAAAACTCATTTCGACTTAAGCGTAGCGTTCGATCCTTGAGAAGTCAACTGGAAGCCCGGAAAGGGTCTCGGTACCTTCCGTCAAATATTGAGCATTGACGTGCTCCTTTTGCTCTCGTACCCTTCCGCTTGAAAGCATTCGGCCTACTTAAGGAGACCTCACCCATGCTAAATCTTCGCCATAAGCTTCTCGCCCTCGCCTTACTGATCGTTGTTGTTCCTACTTTCACCACTCCGTCGCTTGCCGTTGCTCAGGCGGCCAAGCCTGCCCCAACCGCCGCCGCCCCGCTTGACATCAACACTGCCACCGCTGACCAGATCAAGGCGCTTCCCGGCATCGGCGACGCCTACACCAAGCGCATCATCGACGGGCGACCCTACACGGCCAAAAACCAACTCACCACCCGCGGTATCCTTCCCCAGAAAACTTACGACGGCATCAAGAACATGATCGTCGCCGCGCATCCAGCCAAAAAATAACTATCGGAGATCCTCTTCATATGCAAGGGGCTGGCGACTCATACGCCGGCCTTCTCTGTTTCCAAAGCTCCCTCTTTGTCGCTACAAAGGCGAACCATAGAGTGAATCGCCATTCTCGGACCGGACTTTGGACAACTCAGCTTTTGCCAAACATCTAATGGGCTCCCGCACCATGGCCCCGCAGTAGCACTCAATTATGCCGCATGGAAGGCTCCCCCCTCGCTTGTTGGCATATCTCTAACTCCCACAATTTCGCCACCTCATAATGAAAGGTGTCGTCGCTTACCGCCGGAAAATCGGTTAGAGTGATCTCTACAGGCGTCCTCACGCGATATTCCTCTCTCGAGCTGCGGCTAATGTTCTTGAAACATCTTCATCTCGTTCGCTGGCCCGCTCGCCTCGCCTCCGTTGCCGCAATGCTCAGCATTCTCTCCGGCTGCCAGGCCATTGTCAGCAGCCCGCCCCTTTCGCAGGTTCGCGTTGTTACGGCCTCACCCGACGCTCCGCCCATTGATATCTATCAGGGCGGCAATGCGCTAACCTTCAATCTGGGATCCGGTACGATCACCTCTTACATTCCTCTCGCCCCCGGCACCTACACCATCAACGCCGAGACCTCGGGGTCCAGGCAGGTACTCTCCGCGGCCAAAGCGACCTTCGCCCCCCTCACCCAATACACTGTTCTGATTGGAAACTCTGCAGCCAACCTGCAGCAGCTTACGCTTACCGATCAGAGCCAACCCGCTCCCCCGGGCGAGATCTCACTCCGCTTCATCGACCAGGCCACGCGCATCGGCGCCGTCGACCTCTACCTCGTCCCCGCAGGCCAAAAGTTAACCGCGGTCACCCCGGTCGTCACCGGCGTCGCATTCGGGGCTAACACCGGCTACCTTAACATTCCAATCGGAACATACACCCTAGTCATGCTGCCTGCCGGAACCGTGCCCATCAGCACCACCGTCGACACCTATACCGGAGCCCAAGTCAATTACCCCGTCGGCGCTGCCCGAACCATCATCCTCATCGACCAACCATTGGCGAGCTCTCCGGGCCTCCAGGTCATCACCGCCGATGACTTCGACCCCTCCACGGCCCCCAACTGACCCACACCCCAAACCGCGGTCATCACCGCTGAAAACATCGACTCCCCCACATTCAGCTGACCTTTGTCCTGCTTCCCCCTGCGCCAGCCGGCCAGCAAGACCGCATCGCCCAAGGCGTCAAATCTGCCTCGATCTCTCAGCGCACAAAATGAATGGGCCACCGAAGTATTTCTCGGTGGCCCATTCATCTGTCTCACTAGAACTAGTACCGGTAGTGTTCGGCCTTGTAAGGCCCCTCCACCGGAACGCTCAGATAATCCGCCTGCTTCTTGGAGAGCGTCGTCAGCTTCACGCCGATCTTCTCCAGGTGCAGCCGTGCAACCTCTTCGTCCAGCTTCTTCGGCAGGATATAGATCCCAACCTTGTATGTGTCTTTGTTCTTCCACAGGTCGAGCTGCGCCAGAGTCTGGTTCGCGAAGCTATTCGACATCACGAAGCTCGGATGGCCCGTCGCACAACCCAGGTTCACCAGTCGGCCTTCGGCCAGCACAAAGATGCTGTTACCACTCTCGAAGGTGTACTTGTCCACCTGCGGCTTGATGTTCAGCTTCGTCACGCCCTTCAGCGCGTTCAGTGGTTCCATCTGGATTTCATTGTCGAAGTGGCCGATATTGCATACGATCGCCTGGTCCTTCATCAGCTTCATGTGCTCGACCGTGATGATGTCGACGTTACCTGTGCAAGTCACATAGATATCGCCGCGGCCCAGCGTCTCTTCGAGCGTCGTGACCTCGTATCCTTCCATCGCGGCCTGCAGCGCATTGATCGGATCGATCTCCGTCACGATCACTCGTGCTCCCAGCCCGCGCAGCGAAGCAGCAGAGCCTTTGCCTACGTCCCCATACCCACAGACCACTGCGACCTTACCGGCAACCATCACGTCCGTGGCGCGCTTTATACCATCGACCAGCGACTCACGGCAGCCATACAGGTTGTCAAACTTCGATTTTGTAACCGAATCGTTTACATTGATCGCCGGCACCAGGAGCGTTCCCTTTTCGAACATCTTGTACAGCCGGTGAACGCCCGTAGTCGTCTCTTCCGACACGCCACGCCACTCCTTGGCCACATCCTGCCAACGTGTCGGATGCTCCGCATGCACCTTCTTGAGTAAAGCCTTAATCACATCCTCTTCCGTCGAGCCAGAGGGCGAGTCGATCCACTTGTCGCCCTTCTCCATCTCAACGCCCTTGTGGATCAGCAGCGTAACATCGCCGCCGTCGTCGATCACAAGCTGCGGCCCTAGCAGACCACCCTTGCCATCCGGGAAACTCAGCGACTCATTCGTGCACCACCAGAACTCTTCCAGAGTCTCGCCCTTCCACGCAAACACCGGCACGCCAGCAGCCGCAATTGCCGCTGCCGCATGGTCCTGGGTCGAGAAGATATTGCAGCTCGCCCAGCGCACATTCGCACCCAGGGCCACCATCGTCTCAATCAGCACCGCCGTCTGGATCGTCATATGCAGCGAGCCGGCCACGCGAACACCCGCCAGCGGTTTGCCCGCGGCATACTTGTTGCGGATCGACATCAACCCCGGCATCTCCTGCTCGGCAATATCAATCTCTTTGCGGCCAAACTCCGCGAGTGAAATATCTGCGACCTTATAGTCCGCTGCTCCCTGCCGAACCGCCGCTTTGTCCACTGTTGCTGTAGCCATTCCTGCACCTCATTCTCGAATTCTAAAATTGTTACAAGCCGTTTCAGAATACCAGTTTGAACGGCGCTCCTCGTGTAGTGAACGTTGACCCTTTCGACTAAGCGTATTATTTTCAGTGACATCAAGGCGTAGGCAGTCTCGAAATAAAACGTTATTCGCCATAGGGTCTATCCTCAACCACTCTTCTGCTTCGCATCGTGGAGTCGGCGGTAGCCCAGGCTGAACGGCGGAGTTCTAACCCGCGAACTCCGTCTTTGGTCTCCGCACCGCAAGAACCAGCATCGCTGCCCCCAAAGCCAACCCCGCGATGCCGAACAGGCCTCCGGCAAAACTATGCGTCGCATCCCGCAGCCGTCCCGTCAAATAAGGCCCGGCAAATCCTCCCATCCCACCCACAATTTGAAGAATCGCAACTGCACCAGCCGCCGCCGTTCCACCAAGCATGCCGGTCGTCAACGTCCAGAACGGTCCCATCATGCTCCACACCCCCACCGCCGCCAGCGTCATCGCGCACAACGCCGCCACAAGACTGTGCGCTAAACCCGCCCAGGCAAACCCCACAGCCGAAAGCGTCAGACATCCTGCAATATGCCACCGTCTCTCGTTGCGTTTGTCCGAACTCCACCCCACCACCACCGTCATCGCCGCCGCTGCCAGGTAAGGCACCGTCGCGTACCGTGCAATCAGGCTCGCATCCCCACTTGACCCAGTCCGCGAAAAGCTGTTAAGAATCAGCGGCATCCACAAGTTCACGACATACACACCCACCTGGCTCACAAAATAGACGGCCGCCAGCACCCACAGCGCTGGCAGCCGGAACGCATCCCCCAGCGCGTGATGCGTCGCGGCGCCATACCGCTCTTGGTCTCGTTGCAACTCACCGGCTAACCAAACCTTTTCTTCCGGCCTCATCCAGTCGGCCTGCGAAGGACTGTCCTTCAGCAGAAACAGCACCGAGATTCCCAGCAGGATCGTTGGAATCCCCTCCGACAAAAACAGCCACTGCCACCCTGCCAGTCCCGATCTTCCATCTAACTGCAGCAGATAGCTCGACAGCGGCCCACCGACCACTCCTGCCAGCGAGGTCGCCGTCATAAACCGCGCTACCGCCCTGGCTCGTTCATGGGTAGGAAACCAGTACGTCAGATAGATAATCATCCCCGGGAAAAATCCCGCCTCACTCACCCCCAGGAGAAATCGCAGAACATAAAATGACTCCTTCGAATGCATGAACATCATGCAAGTCGAGATCACGCCCCACGAAATCATGATGCGAGCGATCCACACACGCGGTCCTACCCGCAGCAAAATCAGGTTGCTGGGAAGGTCGAATAGTGCCGACCCCAGAAAAAATATTCCCGCCCCGGTCCCATACACCGTATTGCTGAAGTGCAGATCGCGCTGCATATCCATCGCGGCAAATCCCACATTCACGCGATCCAGATACGCAACGATATACAGCAGAAACATGTAAGGAATCAGCCGCCACGAGATCTTCGCATACAGCGCCCGTCCATTCACTGCCTCTTGCACCATCGCTCTACTCTACCCGCTCATGCCCCTATGGTCGACGCTCGCTTCCAGTAAACACGGCAAGAAAAAACACCGAGCAACATGATCGACGAATAAAATCCTCCGATGTTCAGTTTTGGAAGGCTTTGGCGGAAATTCATGTGCGTGGAACGTATTTCGGAGCACTGTACCGCGCATTCCAAATACCTCGCAAGTTGTTCGCATTGCCGATCAGCAGAAGCGCACGTCGCGAAAACCTGGGGACGCTACTGGAACTATGGGGGCGTGCAGGGCGCACACCTCTCCCCGCCCAGTTCCGACGCAGCTTCGGTTCCTCCGAGTTCTGATTCTGGCTTCTCCGGCTTCGGCGGCGGAGATAGTGGGGGCGCCAGCGGTAGCTTCTAGCCCTTCTCCGCTTCCAGCAGCCTTCGCTTCCGCTCCACGCCCCATCGATATCCAGTCAACGAGCCATCCTTCCCCACCACCCGATGGCACGGCACGGCAATCGCAACCGGATTCGCCCCGCAAGCCCCCGCAACCGCCCGCGAAGCCGTAGGCGCACCCAACTGCAACGCCACCTCCGAATAGCTCCGCGTCTCCCCTCGAGGAATCTCCTGCAGCGCCTTCCACACCCGCTGCTGAAACGCCGTAGCCCGCACGTCCAGCGGAAACGTAGCCGCCAGCGGATGCTCCCCCAACTGGCTCGCCACAAACGCAACCGCATCCGCCAGCCAACCGGTATTTCCTTTCGCCGCGACCAGCTGGGCCTTCGCAAACCGCTCCCGCAGGCCGGCCACCAGCTCCTTATCATCCCTGCCAAACGCAATCGAGCAGACCCCCACATCCGTCGTCGCTACCAGCATTCTCCCCAGCGAACTAGCCGCCGTGCAATACCGAATCAGCAGACCGGCCCCACCCTCTCGCATCACTCGCGGCGTCATCCCCAGCGCAGCCGAACTCTTCTCATATAGACGGCTGCTCGATCCATACCCCGCCTCATAAATGGCGTCCGTAATCCTCTTCTTGGGCTCCCGCACCTTGTCTTTGAACTTTGCCAGCCGCGCCTCCTTCGCATACTCCCCTGGACTCACCCCCAACACCCGCTTGAACCCCCGTAGAATCGTCAGCCGCCCCACCCCCGTAGCCTTCGCCACATCAGCCAGCCGCGTCCGCTCATCAGCATGGTCTTTCAGATACTCCGTCACCGCAGCAATCGCCCCGGCCTGGGGATCCGCCTTCGCCTCGGTCCGCTCGGGCTCACAGCGCTTGCACGCCCGGTACCCAGCAGCCTCGGCCAGTGCCGGAGTAGGGAAGAAGCTCACCTGCTTTCGCATCGGCCGCCGGCTCGCGCAACTAGGCTTGCAGTAAATCTTGGTCGATTTCACCGCATAGACAAACTGCCCATCCGCACCGGCGTCCCGCTCCAGCACCTGCTGCCACTGCTTTCCCGGAAAGTAACTCGGAACCGCCGCTGCTCCGACATTCGCCACAGCCACACTCGTCTTGTTTACGTTTGCCATCGTCATTCCAGTATCCTCCCACTTCACTTACACCCGCCACACTCCGTTTCGTTCATTCAAACTCGCATCGTGTCATGCCGCCTCGTCACCTTAGGAGAACCATAATCCAGGCGCTAGCGTCACTCCGCCTCCGACTCGCAACGCACGCACCATCCCAAGCACCCGGCAGAGTAAAACTTCGAGCGTAGACTGTTGTCAATGAGGCAAAAAATCCAAGCCGCTGCCCTGAGCTTCGCTACGATTCTCTCCATCGCGACAGCTGTAGCCGCTCAAAGCTCTACCGAGCCGCCGCCGTCCCAACACGCCATCCTTACTGTCACCGGCAAAGGCGTGCAGATTTACATCTGCCAGCAGGCCGCCACCGCACCTCAGTGGGTCTTTCAAGCCCCAGAGGCTACGCTCCTGAGCGCAGCGGGCAATACCGTCGGGACCCACGCTGCCGGTCCCATCTGGCGATCGAACGACGGCAGTACCGTCAAGGGTGATCTCCTCCAAAAGCGCGCTTCCCCCGAACCTGGAGCGATCCCCTGGCTCCTCCTCAAAGCCTCCACCACCACAGGCTCCGGCGTCATGACCAAGGTCGAATTCATCCGCCGATCAGACACGCACGGCGGCATCGCCCCCGCCACCGGCTGCGACGCCCAGCACCTCACTGCCGTCACCCGCGTCCCCTACACCGCCACCTACACCTTCTACTCTGCAAAACC
>Ga0209624_10003594_pt1 | contig 10904 bp, 7 predicted proteins | sample JacPinW_OM2H0_O1_FD_188565 | JGI IMG/M metagenome (GOLD analysis project Ga0209624, IMG submission 188565) | Forest soil microbial communities from Algoma, Ontario, Canada - Jack Pine, Ontario site 1_JW_OM2H0_O1 (SPAdes) (version 2) | ecosystem: Environmental > Terrestrial > Soil > Boreal... | reverse complement strand
CCCTCAACCATGCCGGCCATCCACCGCGTGACTTCATCGACTGGCATCCCGTCGGGATATTCGTCGAGCACCTGCGCCAGGCTCTTGCCCGCGACGAACTCCATGATCACCCAGTGATCGCCGTCGACGTCCGTCTTGACGTCGAAGATCGTCACCAGGTTGGGGTGCTTGAGGTTCAAGCACTGCGAGACGCCACGCAGCTCGACGTCGTAGTGCTGCTTGAGCAGCTTGAGGGCGACTTCCTTGCCGGCGTCGGTCAGAGCGTAATAGACCTCGCCGAAGCCGCCCCGATGGATGGCCCGCTTGATCGTATAGCCGTCGAGCGGCTTGGATTCGGGCTGAAAGGTGAACTTCATGGATTTGGGGCCGTTAGGCTGAGGTTCCTGGAACTTGTCCGCAAAGGCCAATGTTTCGACCATGGCAGCCACCCGCCTCTATCGGCGACATCCCGCACATGACTCGCCGTTTTCCTATGCACCGACCAAACCTCGAACACCTCGACCTTAACTGCCCAGCGCCCGAATTCGCTCCGGACGCCGGAACAAGTAATACACGACGGCTCCGACGTACGGCACGAACACATTGATGATCACCCAGATCAGCCGTTCGTTGCCGACCCGCGTCTCGTGCAGCGCACAATCGACGATCATCCAGATCATAAAGGCCGTGAACGCCAGCCAGAAGATGCCGCTGATCACGCCCACGATGGAACTGACCAGGAATTCAATCATCGCCGTCCTCACTTGCAGGCTTCCAGCCGAAAACCGAAATCGTTACCGCTGACATAGCTGCCGGGTTTCACCGGCCCGCCACTTTCCGACATCCATTTGCCGTCGATTTCAATCTGGGACTGCGATTTGGCCCAGAACCCGTCCCCCTTGCGGAACAAGAGCACGGTCTCGCTCCAGTCCGGACACACGACGTGATTATCGGCCGTGGGCCCCAACAGGCAGGTCTCGTCCATCAGAATCACGCCGTCGATGCTGCGAGTCGGTCGATGGTCGCTGAGAAAGTCGATCACCGCCGTCGCACTCAGCACTGAGGGAACGCGGAACCGCAGCCGCACTCCCGAACCCAGCTCCAGACGATAGTTGTTGTTTAAGTGAGTGCTTCCCTCGACCGCTCGATCGGCCACCTTACAAGCGGCGTGGGCTTCCAACACATAACCCTCTTCGGAGCGTAGAAAGGTTGCATGCCTGCGAGACAAGTTGGCCAGCAGCACCAAGTCCGCTGGCTGCTTGTCGCGAGTCGGTCCCCCGAGGGTGACCTCGCCCGACGTAAAGAGTTGAAAGGCTCCCACTCCATCGACCCAGAGGAAGTAGCAGTCTTTGGCAGCGGAACGTTCAACCGACGTCGGGCCATTCAAAGCGGAGTCGCTCCTGGAGAAACCGGTCATCATGGTCGTCTTCCGTCCCACTCAAGCCGGCTGCGGATTGTTCAGCAGTCGCTTGAGACCGTTTTCTCGCCGCTTCTCGCATCTTAACGCATCCGACGACAAAACGGTTCATTCGAGAAACGTTTAACCGATCTGTCGTGCGGACCTGTCTGGAAATAGCGGGCCGCGTTGCCTGTTTACCACGTCTCTCGGCACACCGCGTCCACGCCACTTGCCCCGGCGAGCGGCCAGCGTAAGCTGGCCGGTGCTTCGATCCCCGGCCGTTCCAGTTCCTTACAGCGGGTACCGGTTTTTGGGGCCTCAAAGCGTCCGGCCAGCTCACACCGGCCGCTCCTCGTTTCCGGGGCCGGTCCGCCCCGCCTGGGTCTTACGACTTCGGCGGAGCAGTCGCTCTTGCCAACAGGGGTCGGAGTGTTACTTCGACCGCTCGGCCGTCACGACCTGAGGAGCCGGCTTTACGTCGTCGGCCTTCTTGTCGGAGGCCGGCTTGAAGTAGGCGTCGATCTCAGCCGACACGTTGCCCATCTCGACCGTCGGCTTCGTCTCCACGGGAATCAGACCGGTGCCGAACTTGCCGTTCGAGTCGAGCAGTTTCTCCTGCACGTCGAGCTGCTTGTTGACCTCGGAGATCAGCCGCTTGACGTTGGACAGCTCCGATTCGTCGATGGCCGGAGTGCTGACGGACTGCTGAGCGCGAATGGTCTGCAGACGAGCTTCGAGCTGCTCGACCTCGGCCTCGAGATCTTTCTTCTGCGACAGCATCTGGTCGAGCTGCTTTTCATGCGCATAGAGTGCGACCGAGCGCGACTTCTGGATCTTCTGGTCACGATCGAGCATGGCCTCCGCGGCCTTGTACCGCTCGAACCGCGTGCGGATGTCACGCCGCACGTCGTCCGCTGTGTAGTCGATGCTGGCGTAGCGGAAGGTCGACTTCCCCGACTCCAGATCGTGCTTCAGCGTCATCAACTGCTCTTTGGCGGTCGACATGTCGGCCGACCGATCGTGAATCTGGTGGTTCATCTGCTCCAGATCGACCTGCTGTTCGGCAATCACCTTCAGCGTGTGCTGAATGGCCGGGTCCAGCTGCTTAACGGAAGTTCGGGCCCTCTCGATCTGGAACTCCAAGGGCACTTCGCGTTTGACCGCCTCACGAGTCGCCGACCAGGCAGTCTGGGCATAGTTGACGACGTCGCGGCCGAAGATCAAAGACCCGAGCAACGCCACCGATCCGCCACCAATCAAAAGCTTCTTCAACATGACTGACTCCCCTCGCACGAGCGATCAGGACTTGGGAAAACCGTGAAAGCTCACGATGTAAGCTGCCGCGGGAGGAGCTAACTGCTTCCTCCTATGCGATGTTGTTCGCCGTGCGAAATCGAATCTTGAGGCGAATTCGACAGGACTTAGGGAAATTTCTGGCAATCTTTGGGCCGCAGTTGCCGAGGGGGCGGAATGCTATCAAGCGCAAGGGCCGATATGACTTGCGACGACAATCCCCGACGACAGATCGGTGTTCGCTGATGGGTCGCCCGCCCGTCTTCCTGCTCGCCGGACGCGCGAGCGTCGCTTCAACACTCTCGCCTCGTGCCGATGGAGTGAGCCACAGAGCGAGGAATTGCCGCGGCGGGGGGCTATTCGCTTTCTCGCTGCTGGCTGCGAGAGCGAATCAGGCCTGCTTGTCCCGATCGCGGAGGCGAGCGCTCGCCCGGTTCAGTTGCCGGCGCTCGGCGTCGGAGAGCGAACTCATGCCTTGCTGGTGCACTTTTTCCAGAATGGCGTCGAGCTGTTGCTGTGCCTGTTCGACTTCCAGCTTCGCGCGCCGCTCTTTTTCAGCCCGACGTTTTTCCCGCCAGCCTTCAATCCAGCTTTTGCGACGCTGCGCGGCCGGCTGGTCTTGCCGTGCCGAACGTTCCAGGCTGGTGTAGCCCTGCGAGAAGTCGTACCCCATGAACGAATCGTCCAACGTGTCGGCCGTCCGCAGCTGCACCCACTCGAAGAACGTGTAGAAAAGCACCAGCGACCCGAAGAACACGACCCACGCGCTGTCGAACAAGAGGCCGGCCGCTATCGTCAGGCCGGAGACGACGAAGCTGATGCGAATCGCCGAATCGGCCGCCGACTCGATGTCGACGCGGTGCTTCAGCACGGCCAGCGTCATGCGGATTCCGTCGAGTGGGAAGACGGGCAACAGGTTCACCAGCAGGAGAATCCAGTTGCACCAGAACCCGACTTTGAGCACGTCGTTGACCCAGTAGTCTCCGAGCGCGTGCGACGGATCGACGGGAAAGATCAGCGGATTCAAGACGGCCGGGAAGGCACCGGTCCGCCACAGGAATGCCGAAATCGACCCGCAAACGACGAGGTTGGCAAACGGACCGGCCGCCGGCGTGAAAAACTGCGAGCGAAACGTGGCCGCCGGCTGCACGAAGGCCAGTCCGCCCAGCGGCCAGATCAAGACTTCGTTGCCGACGCCGCCGGTGAGCCGCACGGCGAACACGTGAGCCAGCTCGTGCACCAACAGCGACGCCAGGAAGATGGCCCCCATCACCAGCGACAGCCGGAAGCCGAACTTCGGCATCGCACAGAGGATCAGGAGCGGCACGAGCAGGCTGACGCGGACGCGCGTCATAAACCAATTGCCGCACGGGATCGACCAGAACAGAGGATTGTCGCGGCTGTCCATAGGGCAGTGCACCCTCTCGCGTCGCCAAAGCTCAAGCAGGTCCGGGGAGCGGCGGCGGCACAAGCTCGCCCGCGAAATGCGGCCGCGAATTGCTCGCCAAAACGGCCGCCGATCGCGTCGGCAGCGTCATTTTAACACCGCCATTTCGGGGTGGCAATTGGCGTCTCGACGACTTGCCAACGTAGGCAATCGAAGCGGGAGGGATCTGTGAAAAGGTCGACCCGACCGATAAAATTGCGCCGGTCCTGCAAGTTCTTAAGTCTCGCCGGTTCTTGCGTCGCACTCGCTCGAGGGTCGACGCGAATCACCTCGGAAGGATTATGGAACTCCCGTCTTGTCCTTCGTGCAAACAGTCGGTACTCGATGACGAGGCCGAACTCTGCCCCTTCTGCGGCGCCTCGCTGAAAAAGGGAGCTGCCGCAGCCGCCGCTCCGGCCGCTCGTCGCCCCGCTCCGCCCGCGGCTGCCAGTCGCCCGGCGGCTCCAGGTTCGGCCGGTCGACCGGAATCGCCCAAAGCCGCGTCTCCCAAGCCGTCTACTTCGCCGAGTCGACCCGCTCCGAGCAAATCGGCCAACCCGGCGAGGTCGGCCGGTTCGCCACCAGCCAAAGCGTCGAGCGGCAAAGACATGTCGGCAGCCGAGCAATCGGCCAGAAGCGCGGCGGAGGCCGCCCTCGAAGAATCGCTGAAGGTCGATTCGAGCGCCGGGCTCGACGTGCCCCAGGCCTCGCGGCAGCGATCGCAGACCAAGTCGTACAAAGTGCGCTGCCCGATGTGCGACACCGTCGGCTACGTGCCGCGCTCGTCCGCCGGCAAAGAGATTCGCTGCGCCAATCGCGACTGCATGGTGCCGGTCTTCGTCGCTCCGCGCCCGGAAAAGAAACAAGAAGATGAGAAGCCGGCAAAGAAGCCGCTGACCCCGGCCAAGATCATGATGGTCGTCGCCTGCCTGGCGATGATCGGCTTCGCGGGCTATTTTTTCTACATCAATCAGCCCGCGCCGCCGCCACCGCGGAAGGACGCGGAACTCCCACATCAGCAGATGACGCAGACGCCTTCCAAGGACCAGGAACCGAAGCCCGTCGCGCCGCCACCGGAAAAACCGCTGCTCGTGTCGGCGGAGCGTCAAGACGCGCTGGCACTGATGGCCCGGGCCTCCCAGGAGAAGAGTCACAACCGGAGCCGGCCCCTCTGCGAGCGTCTCACGGCTCACACCGCCGCGGACTGTGGCGACCTGGCGATGGCCAACGACTTTCTCGGCCGATTGCAGCATGCGGAGAACGGACTGAGCTTTTATCGTGTCACGCCGCTGACATCCATCGCCTGGCAACAGCTTAAGGCCGGCGACAGTGTTAAGGCCGGCGATAGTGCGACCGCCAAGAAAACTCTCGTCGACGCGGTGAGCGCCACGGCCGAGCTGCCGACCGTCGGCACGTTTTCGATAAAGTCGGCCGCGTGGCTGGCCGCCGCGCTAGCGACCGCGGGACGGGAAAAGGAAGCCCGCACACTGGCTAATAAGTTTCCCTGTAAAGATTCGGCGGGACGCCTGGCCGCCGCCGAAGCTCGAGCCGCGGCGTGGAACGGCTACAACGTCGACACGAGCGACCAGGAGCGGCCGCTGATCGATGCGCAATCGGAGCAATTGCCACTCGTCGTGGAGCTGATGGTGGCGTCCGGATTCCCTACGGAGGCGTTGCACTTCGCTCAGTCCGCTCCTGAGCCGAGCTTGCAAACCGAGTGCGAGCTGGCGTGGGTCGAAGCGGTCGCACGTGCGAAGTTGGCCGGAGCGAGCAAGCCGCCGGCAACCGCGGACACGTCGCCCGATGCGGTGCTGGCCAAGCTAAAGCCCGCCGCCCAGGCGCGGTGCCACGCCCGTCTCGGTCTGCTCGATGTGAAAAAGAACGATCGCGCCGCGGCCGAGGCGCAGCTCAAGGCGGCCCAGACCGCGCTCGGATCGGCAAAGCCGGGCGCCGAATTTGTCCTGCCGCCGGTCAAGGAAATTTACGACCTGCAGCCGACCGACCCCGAGCCGGCCCGTCAGAACGCGCTTGCGTTTGCCGAAATTGCCCGCCTGCAGGCAGGGCTGGGGCAATTGACCGACGCCCATCACAATTTGGCGATGGCTCTCGATTGCCTGCGTGCCTCCGCTCCCAGTCCGGCCGCCGTCGATGCGAGGCAAAAGCGGGACCAGCGCAATCGGTCGGGCCTGCGCTCGGATCTGAAAAGCGCCCTCAAGCTCCGCGATAATCAGGTCGACCCCGCATTCGGTCAGTACGGTCGCAATTTGCGAGACCAACTCGGGCACGCGGCCGACGCGCGTTTTGCACTTGAGGCCAACATCCTCGACACGGCGCTCTCCTGGGCCGATCCTTCCGAAATCTGGAATCTGATCGGCAACCGCGTGACGGCCGGCGATCCGGATCGTCGCGAGCCCTTCCTGCTCACGCCGCTGCCGTGGCAACTGACCGTCCGTCTCAAAAGCAAAGGAGTGAAGCCGGACGAGGGGGCCTATCTGGCGATCGGCAAGGTCGCCGGCGACACGCCGCCCAACCCCGTGGGCCGCCTCGACCTAGTCATCGCGCAGGCCAACGATGCCGAGCCAGGCGAATTGGTCAACAACCTCAAAGCCATCGAAGACGTTGAACGCTCCGATCGCGAACGCGCCGGCATGATCATCGCCGATCGACTGGTCGCGGCCGGCCAATTCCCGAAAGCCTTCCAATTCGCGCGACTGCTCGATGACCCCGCGATGAAAGAGGAGACGATGGAGTGGAGCACGGCGCTCGCCTGCCGACAAGGCCAAGCCCGGCCCGTCAAACAGGTGCTCGGCGCGGCAAATTCCAGCTTCTCGCCGACAGAGCTCGTCTCATCCTGGCGAGGTTTTTTGATTGGCCTCTTGGCCCGCGAAGCCGCCGAGCCCGCGCCCGCATCACCTCCGGCTGCCCAGCAACCCGGCGCGCAACAGCCGTCCACCTCGGCGAAGGTACCGGTCAGCGAACCAACCAAACGGGCCGATTCTTCCAAAGGCTAATCGCGGGCAGTTGCGATCCGATTGCTTATGAAGTCACGCACCGAGTATTTGACCTTCAATCTCCCCGAGCGGATGGCGTTTGAGAACATCACGGACCGCGTCGAGGCGATCGTCGAGAAGAGCGGCGTGCAGGAAGGGCTCGTGCTCGTCAACGCCATGCACATCACGGCGAGCGTCTTCATCAACGACAATGAGTCGGGCCTGCACGAGGATTACAAGAAGTGGCTCGAGCGGCTCGCTCCGTTCGACGCTTCGCCGAAAACCTACGCCCACAACCGCACGGGCGAGGATAACGCCGACGCGCACCTCAAGCGGCAAGTGATGGGCCGCGAAGTCGTCGTGGCGATCACCAAAGGGAAGCTCGACTTCGGCCCGTGGGAGCAAATCTTCTACGGCGAATTCGACGGCCGCCGCCCGAAGCGGGTGCTGGTGAAGGTGATTGGCGAGTGAGGTCGTCTATCGGCTGACCGCGCCGCTCTTTCACTTCCCGATGACGAGCAGGCTGTTGTTGTGCGGGCCGACTTGCACCGGGTTTCCGGGGTCGACGCGGCTTTTCTTGCCGTCGACGAAGAACCGGTACTCATGGCGGCCAGCGGGCAGTTCAACAGACGCGGAGTAGAAGCCGTTCTTGTCGGGCCCCGACATCCGGGTCTGGTCTTTCTTCCAGCCGTTGAACGAACCGGCGAGGTACAGCGACTTCGGCGGCTTCGACGGACGGTAGCGAAAGACGGCTTCGTAGCGGTCTTTGCCCTTCGGCGTCACTTGCGGAAGTCCCAGCGTAAAGTCCTGGTTGGCCGGGCAGTAGTAGAACGAGCCGACCATCATTTCGTCCCACGTCTGATCGCCCCAGTGGACGGAGCGCATCGGATCGGGGTTCGCGAGGTTGTCGGCCGAGTTGTCGAAGACGGCTTCGCAAAGCAAGTGTGAGCCAGCCGGCATCAGCTTGGGCTCGGCCAGCCAATACACGTTCTGCCAGTTGAAGTCGTAGTGCGGCACGTCCAACAGCACTTCCCGCTTGCCGCCGGGGTAAATGGCCGTGTAGCGGAACGCTTTGCCGCGAAAATGCATGTGAGGCAGCATGGCGTAGATCAACGTGTCTTCGTCAAAGTCGTCATCGGCGTCGAGGCGAAAGTCGTTGGCGCCCGGGGGAATCAGGAACTGGAAGTTGACGATGGCCCCCATCTTCAGCTCTTTGCGAATCTTGGTCGGGTCGTCGAAGACCAAGCCGACTTCGCTCTGATCCCACTGTTCGCTGCCGTTGGGCGTGTAGTGCATTTGGAAGACCAGCTTCGAGCCGGCCGGGATGCGACGCGAAACACCGTCGGGCGGCACCATCGCCGGCGTGCCCGGAGCGAATGAGCCGATGGTGCGAAACAGCGGATCCTCGGGGCGCGGCTCTTTCTGCTCGGGCGGCACGAAGAACAGCACCATGTGGTGCACGACCGACGCGTTGCCTGCGTGCCCTTCGCTTTCGCGAATCCAGACGTCGTGCTTAAAGCCGGGGTCGATGGTGAAGTACTGGTACTGCACGATGCCTGTCGCACGCACTTTGAACGGCTTGGGCATCCGCACAACCAGGTCAGGCTTGGAAATCCGCCAGCCACTGGCAAACGCCGGCTTGGGCGACTCGTGAAGAGCGGCCGACGACGTGCCTTCGCGCGTGCCCTCGGGGGTTCCATTGTCGATCCAGGTGCAGAGCAACTGGCGTTCTTCGTCGGAAAGCCGGCAATCGTTGGAGAACTTGCCGTACTGCGGATTGGCGAACCAGGGAGGCATCCGCCGGGCTTCGACCACTTCGCGAATGGTGTCGGCCCAGCCCGATGCGTCGGCATAGGTGTTGAGCGCGAATGGGGCGATCTCGCCCGCCTGGTGACAGCTCACGCAGCGCGACTGCAGGATCGGCGCGACCTGCTTCGCGTAGGTCACGTCGCCTTTGGGCTGGCGGTTCACGCGACCGATGCGACAGCCAACCGATTCGACCGCCGCGGTCTGCACGTTCCTGCCGTCCAGCACTGCGTCGAGCGCGTCTTCGAGCCAGCGATGGACCGGTTTGTTGCGGCCGTAGCCGATGCCGAACTGATCGTCGATTCGTCCCCAATACCGCACAACGTGCCCGCGATCGAGCAAAAAGATCTCCGGCGTGCGCCGCGCGCCGAATTCGTCGGCGACCTTGGTGCCCAGATCGCGCAGGATCGGGAACCCGACTTTATGCACTCTCTGAAAGTGTTCGAGCTCTGCCAGCGTGTCCTGCGGATTCGCGTCGATGCCGACAAACTGCACCCGCTTGTCGGCGTACTTTTGCGCCATCGCGTCGAGCTTCGGTGCGTACTGCCGCGCTAGCGGACACTCGGCGCACAAAAAGACGACGACGATCGCCTGCTTGTCTTTCCAATCGTCCAGCGATCGAGGCGCTCCCAGCACGTCGCGCAGGGCCAGATGCTCGATCCGCCGGCCGACGGGCGAGGTCTGCGTTGCCGACGCGCCCGGAAGGGTCGAGGCCTTAAGCTCGGGCTTTCCCAGCGTCCGATTTTGCGGTGCGGGATTTTGGGGGGTGGGAAGTGGCGTGGCCGAGAGCAGCAGCGTCAACAGGAGCGATGAGGAAGCGCCTACCGTCATCGACTGTCTCCCAGGGCGCACACCGACCCTCCTGGCCGTCGGCGTCCCGCTTAAGAAATCTCATCCGCGAGATGGGAGTGACCAAACCTTGTCGGCAAAAAAACTGCGGAAACTTGTTGAAATGAAACGGCCGCACGCGACAACGCGGCCTCCCGGTTCGTTTTCCGATGCTCGTCGGCAAAGGCGGCCCGGTCCGACGCCGGAACGTCGAACGGGGGGCGGTAATTTGTAAGGCCCGGTCGCAGAGCGTTGGCCCGCATTTGCGAAGATTTCAACTGCGACCGGGCCAGTTCAGTAAACGGTGGCTCGCGGAGGTGGGCTGCTCGAGGCGAAGAGGATTCGAGTGAGCCGCGCCGCAAGTCCCCGTGATGGACGGATTTTCATCTCGAGAACGATCCGATACAGTTCAGTACCGATGAATACCCTTCCCCCGCCCCGTCCGGTTTCACGACCCCCGTTGAAATACGGCACACTCACCCTTTCCTCGCGATATTTGCTGTCGCCGCTGGCCGGATTCACAAATTTGTCATTTCGGCGGACAGTTCGGCGGATCGGCGGCGTCGGCCTGACGACCACGGACCTGGTAAACGCCCGGGGCCTGTTGGGAGGCAGCCCCAAAACTCTCTCGATGATCGAGACGTGTTCCGAGGAATTCCCGTTTGCCGTGCAAATTTTCGGCAGCGAGCCCCCGATCCTCCGGGAGGCGGCCCAATTCCTGGAAGCTCGCGGCGTGCACTCGGTCGATATCAACATGGGTTGCCCGGTCGAACGGATTACCAAGAACGGCTCGGGGGCCAGCCTGATGTGCCGACCGGCCGATACGATCGACCTGGTGCGGCACGTCGTCGAAGGGGTGAACATTCCAGTCACGGTGAAGATGCGGCTCGGCTGGGACAGTTCGCAGATCACGGCCCCCAAGTTTGCGGCCGAATTCGAGCAAGTGGGCGTGGCCGCCGTCGCCATCCACGGCCGCACGCGAGCACAGGGCTTTAGCGGCCAGGTGGACCGCGACGGCATCCGTCGCGTGGTCGAGGCCGTGTCGCGAATTCCGATCGTCGGCAATGGGGATATTCGCACCATTGCCGACGCGGCCCGCATGTTCGAGGAGACGGGTTGTGCGGCCATTTCGATCGGCCGCGGGGCGCTGGCCAATCCGTGGATCTTCCGGCAGCTCGTCCAA
>Ga0209624_10003593_pt1 | contig 10904 bp, 11 predicted proteins | sample JacPinW_OM2H0_O1_FD_188565 | JGI IMG/M metagenome (GOLD analysis project Ga0209624, IMG submission 188565) | Forest soil microbial communities from Algoma, Ontario, Canada - Jack Pine, Ontario site 1_JW_OM2H0_O1 (SPAdes) (version 2) | ecosystem: Environmental > Terrestrial > Soil > Boreal... | reverse complement strand
TACTCGCTCTGCAGCACGCCGCGCGCCCACACGCCCGTCGTGACGGTGTAGCCGCGGTTGACGCCGACCTTCTTGCCTTCGAGGTCCTTGGGGTGCGCGATGCCGGCGTTCACGTTGACCAGGATCGCGCCGTGGTGAAAACCGCGCACGATGAACACCGGCAGCGCCGTGAAGCGCTTGCCGAACGCGCGGGCGACGATGTACGTCGTCATCGACAGCTCGCAGACGTCGAACTCCCGGCCGCGGACCATCCGCCGGAATGCGTCGATGAGCGGCGACACCTCGACGAAATCGAACGCGACGGTCCGCGGCCGCACGGTGCCGTCCTCGAGCGCCGCGTTGTTCCCTTGCGCGCGCGTCACGGCGCTCAGCCTGCGTTCCGTCATACCGCGCACTTGGCCGCGAAAAGACGGCCGCTCCTGCCGAGGACACGCGCGGCGCCGCAGGAAACACGAACGTCGTGGAAGCCAAGGTGACGATCCCCGAACTGCAGCGCATGAAACGCGACGGCCGCAAGATCGTGGGCGTCGTCGCGTGGGACTACCAGATCGCGCAGATCGTGGACCGCGCGGGCGTCGACATCGTGTCGGTGGGCGACACGGTCGGGATCAACCTGTGGGGCCACGCGACGCCGCTCGAAGTGACGATGGACGAGATGGTGATCGTCTGCCGCGCGGTGCGCCGCGGCACGCGCCGCGCGCTCGTGAGCTGCGACTTCCCGTTCGGCCCGCTTCAGGAAGGGACCGACAGCGCCGTCCGTGCGGCGATCCGGCTGGTCAAAGAGGCGGGCGCCGACATGATCAAGCTCGACGGCGCCGCCGATTTCCCCGACGCCGTGCGCGCGATCGCGCGCGCGGGCATCCCGGTGTTCGCGCAGTTCGGCATCACGCCGCAAACGGCGCTGCAGTACGGCATCGCCTACAGCGCGATGTCGGACGCCGGCGCGGAAGTCGCCGCCGAGATGACGGGCCGGCTCGTGACCGAGGCGAAGCTGCTCGAAGAGGCCGGCGCAGCGCTGCTCGACTTCACCAACTCGGGGCCCGCCGCCGGTCCGGAGGTCGTGCGCGCGGTGTCGATCCCGGTGATCGGCGGCTTCGGCGGCGGGCCGTGGCTCGACGGCCGCATGCGCATGGCGCACGCGGCGATCGGCTACGCCGCGAGCGCGCTCGACGCGCCGCCCGGCAACTACGCGAACGTCGCGCGCATCACGCTCGACGCGATCGGCGCCTATGCCGAGGACGTGCGCGCCGGGCGCCAGATCAAAGGCGCGCCGCCGCGCTGAGCCCGCGCTCCTCGTCGCGCGCGGGCGCGCGCGGCGCGCGCACCGGGATCAACGGCTTGTCGTTGACCGGTGCGAAGAACGCTTCGTGCGCCTGCACCGCGCGGCGCGCGCGTTCCCGGGAGCCCGATGCGATGGCGTCGACGAGCTCGGTGTGCGCGGTCAGGTTCTCTTCCGCGTTGGCGACGCGGTGGCGGTCCGGGAGCGCGACGCCCGGGCCGGGCTCGTTGGCGTCGAGCAGCGTGATGTAGAGGTTCGAGAGCACGCGGTTGCGACAGCACTCCGCGATGCGCCGGTGCAGCCGCCAGTTCTCGTGCAGATAACTCGGCCCGTCGGCGCGCGCCGTCGCGGCCATCGCCTTGAGGATGCGCCGCATGTCCGCGACGTCCGCACGGGTCCGCGCGCGCGTCGCGTCGAGCGTCACCGCCTCTTCGAGCGCATGGCGCACCTCCGCACAGTCGCGCAGCGACCCGCCCTCGGGAAAGCCGGACAGCAGGTGGCGCAGCCGGTCGCTGGACGTCGGGATCGTCGCGAAGAGCCCGCCGCCGGGGCCCGTGCGGGACGTCACGTAGCCGCGCTGCTGGAGAATGCGCAGCGCTTCGTTCAGCGTTCCGTACGCCACGTCGTAGCGCCGGCGCAGATCGTCCTTGGTCCCGAGCCGAACGCCGCCGGCGATCTCGCCCGCGACGATCGCGGCTTCGATCTCGTCGGCGAGCCCCGCGGCCCTGCTGCTCGTCACGACTCCGTCTCTCCCATCATTCGCACCCCGTACGCTTCCTTCGCTGGTGAGCCCGGCCCGTCCCTCATTCGATGCAGCGGACCGCCCGCGCGTTCGCCGTTCGGCGAGCACGCGGGCCCGCGGTCAGTTCGCCGAGCTCTCCCGCCACGGCATGACGGAGACGTGGATCACGTCCTGCGCGCCCTTGCCGCCGACGGACTTGATCGCGAAGTCGACGTCGTCCAGCCCGAACCGGTGCGTCGTCGCCAGCTCCAGCGGGAAGCGGTGCGAGGCGAGCTGTTGCATCGCGAGCTCGCAAGCGCGATAGCTGTGCCCGCGCGCGCTCTTGATCGTGATGTACTTGAGCGTGATGCGCTCCATCGGGAAATCCGGGAAGGCCGGAAGCTCGTTGCCCTGCACGACCAGCACCCCCGCCTTGCGCTTGAGCGCCTCGACGCCCAGGTGCAGCGCCTTCGTGCCGGCCCCCGCCGTGCAGTCGATGGAGAAGTCCATGCCCTTGCGGCTCGTGATCTCCATGACGCGCTCGAGCGGGTCGTCCTGCTGCACGTCGATCACGTAGTCCGCGCCGAGCGCCTTTGCGACCTCGAGGCGCTTCGCGTCTTTCGACGTGCCGGTCACGATGACCAGATCGGCACCGGCCTGCTTGGCGGCGACGACCTGCGCGAGACCTTGCTGGCCGGGACCTTGGATCAGCACCTTGTGACCGTAGCCGATCCCCGCGTCGAGCAGCGACCACTGGATGCCGTTGGCGAGCGGCGTCCCGATACCGGCGAGCTCGGGCGTCACGCCTTCGGGAACCTTGTGCAGCACCGCGTTCCACGGCAGGTACAAGTAGCGCCCGAAGCCGCCCCACAAGTACGGCGGCGCGTCGGCCGACGTGTAGCCGTAGCGAATCGCGGCGGGATTGTGGTGCCAGTCGGTCGCCTCGCAGTGCCGGTACTCGCCCTGATGACACCATTCGCACTTCATGCAGGGCAGGTAGTGCTCGAGGAACACGAGGTCGCCCTCGGCGACGCCCTTGCGCTCGAGAAATTTGCGGCCGGCCTTCGCGATGTAGCCCACGTTCTCGTGGCCCATGATGACACTGTTGCCGGGCAGCGGCCTGCCGTACATCTTCACGTCGCTGCCGCAGATGCCCGCGACCTCGACCTTGAGCAGCGCACCGTCCTCGGGCACGTCGGGAAGCGGGAACTCGCGAATCTCGGTCTGCCCCGGGGCGACCTTCACCGCCGCGAGCGTGGTCTCTGCCAATGCACTGATCTCCGAAAAAAAGTGGTGAGCTAGCCGGCCGCCGCGAACGCGGCGACTCCCGCGCGCGCGAGCTCCGCGTCGCGCCCGTGCGTCTGCCCGGTGACGCCGATGCCGGCGACCGTCGCGCCGCCGTTCGCGACGACGATCCCACCGGGAAGCGCGGTGAGCATCGGGTCGCCGTAGTACCCGATCTGCAGGTTGCGCCGCACGATCTCGGCGTGGAACTCCTCGGTGTCGCGGTCCATCACCGCGGCGCTGTACGCTTTGCGCAGCGAGGCGCGCATCCAGCGCGGGCGCGCGCCGTCCATGCGCCGCGCGGCGACGAGGTCGCCGTGCGCGTCGACGATCGCGATCGCCACGACGTAGCCCGCCTCGCGCGTCGCCGCCGCGATGAGGTCGAGCGCGCGCACCGCCGCGCTTTCCAGCTCGATCACGCGCCCGCCGCGATGAGCTCGGCGGCCGGGAACCCGCTCTTGATCGACTTGTACTTCGCGGCGGCGTCGATGAGCGGCTGGATGTCGCCCGGGTTCAGGCGCTCCGCATAGATCGTCCGCTTCATCGACGGCGACACGCGGATCTTCGTGTACTTCTCGAGGATGCGCGCCGACTCGGCGCGGTGCCCGTTGGCCCACTTCCCCGCCTCGACGATCGCGCCGACGAAGCGTTTCAGCTCGGCGGGGTGCGCCTTGGCCCACGCGCCGGTGGTGAACCAGCCGCCGATCAGGAACTGTTTGGCGATGGAGGTGTACGGCTGCGCGATCACGCGCGCGCCGCCGGCGAGCGCGGTGCTGAGCTCGGGCTCCGCGATCACCGCCGCGTCGATGCGCCCCGCCTCGAGCGCCGCGCCCATCTGCGGAAACGGCATCTCGACATAGTGCACCTTGGCGTAGTCGCCGCCGTTCTGGTCGATCCACGCGTCGGCGCCGATCTGCGTGATGTTGCGCAAGCCGTTGAGCGCGACCGTCTTGCCCTCGAGGTCCTTGGCGGTCTTGAGCGCCGACGTCTTCGACACGACGAGGCTCGTGGTCGGATCGTTCGCGGAGTACAGCCCGGCGGGCGCGACGACGACGAACGGCAGCCCGCGCTCGTGCGCCGTCGCCAGCGTGACGAGATTGCCTTGCGCGACGTCGAGCGAGCCGGACGCGACCGCCGCCGCGATGGCGGCGCCGCTGTCCATGATCTGCACGTCGACGTCGACGCCGGCTTTCTTGAAGAAGCCTTGGTCCTGCGCGTAGAGCACCTCCGCGCCCAGCTCGATCGGCGTCGTCGCGACGCGGATCTTCGCGGTCGACTGCGCGCCCGCCGGCAGCGGCGCGAGCAGGACGGCGCAGGCGAGCAGCGCGGTGAGCCGGCGCATCATTCGACCCCCTCGAACGCGCCGTTGCGGCGCGCGGTCTGCTCGTGGTAGTGCCAGTGCTTGGCGACGATGGTCGGCGTCCAGTTCTCGCGCCGCACGAACGCGAGCTCGTCGCCGCGCAGGACGTGCGGGTCGCCCAGGACGGACGCTTTGTACTGGACGCGCGCGTTCTCTTCGGCGCAGACGTAGCGCGTCAGCGCTTCTTCGACCGTCGGCCCGACCACGACGACGCCGTGGCCGCGCAGCACGACGACCGGTCCGTCGCCGAGCAGCGACGCGATCGCCTCGCCGCGGTCCTCCGTGTTCACGAGGCTCGCGTCGTCGAACACCGGCACGTCTTCGGGCAGGAACGAACCGACGCCGGTGACCGGCGCGAGGTTGCGGCCCGCGATCGAGAGCGTCACGATGTGCTCGGGATGCGAGTGGACGATGCCGCCGACGTCGGGACGGCGGCGCATGATCGCGCGGTGGATGTGGTACTCGCTGGGCGGCTCGTCGCCTTCGCCGATGCGCGTGCTGGACGGTAGATCGACCGGCACCACGTCCGCGAGCGACAGCGTGGAGCGGCTCGCGCGGCGCGAGTTGATCCACATCGTCTGTGACGACGAAGCATCGCGCGCGCTCACGTGCCCGTTCATGTCCATCAGCGCGAGCGCGTTGAGGATACGGACCGCCCGCACCACGAGTTTGGGATAGTCGGCGGCCGTCGCCGCCTGTGTGATCGTGCTCATCAGAACTTCGCCACCAGCTCGTCTTTGAGTGCTTCGCGCCAGTCCGGCGCAGGGGGAATCACCAGGTCGACCGCGCGGACGTGGCCGTACGTCGCCGGATCGGTGCCGCGAATCGGCTTGCCGGCTTCGAGATCGGTCAACGCCTCCAGCAGCAGCTGGCGCATCACGATGATCGCGCGGTCGCTCGTGCCCAAGTGCTCCTTCGAGCGGTCGACGATCGGGCCCATGCCTTCCTGCAGCGCCATGTCCTGGGTGTTGACGCCGGTGATGCCCGTGAAGGTCCGGGTGCGCTGCACCTCGCGGTCGATGAGGTAGTCGTTGCTCAGATTGCGCTTGAGGCGGAACGTGCCCGGGATCATGTCGTCCGGGCCGCGGCCGTACTGCGTCTCCAGCGCGACAGCGTACTCTTCCGTCAGCGGGATCTCCGGCGTGTAGGAATACATCCAGTTGTAGACCCAGCAGGTGTGGTCGTCGATCGGTACCCAGATGTGCCCGTTGATCGTCGGGTGCTCGTCGACGTGGCCGCCCTTGCGCGCCGTGACGCGGCCGCGCATCTGCTGCGCAGGCAGCACGTAGTGATACGCGCGCACGTAGCTCTTGTCGCCGAGCTTGCGGATCCCGGCGTACGTGTAGCCGTAGTCGGTGCGGTACACTTCCAGGCGCGGCGCGGTGTCCTGCGTGCGCAGGTGGCCCTTGTCGTGGATGTCGTTGTTGTGCGCGAACGAGCTGTGCGAGGTGTCGAGGCCGCCCTCGAGCGCTTGCAGCCAGTTGCACTCCTCGAACGTCTTCGAGACGTAGCGGTGCGTCGCCGGCGCGCGCGTGAACTCGTAATCCGGTACCGGCGGCCGGTGCTCGGGCGGCCCCATGTACGTCCACACCAGCCCGCCGCCTTCCCACGTCGGGTAGGTCGCGATCGTCACCTTGTCCTTGAACAGCGAGTCCGGCGGCTCCGACGGCATGTCGACGCACCTGCCGGTGCCGTCGAACTTCCAGCCGTGGTAGACGCAGCGCAGCCCGCCCTGCTCGTTGCGGCCGAAGAACAACGGCGCGCGGCGGTGCGGGCAGTACGCGTCCATCAGCGCGACGGTGCCGTCCGTCGCGCGGTACGCGACGAGGTCCTCGCCGAGCAGCCGCACGCGAAGCGGCGCGCCGTCAGGCTCGGGCAGCTCGCTCGACAGCGCGCACGGTATCCAGAACCGGCGCTGCAAGTTGCCCATCGGCGTTCCGGGCGCCACGCGCGTGATACGTTCGTTGTCCTGCGGTTTGAGCACGATAGGTCTCCGGTCCCTTTCAGATCTTGAACGCTTCGAGGGTTTCGGGCGCGAAGAGCTCGCGCACCGCGAGCTTGCGCGGCGAGAGTCCTTGCGCGTGATGGTAGCGGGTGAACGTCTCGAGCACCGCTTCGTTGTCTTCGACGCCGTACGGCCACCACGCGTCGCCCATCAGCGCGCGCGTCTCGTCGGCTTGCGCGGCCGACCACGGCAGCATCGACTTGAGCGCCGCGGTCTGGCGGTAGTCGTCGTACGCGTAGCGCTGCGCCGCGACGAACGCCTTGAACAGCGAGGTCGCGGTCCAGCGGTCGCGCTCGTACACGTCGCGGCGGATCACGACGACGTGCATGATCGGGAAGATGCGCGTCTTGGCGTAGTATGCTTTCTCGGTCGCGACGTAATCCGGGAACAGCCGCCGCACGCCGGGTGCGTTCGCAGTCGAGGGCGTGCGCGGGCCGTGAAACGCGTCGATCTCGCCGGCCGCCAGCATCGCGGAGAGCGTCTGCTGCGGACCGATCGGCTCGACGCGAATCGCCGCGGGAAGGTCGAGCGCGAGCTTCTCCGGCCGGCCCGGCTCTTCTTCACCGCCGGTCACGTACGTCACGCTCTCCGGCGCGACGCCGTACTCGTCGTGCAGCATCCCGCGGATCCACACGTTCGCCGTGAGCTGGTACTCCGGGCAACCGAACCGCTTGCCGCGCAGGTCGGCCGGCTCGCGGATGCCGCTGCGTTCGCTCACCCAGATGTTGGCGTGGCGGAACATGCGCGACGGATACACCGGAATCGCGACGAACGGATCGCCCTTGCTCTTGGACACGCAGTACGACGAGAGCGACATCTCCGCCACGTCGAACTCGCGATGGCGCGCCTGGCGGAAGAACGTCTCCTCCACCTCGAGCGGCTGGTATACCAGCTCGATCCCGTCGGGCCGAACGCGCCCGTCCATGAGCGCTCGCGTGCGGTCGTAATCCCAGCACGCGAGGCTCAGGCGCAGCTTTGCGGCCACGGTCGTTCCGGCGCGCGCGAGCGCGTCACCACTTCGCGACCAGCTCGTCCGCGAACTCGTCGCGCCAGCTGCGGTCGCGGTCGATCACGCGGTCGTACGCGCGCACGCCGCGGTACGTGTCGGGCGACACGCCGCGCGGCGGTTCGCCCATCTCCACGCGGTCGCAGCCTTCGAGCAAGAGTTGGCGCGTGACGATGATCGCGCGGTCGGTCGTACCGAGCCGCTCCTGCGAGCGGTCGGGGATCGGCCCCATGCCTTCCTGGATCGCGAAGTCCTGCGTGTTCACGCCGCGGATGCCCGTGAACGTCTCGTTCTTCTGTTTTTGACGGTTGATGAAGTAGTCGTTCGCGAGGCTCGCCCGGAGCCGGTAGGTACCGGGGATCAGATCGTCCTTGCCGCGCCCGAAGAACGCTTCGTCCTTCCACGCGAACTCCGGCGTGATCGGGACGTCGGGGTCGTAGCCGTACATCATGTTGTACACCCACGTGTGCTCGTCGTCGATCGGCGCCCAGATGTGGCCGTCGAGCTTGGGCACCTCGGCGCGCTTGCCGCCGGCCCAGTTGGTGACGTTGCCGCGCAATTGCTGGGCCGGCATCAGATAGTGGTACACGCGCACGTACAGCCCGTCGTCGCCGAGATCCCGCGTCGATGCGTAGCGGAAGCCGTAGTCCGTCTTCTCCACTTCCAGCCGCGGGTGCGTGTCGCGGTTGCGGATCCACGTCGGATCGTTGAGGCGCTCGTTGTGCGCGAACGACGAGTGCGCGGTGTCGAGCCCGCCTTCGAGGCCCTGCAGGTAGTTGCACGCCTCGAACGTCTTGGACACGAAGCGGTGCGTCGGCGGAACGCGCAGCCACTCGTAGTCCGGCGTCGGCGGCATGAGCTCGCGCGGTCCCATGTAGGTCCACACCATCCCGCCGCCTTCCCACGTCGGGTAGGCGAGGATCGTGACCTTGTCCTTGAACAGCGAGTCCGGCGGTTCCGAGGGCATGTCGACGCACGTGCCGGTCGTGTCGAACTTCCAGCCGTGGTACACGCAGCGCAGCCCGCAGTTCTCGTTGCGGCCGAAGAACATCGGCGCGCGGCGGTGCGGGCAGAACGCGTCGACCAGCCCGATGCTGCCGTCCGTCGCGCGGAACGCGACGAGGTCCTCGCCGAGCAGCCGAACCCGCACGGGCGGGCAGTCCGGTTCCGGAAGCTCCTCACTGAGGAGCGCGGGCTGCCAGTAGCGGCGGAAAAGCGCGCCGCCCGGCGTTCCCGGGCCGACGCGCACCAGCCGCTCGTTCTCTTCCGGTCTCAGCATATTCGATATACTGAATTGGCTAGGCCCGCGCCGGGACCTCCAGATAACGGCGCAGCCGCTCCGCCGTGAGCTGTTCGCCGGGATCGTACTCCGGCGCGGTCTCGAGCTGCTCGAGGTCGTTGAGGCCGCACTGCTTGTAGATCCGGTTGGTGATGACGACGATGCGCGCCGGGCGGCTCGGGTCGGCGTTGAAGTGCTGGCTGATCGTGTTCGGCGGGACGTAGACGACGTCGCCCGCTTCCCACTCGAAGCGCTTCTCCTGCGCTTGCGGCACCCAGACGTACTTCACGCCGCCCGGCAGATCGAGATCGCAGTCGACGTGCACGTCGTAGCCGCGCCCTTCGAGCACGTAGAACGCCTGCTCGGCGAGCTGGCGGTGCTTGCCCGAGCGGCTGCCGGGCGGGATGATCTGCATGTACGCGTCGACCGTCTCGGCGCGCGTGTTCATGCCCTCGTTCACGATGTGCTTGAGCAGGCCGTGCGGCGAGTTCTCCCAGGGCAGCTCGGCGGCTTTGACGATCTTGCGCCGCTGCGCGTCGCGCTGCGGCTTGGCCGTCGCGTCGTCGAGCAAGTCCTTGTAGTGGTTGCCGGTGGTGTCACCCTGCAGCCACGCGGCGTACTCGCCCCACGGGACCTCGCGCTCAGCCATGATGGTGCCCGTCCGCATGGTCGCCGGCATGGTCGTGGTCGTGCGGTTCTTCGCGCGGCACGAAGCCGGCGCCGTGCTCGGTGGGCTCGGTCGGGCGCTTCTCGATCGTCTTCTGGAACAGCATGTTCATGAACACGTACATCGGTTTCGTCTTGAGCACCAGTGCGCGCGCCGGCTTCTCGGGATTGCGGTTGAAGTGCTGGTGCACGCAGTTGTTGTGGACGATCGCGACGTCGCCCGCCTCCCACTCGTAGCGCACGCCGTCGTGCACCTCGGCGCCCTCGCCGTCCAGGATGTAGAACACCGCCTCGTTGACGTGCCCGTGCTTCTGCGATTTCGCGCCGGGCGCGTACTCTTCGAGATGGATGTGTAGCGTCTGGCCCAGCCCGTCCTTGGGCTCGAGGTAGTGCTTGCTGAACGTCTGCGGGCCGTCCTGGAACGCGACGTCGCGCCCGCGCCGCACGCGCGGCAACGAGCGCAGCCGCTCGAGCTCCTCGGTGAGGTTGTACTCGCCGCTGACCTCGCGAACGAACGTGCGATCCTTCTGGTCGTGGTAGTACTGGATCTTCGGCTTGGGTTCGGTGTCCATCGGCTCCTCGGGACGGCGTATCAGTGCGGTGCGACGGGCGCGATCAGCTCGGTCGCGGCGAACGGCTTGTCGAAGACGCCGTACTTGACGCCGGCGGCGATCACCGGCTCGATGTCCTTCGGATCGACGACCTTGCCGGCCGTCGCGCGCACCATGCTCTTGATCGTCTCGGGCTTGAGCTTGGAGTAGCTCGCGAGCAGGTCGACGGTCTCGGCATGGTGCGTGTCGGTGTACTGCGCCGCTTGGAGGAACGCGTCGTTGAACCGCTTCACCGTGTCGGTGTTCTTGGCGAGATAGTCTTTGGTGACGAACCAGCCCGCCACCATGAAGCGCTTTGCGATCGCGCTGAACGAGCGGCCCATCAGCTTCGCCTTGCCCGAGTCGAGCGCTTCGGCGAGCGCGGGCGTGACCATCGTCGCGCCGACGATGCGCCCTTGCTCGAGCGCCGCCGCGACGGCCGAGCTCGGCACCTCGATGAACTTCACGGTCTTGGAGTCGCCGCCGTTGGCGTCGATCCAGGCCTGCGTCGCGACGGCGATGAGGTCCTTGAGCGACGACGCCGACACGGTCTTGCCGTTGAGCTCGCGGACGCTCGCGATGTTCGCGTCCTTGCTCACGACGAACCCCGCGATCGGGTACGACTCGAGATAGATGGACGCCGGCGCGACGATCTGGAAGGGGACGCCGCGCGCGTGCGCGGCACACAGCCCGATCAGGCTCGACTTGCCGATG
>Ga0209624_10003592_pt1 | contig 10907 bp, 9 predicted proteins | sample JacPinW_OM2H0_O1_FD_188565 | JGI IMG/M metagenome (GOLD analysis project Ga0209624, IMG submission 188565) | Forest soil microbial communities from Algoma, Ontario, Canada - Jack Pine, Ontario site 1_JW_OM2H0_O1 (SPAdes) (version 2) | ecosystem: Environmental > Terrestrial > Soil > Boreal... | reverse complement strand
CATCGAAGTTCTCCTCACCGCATTCTTCCTCCTCGTCATCCTCGGAGCCACCGACGAGCGCGCCCCCAAAGGCTTCGCCCCCATCGCCATCGGCCTCTGCCTCACGCTGATCCACCTCATCAGCATTCCCATCACCAACACCTCGGTCAACCCCGCCCGCAGCACCGGCCCTGCCCTCTTCGTCGGAGGCTGGGCGCTCGGTCAGCTCTGGCTCTTCTGGGTAGCTCCGATCCTTGGAGCAATCATCGGCGGCCTCATCTCCACTGCCTTCTTCGCCGCCCCGCAGCAACCCCTCCGCGAAGAGATGGCAGCAAAGCCTTAGCCCCAAGCCCTAGCCCCAACCTAGGTTAGTTCGTAGCCCAACCCTCTACGAACTAACCTCAAGCACCGGCGCCGCCACAACCCTGCTACGCACCGCAATCACCATCACCACCACGCCCACCACCACCGAACCCAACGCCGCCACCTGGGCATTGCTCATCCCCCAGTAAAGCCGCGGATTGATACGCACAAACTCCACCAGAAACCGCCCCAGTCCACTCAGCGCAAGATACACCCCCGTCAGCCAGCCAATTGGCCTCGCCTTCCGCCCCAGCCGCCACAGCAGCCACGACAAAGCAAGCGCAAACAGAAACTCATAAATAGGCGTGGGCTGCACCAGCGCATCCGGCGGAGTCGGCGGCACCAGTGCGTTCTTCGCCATGTGCACGCCCCACGGCAGCGTCGTGTTGATCCCATAGTCGCCATCGCCCGAGGTCAAGCACCCAATCCGCCCCACACCATACCCAATCGCCGCCGCCGGAGCTGCCAGATCCAGCATCCGCACCGAAGCCGCCCACCCGCTCACCCCCTCCGGCCTCGCCATCCTGCCCTGCCACATCAGCATCGCGATCCCGGCCAGCATTCCGCCGAACCAGGCAAACCCCGCCTGAAACCAGTGCAGAAAATACAACGCCACATCCACCGGATGCTTCCATCCCGGCGCACCGATCTGCTTCATCGCTGCCCGCAGGTCGGGAACATTCTGCAACTCATGCCACGTCTTCGCCCCCAGCACACCAGTGATTACCACGAACGCCACCACATTCAGCGCGTCGGCATCCACGCCATTGCGCACAAAGTTCTTATGCAGCACCACCGTCGCCGCAACCGCCGCCAGCCACAACAACAACCCAAACGTACCCAGGTGCACCGGGCCAAAATCAATATAGGGATACATAATCCTCGCTCACTTAAAGTATAGGCGACCTTTCCCTTCGTCCCCAATTCGCGTTACGCTGCCTTATGCCGACAAGCACGCCGTCCACCAGCACGCCCGTCTTCCCTCCCGCCGCAGCAATGGAAGTTCTCTTCTCCAAAGATCAGATTGCAGCCCGCGTCCACGCCATCGGCCAGCAGATCTCCGCCGACTACACCGGACAAAGCATCGTCCTCATCGGCGTCTTAAAAGGCGCCGCCATCTTCCTCGCCGACCTCGCCCGTTCCATCCAGGTCGACAACACCTTCGACTTCGTCGCCGTCTCCAGCTACGGCCGCGCCCGCGTCTCCTCCGGCGCCGTCAAGCTCATCAAGGACATCGACAACCCCATCGAAGGCAAGCACGTCATCCTCGTCGAAGACATTCTCGACACCGGCCTCACCCTAAGCTACCTCCGCGGCCTGATGCTCCAGCACAAACCCGCGTCGCTAAAGATCGCCACCTGTCTCGACAAACCCGAGCGTCGCCTCGTCCCCATCGAAGCCGACTACGTGGGCTTTTCCATCCCCAACCACTTCGTCATCGGCTACGGCATGGACTACGCCGAACGCTATCGCGGCGTAGACGACATCCGCATCTTCCCCTCCGAAGTCGCCGGTCACTAGTCCATCCTCATGCCGACTCCGCGCACGCCATCACTGCGTGCAATCCTCATCACCGCTTTCACGCTCGGAACGTTAGTTGGTTGTACCCGCAGCAAGCATGACGCACAAGTCGCGATTCACTCGATGAGCGAACTGCGTCCTCAATCTACATTCACCGTGAAGGGTCACCCTGACTGGATGGCCATCGCTCCTGACAGCGTGTGGGTCACGAGTTCAGCGGACAACATGGTCTCTCAACTGAAGGCAGCCGATAACCAACTCGGCGTCACCGTCCCGGTAAGCCAACCCTGCTCCGGACTGGCCGTCGGCTTCGGCAGCCTCTGGATTCCGAGCTGCGGCCAACACACCCTGATACGCGCCGACCTCACGACCGGCAAGATCCAGGCCACCCTACCCGTCGGCCCTGCAAATTCGGAGGGAGGAATCACTGTAGGCGCAGGCAGCATCTGGCTCATGACAAACGCCGCCGGCGTACTCGCGCGCATCGACCCCATCTCAAACACAGTAATCGCCGACATCTCCACACCAGCAGGATCCTTCTGTCCCCTCTTCGCCGATGGTTTCGTCTGGATCACCTCCACCGAAAACAGCGTGCTAATCAAGGTCGATCCCTCAACAAACAAGATCGTTGCTCAAATACCAGTCGGAAAAAATCCGCGCTTTCTAACCTACGGTGCAGATTCCATCTGGACCCTCAACCAGGGCGATGGCACCATCACCCGCGTCAGCGTAAAGACGAATCAACGACTCACCGACATCGCAGCGAACATCGCTGGACCGGGTGGTGAGATCGCCTTCGGCTTCGGTTCAGTCTGGGCGACCGTCGTGAAAAAGCCCATCACTCGCATCGATGCATCCACCTCCCGAATCACAAGCCAGTGGACAGGAGCGGGTGGCGACAGCATCCGAACCGGCTTCGGCTCCGTCTGGCTTACGGATTATGACGGTGGCAAAATCTGGCGGCTATCTCCCTCATCACTGTGAGCATTCAGATCGGCAGCGGATCGTTTGCCCTCAAGCCCCAACCAGTTCGTCATCGGCTTACGGCATGGACTACGCTGAGCGGCGCACTGCGGCGTAGACGACATCCGCATCTTCCCCTCCGAAGTAGCCGGCCACTAGGCGATACGCAACAACCAACAATAGGTACCAGCGGCATACTGTAGAGAGCATTCTCACAACCACCGTGCTTGCCGATAATCTCGGCACCGTTTTGCGTGCATTTCGCGGGCGAGTTTCCGAGCCTTCCGATAAAGTTGACTGGTGTCCAAGTAGCAATTCAACCGTTTGCGTGGACGCCTATCGCTCATTTTTGGCACGTTTCCCTGAGATCCGCGTCCAATGGAGAGTGTTCATGGCCAGTGTCAAATCAACTGCTACAGGCCGGAGGCTCTCTCAATGAGGTGAACGGTGGAGAGAGCCAACTCTTACGTTTTTTCAAGGCTATACCTATGATGCTCGCACGTCTGGCCATGGCTCTGCTCTTCGTTGTCGTTACCTCGCCTGCCCAGGTCATCACCGTCTCTCCCCACGGCCCGATCAGAACCCTGACAGAAGCCCGTGATGCAGCCCGCGCACAGCGTCGCTCCGGTATCATGGGCCCCATCACCATTACGGTTCGCGCGGGAATGTATTTTCTTCCCGAGACACTGGTCCTTGGCCCGGAGGACAGCGACACCATCTGGGAGGCAGCTCACGGCGAGCATCCTGTCGTTAGCGGCGGACGGATCATCTCGGGCTGGATCAGGACCTCCGGTGCGGCCTGGACGGCGGACGCTCCCGGTCCTTACTTCCATCAACTATTTGTCAACGGCAGGCGCGCTGCTCGCACACGGACCCCGAAGGATGGTTTCTTTCACTTCGAGGGAAGCGGCGCCCCCGGCAAACCGCTCCAGTTGCATTTTCGCGGAAACGACATCAAGCAGGAGTGGGTAAACCAACCAGACGTGGAACTCGTAGGCTTCATGGCCTGGAGCGATTTCCGCGCTCCCATCACGGGAGTCGATCGGCGGTCCCATCTGGCCGAACTCGGTCCCACCCAGACTTCTGCCAACGAAGAGAAGGCTCGCTATTTCGTTGAGAACGTACCCGGCGCCCTCCACGTTCCAGGCGAGTGGTATCTTGACCGGCCCACGCAAAAAGTCTCCTATATTCCCCTTCCTGGCGAGAACATGGAGCAAGCCCAGGTAATTGCGGCGGGACTGGAGCGTTTGGTCCTTGTGCAAGGGAAGCCGGAAGCAGGGGAGCTTGTGCGCAATGTCGTCTTCCGTGGCCTGACGTTCGAGCATGCGGACTGGAATGTGGGGCCTCAAGGTTACTTTGACCTCCAGGCCGCCATCCCCGCGTCCTCCGCGGTAGAGGCCGTTGGAGCCGTCAACTTCCTCGTAGAACGATGTACCTTCGCTCACTCTGGTGGATATGCGCTCGAACTAGGGCGGGGTTCGCAACACAACCAGGTGCTGGCAAATGAGTTCTACGATCTGGGAGCGGGCGGAATCAAAGTAGGAGAACCAGATCTAAGGGAGAATCGCGCGGAACGTAACTATGACAATGTGATTGCCGACAACCAAATCCACGATCTCGGCCTTGTGTATGCGGCCGGTGTCGGGATCTGGGTATTGCAGAGCGGACGCAATCAGATCCTTCATAACCACGTGCACGATATTTACTACACCGCCATCTCTGTCGGGTGGACCTGGGGATACGGGAGAAATCAATCCAGCGGCAATTTGATCGCGTTCAACGATCTCCACTCGATCGGAAAGAACATGCTCAGCGACATGGGCGGAATCTATACCCTTGGCGTGCAACCTGGGACGGTCATTCAAAATAACCTGATCCACGATGTCTCGTCGTACAGCTATGGAGGGTGGGGAATCTATCTGGACGAAGGGTCAAGCAATATTCTGGCCGAGGACAACATCGTTTACGACTGCAAGAGCGCGGGCTTTCACCAGCACTATGGCCGCGAGAATATCCTGCGCAATAATATCTTCGCGTCCAATCACGAACACGAGCTGATGCGCACACGGTCCGAACAGCACGTCTCGTTCACCCTGGAATACAACATCGTCTACTTCGACCAGGGCGATCTCCTCGGAGCGAACTGGGCGGATGGGACCTTTATTATGCGAGCGAATCTGTACTACGACCCGCGCGGCAACGATGTCTATTTCCTGGACAAGTCCTTCGCCGCCTGGCAGGCCACTGGCCAGGACCAGGGTTCCCGCATTGCAGATCCTCTCTTCGTCAATGCAAGAAAATTCGACTTTCGCCTGCAACCGAAATCGCCCGCGCTGCAGTTGGGCTTCCATCCGATCGACATGACGACAGTCGGTCCCAGGAGACCTGCAGGCGCAGACATGTGGTAAATGCCGGGCTCACAAAAAGCGATGGTGCAGTAAGTTTATGCGAGATTCCTACGCTGTTCGAATTTGACAACCGAATCAAGATAGCGAGCCGTGCGGCCGTGTGATTCCTCCCGAATAACGGTCGATCCCAACGCAGCCCCGTAGTGCCTACAAAGTCGCTTATCGGTAAGTTCGCTTTTCAGCTGATGAGATCACCCCTCAAGTTAGCTCAAGGCAACTGACTCCAACCCAAACACTCCCGCCAGTAATTCATAACTCCGCAGCCTCTTCGCCTGATCCCAAACAATCGTATTCACAATCAGCTCCCCAATCCCCAGCGCCCCGGCCATCTGCTCTAACTGTCCCTTCACCAGTGCAGGCGTCCCGACAAAATACCGTGGCCACTCACCCTCCTCCACCGGCACATCGCCCAACAACCGCAGCTCCCGCAAAGCATCCTCGGGCGGTGCCACTGGCCTGCGATCATTCATCCGAATTCTCCGTTGCAGCAACCGCACACTCGAAGACAGAAACTCCGCCTCCTCCTGCGTCTCCGCACAGATCACCCCGACCGCCACCGTAGCCTCTGGCTCCTTCCGATACTCCCCACCTCGAAAATTTCGCCGGTACGTCTCAATCGCAGCCCGCGTATGCACGGGGCTGAAAAAATGTGCGAACGAATAAGGCAGCCCAAACTCCACCGCCGCAGCAGAACTCCACATGCTCGACCCCAGCATCCACACATCCGGCCCACCCGGCATCTCCGGCGAAACTCGAATGCTCCCGAACGGATGTCCCGCTGGAAAGTGACGGCCCAGAAACGCCAGCAGTTCACTCACCTGCTCCGGAAAATCATCTTGCATTGGCGTCTTCCGCTCCCGCTTCAGCGCCAGCGCCTCCACCGGCCCACCCCCGGGAGCCCGCCCAATCCCCAAATCCACTCTTCCCGGATAAAGCGCATGCAGCGTCCGAAACACCTCCGCCACCTTCAGCGACGTATAGTGCGGCAGCATGATCCCACCAGACCCAATCCGAATCCGCTTTGTCTCCGCGCCTATCCGAGCCAGCATAATCTCCGGCGCCGTACACGCCAGCAGGTCCATGGCATGGTGCTCCGACATCCAGTACCGCCCATACCCCAGCTCATCCACCAGCTTTGCCAGCTCAATCGACTTCTGCAACGCCTGTCCCGGCGTACTCCCCTCGGGCACCGGCGACTGGTCCAGCACCGACAAACGCAACCCTTCCACCAAACCGCCATCTCTCATGCTCTTTAGATGACGCTCCCCACCCAAAGACCCACGAAGCCGTTCCCGGACAGGTTCGTCCAAAAATAAAGTTCAAAATACTGTCCTATTTTTAGACCGCGAAAAGTGGCAGTCAGCAGACCACGTTTGCCACGCATTCCACCACAACTTCACCACGATTTACCACCACTAAACACACCAGAAACTCAAAAATCCCCAACAAAAACCCCATTCCACCACAACAGATTTTTTTTGAGCAAATCCCGAAAAACCGCCACCACAAATATGAGGAAATCCAGATGAAAAAAATTGAAGGGAAGGCGGGTTTGAGCCGTGTCGCTGCTACATTTTGGCGCGAAGTGGCTGCGACGGCTCGGTAAGGGTAGCCGTCGCCACGTCTGAATCAACCAGATACTTCTTCAAGAGCTCATGGTGCAGACAGTACAGGGCCAGCTCCAGACGGTCGGAGACGCCGAGCTTGTCGTAGACCTTGCGCAGATAGTTCTTGATGACCTGCTCAGTCGTGCCGATCTGGTAGGCGATTTCCTTGTTGCGCATCCCGCGTGTGATGCAGCTGATAATCGCAAGCTCCTTCTTGGAGAGCTTGGGTTGGACCTTGGGATCGGTGAGGCTGGTGGCCTGAGAACGGTAGGCCTCGATGACCCAACTGATGGATTGATTGTCGATCCAGGTCTCGCCCTCAGCGATCTTTCGCACGCATTTGATTAGAAGATCAGGGGAGATGGAGCGTGGGACGACACCACGAACGCCACGGCGGTAGAGCTCTACGGTGTTGGATTCGTCGGCCTCGGTGACCTGAACGATGAGCTTAGCGTCGGGGGCCTGGCGGACGAGTTCGGGAATGGCGTCGATGGTGCCGGCGATAAGCTGCCCTTCTAGGACGACAACGTCGGTGGGATAACGCTGCAGAGCAGCGTAAAGGTTAGTCAGGGTCTCGACCTGCGCGACGACGCGGATGTCGTCTTCGAGAGCGAAGACTTTTCGCATACCGACGCGATAGATCGCCTGCGAATCCGCGAGGATGACTCGGATGCCTGCGGGTACTACGCTCTCTTCGGGGAGTTCCTCGGGATTTTGAGGAGAGTCAAAATGAACAACCGTCATAATTCAGGCCTTTAGAAAGTATTCGTCGATCACTGCAGCTGCCTTCTTTTCGTTGCCTTCTAGATAGTGGCGTATGACCCGACCGATGCAATGGATGTTCACATCCGTTGCAGACCCCATGATGGCTGAGGGCATAGCGATAGTGAACTCAATTCTGCTGTCGATTTCGGGCAAATGTTCGCTGATGAACAGAAGACCGTTTGCGGAAATATTTTCCGTGACCGCTTCCAGCTCTCCTTGTTCGGTGTGCATGCGTATGGCCAGTCTCATAGGGAAACGTACTGCCGTGCGAACTGGATTGTCACCGGTTGGCTTCTGCCACTGCGCCACGTATCCTCCTCGTCATCGCCGGTAACGCAATCTTAGGTTACTTACCGGCCAATATACCGGAGTCTATCTTACCGGGGGACGGGTTGGGAGAATTTCGCAGCAGTCGAGGCTACATTCGGGGTATGAGCGCGGCTGAGCCGCCAACCCATTGCTGGTTGCGGTTATGGTCGACCCCCATCATGAGGCCGCGGCCCAGACGCACCAGGCTGATGACTGGCTCCAGCGCCCTGCCGTCCGGCCAGAGGTACATGATGCGAACCTCGGCCTGTGTGGGTCCGTGCGGGGTCTGGATGACGGGTTCGAAGTTGACTCGCTCCTGTAGAAGATATAGGTGACGATCGGCGACGGCGATTGCGTTCAGGTCTTCGTCGGTGGGGGAGAATTGGATTCCCTTGCCCGCAAAGGAGTACAGCGGTTTGAGGAGGAGCCTCTCGCGTTGATAGGGAAGGCCTTCGAGGTTGCGCTGGGCGAACCAGTCGTCGAGGAAGACTGCCTTGGGAACTGAGGGGTGGTCGAGGTAGGGGAGAGCGAATTTGCTGATGCGGAAGTACCAGTTAGGGTGACCCGCCCACTCGACGTTGAGGTCGTCGCGGTAGTCGAAGGGGAGGTGGATGTTCTTGCGTTCGAGTTCGTCGACGATGGCGCGGTTGTAGATGCGATGGATGGGGATCCAGCGGCCGGAGCGTTCGTAGAAGAGGCAATTGTCCTGTTCGCGGAGCTCGGCGATATCGACGGTGGCGATGCCGAGCTTGTCTTCATAGACGTGGAAGTCTGGGAGGGTCTTCTGGTGGTCGGGTTCGATCTCGGCGAGGACTACGTTTTCGGGATTGTGGTTGCCGACGATCACTTTGCAGAGGAGTGCCCAGTAGCTTTGCTCGTTGTGGCCGCCGAGGTGCCACTCGAGATCGGATTGCAGGCGGTAGGTTTCGATGTACTGGCGGGAGAGGAGGTCCTGGTAGCCGAAGATGGAGGGGAAGGCCTGCATCTCGACCAGCTTCGGTTGGAGAGAGCCGTCGGAGTTGCGGACGAGGCCGAAGTCGACAGTCATGAAGTTGGGTATGGGATTGTCGTTGGGGGCGCGATACTGTGCGGGAATGGCTTGCTCGGAGGCCTGCATGTATGCGGGGTTGTCCAGGAGCTGATGGGTGAGCTTGGCGCCGGTGTCAGCTAACTCGTTCATCAAGGCGCGGGGAAAGAAACAGGGGGTCTCCGCGATGCGAAAGTCGACGCTGGATCGCGTGCTCTCGTTCATCCGAGCCAACAGATCGTCGTACCCGGCTGAGGTGTATTGAGAGTTGAACAGGTCGCGGTAGGGCTGCAGCATGGCAGCTAGTCTAACCGCTCCCTGGTGGATTTCGCTGGGTATTACGGGTGGGCAGCGAGGAATGCGTTGATCTCTTCGAACTCGGCTTCGGTGAGACGGAAGATGGACGCGGGGAAGACACCGTCGACCTGCTTGGCGTTGCGGCCGCCAACGATGGCCGCGGTGATGGCTGGGTTGTGAAGCGTCCACGCGATCGCGATGACGCCGGCGGCGACTTTGTGGCGGACGCCGATTTGTTTGAGGAGGTCGGCGACGGCGAGGTTGCGGGAGAGGAGAGGCTCCTGGTAGTTCTTTGCGTTGCGGCGGAAGTCGTTCGTGGGAAATGCGGCAACGCGCTCTTTGGTCATGGCTCCGGTGAGCAGGCCGGAGTGCATGGGGGCGTAGTTGAGGACGCCGATGTTGTGCTGCTTGCAGAAGGGTAGGTTTTCGGCCTCGTAGGTGCGGTTGAGCATGGAGTACGGCGGCTGTTGCGAGGTGATGGGGGCGATCTTCATGACGCGCTCCATCTGCGCGACGCTGAAGTTGGAGACACCGATCCAACGGACCTTGCCCTCGCGCTGAAGATCGGCCATCGTGGACCAGCCCTCTTCGATGTCTTCGTCGGGCTTGGGCCAGTGAACCTGGTAGAGGTCGATGGCTTCGACGTTGAGGCGGCGAAGGCTGTCTTCGCACTCGCGGCGGATTTGCTTTTGGGTGTTGACGATCTCGCGTTTGTCGTCCCAGACCATCGAACACTTGGTGAACAGGTAAGGCTTGTGCGAGGAGGATTTGACGGCCCGGGCGACGACCTCTTCGGAGTGGCCGAGTCCGTAGACGGCGGCGGTGTCGATCCAGTTGACGCCGAGGTCGAGAGCACGGTGAATTGCGGCGATGGAGTCATTGTCGTCCTGATCGCCCCATGCGAAGGCCCAGTCGCCACCGCCGATTGCCCAAGCGCCGAAGCCGATTGCGGTCAGGTGTAGATCCGAGTTACCGAGTTGTTTCTTGTTCATGGGGATTCGATGCGTACCGGACAGTCCTGGCTTCATGGAAGATGAAAACTGGATGGCACATCGAGTAGAGGACAGCAGATTCCTCCCCCCTTTCGGCTTTGCTCAGGGTGCGGAATGACAAACAAAAGAACAGGCAACAGCAAAATCAAATGCGGGGGTCTCTCCACTGCGCGATGGACGATGAAACTGTCCACCGCTTCGGTCGAGATGACGAGGGTTGGGGTTGAAGGAAGAATTCAGGGCGCTGAAAATTTCAGGCTTCGAGGAGGAATTCTCCGTCGCGCATGATCTGTTCTTCGCCCTCGGCGTTGCCTAGCCAGATACTGAACTCCAGGCCGACTACGTCGATGTGGGTGGAGGATTTCCAGGGGGCACCGGTGTGGGCTCCGTAGGGGTCGCCGAAGGCGATGTGGATGCCGGGGAATTTTTCGTCCTGGAGGATGTTGCCGATGACGCGCTCGACGCCGATGTTGGTACCAATGGCGAACTCGCCGACGCGATCGGAGTTTTCGTCGGTGTGGGTGTAGGCCCAGAAGTCGCGCTCGAGGGCCTTGTTTTCGCTGGAGACACGGGTGATGCGGTTCCCTTCGATGTTGATGGTGAGGGGCTGGTCGCGGAGGATGCCGTAGCGGGCGCAGAGGAAGTCGCCGACGACGCCGTCGACGACGAAGACGCC
>Ga0209624_10003591_pt1 | contig 10907 bp, 10 predicted proteins | sample JacPinW_OM2H0_O1_FD_188565 | JGI IMG/M metagenome (GOLD analysis project Ga0209624, IMG submission 188565) | Forest soil microbial communities from Algoma, Ontario, Canada - Jack Pine, Ontario site 1_JW_OM2H0_O1 (SPAdes) (version 2) | ecosystem: Environmental > Terrestrial > Soil > Boreal... | reverse complement strand
ATCCGGCAGATTGCGCCACGTCACTTTTTTCAGACGGCAGATCAGGCCGGGGTGGGGAAAGAGGTGATTGAATCGGTGGTCCACGAGTTGGTAGAGGGAGGAATTGCTGCGGTTGACTCTGTTGTGTCAAAGCTGCCAAAGAACTTTCCCGATCAGATTGCCTCATCGATCGAAGCGGGAATCAAAGGACGACTTCGCCTCTTGGCGGCGCCGGAAACTCCCAACTCTCAGAAGTAGTAGCATCGCGATCCGAGATTCTTGCCTGTGACTGGACGCACGTGCGGGGGTTGCTAGTGATCTGACGCCAACGCCGGAGCCTCTGCTTTTTTCCTCATGATGTCGGCGATTTCGTCAAAATGCCATGGGCGGAGGTCTTGCGTGTCGACTCCCACATCCATGGAGAGCGAGCGGGGAACGTCGAGTAGACGTCCGTGAGAATGCCCGTAGAGGTGCCACGATCCACGATTGCTTCGATTCCAGACGCGCAAGGCGTAGTGACAAAGCACAATTGGTTGGCCATTGATCGAAACTTCCGCCAGATTGTCGAGCCAGGAGAATTCCTCTTTCAGCTTGCGAGCCTGTTTGTCATGATTTCCAGGCACGGCGAAGATCTTCTTACATCGAATCCGGCGACGGTATTCGAGAATCCGGGCTTGGTTCCCGATGCAGAAGTCCCCCAGAAAATAAAGAATGTCATTCGCCTTCACCGAGGCATTCAGGCGTTCAAGAATTGCCTGATCCATTTCTTCGACGGTCGGAAAAGGCCGACCGCAATAGCGGATGATGTTGGCATGACCCAGATGGAAATCAGCAGTGAACCATGTATTTGGCATAGGTTGCGATCAAGTAGAGGTCCCGGCAGACCCCCCTCAGCCACCCGTGCCGCGGGGAATCAAGCACGGGGTCTCCCGAGACCTTCCTCAGTTGTTCGCACAAGGAGGCAATTTTGTATCAGCCGAATTCCGTCGCACGTGTCACAAACTGTAGGAATTATGTCTTGGCCGAGACTATTGTCATGGCCATGGCCATCTTTCGGTATCTCCCACCGTGCAAGATGCCGATTGTGGTCCCAGCCGCACAATTTCCACTATTACTTAATGTCCATTGCTAATGGACAACCCTAGAATTGCCGACTCAAGACTCCGAACAGTACTACGATTTGACCGAAATCTCCTTCGGAGTTAGGTTTCTGACGCTCGCGGCCGAGAAATTCGTCGGGAGCACGGGAGCCACGGGTGTTCTCATCTCTTGAAGAAGTCAGCGAGCGGCTTCGGTCTAACGGTTACATCGCCGATTCGATTGCCACGACAACGGTTTACCTGGCGGCGAGACTGCAGAAGCCGTTGCTGCTGGAAGGCCCCGCTGGGAGCGGGAAGACTCAACTGGCATATGCAGTTGCAGACGCAGCGGACACCATCGTCGAGCGCCTCCAGTGCTATGAGGGCATCAACGAAGAGAAGGCTATCGGCAAGTTCGATGAGTCCCTGCAAAGGCTTTGCGTCGAACTGAAATCCAAGGCCGTTGGTACCGATTGGGAATTCTTGCAGGCTGAGTTACATAGCCAGCAGTTTTTCAGTGCTGGCCCGCTTCTGCGGGCTCTGCAATTCGAGAAGCCTTGTGTCCTTTTGATCGACGAATTGGACAAGGTGGACCAGGTGTTTGAGGCGCAGGCATTCAAGCGCGCCTGCTCCTGCTTTGGGCTCGGCCGTTATCTGTACCACTTCACAGGAGTATGGGTTGATCTCGACGAGCGAAAGCGACCTAAGAACATTCCCCGGCTCTTCGGCTGGGCAACCCCGCAGGGCTGGCGAGAGGGATTGAGACCTGGCCAGGAAGCCGAAGGCAGGTCGTCCAACCCGAAGCTCACGCCGCAGGGGCGAGATGTAAGCGCCGAAAATGAAAACATCCTCGTCCGCCAGATCGAAGCGATGGCAGAACCGCTAGGCTGGCGGCTGTATCGCGGGCTTTTGAAGACCGGTGCGAGAGTCTGGAATCCAACAGAAATTCACGACGCGGATGTTCTGCGAAAGGTGTTGGCACAAATGCAGGGGGCGGAACGGGGCTTGCGGCGCCTTGAGGCTGCCTTGAACAGAGTTGGACCCGAAATTCTGGTTCCAATCCTTCGCTCCTTGCAACTCCATTCGCTCAATCAAGTCGACTGCCTGGAAAGTCTCAAGAAGGTCGTCCTGGCGGCAGAGGAAGCGGCTGGGATAACCCACTAACTGCCTATACTCCAGTTCCCACTGATACCTATCCGAATCCGAGGAGGTGCCTGTGAACGCTTGCATCTCCGCAGTCCAACATCTGCGTCCACTTCGGGGTGGAGCGCAGTCTCACCTGCTAAGGGCATCTGACGGTGCTTGCTACGTGACTAAGTTCCAGAACAACCCCCAACACATCCGAGTGCTGGCGAACGAGATGCTAGCCACCAATCTGGGACTGGCGCTCGGGCTGCCGATGCCTCGGGTGGAAGTGATTGAAGTCTGCGATTGGCTCATCGAACACACAGAAGACCTCCGAATCCAGCTTGCTGGTTCCAAGATTCCGTGCCAGAGCGGGAAGCAACTGGGATCTCTCTACGTCGGCCCTGAGAGTCCCGGTATGACCTTCGACTACTTACCTCGCGAGTTGCTTCAGGGAGTCCTTAATGTCACCGACTTCGCTAGGGTCTTGGTGCTGGACAAGTGGACGTGCAACAGCGATGGGAGGCAGGCGATCTTCAATCGCAAGACCCTGCGAAGCCAGCGCCTCCACGCTACCTTTATCGACCAGGGCTACTGCTTCAATGCCAGCGAGTGGAGTTTCCCGGACTGTCCGCTCCGAGGTGTATACGCGAACAATTGTGTATACGAGGGTGTCACGGGATGGGAGCGATTCGAACCAGCACTGACCAGAGCAGAGGAGATGAATGCGGACACCATCTGGCATTGTGCGGTTGAGATTCCGGAAGAGTGGTACGAAGGAGATCGAGACGGTCTGCATCGGTTGGTGGAGGTGTTGCACCATCGCCGTGGGGCGATTCGCAAGTTGATCGCCGACTTTCGCAGGTCAAGCCGAAACCCATTTCCGAACTGGCGTGAATCGCCCGCGGATTCTACCATGCCTCTCGCGGCAAGAGATCGATCGCTTGAGGCACAGCGCTTGTAATTGCCACCCGTGCAAGCGACGGGCTTTCGGCACACAGCACTAGAAAAGGGGGATCTGGCCCATGGTCGAGCACAATCCTCCGGCTTCTGCCGATAGCACCCGCACGCCAGTCATTCCCCTGCCAGTCGCGCTCTATGTCTCCGATGAACTCATTTTCGAACTCTATGACGGGGGACAGTCCTACCGTAGATTTTCGATCTGTTGGGAAAGGCTCGTTCCAGCGAAGGACAACAGGCAAGAGGCAGCCCCGCAGAGTTCCTCAACGGGCTTACGCACACACCAAGATTAGTGCCCACCTAAACGCAAACTTCCACCTGATCGCCAATGGTTGAGAAATGAGGATGGCCATGAGAATTCGTGTGACCACGAGGGCCAACTTGTTTGAAGAACGAAAGCAACAACACATCGAGCGCGGCTACCGAATTGAGGATGAGCGGCCGACTCCTGTGAACGGTCTTTGCTCGTTCATCGCCGTGAGCGAGATACCCGAGTCCGACGGAGTTGGCGACCTCGTGGCAGAGGCTCTCAACGGGAAGCGCGTCTTCTGAGAATGACATCAATGTGCTGTATGTCCTCCAGTACTTCTTATCGAGTAGGACAGGCTCAGCAAGCGAAGTACCCTTTCTGCCACTCAATTTTGTTCAAGGGCAGGTTTTCCCTCTTAAACATCTTCGGCAACCAATCGGCGGCCTGGTGGTAGAAGACCAATCGCTCAGCCTCGCTCACGATGCGCCGATTGATTTCCTTAACTAACGCTTGCTCCGCGTTTACGAATACCAGATCCGAGTCTGCCTGCTGCCATGAACCGTGGAGCAGGTAATGGGTCGATAGTGGAAAGGAAAGCTCGGATTCTTTTCGTGCCAGTCCGAGACCTCGAAAATGGAAGGCCGGATTGTCACTCGTAAGAAAGTACGCTGGTCCAGAGGAAATCAAGACCCGCCACGTCAAGCGAAACAACAATTGCACCATCTGCCGGCTCGGCCAAGGTTCACGAATCTGCTCCAGCACGTTCGGAGGAGGGTGTGCTTGGAATTTTCGTTCCACAGCGTCGAGTTCCAAGGCTCGCCGTTTCAGGATCTCCGGATCTGCTCCCACCTGGTCCGCAAGCGCATCCAAATACGAGCGCACCTCGGTGACCAGATCTGCTAAAACCTCCGGCAACATTTCCGAAGACCGTCGCCGATGCGCAGGAATTCGCTTCATCATAACCGCGACGTAATGCGCAAGCTGGACGCGTTCGCTGGTCGTGACGGGCTGACGAGCCGTGAGTTTCTGGATGACGAGGTTTGCGGGGCGCTCAACAGTTTCGGCGAGAATGGTCTCCGTGGACTGGCTGTAGAAATCTCTGCTTTGGGCAACTTTCGCAATGTTGGCGAGTTGGGTTTCCCCTCCATGCCGATCATGGACCCAGATATAGCCAGGATGATGCGGGTCCTCGAAATTCCTTAAATACCGCTGGGGCACGAAGTGCTGGCCCATCTCAAGTAACTCCATCTTCGAGCTTACCCCAGATCGCGCCACCGCAATGGAGTTCTGTCAATGAGACCACATGGACAAACCAAGCTGGGATTTTTCCCGTTGCCCGTACGGGAGGCCGCACGGCTGAAGAATTGCCTTGCCTTCGCATCGGAGTTCTCGGCACTCGATCCCTGTGTGGGAGATGGCGTGGCATTCACTCATTTGCTGCATGGCGTAACCGCTCATCGCTATGGCATTGAGATCGACGCCAATCGGACAGAACAAGCGAAAGGACTTGGAATCGAAACTCTGCAGGCCAACACCATGGATGTGAAATGCCCGCTGGAAGCCGTGTCCTTGCTTTATCTGAACCCTCCGTACGATTGGGAATCCGGGGAGGGCAACAACCAGAGATTGGAATCAGTCTTCCTCGAACACAGCTATCGCTGGCTCAAGGCTGGTGGCGTGCTGCTCTTCGTGATTCCGCAGCTGCGATTGGCGAAATGCGCGCGGTTGCTAAGCGAACATTTCACGGATTTGCGAGTGTTCAGGCTCACCGAGCCGGCTTGCCTGCAGTACAAGCAGATCGTAGTGCTTGCAACGCGCCGCAAACGACACTCCAGAGTTACGGATGCGGTCTTGCTGGATGGAGTGCGATACCTCGAAGCCTTGGCAACGAAAGCTGAGTTTGAGCCTCTGGGCGACACTGCTGAGGTCCGTTACGAAGTTCCTGTCTCGGAGCCGGCGGTACTCACCAATGTGGGTATTCCACTGGACGAAGCGGAGGACTTGTTGCTGGAATCAGCCGCGTATCGTCAAGCGGGCCGCCTGCTTCTGCCCAAGCTGAATGACGTGAGAGGCCGGCCACTCACGCCGCTGCACGGTGGACATGTCGGATTGCTCTGTACTGCTGGAATGCTCAACGGAGTATTCGGCGAAGGAGAGGCTCGTCACATCGCCCACTGGCGCTCTTTGAAATTCACCGACCATTGGGAAGAAGAGGAAGAGGACGGAACCAAAATCCTGCACGACCGGGAACGGTTCTCGCATGAGTTGACCCTGGTCTTTGCCAATGGAAAGACTCAGGTTCTCACTCACGAAAAGAAGGAGACAGAATGAAAAATGCTCACCTTCGATTCGGTTGGCTCACCTACGTGAGGAGCACGGAGAAGACGACCACCAGCATCAAACTGCGCTTGGATCGCTTCATGGGAGAGGTTTTGCCCGATCCACCGCGACAGGCGAAAGCTCATCTCATTTCCGTGATCGGAGGGGACACGCAGGTGGCGGCCGTCAGCGCCGCGATCTCTCTGGGAGACAGGTTTACGGTGGAAGGGCCAGGGGTACAGCCGATTCGCGTATGTCTCGAGCGAAACGCACAGTGCTTCAAAGGCTCGGTACAGCTTGCCGGACGAAAAAAGCCCCTGCGCCACCTTATCGCGTTGTCGGAGGAGTTCGCTTCGAGCAACGCGTCGGCGAGTTCGGGGCGAACCCTGCTGGCAAGCTCGGAAAACCGATTCATCTGGGCCGCTCTCGCCCATATTCATGGGATCCCCGGAATGCCGGAATGGGCTGACTGGTTCGCTCGCGAACTGGAAACGCGTCAGGCGATCATCCGTGCTCTCGGTATTGGATGTGCTCCGGTGCTGGTCAAAGGCGAGAAGGAACAGTTTCTTTCCTGGCTCAGTTGGGGCGTTGAGAGTGGAGCCATCAGTCTTCCGGCTGAAACTGGTTCGATCCGCTGGCCGGGCTTGAGTCTGCAAGACCTCTTCCTGCCGGCCAACTAGCCTTCCGCACCACCCATCTTCCCTCTTTTCTCTCTCTCCTTTATTGTCTCGTTCTCATCCGCCAATCCCTCCCCGTACCAGAGGACTTCCATGTCTGAACTGTCCACAATTTACGACTACATGAGACGTCACGCCGCGCTCTTGGGAGACCGCATTCTGCAGGAGTATCCGGCGCTCCACCAATTTGACGATGCAGTTTCGCCTCGGATTGAAGGGTTGCTGCGAACGCCTTTCCCTGCACAGACGATCGCCATCATGGGAGTGGCCAAACGATGGCAACAGGCGCGGACATCCATGGTGGTCGCGGAATGCGGTACCGGCAAAACGCTGATCTCGCTGGGCGCCATTCATGTCCACCGCCAGAAAAGTCCGTTTACCGCCTTAGCGATGGTTCCACCACACTTGGTCGAAAAGTGGGCGCGGGAAGCGTTTCTGACATTGCCGGGACTACGCGTGTTCCTGATCGATGACTTGCGAAATGGCGGCGACGAGAACAAATCCCACGGAGTGAACGAGGTGCGGTTGAGGCAGGGCCGCATCGTGCGTGAAGGCTTGCATACAACGTTGAGCGAGTTGCGGCTGCGCAAGGATTCGCCTAGTTCCCGGAAACGCTGGCTGTCGCTCTGCGGGAGACCATCCTTATTTATCGTCGGACGTGAGCGAGCCAAGCTCGGTTACTTCTGGCGACACGCATACCGAGTACCCCGTTCTGGCCCATACGTTGGCTGCATCGTGAATTCGGACACGGGCAAACCAGTGATCGTGAACGACAGCCGATTGACGGCAGGTGAGTTCGAGAAGGTGAAGATTGCCGAGACCATTGAGACCAGGGGCGAGAAGTCTTGCCGCGCGCTGCACAGCCCACTGTGGCAGGCGGACGCGGACAAGATCCGCCGCATGGCCCCGATTGAGTTCATTGGGCGCTACATGCCGGAATGGTTTGACTACGCGATCTGCGACGAGATTCACCAACTTGCTGGCGATACGGCGCAAGGCAATGCCTTGGGCACTCTGGCCTCATGCACCGACCGGATCGTCGGGTTGACCGGCACACTGCTGGGCGGCTATGCAGACGATCTGTTTAATACGCTCTTCCGTCTCGAAGCGAGAAGGATGAAGGAGCATGGCTACGAATGGGGCACGACGGGGCGGAGTTCCTTCATTCAGGATTATGGAGTCCTGGAAACCCTCACCAAGGTCGAACCGGCCAACAACGCCTGCTCCAAGGCCAAAACCACAAGCACGGTCCGGCGCAAGCCCGGAGCATCACCGCTGTTGTTCGGCGAATTCCTCATGCAATTGTGCGCCTTTGTGTTTCTGGAGGACATCTCGGGAGAACTTCCGCCATACCGGGAAACCTATCTGAGCGTGCCGATGGACGCTCCAATGCAGGAAGCGTACCGCGAGCTCGAAGAGGACATGCGGAAGGCGTTGAAAGCTCACCGGGGCAATCGGTCGGTTCTGAGTACGATGCTGAACACTCTGTTGCTGTATCCCGATCACCCGTACGGGATTGGGACGCTGTACGGTACTGAGTTCGATCCTGAACTCAAGCACAGGGTCCGATTTGTGATTGCGGACCCCCGTGACCTTCCCGATGACTGCATTTATTCCAAGGAACGCAGGCTGATCGAAGAGATCAAGAAAGAACTGGCGGAAGGACGGCGGTGTCAAGTCTTTGCCGTGTACACGCAGAAGCACGATGTTACCGCCCGACTGCAACGAATCCTGAGTAACGAAGGGCTCCGCACGGCAGTGTTGCGCGCAAGTGTGGATACTTCGAAGCGTGAGGGTTGGTACGCCAGACAAGTCAAAGATGGCGTGCAAGTGGTGATCTGCCATCCCAAGCTGGTGGAAACAGGTTTGGATCTGCTGGACTTCCCAACCATTGTCTTCTACGAGTCAGGTTACTCTCTGCACACTTTACGGCAAGCCAGTCGCCGGTCGTGGAGGATCGGGCAGCGACGACCAGTGCGCGTGAAGTTCCTCTGCTATGAAGGGACGATGCAAACTTCCTGTTTGCGCCTCATGGGAAAGAAGCTCCTCGTGGCTCTCACGATGGAAGGCAAGTTTGCCGGCGAGGGACTGCAGAGCATCGACGAAGACGATGACATGCTCTCGGCGATGGCGCGGGAATTGGTCGAGAGGAACGGCATTGGCGATAGTGCCGACTCCGTTTGGAGAGCTCTCAGTACAGAACATCAAAAGCTGTTCCCGACGAATTCTCACAGCGACGACGATGCCTTACCCATCGAAATGCCCGGTGTTCTGCTGGATACTCAGTCCGCCCCCGCAAGCCTTGTTGAAGGAGTCATGGACACCGCGTCTATCGTCGTCTTTGGACAGCGGCCGCAATCGTTGTCAGGTAAGAGGCGGCGCGGACGACCGGCGGTCCCGGAACAAGCGTCATTATTCGGCTTCAGTTGACCTGAAGCAGTAATTCGGCGGCAGCCGTCGCCACCATGCCTTTCTCGCCTTCAAGAATTTTGTTTCAAATCAACAAGGAGGAAAGAACTATGTCGGAAACTAGCACGCTTATTGGGTACGGCGGCCGAACGATTGGCCGCGAAGAACTAGCACTGGTGCCAACCCCAGTGGCAACGGAAACACACCACCCGGTCCCGCATCACGAGATCGTGCAAGCTCTGGTCGAGACGCTCGGGTTTCGCCACATCGGTGTCGTCCACGACGAGTACGCGGTCTCGCCAGACGGCATGAAAGCCTTTGGGGTTCTCGACCTCGAAACCGAGATGGCAGGGTGCCGTTTCTCCATCGGTCTGCGGAACTCCCACGACAAGAGCATGCGTTTGGCGATGACCTGTGGCTATCGCGTGTTCGTGTGCTCGAACATGGCGTTCGCTGGAGATTTTACGCCGGTACTGGCGAAACACTCGAAGTCGTTCTCGCTCATCGACTGCATCTCCGTCGGGGTCGATCGAATGCAGCGAAACTTTGAGCCAATGCGAAAGCAAGTGGAAGCGTGGCAGAAAAGTGAATTGACGGACGTGACTGCAAAGGTTGTCATTTACGAGGCATTCGTCGAGGGCAGACTCGAAGCTCCGAAACACCTCGCCCGCACCGTACATGATTTGTACTTTGAGCCGAAGTATGAAGAATTCCGGTCACGGACAATCTGGAGTCTCTCGAATGCGTTTACGTCGGCATTCAAGGAACTCGATCCCGTCCCACAATTCAAGGCTACGGCCAAGCTGGGCGAATTCCTGGAAGCCCGGTTCTCACAATCGTTCTAACCTGCGTGGCGGCCTTCCCAACAAGCAATTCCACTTTGCATTAGACGACCATGCGGGCCAGGCTCGCCCGCATGGGCTGAAGAGAGGAGTCACCGTCATGTCTGCATTGTTTCCACTCGGGCAAATTGTGGCCACGCCTGGTGCGCTGGCCGCATTGGAGAGAGCAAAACAGCCGCCTACCTGTTTCTTGGCCCGTCATGCAATTGGGGACTGGGGCGAACTGGAACCAACCGATGTCGCAGAGAATAAGTACAGCCTGATTCACGGATTTCGATTGCTAAGCAGCTACCAAACGGATGCCGGCGAAGAGCTATGGATAACCACCGAAGCGGACCGGTCTGCAACCACTCTGCTGTTGCCAGAGGAGTATTGACGAGTTGCACCAACGGTACCTTCTGGCAAGTTTCCACAGGCGCGTGGGTCCGGCCCGAAACGGCCGACTGAGGGACGCAAGGTCTGTCCACTTCTTGAGGCGACTAAAGGGATTCAGGACGAATTTCGTGAACCGTCCTTGAAGTTAAGTCGCGTAATCGTCAAACCTGACGCATCCTTGTCTATAACGAGGACTATTTTTCGCAGGACACCCTTCTCATGCGAAAGCCAATGCCCAATACCTTGTGCCTTCGCCTTGCAAGCTCCTCCGAAAGGCCACACAAGTCCGACCTGATACCTTCCATTGATCGCCGTCAAGAGATCCGAAAGCCCGCCAGCCACGAGATCTGGAATGGCGGCGAAATCCTCGATGGAGTTGGAGCCATCATCACACTTAGTCGTGCCGCATTTGAGGTGGCGTAAAGGGTGAACCGTGTAGTTGTTCATGACGTTGGCCCAGACTTTTGTAAGAAGTTTCAGTGTCTCTGGGTTCGAAGCGATCTCGTCCTCGTCGGAGAACCAGAGTACGTCCTGATTGGGCCGCGAAATTCCGGCGATCCAGAAACTCACGACGTGAACAATTCTCAGCACACGTTCGAAGAGCGACTCACTCCACGTGAGGCAATCGGTCAGTGCCGGGTTGATCGGTGAGGCGTCTCGCCGAAACAGGGTGCCAACAGACTTCGACACGGCCAGCGAGACACATATCCCAGGAATCATGTCAGCCGCGGCCAAGAATGGAACGAGCGCTCTTCTTCGGTGATTATCGTTGAGACTTTTGTAGCTCATTCTCCGACCGTTAGGCAGAAACTCGGTCCGAATGCCCACGCGAGCGTGCCGCCAAGCGTCGCAGTACATTAGATCGCTGAGCAGTACGGAATAGATCTCATAC
>Ga0209624_10003590_pt1 | contig 10910 bp, 11 predicted proteins | sample JacPinW_OM2H0_O1_FD_188565 | JGI IMG/M metagenome (GOLD analysis project Ga0209624, IMG submission 188565) | Forest soil microbial communities from Algoma, Ontario, Canada - Jack Pine, Ontario site 1_JW_OM2H0_O1 (SPAdes) (version 2) | ecosystem: Environmental > Terrestrial > Soil > Boreal... | reverse complement strand
CATATAGGTACAGATGCCCCAGCCTGTGTCACTTACTGTCTCACTTACCGTCTCACGTATTCCTCACATACGTCTCGTATGTGTCTCGTAGGTGTATCACTACCGAAACGCGGCCTACTCACAACAATTCTGTTCCGGCTCTAAAGCTGTGTCAGAAACGTCTGCTATATACACAATGCACACTTTCAACTATAAATGGTTCTACGTCAACCACTACATTTCTCTCCGTTCTGCCAACCAAGTATAACAAGTAACAGTATAATTGCGTACGAATCGCATTTTTAATTGTCTAAACCGAATCGGTCCCCGAACAGCACGCCCGGGTCGCCGTCGCGCAGGCGCGCGCGGATCGCGGCCCGCTGCCCGAGCTCGAGCCCGGCGGATTCCCGGTACCAGTACGGGCGCGCGCCGCCGACCGACGCCGCGGCCATGGCGGCGGCGCCCGCCTTCTCCACCAAGTCCTCGGGCAGCACGCCGTCGTCGGGGCAGATCGCGACGCCCACGTTCGCGCACGCGTCGGCCGCCGCGTGCGCCGCGGCGCGCAGCAGCCGCTGCGCGGCCGGATACGCCTCGGACTCGTCGGATTCGAGCGCGAGCAGCGCGAGGTACGCGTCGCCTCCCAGATGCCCGAGATGGTCGTTCGCGCGGACCTCGCTGCGCAGCCGCCGGGCCACGGCATCGCGCACGGCATCGGCCGGCCCGGCCGTCCGCAGCGGCTCGACGTCGACGTAGATCACGGCGAACGAGCGCTTCATGCGGCGCGCGTCGTGGACGAGCTGTTCCAACCGCCGCAGCGTAGCGCCGCCGTCTGGGAGGTTCGCCGGTGCGCGCTGGTCCGCGCGCTGCTCGAGCGCCCAGCCGCAGCTCGCGACGACGGCGCGCGCGATCTCCACCGTGTCGGCGCGCGGCTCGCGCCAGCGCAGCGCGACGCGCTCCGGCCGCTCCGGCGCGATGCGCGCGACGTAGAGGTCGGGCGAGACGAGCTCGTCCTCGAGCACGCGGCGCGCGCGGTCGAACAGCCGCCGGACCGCGACGCCGTCGCGCCCGCCGGGGACCGCCGCGAGGATGCGGTCCTCCGCGAACACGATCGCGCGCTCGGCGCCGGCCAGCGTGCGCGCGAGCGAAAGCACCGCGCGCAGCCGCAGCTCGGGCTCGGCGACGTAGTCGAACGCTCGCGTCCAGGCACGCGCAAGATCACGCGTGGGATAAGCCTCGCGATCGCTCCGGACCACCGGTAGTCTGTATTGTCGCACGGGTCGCGTTCATGATAGCCTGCGCCGGCGCCGGCGTCGCCTCTCCCGTTGGGGAGTTTTGCGGGACCAGGCAAGCCGCGTGTTGCACTATCCGTGCTCGTATGGACAAAGTCGTCGCTTCCTGTGCCGAAGCGGTCAAGGACATCGGCGACGGCGCGTCGATCGCCGTCGGCGGGTTCGGGCTCAACGGAATACCGCACAACCTCATCTCCGCGCTGCTCGAGCAAGGCGCGACCGGCCTGGTGACCGTGTCGAACAACTGCGGCGTCGACGGCTGGGGGCTCGGCGTGCTGCTCGACGCGAAGCGCATCCGCCGCACGACGGGCTCGTACGTCGGCGAGAACAAGGAGTTCGAGCGGCAGTACCTTCACGGCGAGCTCGAAGTCGAGCTCGTGCCGCAAGGCACGCTCGCCGAACGCTTGCGCGCGGGGGGCTCCGGGATTCCCGGCTTCTACACGCCCGCGGGCGTCGGCACGCTGGTCGCCGACGGCGGGCTGCCCTGGCGCTACGGCGCCGACGGCTCCGTCGCCGTGGCGTCGCCCAAGAAAGACACGCGCACGTTCGACGGCCGCGAGTACGTGCTCGAGGAAGGCATCGTGTGCGACTTCGCGATGGTGCGCGCGAGCAAAGGCGACCGCCACGGCAACCTGATCTTCCACAAGGCGACGCGCAACTTCAACCCGCTGTGCGCGATGGCCGGCAAGATCACGATCGCGGAAGTGGAGGAGCTCGTGGAGCCCGGTGAGATCGATCCCGAACAGGTCCATCTGCCGGGCATCTACGTGCAGCGCGTCGTGCAGGTGGGACCCGGCGGCAAACGCATCGAGCGCGTCACCACGCGCAAGCGCAACGGAGGGCAGTGACGATGGCGCTCACCCGCACGCAATTGGCCGCGCGCGTCGCGCAGGAGCTGCGCGACGGACAGTACGTCAACCTGGGCATCGGGCTGCCGACGCTGATCCCGAACTACGTTCCCGCCGGCGTCACCGTCGTGCTGCAGAGCGAGAACGGGATCCTCGGTTTCGGCCCGTACCCGTACGAGGGCGAGGAAGATCCCGACCTCATCAACGCCGGCAAGGAGACGGTCACGGTCCTGCCCGGCGCGGCGTTCTTCGACTCGGCGGCGTCGTTCGGGATGATTCGCGGCGGCCACGTCGACGTCGCGGTGCTCGGCGCGATGCAGGTCGCGACCAACGGCGATCTCGCCAACTGGGTGATTCCCGGCAAGATGGTCAAGGGCATGGGCGGCGCGATGGATCTCGTGCACGGCGCGAAGCGCGTGATCGTGATGATGGAGCACACCGCGAAAGGCGGCGCGCACAAGATCGTCGAGAGATGCGATCTTCCGCTGACCGGCAAGGGCGTCGTGCAGCAGATCATCACCGACCTGGCGGTGATCGACGTGACGCCGGAGGGGCTCGTGCTGCGCGAGGTCGCGCCGGGCGTGAGCACCGGCGAGGTGATAGCGGCCACCGGCGCGCCGCTGCACGTGCCGGCGGCGCCGAAGACGATGGAGATTCCGGCGGGCGTCTAGCGGCTCAAGCTGGCGCTCAGCACCTGGCCGCGGTCCCGGGGCGCGGCTCGGCGTGCGTCGAAACGCTCGGCGTTATGGCCATCGCACCTGCCCGCCCCGACACCTCCGAAGAAGAGGCGATGATCCTGGACGTCGTCCGGCAGCTCGTCAAAGAGCGCGTCGAGCCCCGCGCGGCCGCGATCGATGCCGACGCCGAGTTCGCGTGGGACATCAAGCAGCTCTTCGCCGAGAACGATCTGTTCGGGATCCCGTTTCCCGCGGAGCACGGGGGCCTGGGCCTGTCGTTCGTGACGTACGTCAAAGTGGTCGAGGAAGTCGCGAAGGCGTGCGCGTCGTCCGCGCTGATGATCGCGGTGCAGGAGCTCGGCGCGCTGCCCATCATCATCGGCGGAACCCAGGAGCAGCAGGCGCGCTGGCTGCCCTCGCTCGCGAGCGGCGAGAAGCTCGCCGCGTACGCGCTCACCGAGCCGGGCTCGGGTTCGGATGCCGCCGGCTCGATGCGCACGACGGCGCGCCGCGACGGTGACGACTACGTGCTCGACGGCACGAAGATCTGGATCACCAACGGCGGCGTCGCCGACGTCGTCACGGTGTTCGCGGTGACCGACGCGACGAAGGGTCCCAACGGCATCAGCGCGTTCGTGGTCGAGAAGGGCACGCCGGGCTTCAACGTCGGCAAGCTCGAGAAGAAGATGGGGATCCGCGGGTCACCCACGGTGGAGCTGTCGTTCGACAACTGCCGCGTACCGGTCGCGAACATGCTCGGTGAGGAAGGCGTCGGCTTCAAGATCGCGATGAAGGTGCTCGACAAGTCGCGGCCCGGCATCGCCGCGCAGGCGCTCGGCATCGCGCAGGGCGCGCTCGACTACGCGACCGAGTACACGAAGCAGCGCGTCGCGTTCGGCAAGCCCATCTCGCAGCAGCAAGGCCTGCAGTTCATGATGGCCGACATGAAGACCGAGGTCGAAGCCGCCCGGCTGCTGCTGTACGAAGCAGCGCGCAAGTGCGACGAGAGCTCGCCCGACGTCACGACGTGGGCCGCGATGGCCAAGCTCAAGTGCGGCGACGTCGCGATGAGCGTCACCACGGACGCCGTGCAGCTGCTGGGCGGTTACGGCTACTCGACGGAGTACCCGGTCGAGCGCATGATGCGCGACGCGAAGATCACGCAGATCTACGAAGGGACGCAGCAGATTCAGCGCATCGTGATCGCAAGGTCGATGGTGGGCAAGTGGAGCCCGCCGAAATCCTAGCGGCTTTCGGGTAGAGCTGGGAAGGCGTGACGTCCGAGCCGAGCCTTCCCAAGATCGTCCTGTCCCGCGGCGAGTGGATCCGGATGGTCGTCGTCGGGGTGCTGGTCGCGGTGGCGCTCGCGCGCGTCGCGCCGGACCTCGCGCGCGTCGTCTACCCGCAGCACTATTTCGGCTACACGACCGACGGCGACGGCGTCGTCACGACCGTCGGCCGATCCGCCCGCGTGCGGCCGCCGCCGAACCCGTATCCCGATCTGGCTGCGACGCCGCCGCCGGCCCCAAAAGCGCGCGGTGCGGTCGCGGTCGACGCGCTGCGCGTCGGCGACCGCGTGCGGAGCGACCGGATCCATCCGTTCGACCGCAAGCCGGGGCTCGTCGCCCGCGGGTACACGTACGACAACAACGACCGCTATCTCCCGATCGAGCGCTACGGTCGCGAAGAAGTTCTGCATCTGACCGGGACCGAGGAAACGGCGCGGGTGAAGTTCCTGGACATCCTGCGCGTCCTGCTGTTCATCGCGGCCGTCACGCTCGGCGCGATGCTGTTCTTGCTCAAGCCCGGCATCACGACCGCCGCCTTCTTCTGCTTCTGCCTCGCGGGTGTCGAAGCGCCGGCGACGTTCTTCGACGCCGTGATTCCCCTCCCGTGGCGCGTGCTGCCCGACGCCGCCGGGGACGTGCTGCGCGGCTTCGCCCGGCCCGCGCTGCTGCTCTTCGCGCTCTGCCTGATCGACGGTGACCGCGACGTTGCGCGCGAGCGGCTCTTCGCGTGGGTCATCGGCGCGATCGCGCTGGTGCTCGCCGTCACGACCGCGTACGCGGGCTGGCGCCTGAACTACGCGGCCTTGCCGGCGGAGCAGATCTATCGCGCGCTGCGCGAGATCGCGTCGGTCTTGAGCGTGCTGACGGCGATCGCGTTCGGCATCGCGTTCCTTCGCGCGCGGCGCAAGGACCGCGAGCGCATCGGGTGGATCGTCGTCGCGTTCCTGTTCGCGGGCGCGATGCGGCTCACGTCCGACGCGCTGTACCCGGGCCACATCCCCGTGTGGCTGAACTCGATCCTGGTCTCGATGACGATCGTGCCGATCGTCGTGGTGTGGATCGCGGTGATCCGCCACCGGTTCTTCAACGTCGACTTCGTCGTGAGCCGGGCGGTCGCGTATGCCGCGATCACCGCCGGCGTCTTCGGCGTGATCTCCGTGTTCGAGGAGCTCGGCACGTACCTGTTCTACCAGAACGCGGATTTCGCGTACATCGTGTTTTCGGCGATCTCGCTGGCGATCGGGATGTTCACGGGCAAGCTCGTCCAGGTGTTCTCGCACCTCGCCGACCGGTTCATCTTCCGCGACCGCCGCGAGCAGCGGCAAGCGCTGCAGTACATCGCGGGCTACATCCTCGACGCGGAGAACGTCGAAGACGTCTACCGGGCGCTGCTCCAGGACGCCGCGCACGCGCTCAAGCTCTCGTTCGGCGGCATCCTCGGGCGGCAAACCGACGGGAGCTACGAGCTCGCCCAGAGCTGGAACTGGCCGGCGGATTTCACGATCCACCTGGGCGCGGACGACGAGCTCACGCGGACGATCACGCACACCCGCGGCTCCCTGACGTTCTCGGGCAAGGACACGCGGCTCATCCAGAAGTCGCTCCCGAACGAGCGGCTCACGTTCGCCGCGCCGCTTTTCTTCGATCGCACGGTGAGCGGGATCGTGGTGTACGGCCACAACGTGAGCGGCCTGGACCTCGATCCGGACGAGCGCGAGCTGCTCGTGCGCGTCGTCGCGCACGCGTCGATCGCGTTGAACACCATCGAGCTCAACCGCTACCGCAACTCGAACGCCCCGGCGCCGCTCCCGTCCCCCGAACCGGCCTGAGAATGACGGCGTTAGTTGCCTACGCCGGAATAGCGGTTCAGGCCGATGCGCCAGAAGACGTATGCCAGCGCGACCGCGAGCAGGCCGATCGCCGGCGTGAGCAGGCCTACCGGGGCCGGCAGCATCGCGCCCTCGTGCGCTTTGTGCAGGAAGAAGCGCGCCGGGAAGTAGTTCATGAACGCGAACGGGACGACGAAGGTGAGCAAGAGGCGCACGCCGCGCGAGTAGATGCTGATCGGGTAGCGCGTGAACTCCTGTTCGAGCTGGATCACGATCCAGCGCAGCGCGTCGACGCGCACGAACCAGAACGCGACCGTCGAGATGAACAGGTTGAACGCGAGGTCGATCAGAGCGCCGCCCACCACGATCAGCGGCACGAAGATCAGGAACGTCGCGTCGACCACCACGCCGCAGTACCACGTCGCAGCGCAGAACGTGAACAGCGCGAGGATGAGCTCGTCGGGGAACACCTGGCCCGGCGTCGCGATGGCTTGAAAGAGGGTGTCGAGCGGGCGCACGAGCAGCCGGTCGAACTCGCCGTCCCGAACGTGCTCGGGGATGTCGCCGACCGTCGAGAAGAACGTGTTGTGCAGCGCGTGCGCGAGCATCCACATCCCGTACAGGAACGCCATGTCGCGGAACGTCCAGCCGTTCATCGACGGAAAGCGGTTGAGCACGATCCACAGCGCCGCGATCGCCGAGCCGTGGTAGATGAACGTGAACGCGAACCAGATCAGGAAGTTCTCGCGGTACTCGAGCGTCGTGAGGATGTTGATGCGCCAGTACTGCTTGTAGACGTTGCCCATCACGCGCAGCCGGTCCACGGTCAGCCGCCCTGCACGATGACGCGCTTGGCGCCGGCGCGCCAGATCACCGTCGAGGCGAGCGCGAGGACGACCACCCAGAACGCCTGCACGCCCAGCGCCCAGGCGTAGCGCTCGGGCGGGATCGCGCCGACGTAGATCAGCAGCGGGGTGGAAAACATCGCCGCGAACGGCAGCGCGAACGCGATCTTCTGCAGGAACGCCGGAAAGATCACGAGCGGGATGATCTCGCCGCCGAACAGGTCGGTGATCCAGGTGACGATCAGCTGCATCGCGTGGATCTCGAGCGTCCAGAACGCCACGCAGTTCAGGATGAAGTTGACGAAGAGCCCCACGAGATAGCCCAGCGCGAAGCTCGCGAAGAACGTCACCAGGGTCAGCGGACCGGGCACGTCGATGTGGACGAACAGGAGCGCGAGCAGCAGCGACGGCACGATGAGCGCCGCGTGGAAGATCACCTCGCCGCTGCCGTCGGCGAAGAGGTAGAACGGCACGACGATCGGCTTCATGAAGTCGGTCGCGATGCCGCCGCTGTGCAGCTTGTCGTGCAGCAGCCGCGTCTGGTCGATGTCCATCACCAGCCCCATCAGCAGCGCGACCGTCGAGTACGTGATGATCGCGTGCAGCGGCAGCTCTTTGGGCGCCGTGTTGCGCGCGTAGAGCGCCACCCACACCATGCGCAGCAAATAGACGCGCACCAGCACCGACGCGACGGTGGTGAAGACGTCGAAGCGGTAGGTCGCCTCGCGCGCCATCGCCTTCTTCGCGAACTGGACGTACGGCTCGAGCCGGAAGCGCGGCGCGCGCGCCGCGGTCACGACGGTGCTCCGACCACGCCCTCGTGGTAGCCCTCGAGATAGATGCGGCGCACGATGTCGTCGATGGCGGGCTCGACGATCTGAACGTCCACGATCTGATAGCGCTCGGTGACGCGCCGGATCAGCGCCTCCGCGGTCAGCTCGCGGCGGTTGAAGCGCAGCCGCACCGTGTTGTGATCGCGGCCTTCCACCTCGGCGCCCGCCACCGCGACGTCGGGGTACGATTCGGCCAGCGTCACGACCAGCGTGCGGTGCGTCCCGTACTCCTCGCGCAGCCGCTCGAGCGAGCCGTCGTAGATCACGACGCCCTCGTCGATCAGGACGATGCGCCGCGACAGGCGCTCGACGTCGGCGAGGTCGTGCGTCGTGAGGATGACGGTAGTGCCGCGCTCCTTGTTCACCGCCGCGATGAACTCGCGGATCGCTTCCTTCGCGATCACGTCGAGGCCGATCGTCGGCTCGTCGAGGAACACGATCTTGGGATCGTGCAGCATCGCCGCGGCGAAATCGCCGCGCATGCGCTCGCCGAGCGAGAGCTGGCGCACCGGCGTGCCGAGAAACCGCTCGAGGTCGAGGATCTCGGCGAAGTGCTTCATGTTCTCGAGGTAGCGCGCGCGCGGGACGTCGTAGATCGAGCGCAGCAGCTCGAACGACTCGCGCAGCGGCAGGTCCCAGTACAGCTGGCTGCGCTGCCCGAAGACGACGCCGATGTTCGTCGCGTTCGCCATCCGGTTCTGGTAGGGCACGATGCCCGCGACGCGCAGCTGCCCGGCGGTGGGGACCAGGATGCCCGTGAGCATCTTGATCGTGGTCGACTTGCCCGCGCCGTTGGGGCCGATGTAGCCGACGAGCTCGCCGGGGTCGAGCGAGAAGCTCACGCCGTCGACGGCTACCTTCTCCACGAAGGTGCGAGAGAACAGCGCCGCGACCGCGCCCCGGAGCCCGGGTTGGCGCTCGATCGACCGAAACACCTTGCGCAGCCCGACGGCTTCGATGATCGCCATGCTCCGCGAGGCTTTTCCCACGAAAACCGCGCCCGGCCTTTACGTTGAGAGAAGAGGGACTCCACCCGGCCAAAGGGAACTGCGCGAGACCAACGACCGTTGGTGATACAGGTTCGGTGCTTGCGCACCGGGTCGAGTCTGACTAGGTGAGGGGGTGAGTTAACAACATGGCAGCGAAGAAAAAGGCTCCCAAAAAGAAGCCGGGCAAGAAGGGTGGCAAGAAGTAAGCCCATCCGCCCCTAGAGAGAGAACGAACCAGAGTTTCTCAGTCATCATCCATATCGATACGAGCGCGGCCGGCAACGACCGCGCTTTTTTTTAAACGGGAGCGGCTGCGCGCGCGGCGAGCCGCTCGAGGTTGGCGGGCGCCGCGTTCGCGATCCGCTCGGCGGCGCGGCGCAGCAGCAGCCCCGCCAGCGGGCCGCTGATCGCGACCGTCTGCGCGATCGCCGTCCCGCCCGCTCGAGGCGCGAGCTCCCAGCGCAGCCGCAGCGCGGCGACCGGACCGAACGTGACCGCCAGCGCCAGCACGCGTTGCGGCACGGCCGCCTCGATGCGGAACGCGGTCTGCGGCGCGCCCTTCGGCTTCATCGTGAGCAGCGAGCCGGGCTCGAGCGCGCCCTCGACCGTCATCCACTGGACGCCGGGGTTCCACAGCGACCAGCGCCGGCCGTCCAGCAGCACGTCCCACACGCGCTCCGGTGGCGCAGCCGAGCTCGCACCGGCAGTCCGTTCCCAAGTCATCGCGAAGGAGCTTCCATGGACGAGTCCGAGAACCCGATCGTCGCGATGGCGACGAAGCTCCGCGCGCGGCGCGACCTCGGGGCCGCCATCGACTCGGCGACCGCGGATGCGGTCGGGCCCCGCGGCGACGACGCCGAGGCCCGGTTCGCCGCGCTCGGCGAGGTGCTGGCGGTCGGCTCGCGCCGGCTCAACTCGATCCTGGGCCGCCGCACCGGCGTCACCGTGGTGAAGCTCGAGAACCCGCCCCGGCTGCGCCTGCGCTTTCGCGACAAGCGGATCGCGCTCGACCTCGACGCGGTCCGCCAGCTCGTGATCGTCGCGGGCGCCGGCCTGGACGGCGAGTACCAGTTCCTCGACGGCGCCGTCCCGGCGCTGATGAACCTCTCGAAGTTCTCGACGGACGCCGGCTACCGCGACGCGCTGACGGGCTCGGACCTGCTCAAGACGATCTCCGAGGACGCGCAGATCCCGCGCCCGGCCCACCTGGACGAACCCGGCCCGATGCGGTTTTAGCCGTTTTCGCCTGCAGGTAGCGGGCGACGATCGGGCGTGACGGGCACATCGTCACCGGACACCGGCCGCAGAGCGGGACCGGCGCCTTGCAGATCTCGCGGCCGTGCAGGATCAGCCAGTGGTGCGCGTGGCGCCACTGCTCGCGCGGCACGAGCTTGGTGACGTCTTCTTCCACCCCGCGCGGCGTGGTCGCGAGCGTGAGCCCGAGCCGGTGCGAGACGCGGAACACGTGCGTGTCCACCGCGAACGCCGCCTCTTCGAACGCGACCGACATCACGACGTTGGCGGTCTTGCGCCCGACGCCGCGCAGCGCCTCGAGCGACTCGCGGTCGCCCGGCACCCGGCCGCCGTGCTCGGCGACGAGCCCCTGCGCGGCCGAGATGATGCTCTTGGTCTTCTGCCGGAAGAATCCGGTCGACTTGATGAGCGCCTCGACGTCGGCAGGGTCGGCGTTCGCGAGCGCCTGCGCGTCGGGATACTTCGCGAACAGGTGCGGCGTCGTCAGGTTCACGCGCACGTCGGTGGTCTGCGCGCTCAGGATCACCGCGATCAGCAGCTCGAACGGGCTGGCGTACTCGAGCGCGGTGACCGCATGCGGATACGTCCGCTCGAGGATCGCGAGCTCCTCGGCCGCGACCGCGCGCGTGACCTTCTTCTTCGGAAACGGGATCGCCACGGAGCGGAACCTTCGGGCCCCGGACGCGAATCCTGTCTCGCATGCCGTTCCTCAAGCAGAAGGACCCGACCGTGCCGCCCGGCCAGACCGTGACCGAGGGCTTTCCCGTCCTGCACGTCGGCGACGTCCCGGCCATCGACCCCAAGACGTGGCGGCTGCGCGTGTTCGGGCAAGTCGAGCACCCGTTCGAGCTCTCGTACGACGAGCTGCGCGCGATGCCGGCGAGCGAGTACCGCGGCGACATCCACTGCGTGACGCGCTGGTCGAAGAAGAACACGTACTGGGTCGGCGTGCGATTCGCCGACATCGTCGCGCGCGCGAAGCCGCTCGCGCCGGCGAAGTTCGTCGTGCAGCACGCGGACAACGACTACACGACCAACCTTCCGCTGGACGTGATGCTGGACGAGGACGTGCTGGTGG
>Ga0209624_10003589_pt1 | contig 10910 bp, 8 predicted proteins | sample JacPinW_OM2H0_O1_FD_188565 | JGI IMG/M metagenome (GOLD analysis project Ga0209624, IMG submission 188565) | Forest soil microbial communities from Algoma, Ontario, Canada - Jack Pine, Ontario site 1_JW_OM2H0_O1 (SPAdes) (version 2) | ecosystem: Environmental > Terrestrial > Soil > Boreal... | reverse complement strand
TATCATCCAGGTGCCGGTACGGCCGACAGAATTGAACATGTCCGCCTACGATGACGTGATCCGCGTCGATCAACGCGGCACCTACGTGGCTTGCGTCGCCTTCGGCCGGCACATGCTGGCGCGCCGCCGCGGCGCCATTGTCAACATTGCCTCGGTGGCCGGCATGCGCTCGATGCCGCTGCACGCCTACGGACCCGCCAAGGCCGCCGTGATCGCGACCACCGAATGCCTCGCCGCGGAGTGGGGCCCGGCGCAGGTGCGGGTCAATGCGGTGTCTCCGGGCTATACGCGAACGCCGGCGCTGCAAGCCGCCATCGACAAAGGCGAGCGCGATCCTTCGTCGCTCGCCGGCAATGCGGCGCTCGGCCGTTTGGTCGAGCCGTCGGAGATCGCCAAGGTGGTGACGTTTCTTTGCTCGCCGCTCGCTTCAGCGATAACCGGCATCAACCTGCCGGTCGATTGCGGCTGGCTGGTTGCGCCGTCCTGGCACACCTATGGGGGCCTGCGGCAACCCGGCAACGCTTGAGGGTTGATCCAACGCAGGCCGGATCGCCCGGCTTTCCGATCTCCCGAGGAAACGAAAACAGGAGGGATGTCATGACGACCTTCTCCGCCGATCTGGCCAGATTTCTTGTCGATCTGAAAACCGAGACACTGCCGCCCGAGGTCGTGCAGAAGGCGCGCGTTTGTTTGTACAACGCCTTCGGCATGGGTATTAACGGCCACGCCACGCCGTACGCGCCGGTGGCGCGGGCCACGGCGCTTGCGCTCGATGGTGAAGTGCCGGGCGGGGCAACGCTGTTTCTTGACGGCCGCCGCACCACCATCGGCGGTGCCTGCCTCGCCAACGCGGCACTGTTTCACGGCCGCGCCCAGGAAGACACCTGCGGCGCCGCGCACTTCGGCACCATTCTGATTCCGTTGCTCACCGCCATGATCGAGGCGCGTGGTTATCCGCTGTCGCGGCTCATCCCCGCGCTGGTGGCGGGCTACGAGGCAGGCGGCGTGTTGGAGAAGGCGCTCTCCGGCAAGACCACGCCCGGCGGTTTCCGCTCCTCGGCGATTTACGGCACGATCGCCGCGAGCGCGGCGGCGGCGAAGCTCATGGAGCTTTCCGCCGAGCAGACAAAGGCGGCGCTGGCCAACGCGGTGTCATTCGCCGGCGGCGTGCTGCAATCCTTTGCCGACGGCACCGACGAATGGCGCTATCAGGTCGGCGTCGTCGCGCGCAACGGCCTGGTTGCTGCCGAACTGGCGCGTGCCGGCTCGGTGTCGGCGCCGAATGCGTTCGAGGGCAAAACCGGCTTCGCCCGCGCGTTCGCCAGGACCGATCTCGATGCCGGCCTCGCGGCTTCGCTCGGCCGCGACTGGGCCATTCTGCGCGTGGCGTTCAAGCCGTTTCCGGTGTGTGCTTTCAACCAGACGCCGGTCACCGGCGCACTGGCGCTGCGCGAACAATTGCGCGGCGCGCCCGCGCGCGTGCGCGTGCGCATGAATCCTTACGAGACCGGCTATGCCGGCATGGATGCGATCGGGCCGTTTCGCACCATTTCGGGCACGCTGATGAGCATTCCATTCTGCATCGCCACCACGCTCGTCCACGGCGCGCCGACCACGCGGCACATGACGACCTACGATGATCCCGCGGTGAACGATCTGGTGACCCGCGTCGAGCTTGTGACCGACCCTTCCATTCCGATTCTAAGCGCGGTGATCGAAGCCGAGACGGCGGACGGCGGCAAGCACGTACGCGAGCAACGCATGACCGCGGCCGATTATGCCTACGATCTGCCGACACTCTCGGCGATGCTGCGACGGATCGGCAACGAAGAGGGCGTGCCGATGTCGGCGTTCGACCGGCTCGAGCGCTTTGTCGAGCGGCTGCCGCAGGGCGCGATCGACGACGCCATCTCGGTCTTCACCCTGGCGCCGTCGCAAGCCCGGGCCGCGTAAACCGATCGCTGCCTCTCAGGCGTCATTGCCGGGCTTGACCCGGCAATCCATGCGGCAGGTGCGCGTACTCAGCTAAGCCGCAGCGGTCGCGGGCTTTCAGCATGGATGCGCGGGTCAAACCCGCGCATGACGAGGGAAGGACGGTCTAGCTTGAATCGGATTCGCTGAAGCGGCTGCGGCGCGTCTCTCAATACTTCTTGAATCCCACCAGCTCGTGGAATGTCACGTCCTTGGCGTGGAGCTGATAAACGGCGACTTCGGTGCCGGCGAGCTGTTGCGGGTTGTCGTAACTTACCGGCGCGCTTAGGCCGCCGGTGTCGAGATTCTTGGTCTGGCGAAGCTTCTCGATGGTGCAGGCGCGCGTCAGCTCCTTGCCGCATTCCCGCATGGCGTGCGCCAAGCTTTTAAGCCCCACATAGGTCACGAAAGTGTAGCGGCTCACGCCGGCCAATTCGTCCGCCGTCGTGAACGCTTTGGCCATGGCGAGAAACTTCTCCACCGCTGGGCCGCTGAGCGCCACATAGTCGCCCACCGTGTAATCGTAGCCGGCGGGGGCGGCAAGCTTGGCCGAAGCCGGAATGCCCTCGCTCCACACGTCGGCCGACTGGAGATTCATGTCGAGCTTGCGGGCTTCCGAGAGAATGTTGGCGGCGCCGGCAAAGATGCCGCCATTGGCCAGCACATTGACACCTGCCTGTTTCATCTGCGCCATTTCGGCGGCGAAGTTCGAGGTGCCTTTTTTGAAGCGCAGCCGGATGCCGTCCTTCACGCCGAATTCCTTCACCGCGCGCTCGTAGCCGGCCTCGACTTCCTGGCCGAAATCGTCGTCCTGGCGAATGACGCCATAGACCGGATTGTTCGGCTCGGAATGGTCGTGAATGTATTTGAGCTGCGCATAGAAGGCGTCGGAATAGCTCGCGCCGAAAGTAAACACCGACGGCCGCACCGGCTTGTAGATCAACGCCGACGGCGCGGTGGTCACGACCGTCGGCAGATTGTTTTCGGTGATCAGCGGCATCATCGCCAGCACGTTCGCCGTGCCCGAGGTGCCGTTGAGCGCAAAGATGCCGTCTTCGTCCAGGAGCTTGGTCAGCGCCTGGAATGACCGCGACGGAATATAGCCGTCGTCTTCGGTCAAGATCTTGATCTTGCGGCCGTTGATCCCGCCCGCCGCATTGATCTCGGCGGCGGCGATCTTCGAGCCGAGCGATACGCCGCGGCCGACGAACGCCGCTGGTCCGGTCATGATATTCACGTCGCCAATCTTGATCTCGGTGTCGCTGACGCCCGGATCGCCGGCCCATGCGGCGGTCGCCGATAGCAGTGCGGCCGCCAGCACGCTCGTTGCAATCTTCATTGTGTCCTCCCTTGGTGAGCCGTTGTTTTGTTTTGGTCAATAGGCCAACGGCCAGTTGCTCCAATATTTGCGCGCATCGCGCCAGAAGCCGATCAAGCCGTCTGGCTTAAAGCGCAGGAACAGCACGATCACAAGGCCGTTGGCGATGCCGCGAATTTCGTAGACGTAATTGGCATAGAGCGGTGACGCCGGGTCGATCACGGCCGACAGGACGAGGCGGATGGCTTCCGGCAGATACGACAAAAACACCGCGCCCAGAACCGCACCGGCGACCGAGCCCAATCCGCCGAGAATGATGATCGCCAATGCCTCGATCGACAGGATCAGCGCGAACACGTCGATATTGACGAAACGGATCTGCAGCGAGAGGAGCGCGCCGGCGACAGCGACGATGAAGGAGCTGACCACGAAGGCGAGGAGCTTGTAGCGCACGAGATCGATACCCATCACCCGGGCGGCGATGTCATGGTCGCGGATCGCGATCCAGGCGCGGCCGACGCGCGTGCGCAGAAGATTGAGCGCGGCGAAAATGGTCGCAACGGCAAGCGTGAGTGCCAGATAATAAAGCGCCGGGCCGCGCTGCAGGCCGAAGCCGAACAGTTTCGCGCCGGTGACAAAGACGCCGTTCGGCCCGTGCGTGACGTGCTCCGCATAAAGAATAATGTGATTGATGATGAAGGCAAAGGCGAGCGTGGTAATGGCGAGGTAAAGTCCCTTCAGCCGTAGCGAGGGAATGCCGACCACGATGCTCACCAGCGCGCCCGCAATGCCGGCGGCAGGCAGCCCCACCCACACCGGCATATGATAATCGGTCAAGAGGATCGCGTTGGTGTAGGCGCCGACCGCGAGGAAACCGGCTTGCCCAAGCGAAATAAGCCCAGTGGTGCCGGTCAGGAGATTGAGACCGACCGCGCCGATCACGGCGATCAAGGCCGAGACCATCAGTGTCAGCGAATAGGCGCCGACCAAAAACGGCGCCGCCACCAAGGCAGCGAGTAGCACTACCGTCCAGGCCCAGACGGCTTTGCTGTCGCTCAGCGCAATCAGCCCGCCGACGCTTTCCTTATAATGGCCGGTGCGCATGTTTCCTTAGACCCGCTCGATGTCGACGCTGCCGAACAGGCCGTAGGGCCGCACCATCAGGACGACGATGATCACCACGAAGCCGGCGATTTCACGCATGCCTTCGCCCAGATAACCCTGCGCCAGATTCTCGATCACGCCGATGATCAGTCCGGCGAGCGAGGCGCCGATCACTGAATCGAGGCCGCCGAGAATGACTGCCGGAAAGGATTTCAGCCCCTGAAACCACATGTCGGGCGCGAGCTTGAAGTTGATCGCGAACAGCATGCCGGCGATGGCCGCGATGGCGGCAGAGAGCATCCAGGCCGCGGCATGGATGCGGTCGACGCTGACGCCCATGAGCAACGCCGCCGTCTCGTTCGCAGCCACCGCCCGCATCGCCATGCCGAGCCGGGTAAAGCGTAGGAACAACCAGGCGCAAAACGTCACCAGCGCCAGCGCGCCGAGCAAACAAAGCTGCGCTGGATAGAACGGCACACCCACGATGGAGATCACCTTGGTCGGCAGGCCGGCGGGAAAATTCAGCGGCTCCGAGCCCCAGATCAAAACCACGATGCCGCGCAGGATCACCGCCAGCCCAACCGTCGCCATCACGATCGAGAACACCGGCTCGCCCAGCATCGGCCGGATAATGAGCCGTTCGAGCGCAAGCCCGATCGCCATGGCAATCGGGATGGTCACGATGAGCAGGGGGATGAACGACAGCCCGAGCGCATTGGCGAGGCTGAAGGAGACATAAGCGGTGAGCATGACCAACTCGCCCTGGGCGAAATTGACCACGCCAGTCGATTTGTAGATCAGCGCAAAGCCCATGGCGATCAGCCCATAGGCCGCGCCGCTTACCAGGCCGGTGGAAACGAGCAGCGCCAGAAAATCCATCAGGCGGCGCTCCCGTAGATTTCGACGATCTCGTCGCGAAATTTTTGTTCGATCATGCGGCGGCGCACTTTCATGGTCGCCGTCAATTCGCCGTCGTCGTGATCGAGCTCCTTGGCAAGAATCACGAACTTGCGCACATTCTCGACGCGCGCGAAGCGGTCGTTGACGCGCTTGACCTCGCCGGCGACCAGATCGCGCACGCGTTCGTTCTCGGCGAGCGAGCGGTAAGTCGTGTAGGCGATGCCCTCGCGCTGCGCCCATTTGCCGGTGGTCTCGAGGTCGATCTGAATGAGCGCCGCGAGGAAATGGCGGCCGTCGCCAAGCAAAATTGCCTCGCGGATATACGGCGAGTCCTTGAGCGCATTCTCGATCAGCGACGGCGTGATGTTCTTGCCGCCCGAGGTGATCAGAATGTCCTTCTTGCGGTCGACGATGCGAATTTCACCATCGGCTTCAGTCTCGACAATGTCGCCGGTGTGCAGCCAACCGTCGACGACCGCGCGTTTGGTTGCCTCCTCGTCGAACAGATAGCCCTTGAACACGCTCGGGCCCGACAGGAGCAATTCGTGGTCGTCGGCAATGCGATGGCCGACGCCGTCGACCGCAAACCCCGAGCATCCCGCGACGGTGGCGCCGGGGCGTTGCATGAAGGCAACCCCGCTGCTCTCGGTCATGCCGTAGATCTGATAAATCGGCACCCCGAGGATCCAGAAGAACAAAATCACCTCGGGCGAAACCGTGGCGCCGCCGCAAAATCCGTAACGTACGCGGTTGATCCCGAGAAAGCGCTGCAGGCTGCCGAAACAGGCGAGCCGCAAAATCGCAAACAGCGTCCGGTCGCGCAGACTGGCCAGCGCGCCGCCGTTGACGAGGCGCCGTTCGGCAATGGGCCGGCCGAGCTTCATGCAAATCTCGAACACGCGCCGCTGCAGCGGCGTCGTGTCGCGAATGCGATAATCGACGTTCTGCTGCATCTTCTCCCAGATGCGGGGCACGCCCAAAAAACCTTTCGGCGCGATCTCGCGCAGGTTGACCACGACGGTGTCGACCGATTCGGCGAAGCTGACCACGCAGCCGGTCAGAAGCTGCATGATGGTCGAGAAGCTGCGTTCCGCCACATGACAGAGCGGCAGATAGCAAAGCACGGAATAGTTCTGCGCATTCAAATCGAGGACGGAGATGACCTGCACCGAGGTGTGCATCATGTTGCGATGGCTGAGCATCGCGCCTTTGGGCATGCCGGTGGTGCCGGAGGTATAAACAATAATGGCCGTATCGTCGGGCTTGCCGGCGGCGAGCGCTGCATCGATCGTGGCGCCGAACGCGGCCTCATGCTTCTCGCCGAGCGCCGCTACGTCGGCGAACGACATCAAGCCGTCCTGCTTGTAGTGGCGCATGCCCTTCATATCGACGCAGATGACGGTGGTGAGATCGGGCAGGCCGCCTTCGTTGCGCCGCGCGTCGAGCACCTTGTCGGTCTGTTCCTGATCGCCGCAGACCACGATCTTCGCCCGCGAATGGCGCAGGATGTATTGCAGCTCCGGCCACGGATTGGTCGGATAAATGCCGAGGCAGGCGCCGCCGGCCATCTGCGCCGCAAGATCGGCGTAAAGCCATTCCGGTGTGTCGTCGCTCGCCACCGCCAGCCGGTCGCCGGCACGAAAGCCGAGCGCGTAAAGCCCGATGGCGAAACGCCGCGCGTTGTGAAAATACCCGCGCCAACTCGTGCGCCGCCATATGCCGAGATCCTTCTCGCGCAACGCCAGGCGCTCCCCGTGCGTGTCGGCACGATATTTCAGCGCCTGCGGCATCGTCATCAGCGAAAGGCGCTTGAGCTCCTCGTTCATGCCGCGGCCCGCTTGGCGCCCAGATACGCGGCCACCACCTCCGCGTTGCCGGCGACCTGCGCCGGCGTGCCTTCGGCAATCTTGCGGCCCTCGTTCATCACACAGACATGGTCGGAAATGTCCATCACGATGCCCATGTCGTGCTCGACCATCAGCACGGTCATGCCGAGCTCTTCCTTCAGGTCGAGAATGAACCGCGCGATGTCTTCGCGCTCCTCCTGGTTCATGCCGGAAACCATTTCGTCGAGCAGCAGCAATTTCGGCGAAATCGCCAGCGCGCGGCCAAGCTCGACTCGCTTCTGCAGGCCATAGGAGAGCGAGCCGACCGGATGGTCGCGGATGTCTTCGATTTCGAGAAAGTCGATGATCTCTTCGACGCGCTCGCGCGCCTTGATCTCTTCCGCGCGGGCTCTGCCAACGAAAATGGCGGCCGAGATTGCATCGGTGCGCAGCCGGGTGTGCATGCCGACCAAAATGTTGTCGACCACGGTCTCGTGCTTGAACACCGCCAGATTCTGGAAGGTGCGGGCAATGCCGAGCCGCGCCAGCGCGTGTGTGGGCAGCCGGGTGAGATCGTCGCCGTCGAACAGAATGCGGCCGGAGGAGGGGCGGAACACCGCGCTGATCAGATTGAACAGCGTGGTCTTACCGGCGCCGTTCGGGCCGATCAGGCTGCAGATCTGGCCGGCTTCGACCGCAAAGCTCACCTCTTTCACAGCGGTCAGGCCGCCGAAGCGCTTGGAAACCCCGATGATGTCCAGAAGTGCGCTCACGACAGCCATCGCTTGCGCCGTTTGTAATGCTTGACGTCGCGCATGCTCTTGCGGGTGCCGGCCGAGAAGCCGAGATAGAATTCCTGCACGTCGTCGTTGGCGCGCAGCTTGTCGGAGCTGCCGTCGAGCACGATGCGGCCGTTCTCGATGATGTAGCCGTAAGAGGCGATCTCGAGCGCCAGCCGCGCATTCTGCTCGACCAGCAAAATCGTCAGGCCGGTGTCGCGATTGAGCGCCATTAGCGATTCAAAGATCACATCGACGATCTGCGGCGCGAGCCCGAGCGAAGGCTCATCGAGCATCAGCACGCGCGGCCGCCCCATCAGCGCGCGGCCGACCGCCACCATTTGCTGCTCGCCGCCGGACAAATAGCCGGAGATTTGCGACCGCCGCTCCTTGACGCGGGGAAACAGCGTATACACTTGCTCGATGGTTTCCGCGCATTCGCTCCGCGCGCGCGTATAGCCGCCCATCAACAGATTCTCTTCGACGGTCAGCGTCGCGAACAGCGCGCGTGCCTCCGGCACCTGGATGAGGCCCGAGCCCACGATGTTGCGCGGCGATCGTCCGGAGATCGGCGAGCCGTCGAGATGGATGCTGCCGTTGACGATTTCGCCGTCTTCCTGCTCGAGCACGCCGGAAATCGCTTTCAGCAGCGTCGATTTGCCGGCGCCGTTGGAGCCGAGCAGCGCTACGATCGTGCCGGCCGGCACTTCGAGCGAGACGTCGCGCACCGCCTCAATCGCCCGATCATAAAGAACTTGCACGTTCTTCAGCGACAACACGGTATGATCCGCGGTCGGGAGTGCGGGAGCCATGGGTGGCGCGCCGATGAAAGCCGTTCATCAGCGTTGGGGATGTGGATTGATGCCGGCTCGGTCGCAGGGGGAAGGCGGCGGCTGCCGGCCGTTGCAACGTGACCGCAGGTTCGTTCGGACCCGCTCGCAAACGCCCGGCTGTCAGGCACCGTTTCCCCCGTTGATCGAACGTTTGCGTCACTTACCAAGAGGCTCAATCAAGCAACTTGCGCGACGTCATCGTATGATGAATGATCTTCATTAACGGCAAAGGCTGCGCTTTTGTCAATGACAATGCGGACGCATCGATCCGCATGCACACACGGGCGGGAAACGAGGGCGGCGATATGAAGGAGGCTCAGTCCAGCGCACGCTCGGCGAGTGCTGCGGATATTCGGAGCGCGGGCCGGCTCAGCGTCTATGAATTGTTTGCCGCGCAAGTTCAGCGCGATCCCCACGCGCTAGCGATCGAACAGGGAAGCTTGCGGCGGTCGTATGGCGTGCTCGATGCGCGGGTCGTGCGTCTCGCCGCCGCGCTTCACGCCAAGGGCGTGCGTTACGGCGATCGCGTCGCGATCCTGTCCGAGAATCGCGCCGAATATATCGAGCTCGAACTCGCCGCCGCTTATCTCGGCGCCATCGTCGCCTGCCAGAACTGGCGGCTTGCGGCCGGCGAATTGCAGCATTGTCTGGATCTGGTCTCTCCGGCCCTCGTGCTGGCCTCGCAGCGGTTCGCGCCAACGCTCTTCGCGCTCGATCTGCGCGGCGTCGAAAGCCTCATCATCGAACGCGACTACGAGGCGCTGATCGACACCGCTGCGCCGCTCGCGGCGCGTCCGCAGGTCGATCCCGAGGATGGGCTGGTCATTCTCTACACCAGTGGCACCACCGGCTTGCCCAAAGGGGCGCTGATCAGTCACCGCGCCGAAATTTCGCGCATGGCGCTCTTGCGCCTGGACATCCGCGCCACCGAGGAGGACGGCTTTCTGGCCTGGGCGCCGATGTTCCACATGGGCTCGACCGATCAGATGCTTGGTGCGCTGATGTCCGGCGCCACGGTCTATGTGGTCGACGGCTTCGATGCGGAAGCGATCGTCGGCATCATGGAGCGGGCGAAACTCGGCTGGCTGTTGCTGATGCCCGGCTCGATCGAGCCCGTGGTGGCGTTGCTGAAGACGAGCGGCCGCCGGACCAAAGGCATTCGTGCGGTCGGCGCGATGGCCGATCTGGTGCCGAAGAAGTTGATCGCCGAACTCACAGCGTTGACGAATGCGCCTTATCTGAACAGCTTCGGCGCCACCGAAACCGGACTGGCGCCCGCGTCGGCTTCGCTCATCCCGCCGGGCGAGTTCCCGGACAGCTTGTCGAAGCGGAAAAGCGCGCTGTGCGACTTTCGTCTCCTTGATCCCGACGGCAACGATGTCGCCGACGGCGACCCGGGCGAAGCCGCGGTGCGCGGGCCGACCGTCTTCAGCGGTTATTGGAATGCGGAAGCCACCAACGCACGCGACTTCAAGGACGGATGGTTCCGCATGGGCGATCTGTTTCGCCGCAACCCGGATGGCAGCTACGATTTTGTCGACCGGGCCAAATACATGATCAAATCCGGCGGCGAAAACATCTATCCGGCGGAGATCGAACGGGTGCTGTTGTCCGACCCGCGCGTCAGCGACGCCGTTGTGGTGCGCCGGCGCGATGCCAAATGGGGCGAGGTGCCGGTGGCGTTCATTTCCCGTCGTGACGAGGATTTGAGCGCCGCCGATGTCGAGACCGTCTGTCGCCAATCGCTCGCTGGCTATAAGCGGCCCAAGGAGGTGCACTTCCTGCGCTTCGAAGATTTTCCGCGCAGCACCACCGGAAAAATTCTCCGCCACGAAATGGAAAAGAAGCTCTCTTGATCACAGCTCGTGCATATCCGGAAAAGCATGCCCTCGGGCTTGACCCGACGGGTGGATGCCGGTTTTCCGAAAAGATCATGCACCAGTAAACAAAAATCGCGCAAACATATGGACGCCAAAACCAACAAGACCAAACAGCGGACGGGAGACCATGCCATGGCGCATACGGGACCGCTTCGCCGGGTGAGCAGACTGCCGGCGGAACGGCGCATTCTCGACATCATGACCGCGGCGCGGGCGGTGTTCACCGAAAAGGGCTACAACGACGCGCCGATCGCGGACATCGCCGAACGCGCCGGCGTGGTGGAAGGCAGCATCTATCG
>Ga0209624_10003588_pt1 | contig 10911 bp, 5 predicted proteins | sample JacPinW_OM2H0_O1_FD_188565 | JGI IMG/M metagenome (GOLD analysis project Ga0209624, IMG submission 188565) | Forest soil microbial communities from Algoma, Ontario, Canada - Jack Pine, Ontario site 1_JW_OM2H0_O1 (SPAdes) (version 2) | ecosystem: Environmental > Terrestrial > Soil > Boreal... | reverse complement strand
CTCCGATGAAATCATGAACACCGCCACGCCCTGGACGGCCAGTTCGGTGATGAGCTTGTGGATCTCCGCTTTCGCGCCAACGTCGATGCCGCGCGTCGGCTCGTCGAGGATGAGGATTTTCGGCTGGGTCAGCAACCAGCGGGCGATCAGGACTTTCTGCTGATTGCCGCCCGAGAGATTGATGATCGGCTCTTCGAGATCCGGCGTTCGCACGCGCAGGCGCGTCTTCTGCTGCTGGCAGAGCGCCTCAATCTTGCGCTCGTTGACGAAACCAGCCGTCGCATAACCTTGACGCAGCAGCGCGATCTGCATGTTCGCCATGATGTCGAGGAGCAAGAAACAACCGCTGGCCTTCCGGTCTTCGGTCAGGAACGCCATGCCGGCATCCATTGCGACGCGGGGGTTCGAGATCGCGATGTCTTTACCGTCGATCTGGATCGCGCCGGAGGTCGCAGGCGTGACGCCGAATAGCGTCTCTGCGACGTTGCTGCGCCCCGAACCGACGAGACCGGCGACCCCGAGAACTTCTCCCTTGCGCAGATCGAACGACACGCCGTGGAACTTTCCCTCGAGGCAGAGCTCTCGCGCCGACAGCGCAACGTCGCCGATCGGCGCCGTCTGCTTCGGGAACATCTGGGTGATTTCGCGGCCAACCATCAGCCTGATGATCTCGTCTCGCGAAACATCCGAGGCCTTGTGCTCGCCGACGAAGCGCCCGTCGCGGAACACCGACACTTCGTCGGCGATCTCGAACAGCTCGTTCATTTTGTGGGTGATGTAGATGATGCCCTTGCCCTGAGCCTTGAGCGTGCGGATGATCCGGAACAGGTGCTCGACCTCGCGTTCCGTCAGCGCCGAGGTTGGCTCATCCATGATGAGGATGTTGGAATCGTAAGAGACGGCCTTGGCGATCTCGACCATCTGCCGGTTGGCGACCGAGAGGTCGCGCACTTCCGTTTCAGGATCGAGGGGAATGTCGAGGCGCCGGAACAACTCCCTTGTGCGCCGTCGCATCTCTTCATGACGGACGAAGCCGAAGCTGTTTAGCGGCTCCCGGCGGATCCAGACATTCTCAGCGACCGTCATGTAATCCATCAAGTTGAGCTCCTGATGGATCATAGCGATGCCGTACTGGAGTGCCTCGAGGGGCGATGTCAGCTTGATCTCCTGCCCCTTCAGTTTAAAGGAGCCGGAATCGGGCGTGTAGATCCCGGCGATGATCTTCATCAGCGTCGACTTGCCCGCGCCGTTCTCGCCCATGAGCGCATGGACGTGACCGCGCTTCAGCCGAAACGACACGTCGTCGAGAGCGAGCACGCCGGGGAAGGCCTTCCGGACGTTCGATACCTCGAGCAGGTATTCGGCGCCCGGAATCGCGCCGCTCCGCCCAACGATTTCGGCCGTCGAAGGACTAATGGTCGCCATGGCGGTCCGTCCCGTTCAGATTTCGTCGTCGCCGTTTCCTGAGGCTACGCCGGTCCCCACCGTATTTTCGCGCGCGACGGCCCGGAGGCGCTTGGGAGGTTGGGCGTCTCCGGGCGCCCTCGTCTCGCCGAAAGGATCGGCGAGACGAAGAGGCATGCAGGAAGCTCAGTTCTTCTTCACAAACTGATCCATGTTGGCCGGAGTCACCAGCTGGAAGGGGATATAGACCTTCTTCTCGACCGGCTTGCCCGCGGCAAGGGCGAGAGCCGCGTCGACCGCGCCTTTGCCCTGACCCGCAGCGTCCTGGAACACGGTGACTTTGAGGTCGCCAGCCTTCATGGAGGCCAGCGCGTCCTGCGTCGCGTCGACGCCGCCGACGATCGCCTTCTTGGTGTCCACGCCGGCCGACTTCATCGCCTGAAGAGCGCCGATCGCCATTTCGTCGTTGTTGGAGACGACCGCGTCGAACTTCATGCCCTTCGATAGCCAGTTGGTCATCAGGTTCTGGCCCTTGGTGCGATCCCATTCCCCGGTCTGCTCAGCGATGATCTTGATGCCGCTGCAGTCCGGAGTCGAAATGACCTCATGGATGTCCTTGGTCCTTTGAACCGCAGCCTGATTGGACAGCTGTCCCTCGATCACAAGAATATTGCCCTTGCCGCCAAGAAGCTTGCAGATTGCCTTGGTCTCGAGTGTGCCGGACTCGCTCTCGTTTGACGCGACGAAGGCGGCTTTGGCCCCGAGCTTATCCACGTCGGTCGGCTCACGGTTGACGTAGACGAGCGGTACGCCGGCGTCGGCCGCGGCCTTGGTGATTGCGCCTGTGGCCGAGGTGTCGACCGGATTGACGATGATGGCGTCCACGCCGTTGGCGATGAAGTTCTGAACCTGGCTCAGTTGTTTGGAGACGTCGTCTTTGGCGTCCTCGACCTGAATTGTGACGCCAGGAACCGTCTTGGCGTAGTCAGCCATTCCGTTGCGCAGAACGGTCAAGAAGTTGTCGTCGAACTTGTCCATCGACACCCCGATCTTGGCGGCGAAGGCGGGGCTCGACAGCACGCTGGCCGCGGCAAGCGCAAGAAGTATGCGTTTCATGGTCTAGTTTCCTCCCACTGGGCGTTCGGCGATGAACGATTTGCTCGTTGCCCGCATACGAAACGGTGCGGCCCTTTTGGTCTTAGACCCAAAATTATTGCCGCGCACCTGGCTTGCCGACCAACCGGGGCGGCGGAAGGGAGACGCATCTTGTCGGTTAGTCGACTTAAAAACCGCCAGCGCTCCTTCCACACGGCGCTCGCCTCCCAGTGGTGGCTTGTTTCGCCAAGGCGAGCGCGATCGTGAAGGGCTGCTCGCCGGCTAGGGGCGCGAAAGCCTGCGCACGAAGTTACGCGCGCCAATGATTTCATGAGCTTGACCGCTCTTTTGCGCAACTTTCGCGCGCTTCCTTCTGCTTAAGGGCACGAAACCCTCGTTTCGCTTGCGACCCCTTAAGCCTCTGGAATCATTGAAGGCGCTGAATCAGCGATTTCGCGGTTTCCTTTGTTATCAAAGACTTGGAGCCAGTTTCGTTTCGCCGTGTTCGTGCGAAACCTTTGCGGGCTGCTTTCTCCTCCCTGAAAGTCGCCTTTTGCGGCCGGCTCGGACATCGGGGCCTCCTTTTGGTGAAACCACATAATATATCCAACGATCCTGGATTTGGAAAGGATTTGTTCGAAAAAACTTCGCCCCCGTTTAGACAAGCAGCGTCTGCTGATGCCGAGCGGCGGCCCGCAACGTGAAGCCTCAGAAAGTCGCCGTGGCCGGATCGGGGCCCATTCGGCCGCCAGGCGAATCGAGCGCTTCGATCCGCTTCATGTCGTCGCCGTCGAGCTTGAAATCGAGCGCGCCGATGTTCTCCTTCAGCCGCTCGAGCCGAACCGTTTTCGGAATGACGATCAGACCGCTATCAAGATGCCAGCGTATAACGACCTGCGCCGGCGTCTTCCGATGTTTGGCGGCGATCTCAACGAGCGCAGATTCGCTCAGCAAGCCGCCTCGTCCCAGCGGGCTCCACGACTCCGTTTTGATGCCCTTCTGGTCGTGAAATGCGCGCAGCGCCTTCTGCTGAAAACGCGGATGAAGCTCGATCTGGTTCACGGAAGGCGTCACGCCCGTCTCCCCGATGACCCGTTCCAGGTGATCGCGGTTGAAGTTGGACACGCCAATCGAGCGAACCCCGCCATCTTTTTGCAGTCGGACAAAGGCCTTCCAGCTCTCGACATAGCGGTTGACGCGCGGGCGCGGCCAGTGGATCAAATACAGATCGAGCGTGTCGCGGCGGAGCTTTTTGATGCTCTGGTCGAATGCGCGCAGCGCTTCGTCGAAGCCGTGATCCGAATTGCCGAGTTTCGTCGTCACGAAAACGTCAGTGTGGCCGAGCAGAGCCTCGCCGACGCCCTCCTCGTTTCGATACATGGACGCGGTGTCGACCAAGCGATAGCCTTCGTCGACCGCCATTTTGACCACCCGCTCCGTCTCATCAGGCGGCGTCTGAAAGACCCCAAGTCCAAATTGCGGCATGGCGGCGTCGTCGTTGAGGGCGACAGTCGGCTGGGTTTTACTGGCCATAGATATTTTCCCCAGTTTGGCGGAGCGAATTGCTGGCGGACGCGGACCATTTGAACCTCCCGCCGGAACAGGCGGGAGACTTGGCGCAAGCCGCCGTATTCCGCAAGCGAGCACTTGTAGGCGCGATCCATAGCCCGTCGGGAGTCGGGCGTCCTTACGGACGCCCTTTGGACCGCGCCAGCCGCGATCGGCGATCGCGGCCACAGGGCGCAAGGGTGACCAAATCGCGATCCGGCGCCATATATAGGCGACCGCACTTCCACCTATATCCATTAGGGGCCGAGCCGCTTGCACTCCGACTTAGCTACGACCTCAGCCGCGCGGACCGGCGCGCGCCGGCGGTCGGCCGCGTCTCAAGCGTCGGCCGCCCTCGAAACGCCGTTCCACCCGGCGGTTGCGAACTGGTTCGCCGACAGTTTCGCCGCCCCAACCGCCGCGCAAGCCGAGGCATGGCCGGCGATCAAGGCCGGCCGCCACACCCTCATCGCGGCGCCTACGGGATCGGGCAAGACGCTCGCGGCTTTTCTGGCGGCGATCGACGACCTGGTGCGACAGGGTCTCGAGGCGCCGCTCGCGGACGCGACGCAAGTCATCTACGTCTCGCCCCTCAAGGCCCTATCGAACGACATCCACCGCAACCTCGAAGCGCCTCTAGCTGGGATCCGAGAACAACTGCGGCGGAGCGGGCTTCCAGACGTCGAAATCCGCACCTGGGTCAGAACGGGCGACACGCCCCCTGCCGAGCGCGACCGGATGCGCCGCCGCCCGCCGCACATCCTGGTGACGACGCCGGAATCGCTCTACGTTCTGCTCGGCTCGGAATCCGGGCGCGCGATGCTGGGAAACGCCCGGTCGGTGATCGTCGACGAAATCCACGCCGTCGCACCGAACAAACGCGGCGCCCATCTCGCCCTCTCGCTGGAGAGGCTCGGCGCTTTATGCGGCGATCGGCTGCAGCGCATCGGGCTCTCGGCCACGCAGAATCCAATCGAAGCCGTCGCCCATTTTCTCGCCGGCGCCGCGGCGGACGGCGCGCCGGCTGCGGAGGTCGCGATCATCGACGCGGGGCATCAGCGCCGGCGCGATTTGAGCCTGGAAGTTCCGGGATCGCCGCTCGAGGCGGTAATGTCGAACGAAGTATGGACGGAAGTCTACGCCCGTCTGACCGAGCTCATCGCGGAGCACCGCACCACGCTGGTGTTCGTCAACACCCGGCGCATGGCCGAACGCATCGCGCGCGAACTCACCGACCGGCTCGGCGAAGCCGCCGTCACTGCGCATCACGGCAGCATGGCCAAAGAGCTCAGGCTCGCCGCCGAACAAAGACTCAAGCGCGGCGAACTGAAAGCTCTGGTGGCGACCGCCTCGCTCGAACTCGGGATCGATATCGGCGACGTCAATCTCGTTTGTCAGATCGGTTCGCCGCGCTCAATCTCAACTTTTCTGCAACGCGTCGGCCGTTCCGGGCACGCGATCGGCGGCACGCCCAAAGGGCGGCTGTTTCCGCTCTCGCGCGACGATCTGGTGGAGTGCACAGCCCTTGTCGACAGCGTCCGTCGTGGCGAACTTGACCGCCTGACGATCCCAGACCGGCCGCTCGACGTGCTGGCGCAGCAGGTTGTCGCGGAAGTCGCGGCGCAGGATTGGCCGGAAACGGAGCTCTATGATCGGCTGCGCCGCGCCTGGCCCTTCCGCTCCTTGGCGCGAGACGATTTCGACGCGATCGTGCGCATGCTGGCCGAAGGCTTCACCACTCGCCGTGGCCGTCGCGGCTCGCTCATCCATCGCGATTCAGTCAATCACATTTTGCGCGGCCGGCGCGGCGCGCGGACGACCGCGCTGACCTCGGGCGGCACGATCCCCGACACCGCCGACTACCAAGTGCTGCTGGAACCGGAGAATCAGATCATCGGGACGGTGAACGAGGATTTCGCCGTCGAAAGCATGGCAGGCGACATTTTCCAGCTCGGCAACACGTCCTATCGCATTCAGCGAGTCGAGCGCGGGACGGTCCGGGTGGAGGACGCCAAGGGTCAGCCGCCAAACATTCCCTTCTGGCTTGGCGAAGCGCCGGGGCGAACAGACGAGCTATCGGCTGCCGTCTCGCGCCTGCGCGCAGAGATCGAAGCGCGGCTCAGTTCCGACCGGTCGGAAACGACGGTGCGGCGGTGGCTCGCCGAGGAAGTCGGCGTCGCCGACGCCGCGGCCGATCAGCTCGTCGATTATCTTGCTGCAAGCGCCTCGGCTCTTGGCTGTCTGCCGACGCAGGACACGATCGTCTTCGAGCGGTTCTTCGACGAAGCGGGCGGCATGCAGCTCGTCATTCATAGCCCCTTCGGCAGCCGCCTTAACCGGGCTTGGGGACTGGCGCTGCGCAAGCGCTTTTGCCGCAAGTTCAACTTCGAGCTGCAGGCGGCGGCGACGGAAGACAATATCGTGCTGTCGCTGACCACCGCACACAGCTTCGAGCTTGGCGACGTCGCGCATTATCTCCATTCGAACAGCGTGCGCGGCGTGCTCATCCAGGCGATGCTGGACGCGCCAATGTTCACGACGCGTTGGCGTTGGGTGGCTGGCGTGTCGCTCGCCCTGCCCCGTTTTCGCAGCGGCAAGAAGGTGCCGCCGCAAATCCTGCGCATGCAGGCGGAAGACCTGGTCGCAGCCGTCTTCCCCGATCAGATCGCCTGCGCCGAGAATTTGGTCGGCGAGCGGGAGGTCCCTGACCATCCCCTCACCAATCAGGCGATCTCCGACTGCCTGCATGAGGCGATGGACATCGAGGGACTGGAGCGGTTGCTCCGGGGCCTGGAGGCGGATGAAATCCGTGTCGTTGGCTGCGATCTGACGGAGCCTTCGCCGCTCGCGCTCGAGGCGCTGTCGGCCAGACCTTACGCCTTCCTTGACGACGCGCCGCTTGAAGAGCGGCGGACGCAGGCCGTGATGGCCCGGCGCTGGCGCGACCCGCAGAGCGCATCGGATCTTGGCCGTTTGGACCCCGAGGCGATCGCCAAGGTTCAGGAGGAGGCTTGGCCCGATCCCGTCAACGCCGAGGAGCTTCATGACGCGCTGCTGTGGCTCGGTTGCCTGACCGAAGCGGAGGCCCGCGCTACACCCGCCTGGAGCGAATGGCTTGACGCGCTGGCGCGCGAAAAACGCGTCGCGCGCCTGAAGGCGCCACACGCGACGCTGTGGGTTTCGGCCGAGCGGCTCACTCAATTCCATGGCGTTTGGCCTGAGGCGCGGCTCAAGCCGGAGATTGCGCCGCCCGCGGAGCAGACCGGGGAGACTTGGTCGGCGGATAAAGCCCTGGTCGAGATCCTGCGCGGCAGGCTCGAGGGTCTTGGGCCGGCGACGCCAACCGCGCTCGCCGCGCCGCTCGGGCTTGAGCCGGGCGTAATAGCAGCGGCCCTTGCCGCTCTCGAAAGCGAAGGCGCAATTCTCAAGGGGCGTTTCCTTCCCGGCCTCAACGATGAGCAATGGTGCGACCGGCGCCTGCTGGCGCGCATTCATCATTCGACCGTTCAGCGGCTGCGGGCGGAGATCGACCCGGTCGCGGCGCGGGATTTTCTGCGCTTCCTGTTTTCCTGGCAGCACGTTGCGGAGGAGACTCGCCTCGAGGGCCCAGACGCACTGCCCGTGATCCTGGGCGCGCTCGAAGGCTTCGAGGCGCCTGCAAAAGCATGGGAGACCGAGATCCTTCCGGCGCGTCTCAAAGGCTATCAGGCTTCATGGCTCGACGCCCAATGCCTAGCCGGGCGAACCTCCTGGGCGCGTTTGACGCCGCCGGCCGCGGCCAACGGCAACGGGCGGACTCGCCATGTGTCGCCCGTCGGCGCGACCCCGATCGCTCTCATCGAACGTCGTCGCGCGCCCTTGTGGATGGCGCTCGCGCCCTTGAGCGGCGCGGCGCCAATGAGCGCACGCGCTCAGGCCGTGCTCGACGCCTTGAGCGCGCGCGGCGCTTTGTTCTTTGACGAACTCATGGAAGCCACGCGCCTCTTGCGCCCGCAGCTTGAGGAAGCGCTCGGCGAACTCGCAGCGCTCGGGCTCGCGGCCTCCGACAGTTTCAGCGGCCTGCGCGCTCTGCTCGTGCCCTCCGGGCAGCGCAAGCCGCCCGCCGGCATGAGGCGACGCGGGCGCGTGTTGAGCTTCGACATCGAGAGCGGCGGCCGCTGGGCCATGATCAACCGCACGGCGCCTACCGACGGTTGCGGCGAGTCTCGCGCAGCCGCGGTCGAATATGCGGCCCGCACGCTGCTTGCCCGTTATGGCGTCGTCTTCTGGCGCCTACTGACGCAGGAACCTGGGTGGCTTCCGCCGTGGCGGGATCTCTTACGCGTATACCGCCGCCTCGAGGCGCGCGGGGAGATTCGTGGCGGCCGTTTTGTCGCCGGATTCTCGGGCGAGCAATTCGCGCTTCCCGACGCGGTCGGTCTTTTGCGCGAGATGCGCCGCCGCCCGGCGTCGGGCCAGTGGGTTTCACTGTCGGGCGCCGATCCCCTCAATCTGATCGGCATCCTGACGCCCGGGCAAAGGCTTTCGGCGCTCACCGCCAATCGCGTGGTCTACCGGGACGGTCTGCCGGTCGCCGCGCTCACCGGCGGTAAAGCGGTCATGCTGAGCGAGCTTGAGGCCGCTGACCAATGGGAGGCCGAGAAGCGCCTGGTCCGATCAGCCGCCCGCGGAAGGCTTGCTGATCTCGTATGAGTTGCTTCGCTCGGCGATCCACCGCTATGGCCGATTCCGCCGCGGGCTCGAATTGACCCGGCGCGTCCGGTTTGCTAGCGAGGGCTTTGATAACAAAGCGTCACACGGTTCGGCATACGCTGGCTGGGAATGGGCCTGAATGGCGGCAACGATAACAAGGGGCTTCCGGTGATGATCGCACGTCGCGGCGGCGCGCTGGCGCTGGTCTGTCTGATCTCCGCTTTCGTCGCCGGCTGCGGGGAAACCCCGCCTCCAACGCCCGCAATCGTCGCCCCGGCCGTCAGTACGGACCAGCTGGTTGGCAAGTGGGGCTTCGCCGCCTATCACAAGGACACTGATCGGGCTCGCACCGCCAAAGAGGCAGCGGCGCAATGCAACAGGCCTTACGTCATCAACAAGGGCCCGAACGGCGGACTGATGATGAACATGGCCGACCAAAAGGAATTGTCGGAATTGGTCCTGAAGGCCGGGCCGGACGGCCAGACCTACCTGGGACCACCCGGCCCCCCTGGCGGCGCCGACGACCGCACCGTGACCAATGTTGATGCGAACTCGTTCACCACGGTTTGGGTCGATCCCGACAACGCCAGCCGCTATGGCACATCGGTGTACGTGCGGTGCGGAAAGCGCTAATCAGCGACCTACTCTGGACTTCGACCCCATTTCTTCAATCGACGGAGCGCGCATGATGGTTCGAGTAGGGTTGTTATTGCGGGTTGCGCTCGGCGCGGCTCTCGCGGTTTTCGCGGGCGCCGGCGCGGGAGCGCAGACCCCGGGCCAGGACGAGATGAACGTCGTCGACCAGCCCGGCTATCAGCCGACGCCGGACGAAGAGCAACTCTCCGGCGCTTACGAGAAGCAGGAGGTGTTCTTCCGCACCACCGAAGCGCCGGGCACGATCATCATCGACACCAAAGGACGCTTCCTTTACCTGGTTCAAGGCAACAACCGGGCGCTTCGCTACGGGATCGGCGTCGGCCGTGACGGCTTCACTTGGTCCGGCCTGCAAAAAATAGCGCGCAAGCAGGAATGGCCGGATTGGCGTCCGCCGCCGGAAATGATCGAGCGCCAGCCCTATCTGCCACGGTTCATGGCGGGCGGTCCCGGCAATCCGCTCGGAGCGCGAGCGATGTATCTAGGCGCGACCGTCTATCGCATTCACGGCACCAACCAGCCTCAGACGATCGGACACGCCGTGTCGTCGGGCTGCTTCCGCCTGGTGAACGACGACGTGATCGACCTTTACGACCGCGTGCCGGTCGGCACGAAGGTGATCATCAGGCAGGCGGTCGCTCTCTAGAATCCGCGCTGACGGCCCACAAACACGGAAGCGAGACTGGTTCATGCGCAAGATGATCCCGATTGTCCTCGGCTTCGCGGCGGCGCTGGCCTTCGGCGCCAGCGCCGAAGGGCAGACGCTCAAGACCGTCCAGCATCGGGGCTCGCTCATCTGTGGCGTCAACCCAGGCCTGGAAGGCTTTGCGAGCAAGAGCGCCGATGGCCAATGGTCCGGGTTTGACGTCGATTTCTGCCGTGCTGTTGCGGCGGCGATCTTCAACGATCCGTCGAAGGTGCAATACGTGCCGCTGTCGGCTTCGGATCGGTTCGACGCCTTGAAGAACAAGCAGATCGACGTGCTGTCGCGCAATTCGACCTGGGCGATGGGCCGCGAAGGCGACAATGGAGTCGTGTTCACGGGTGTGACCTATTACGACGGGCAGGCGTTTCTTGTCCCCAAGAGCCGCAACTTCCAATCGGCGCTCGAACTCGACGGCAGCAAGGTCTGCGTACAGGCAGGCACGACGACCGAGCCCAATTTCGTCGACTTTTTTGAAGCCAACCATATGAAATACGAGACCGTCCATGAGGCAAGCGCCGACGCCATGATCGCCGCCTACCAGGCCGGGCAGTGCAATGTCCTAACCACGGACGCCTCGGGGCTGTTCGCCATGCGTCTGCAGCTGCCGAAGCCGGGCGACAACATGATCCTGCCCGACATCATCTCGAAGGAGCCCCTTGGTCCTGTCGTCAGGCAGGACGACATGCAATGGTTCGATATCGTCAAGTGGGTCAACTTCGCCATGATCAACGCCGAGGAGCTTGGCGTCAGCTCGAAAACAATCGATGACGCGCTGAAGTCGCAGAAGCCTTCGGTCAAGCGGCTCGTGGGAA
>Ga0209624_10003587_pt1 | contig 10911 bp, 7 predicted proteins | sample JacPinW_OM2H0_O1_FD_188565 | JGI IMG/M metagenome (GOLD analysis project Ga0209624, IMG submission 188565) | Forest soil microbial communities from Algoma, Ontario, Canada - Jack Pine, Ontario site 1_JW_OM2H0_O1 (SPAdes) (version 2) | ecosystem: Environmental > Terrestrial > Soil > Boreal... | reverse complement strand
GACCACAGAAAATCGTCATTGCGAGACCGGTACGCACGCCACGAAGTGGCCGCCCGAACCGGGGTCCCCGCAAACAGGTCTTCGTTTGCGGGGTGGCCGAGCGCAGTGGGCCCGTCCGGCAGGACATGAGTTTCTAACGAATCGCTTTCAGCGGAGGTAGCTGTCGTTCTTGTCGATCCAGTCCTGGCGGGGTGGAGCGAAGATGTCGAAGTCGATGGTGTCTTCGAGGGCAGTGGCAGAGTGGGGAAGATTGGATGGGATGACGAGGACTTCGCCGGAGTTGACGGTGTGAGAGGTTCCGTCGTCGAAGTCGAAGCGGAGTGCGCCTTCGGTGACGAAGGTGATCTGCTCGTTGGGGTGGGAGTGGCGGGGGACGATGCATCCCTGGCTGAGCATGATGCGGGCAAACATGGCCTGGTCGCCCGTGACGAACTGACGGGTAAGGAGCGGGTTGAGTTGTTCGGTTTCGACTTCGCTCCAGCGATGAAGGGTTGCGGTGGGCATGAGGAAGGGCCTTTCTAAAGATTCTTAGGGAGATGATACCGGGGCGATGAATTTCTCGCTTTGTGTTGCGGGATACCTTGTGTAAAGTAAGCGCATCAGGGAAATTCAGAGGGGCTTCGCAAAGCGAGACAAGCAAAGTCTAAATGTTGACAGGCGCCGGTTTGGCGAACGCGGAAGTGTCTTTTTTTTTCTGCCGATTTGGTTGATTCCTATTTATTAATTTTGAAAACGGGTGATCTCAACTATGCATTGCATGCGTCGTTCCGTGGTGATGGTGTTCCGGACTTTTCTGTTTGCGCTGATCGTGCTGATCGGTGGCGGGTCGGTGGTGGGTGGATCGCGGGCGATGGCGCAGACGGCCGCTCCAGTTGCCAGTAGCCAGACCGACCGGATTGCGGCGCTGGAGAAGCAGAATGCCGACAATGTGGCTGCAATTGCGGCGGCGCAGAGTGCGGGCGACAACGGATGGATGCTGGTTTCGGCCGCACTGGTGCTGATGATGAGTGGGCCGGGACTGGCGCTTTTCTACGGCGGCCTGGTGCGGCAGAAGAATATTCTGGGCACGATGATGCAGACCTTCGCGATGATGGCCGTGATTACGGTGCTGTGGGCGCTGGTGACGTACTCGCTGGCGTTCGGCGAGGGGAATGCGTTTATTGGGGGGCTGCACAATGTGTTTCTGCGGGGAGTGGGGCTGGCGCCGGATGTGAAGTATGCGGCGACGATTCCGCTACAGACGTTCATGGTGTATCAGCTGATGTTCGCGATCATTACGCCGGCGCTGATTACGGGCGCGTTTGCTGAGCGGATGAAGTTTTCGGCGATGCTGATGTTCATGGTGCTGTGGGCGCTGTTTGTGTATAGCCCGATGGCGCATATGGTTTGGGGCAAGGGCGGTTTCCTGAATGCCTCGCTGGGCGGACGGTTTCCAACTCTCGACTTTGCGGGTGGGACGGTGGTGCATGTGACCTCGGGGGTTTCGGCGCTGGTAACGGCGCTCTATCTGGGGAAACGGCTGGGGTATCCGAAGGTGCCGATGCCGCCGCACTCGGTGGTGCTGAGTTTTATTGGCGCTTGTCTGCTGTGGGTGGGTTGGTTTGGGTTCAATGCCGGGTCGGCGCTGTCGGCGGGTACGCTGGCTACCTCCGCGTTTGTGGCGACGCACTTTGGCGCGGCTGCGGCGGCTTTGAGTTGGAGCCTGGCGGAGTGGATTAGGCAAGGGAAGCCTTCGGCGCTCGGGGCGATCTCGGGCTGCGTGGCGGGGCTGGTGGCGATTACGCCGGCGGCCGGGTTTGTGACGCCGATGTCGGCGCTGGTGATTGGGGCGATTGCGGGTGTGTTCTGCTACTTCATGGTGGTGAAGGTCAAAGCGTGGTTTAGCTACGATGATTCGCTGGATGCGTTCGGCGTGCATGGCGCGGGCGGGACGATCGGAGCGATTTTGACGGGCATCTTTGCGAACAGCGTGATCAATCCGATCTTCGGAGCGGGTAAGGCAACTGGCGTGCTCGAGGGCAATGGGCATCAACTGGTGAACCAGCTCGTTGGTGTGGCGATTGCGTGGAGCCTTTCGCTTGTAGGTACGCTGATTATTTTGTTCGTCGTCGATAAGGTGATTGGGCTTAGGGTGAGTGTCGAGGAAGAACGCGAGGGCCTGGACATTTCGCAACACGGCGAAGAAGGGTACGATTGGGCGCACTAAGTTTCGGGTTCGATAGATTGGTCATTTGAATGCTGGTGTCGAGAGGACGATAGGGTATGCAGAAGATTGAAGCGGTGATTCAGCCGTCGAAGCTGGACGCGGTGAAGGATGCGCTGGTGGAGATCGGCGTTGAGGGGATGACGATCACCGAGGCCAGAGGGCACGGCCGGCAGAAGGGGCACACGGAGTTTTATCGGGGGCGGGAGTACGCTGTCGATCTGCTGCCGAAGGTGAAGCTGGAGGTCGTGGTTGCGGATGGGATGATGGAGAAGGTCATTCTGGCGATTACGGCGGCGGCTCGCACTGGCGCGATTGGCGATGGGAAGATCTTTGTATCGAAGATCGATGAGGCAGTACGGATTCGGAATGATGAGCGGGGAGAGATTGCGCTTTAGGCGATCTTTCTATCGTCGACGATGGCTGTATGCTTTAGGTTCCTTCGAGTAAAGCGGCCATGCAGACAAACGAAGCGACAGACGGCGGGATGCGCGCAGGGTACCAGCGGCGAATGCTGGAGATTCGTGGCGCGTTTGAGGCGGGGGGAGCGTCGGGGGCGGCGACGATCGCGGCGCGGTCGAAGGCGCTCGATGAGCTGGTGACCGGACTTTGGAGCCGGGCAGTCAAGCGGGACGCTCGGCTGGCAGAGGGGATTGCCCTGGTGGCCATGGGTGGATATGGGCGGGCGGAGTTGTTTCCCTGCTCGGATGTCGACCTGCTGTTTCTGCTGGATGGGCGGCTGCCTGAGAAGGACCTGAAGGACGCGATCCGGTCGATCAACCAGGAGATGTGGGACTGCGGGATCCGGGTTTCTCCGGCGACACGGAAGCTCGCAGAGTGCGAGCGGTTCCATGAGGAGAATGCGGAGTTTGCGATTTCGCTGATGGACCATCGGATGGTGATGGGGGACTCTGCTCTCTATGACAGGCTGGCGGGGCAGGTGGCTCCGAAGCTGCTGCAGCGGGAGCAGAAGGGAATTGTGGGGCGGTTGATGGAGCTGACGCGGGCTCGTCATGCGAAGTACGGCGATACGCTGTTTCATCTGGAGCCGAACATCAAGGATTGTCCTGGCGGGTTGCGGGATGCGCATGTGTGCGCGTGGATGACGAAGCTGCGGGGGGTGGCTGGGTTTGCGGCGAAGAAGGGCGACGGGGGTGAGGCTGGATTGTCGCAGGACTCGATTTCGGGTTCAGTCTCGGCGGAAGAAGGGAACGAGTTTCGCAAGGCGGTGGAGTTTCTTTGGCGGGTGCGATGTTTCCTGCATTATCGCCATGAGCGCGACGACAATACGCTGGACTGGCAGGCGCAGGATGCTGCGGCCGAGGCGGCTGTGGGTTTGGTGGGGCGGCGGCCGAAGAAGGCGGACGCGGCCTACTGGATGCGGTCCTATTTTCGCCATGCACGGAGCGTGGAGCGGCGAGTGACGCAGATGATGGAGGAGACTCCGGCGGGGAGAGCCCCGTCCAGGCTGATCGGATTGAAACGCAAGCGTGAGGCTGAGGTGAAGCAGCCCGGTTTTCGCCTGGAGCTGGGCCGGGTGGCGCTGGAGGAGGTGGGCGCGGACGGGAATGATCCGGCGCAGGACCCGGAGGTGATGCTGCGGGTGTTTGGGGCGATGAGCAGGTCGGGAGCGACGCTGGGCCGGAATGCAGAGGAGAGGCTGTCGGAGGCGCTGCCGGAGCTGTCGGCGCATCTGGAGGAGGGGCCTGCGCTGTGGCATCATCTGCAGGAGATCTTGACCGGGCCCCATGCAGGGAGCGCGCTGCGAGCGATGCACGCAATGGGGGTGCTGGAGCTGCTGTTGCCGGAGTTTCATGGGATCGATGCGCTGGTGATTCGCGATGCCTACCATCGGTACACGGTGGATGAGCACACGTTTGTGCTGGTAGACACCCTGCATGGGCTGGAGAGCGCGCAGACGGGAGCGATGGCCGAATGGGCGACGCGTTTCGCCGGGGTGCTGCGGGAGTTGCCCCATCCGGGGCTGCTGTATCTGGCGGCGCTGCTGCATGACACAGGCAAGGGACGGAGCACGGGCGACCACACGCAGGAGAGCGCGCGGCTGGCCCAGAGTGTGCTGGGACGGCTGGAGCTGGATTCCTATGAGAGCGGGCTGGTGGTGAGCTTGATTGCCAACCATCTGGAGATGTCGGCTGCGCTGCGGCGGGACATCTTCGACGAAGAGACGGTGCGGGCTTTTGCGGGAAAGATGCAGACGCCGGAGGCCCTGCGCATGCTGACTTTGTTTACGTATGCGGACATCAATGCGGTGCATCCGGACGCGCTGACGCCGTGGAAGGCAGAGAATCTCTGGCGGTTGTATATTGCGACCGCTAACTATCTGGACCGCAGCGTCGATGACGAGCGGCTGGGAGCGCAGGGGGAGCTGGTGCATCGGGTGGCGGCGCTGCTGCCGGGCCAGAGCGTTGCGGTGGGGGAGTTCCTTGAGGGATTTCCGGAGCGGTATGTGTTGACCAGGACGCCGGAGCAGGTGCGGACGCACTTCAGGATGGCGATGCGGTTTGGGGACGATGCAGTTCAACTGGATTTTCGCTATTCGCCAGTGGTGAGCGAGCTGACGCTGGTGACGCGGGACAGGCCGCAGTTGTTTGCGACGGTAGCGGGAGCGCTTGCGGCCTGGGGGATGAACATCGTCACGGCCGATGCGTTTTCGAACCGGCAGGGCGTAGTGGTGGATAGCTTTCGCTTTACTGATACCTTTCGGACGTTGGAGATGAATGCCTCCGAACATGAGGCTTTTGTGAAGAGCGTGCATGACGTGATGACGGGGACGGTTTCGGTGGAGAAGCTGCTGAGTGGGCGCAAGCGGGGACGGCGCAAGGCTCCGCTGGTCGTGGTGGAGACGCGAGTGGAGTTCGATGACGAGGCGTCCTCGCACAGCACGTTGCTTGAGGTGGTGGCGCAGGATACGCCGGGGCTGCTGCGGGCGCTGAGTCTCACGCTGGCGGGGCAGGGTTGCAATATCGAGGTCGCATTGGTGGACACGGAGGGCGAGACGGCGATCGACGTTTTTTATGTGACGCGCGAGGGAGCGAAGTTGGACAAGAAAGAAGAGCGGATGCTGCGGGAGGCTCTGGTTCAGGCGATCGAGGAGAATGCTCGATAAGGGGAAGGCCGGCAGGAATGGTTGAGGGTAACCAAAGCCTGGTGGGGCGAGGTTGTGGCGAAGGTGCTTGGTGATGGGGGACAAGGCGGTTGCGAGGACGGGGCATCACACAAGAGCACCGACCAGCGCCGATCGTTTTTTCGGAATTGACAGGATGAGAAGACAAAAATAAATCGTCATGTACGTGTAAGGGTTTTATACTGGGCAACATGAGCACATCTGCGAACAAGACTACGAGCGATGGTCGTCCTACCGCGGTTCCGCAAAAGAACGACCGATACCTCTTCGGCAGCCTGGACAGCTTCGGCAAGAATCAGGAGAAGCTGAACGAGGTGAGCTGGGGGGATGAACAGCCGGAGGGCGTCGTTCTGGCGTCCATGGATGCGGCGATCAACTGGGTACGAAAGAATTCCATCTGGCCGATGACCTTTGGGCTGGCATGCTGCGCGATCGAGATGATGTCGATGGGTGGGTCGAGGTACGACATTGCGCGGTTTGGCGCGGAGGTGTTTCGTCCGTCGCCGCGGCAGAGCGATCTGATGATCATCGCGGGACGGGTTTCGCAGAAGATGGCGCCGGTAATCCGACGGCTTTACGAGCAGATGCCGGAGCCGAAGTGGGTGATCTCGATGGGGGCGTGCGCGACCTCGGGGGGGGTATTCAACAACTACGCTCTGCTGCAGGGAGTGAACCAGGTGATTCCGGTGGACGTGTACGTGCCGGGCTGTCCGCCGCGTCCGGAGCAGCTGTTATATGCGATCACGTTGCTCCAGGAAAAGATCCAGCAAGAGCGGGGAACGGTCCGAAAAACGCTGAATTTGAGTTGAGTCCTGAGGATGGGGCCTTGGTTTACTGGAGGGGTTCCTGTACCGGGCAAACGAGTATTTTTACTAGTTTGATTGGTAAAGCATTGAAAATATAGTCGTCGAAGAGTATTTTTTTTACCGGATCAGTTAGCAACTGAAGTAAGCTGTAAAGAATCGAACCAACAAAACGATCCCTGAAAATGAAGGCTCGTGAAAAAGTATGACTTTGAGTGGAGGAACTCGAATGGTTAATCGCCCGTTTCGTAATGTAGGCCGGTTCGTACTGGCTGCATGTGCAGTCAGTCTTGGAGTTGCAAGTCTGGGTGCGCAAACACCCGGCACAACCGCCCCGATGGGGCTTAACCCTTCGCGAGTCGATATCTTTTTTGGGTACTCGTATTTTGGGGCCCACGGAGAGGTTATGCCGGCGGGGATAAATTACTCCTCGATCAATGAGGGCGCGATCGGCAGTGGTGCCTACTACTTCAATAAGTACGTAGGTGCCGAGGGTATCTTCTCGGCGCATCCCGATGGCAGAAACGATGGCTTATATGACGCCGAGGCTGGGCCGATCTTCCGGGCTCCGATGCAGAACTTTACGCTGTTTGCGCATGCCCTGGCCGGCGGTGCGCACCTTGGCGGACCGAACCAGTCGAATCCGTTTATCTATCACGAGCCGTATCAGTGGGGCCCAACCGTGAAGGTCGGTGGCGGAATGGACTACGATCTGCCGTTCTTCGATCACAAATTCTCGCTGCGTCTCTTCCAGGCCGACTATCAGTACATCCATGCGGACTATGGTCCGTCCGTAGCAATTCCTACCAGCGGCGTGCTGGGTGGCCGGGCGAATCTAAGCGCGGCGGTGTTGAGCACCGGTATCGTGATGCACTTCGGCCACATTATTCCTCCTCCGCCAGTGACCTATTCCTGCGCAGTGTCTCCCTCGACGGTCTTCCCGGGCGATCCTCTGACGGTTACCGGTACGGCACTTAACCTGAATCCGAAGAAGGCGGCCACGTACACCTGGACTGCTGACGGTGGTGTGATCTCGGGTAACTCGAACGTTGCAACTATCGACACCAAGACGGCTAATCCTGGAACCTACACGGTGAAGGGACATGTCTCCGAGGACGCAAAGCCTGGCGACAGCGCAGACTGCTCGGCCCAGTACACGGTCAAGCAGTATGAGCCACCAACGATCAGCTGCTCGGCTAGCCCATCGACGGTTGCGCCGGGAGATTCCGCGACGATTACCTCAACTGGTATGAGCCCGCAGAATCGTCCGCTGACCTACAGCTACAGCGCATCGGCTGGCTCTGTGTCCGGTAGCACTTCGACCGCGACGCTGACCACGACTGGCGCAGCACCTGGAACCATCACGGTAACCTGCAACGTGGTTGACGATAAGGGTCAGACCGCATCAGCGAACACGACCGTTACTGTCAACGCACCGCCACCGCCGCCAGCACCGACGACCAGCGCTCTCTGCTCGATCAACTTCGAGCGTGATACCCGCCGGCCGGCACGTGTTGACAACGAAGCCAAGGCCTGCCTCGACGATATCTCTCTCAACCTGCAGCGTAGCTCCGATGCGAAGATCGCAATGGTCGGCAACGCGTCCAGCGAAGAGAAGACAGCGACGAAGCGTCACAAGGCCGTAGGCGACCAGCTCGCAGCTCAGCGTGCTGTCAATGCGAAGGACTACCTGGTAACGGAGAAGGGCATCGACGCTAGCCGTATCTCGGTCTACACCGGCACAACTGACGGTCAGACTGTGACGACTACGCTGATTCCGGCCGGAGCAACGCTGGACAGCACGGGCCTCACCCCTGTGGACGAGAGCGCAGTCACGGCCAAGCCACGGACCCCGGTTGCCACAAAACACAAGAAGCAGTAGCGAAACGTCGCACCAAGCCACAGAGGCTGACTGGGTTGATCCCCAGTCAGCCTTTGTGTTTGTGGCGACAGGTATATCCTGTAACCTAACTCAGGCTCACCGAAACTCTATGCAGACTGGACAAAACGCCTTGAACAGACGGAACAGATTTAGAACCTCGTTGCTCGGACTGGTATTTGCCGTCTCCTGTTTTCGCTTGTATGCGGCGAACTGGCTGCCGTTCGGTCCGGACGGTGGAGACGCGCGCGCATTTGCTGCAGATCCGCATGACCATACGCACCTCTATTTAGGCACGGCGACCGGCTGGATTTATGAATCGCGCAACGGTGGTGAGGACTGGAAAAGATTAGCGTGGATTGGGAAGCGGGACGACCTGGCCCTGGATTCCATCGTGGTGGACAGCAGTAATCCAAAGCACATTTTGGTGGGGGCCTGGGTCCTGGGGAGCCCCGACGGGGGGATATTTAGCAGTAGCGACGGTGGCGTTACCTGGACGAGCAATACGGAGATGCAGGGGCAATCGATTCGGGCGCTTACGGCGTCTCCTTCGGACGCGAAGATCGTAATCGCTGGCACCTTGAAGGGAGTTTACCGCTCGACCGATGGCGGGGAGAAGTGGCAACTCATCAGTCCCGCCGGCAGCATGGAACTACACGAGGTCGAATCCATAGCGATTGATCCGGTTGATCCGCAGATTATTTATGCGGGGACGTGGCATTTGCCTTGGAAGACGATCGACGGTGGAGCGCATTGGGTCGGGATTAAGCAGGGGATTATCGAAGATTCCGATGTTTTCTCCATCATTTTGGACCCAAAAACCCCGAAGGTAGTGTATGCCAGTGCGTGCTCTGGAATTTACAAGAGCGAAGATGGTGGGGGGAAGTTTCAGAAGATTCAGGGAATCCCTTCGACAGCACGGCGAACCAGGGTTTTGATGCAGGACCCCAAAAATCTGAACATCGTCTTTGCCGGTACCACGGAGGGATTATGGAGGACGGTGGACTCAGGGTCGACCTGGCAGCGTACGACTGGTGCCGACGTAATCATCAATGATGTGTACGTCGATCCGACGAATTCCAATCGCGTGCTTATGGCGACGGATCGCGGCGGAGTGCTGGCAAGCAATGATGGAGGGAATTCATTTTCTCCATCGAATAAAGGGTTTTCGGCACGCCAGATTACGTCTTACGTCGGCGATGTTACGAAACCTGCGACGCTCTATGTCGGTGTGGTGAACGATAAGGTATTGGGTGGAGTATTCGTCAGCGATAACGGCGGATTGAGTTGGACGCAGAAGAGCGCTGGTCTGAATGGGAGCGATGTGTTCAGCCTGGGACAGGCTTCGAATGGAACCGTTCTGGCGGGTACTGGTCATGGAATTTATCGGTTGCAGGGTGAGGTATGGAGCCTTGTAAAGGATGTGACGCTTGTGAGCGTGCCGGAGCAAACGACTGCTGGAGCCAAGTCGTCTACCAGTGCAAAATCGTCTACCAGTGCCAAGCAACAGGCTTCTACTGTTTCGGCGCGACGCGCGGCTGCTGCCGCCGCGGCTGAGGCCGCACGAAGAAATGCCAAGGCGTTCGATACGGCCGTGTATGCGATCGCGCGCTCGGGCGATACGCTCTACGCTGCGACTTCAGAAGGATTATTGCAGAGCGTGACGGCGGGTGCGAGCTGGAAGCTGGTCGCCGATGAGGAGAAGCATGGGTGGAACTTTGTCGCTGCTACGAAATCGATGGTTATGGCGGCAACTTTAAAAACAGCAGCACTCTCGTCGGACGGGGGACACACGTGGGCACCAGTGAAGCTGCCCGACACGCTGGAGCAGGTTTCCGCTGTTGCCGTAGACGGTTCTTCGGGGCTTTGGGTCGGAGGACCGCAAGGTGTCTATCTCTCCGAAGATGGTGGAGCAACCTGGAAAACGCTCAAAAACCTGTACCTCAGAGAGGTGAACAACCTTTTCTATGACGAGCCGTCGCAACGGATGCTAATTACTGCCAGCAGCAAGAACACGATTGCATTTACGGTCAATCTGCCAGACCACACGATCCACTATTGGAATACGGGCTGGAATCTCAAGATGATTCGTGCGGTAGGAGATCACTTGGTCGGCGCTACTTTGTTTGACGGAATCGTAGTGCAGCCGCTGATGATTGACTCGAGTGAATTGAAGAATCCTAAGTAACCAATGCGGACGCGATAGGAATAGAATCTATCTATGAGCGTTTCATCGACAGATCTGCGGTCGCGACACTCCTTTCAGACAGACGATCAAACGCTGTTGACGATTGCTGCCAAGGTGCATAGTGGCGAGCGGCTTAGCTTCGAGGATGGGGTTGCGCTGTACCGTGCGGGGGACATCCTGGCGGTGGGCTGGCTGGCGAATCTGGTGCGCGAGCGGCTGCATGGAAACACAACCTACTTCAACGTCAATCGGCATATCAACCCAACGAATGTGTGCGTGGCCTCGTGCCGGCTGTGTGCGTTCGGACGCAAGAAGGGCGACGCAGGCACCTATACGATGGCGCTTGAGGAGGCATGGGAGACGGCGGCCTCGGGGTATACCGAGGCGGTAACGGAGTTTCATATTGTCGGCGGCCTGCATCCCGATCTGCCGTTTGAATACTTCATGGATCTGGTGCGCGGGTTGAAGGTGCGGTTTCCGAAGGTGCACATAAAAGCCTTCACTATGGTGGAGGTGGCTTTTCTGGCCAAGCGCGGCAAGATGACGATTCCAGAGACTCTACAGCAGATGAAGGCGGCAGGGGTGGATTCAATGCCAGGTGGGGGGGCGGAGATATTTGCCGATCGTGTCCGGCATATTATCTGCGATCACAAGATCGATGGTGGCGAGTGGCTGGACACAGCCCGGATGGCG
>Ga0209624_10003586_pt1 | contig 10913 bp, 12 predicted proteins | sample JacPinW_OM2H0_O1_FD_188565 | JGI IMG/M metagenome (GOLD analysis project Ga0209624, IMG submission 188565) | Forest soil microbial communities from Algoma, Ontario, Canada - Jack Pine, Ontario site 1_JW_OM2H0_O1 (SPAdes) (version 2) | ecosystem: Environmental > Terrestrial > Soil > Boreal... | reverse complement strand
GAGCCGGCTCCGCCATCGTTAACAGCCAAGTCTGCGACGTCGCTGTTGATCGCTGGCGAACTACTGCCGAACAACCCCGAGTTATTCGCCACGCCAGCCAACCCGGCCCCAGCTGTCGCCAGTCCGACACCCTGCGACAACGCACTCGGCCCCGGCGTGGTCGTGGAACCTATGCCACCGGATGCGCTACCCAACCCGAGGTCGATGTTCGACTGCCATCCCGTCTCCTGGAACGGATACGCTTCAGCCGATAGGAACTGCTCGTATGGCAGATTGAGTTGTTGCTGCGCTTCCTGCTGCTCCAGCGACCCGACGCCTTCCTCTGCATTCGCTCCGGTGAGACCGGTTTGCTGCGCCTCGGTGCCAAGCTGTCCAAGCGAAAATGCGCCCTGACTGTTCAGCCACGAATCGCCTTGCGCGGCATTCAGCGCGGTATTGAACCCCTGGTTATTGAGGTTCGCGATGACCGGCGCTTCGGCGAGCTGTTGCTGGCCGGCTGTGATGCCCTGCGCCACTGCCGAGCGATCGCCGCCAAGCGCGCCCTGCGAAGCGGCATTGCCCTGCACCTGCTGGAGTTGCTGGGCGTTCTGGTTGTTCTGCTCGGCCTGCGTCGCGCCGACAACCTGCTGTGTGTAGGGATCCTGGTATGACTGGATCGTGCCGCCAAAATTCGTCGGCGATAGCATGCTGGTCGCGTTCGTCGCGTCCTGCGATGCGGCATTGATGAAGGGATTAGCAGCGCCGGCTGCGGTGTTGACGTTGTTGAAAGCCGTCTGTTGCTGCGGATTGAAGCCGGCAATCAGTTGCCCGTTGTAGGTTGGGAAAGGCGTCTGGGCGACGTTGTTCGCCTGGCCAGTGATCTGGTTGTAATTCGCCAGTACCTGCGGCGGCGGGCTGTTGCTCGTCGTCGAGGTCGAGGTCCCGCCACCGCCACTGCTGCGTGGTGCCGCGGCCCATGAGAAGTCTTCGGCTTGGTTAATGCCGCGCATTGTCGATCTCCGGACCGCCAGTCGAGCCGATCAGGTAAGCCGAGCCGATGCGCCTGCCGTGGCGTGCGAATAGCCGCTCTTTTTCCTCGAACCTCTGCCGCGGCAGAAGCCCAAGCACCACCGGCATCTTGATCTGCTGTTCCCACCACTGCGCGAATTGGAACAGCTTCATGGCGTGACGGGAGCGCCGATACAACGGATGGACGTAGATCAGGATATCGTGCCAGACCCAGTTGCTGGCCGCCTCGGAATTGTACCAGTCCGCCTTACGAGAATGCAGCCCGATAGCCGCCTCGATGCGTTCCGGCCCGTCGATGATAGCGATGGCGATACCTTCCCGCCCGGTGGCTTTGACGATGGTGTCCTGCACGATCTGCACATCCAGATCGCCCCAGCCGTTCTCAGCATGTGCTGTGACGAACAGATCGAAGATCCGACGCTCATCGCCAGGCGCGGCGAGCCGCATGGCCTTGGGGAAGCTGATCACGCCGCCATACTCGTAGGCCGCGGCGGCGCATGCATGAACAAGCCCCCCACCATCGTCGCCTGGCGCCCTGCCAGCCGCATCTTCGCCTCGGTGCGCTCCGGATGCAGGATCTCGAACACCACCGGCAGTTCGGCACGCTCGCCGAACCACTTGGCGAACTCGAACAGATGGCGGGCATGGGAGTTCGGCTGGGTCATTGCCGGCCGGTTGGTCTGCGCCGCGGCGATCGAACGTCGTGCGGCCGGGTGCACGAACAGGAAAAAGCACCGTAGGAAGTGCTGATCACTGTCCCATGTGGTTGTCGGGTAAAGCCCGACGCCGCCAACGATGCTATGCTCGCCGTCGATCACACCGAACGTGGGACGCAGCATCGGCAGTCCGTCCGGACCTATCGTGTCCTCGCGCGTGGTGGCAAGATCGACCACGCGCCGAACTTTCTCGGAACTCCGCGTGGTGAGTGCCCATTCAGCATCGTCCATCCAGACCAGCGCGAACAGCTCATCAGCATCACGGGTTCCGGCGATCCGAACGCGGGGCGGTTTGACGGTCAACGCTCGTTTCCCTTCTTCGGCCCCGGAAGCTTCGCCGTGGCGCGCACATTCCGCGCCCGCGCATGCAGCACAAGCTGGTCCAACTTGTCGTGACCGCGTGTCAGGTCGCCGTCACCGATATGGCGCACCTGATCGGGAGACAGGATGTATTCGCCGCCAGCCACAATCACGGGGATACCGTTAGGAACATCGCGATTGGCCCATTCCCTAGGATGCACCATGCGTGGCATCTGGCCGTCCGCCATACCGCCATGCGCCAAGTGCGCCACAGACGGCGGATGCGGCATCGTCGAGTGCGTCACCATATGCGACAAAGGCAAGCCGCCAGGTCCAGTACTCATCGCCGCTTCCAGATGGCGCGCGCCGGCCAGAGTGTTCCCCTCGGAAATACCGGACACCACATCGGCCGGAACGACATAGGAGCCGGATGCAACCGACAGCGGGATGACATCGCGCCGGCCCGGCGTGGCGGATGCAACCAAGCCACTGGGATGGTCCATGTCGGAGGCTTCGCGCCGCGTGGTCCATGACGCCATTTCGGCCGATGACACCGGCGCTGGTCCGCCCATCGCGAGCCGGCCGCCGCGCTTGTTGCCGCCGCTGCCATTATTAAAAGGAGCCTCAAATATCGCCGGATCAACTGACGCTTGAGCCGCCGTATCGCCGTTCCAGACGGCTGGTGCCGCCGCTCCTGCCGCCGCCGCTGCCGCCGCTGGAGACCCCTGCGCCGGGCCGCCCGGAACATTAAGCCCACGCTCCGCCAGACCTCGGATGTTGGTCAAGCTCGATGGCGTCAACGCGCCGGTGTTCGGGTCAAGCTGGTAATCGCCGCTGCCGACACCGGGGATCAGACCGGAACTGCTGAAGGACTGTGCTGGCGGTGTGGCATAGGTCGGCGTCTGCGGTGCCGCTGGCGTCCCGCCCGTGGCATAGCGGCGAGCGTTATGCAGCGCTGCGGCTATTGCCTGCTGCTGCGGATGGCCGGCGCGGACCATTTCCCGAATATTCCGAGAGACTGTGGCGCGATCAGAACCGGCTGCAAGCGGCATGGGACCTCCAGTACCAGCGTGTATACCAATGTCGGCACAGCTTCGCTAGAGTCATGTGAACGTTACACCGAGCGCGGTCAGTTGCGCCTCGACGTTGGTAATGGCCACCCCGAGGAAATCCGACACGTTCTGCCGTGATTCCGTGAGGATCTGACTCTCCAGGCCCGTGCCAAGTAAAGCGGCGGTGACGTCCGTCAATGTCTGCGCCGAAGACAGGCTGGTCTGGCGCCTCTGCAAGTCGGCGAGTTGCGCCAGAAGCGTCGAGGCAGTCGCCACATCAGCCGCGCTGATTGTCATGAAGTCACCACCGCACCAGAGCAGTACGAGAACCACGTCGAGGTGCCAGGGTTGAAAAACACGGGCACCCCAGTTCCCGATCCCGAGCTTTCGCCAGGCTTCAGGCCGTTCGAGCACACCGCCGACGTCCACGCCGCCGCAGTTACGGGAAGCGCCGAAAACGTATAGATCGCCGATGGCGTCGGCTGGATAACGACGCCGGCCTTGAACGCCGCCAGGAGCGCCGTCAGAACCTGGTTCTGCTGTTGCAGAACGTTGACCGTGCTGCTCATGTCGGTCGGCATCAGTTGTCCCTCCCGTCCTTGGAGAAACGCATCCTGATCGCGCCAAGCCGGTTGAACGTACCGAGGTCAGAGCCGGACGCCGCCAGCGCTATCTGCCGCGCCCGCGCCCGACACGGCACGAACGATGCCGTGGCCGTGTTCACCACGTAGGGACCGAAGACAGTCGGTGGCGTTGTCGGCAGCGAGATAGGATAGTTGACGCCGAGCAACTCCAGCGTGATCTGCGGCGGCGCATTTACCCAATCCAACACGAAATCCGGCAGGATCAGATCGACGAAGATAAAGTCCTCGCCGTCGTCGTTGAAGAAGCCGGTTTGCCAAGACCACATCATGCCGGCGCCATTGGCGTCGAAGCCGATCTCGTGCTGTTGGAGAAGCCCGGCGATATCGGCGCCGACCGGATTGCCGACAGGAGACCGGCCCACCCAGGCCGTGCGCTGGTACTGCGACGATATGCCGTAGTCCCAGGCGTTTTCGATGTAGTTGAATTTGACGTAGCCGTACGGTGTCGCCGTCGAATAAATCGGCGACGTGGATGCAATCGGGAAGTGCCACGCCATCTCGTTGTACAGGCTGTTGACCGCGCAATGCACCTGGTCGGTCTGCGTGGCGTCGATGTTGTTGATCAGGAAGTCCCACACCGGGCATTCAAGCGGAGAGACGCCGCCGCCTACCGTGTAGGTATAGAACCCCCGCGTGGACAGCCACATGACCAAGCTGCCCGATGCGCCAGCGGCCCGCTGCGCCATGATGCCAGATGCTGGCGCGACACGGTTGAATCCGAACACCAGTGGGAAGCCTAGATAGGTCATCGACCACAGATCGACGTCGGTCCAGATCAGCGCGCCGAGCCCAACGGCAAGCCCCGCCAGAATCTTGGAGCCGGTCGGAAGCGAAAAGGAACCGGACTGATTGGTCGCGCTTGGCGTCCAGTCCGTGAAGTCGCCCTGGTCACTCCACCGAATCAGGAGCGGCTCCTGTGTGCCGCCGGTCTCGGCGCCCAGCGAGACGACGATCTGCACCTGGGGCATGACGAAGACCGTGGTGCTGAACAGCGGCGCCGTATTGGACAGGACCAGCGCTGGTGCGACTGTGGGAGGTGCCCAATAGTAGATGCCGCCGTTGGTCGGACTGGCGATCAGATCCTGCCCCCAGTGGTCCAGCGACCACTGCCGCAATGGCTCGATCGCCACCTGACCGGTTTCCGATATCCCGTAATCACCGGCACCGTAGTCGCCGATGCCGTATCCGGTCTCGGCAGTGGCGACCGCGAGGCCGGACGGGATCAGGTAGTTGATCTGAGCGTCGCCGCCGTTTTCCGATGCCGTTGTGCCGGCGTTGGCCGTCGTTGCAGCGCTGATCGTAAAATGGTTCGCATCTACGAAAACGACATCGTAGAGGCCAGAAATGACCACAGTCGCTACGGTTGTAGATACAGCGGCGTTGAATATGCCGCCAGTGGCCAGACCATGATTGTCCAGCAGGACGGTGACGATGGCCGATCCGTTCGTCGTAGTGTAGCTCGGGACCGCACCGGCCGCCGTGACACTCGCCGTCGCCGGACTAGCTGCCGTGATGGTGAAGTGCGAGGAGTCGATGACCGTCGCCACAAGATAGTAGCCGAACAGAACGATGCCACCGACCGATACCTGTGTCAGCAGGTTGAGCCAGTCTCCGGCATTTGGGCTGTACGAAGAGTCAGCAATCTCGACGCTGGTCGAATTGAGAACGGTGGTAAACGCCACACTGGGATTCGTGGTAGCAGCGAGAGGCGTGATGTCGTCCAGTGCGCCGCCGATCAGCACCTCAAGCCGCTGCTCGGTGCCAACCGCCAGATAGGCATTCCCGACGATATCAGCCCAGCCATGAAGCCCGCGGCACGTCCCGATGAACGTTTGCGTGGTCAGCGCAGCCCAGCCGCCCAGCTTCTGTACCAGGCCGCCGTAGAACCGGATCAGGTTCGAGGCAGCGAGTTGCACCTGATTGAGCGTCGGCGACTGCTCAAGATTGACGCCCGGAGTCAACTTTAAGGTGCGGAAGGACACTACCGCGCCTTTTCTAGTTCCGCTACACGGCGGCGCAATGATTGCAATTCCGCGATAACGACCGGCATCAGCTTGGCAGCGTCCATCTGCCACGGCTGGAAGTTTTCAGTGCCACAGCGCCCCTTACCCTTGGTGACGGCCCAGGGGAACACCTTAGCGACTTGCTGGGCGACAAACCCCGGTTCCGGTTTGGCATCCTCGGCTGACTTCCAGCGGAACCAAACCGCGCGCAATTTGTCGATGATGGCGCCGCTTTCGGTAATCGCTCCGTCGAGTGTTTTTAGGCGCTCATCAGATGTTGTATTAAAGGACGTACTGGTGCCGTTAGTCGCGATGCTACCAACAGGTGTCGTATTGAATTGAAAGGTTTGAAGCGGAACAAGTGTGTTGGTGGTGATAAGGGTAACGCCACCGCTACGGAATATCGAAGGTCCGTTGACATCAGCTCCACCGCTTGTAGTAGTAATTACATTCGTTGCGCTAACGCTGCCACCAACAGTAAGACTTCCGCCGGCTATATCCACGCCATCAATAACGGTAAGAGACCCGGCTACCGTTGCAGAGCCGACGATGTTCACCGCACCGAATCCAATGGGGATTAATTGAACATTCGCGGCACCATCGGCGAAGAAGAGATAGTGGGCGCCATCAGGCGGTATCGTCGCTGTAGCGCCGGCACCAGCCGTCAGAATGACATTGAGGCCGCCCGTCGTGCTGTTCTGAGCATAGCCGGCCTTGGGCACGTTCGGCAGCGTCACGGTACAGGCGCCAGTCAGTGCTCCAGTATACTCCTGCACCAGCGGCCTGGCTTGGTCCGCCGCACCATTCGCCACTGTCAGTGTGTAGCTCGTAAGACCGCCGATCGCCACCTGAACCGTGTCGGTGATCGCCGATTCAATCAGAACCTGGTTCTCGTTGAGAATAGTGCCCCATTGGTTCTTGACAGCAGGGTCACCAGGCACCGGCTCAGCAAGCCTCAGAGATGGCGTGTAGGTTGTCATACGTTAGACCCTCTGCGGCGTTGCGACTGGCGATGGTGCCTCGGCCTGCCAGCCCTGCGACTGGAATTTGTCACGGGCATTCTCGACACCAGCACCCTTCAGCAACCGCGTGTATTCTGACTGCCACGAGATCGGCATCTGAGGATTGTCCGTCATGGCGCCGAAATTCTTGGTGTAGCCGGACCAGAAGATCATCGACGCCGCCCAGAACAGATCAGGCAGGTTGAGCGAGATGAACGTCGTGGTGTTGGTCTCCGACAACGTAGCCGGTCTCTCTGTGCCATAGCCGGTCAGCGTGTACGTCGCATCGGGTGCGGGACCGAGAAGGACTTGAGCAGCGGGCGACCAGCCCGCGCCTGACGCAGCGCCGATCACCGCGAAGTTCTCAGGTGGTCCATTCGCCGCCCCGGCAAACACGGCGCGGATGAACTCCTGGCTGGCCGGCGCGACAGGGATGGTATTCGGCCCGTAGTACAGCGCCTCCAGCACGATGACGGCCCCAGGAACGGCATAGGTCGCGGTCCCGATCGTGGCCGCACCGAGCGCGATGTCGCCATGCATCTGGAGCAGATCCAGATCGCGGCAGATGCTCAGTTCCGCGTAGTCGATCGCATCAGGCAGCATGGTCGCGAAATTCGGATCGGTCGGCAGAGAGGGGATCTGCGTGACGATTGCTGCCTGGTAGGACGCATATGTGAAGCCGGTCGGCATCAGGGTTTCTTCGGTTCGGGTGCTGTGGGCTTGGCCGCGGCGATCTGCTTCTTCAGGTCAGCAATCTCGGCCTCATCGCCGATCGCGCGCGCCTGCCATTCCAACTCTTCGCCGGTGAGCTTGATCACGGTCTGCTGGAGTGCCTGGACAACTGGTGTTGGCGCTTGCTGCGGAGCCATCTGCGCCACAGCGGCGACGGGCACGAGCAGCAGGGCGGCGGCGAGGGCGAAGCGCATCAGGTTCTCCAGTTGTGGCGTCATGGCGTGAATGCAGCCGAGCACTCCCATGTGCCGCCGGCCACGCTGTAGCAGAGCTTCTTGTCGGTTGTGTCGATCTCGATCGCGACCTTGCCAGCGCCAACGCCTGAAACGGTGCCAGTCGGCGTACCAGCGGATGATGGGATCAGCGGGAAGCCGACAGTTGCGGTTGTCGCGAGAGCTGAGCCGGAACCGAAAAGCACATTAGCCGACGCGCTGCCGATGTTGATCGCGGTCGCGGATGTGGTGCCAAGCGCGAGAGTAAGCCCCTGCGTCCACGTGACGTTCGCAACTGCGGCGCCATTACCACTACCGCCAGTCAGTGTCAGCGTCGTAGGGCACGAACCACCGAAGCAGTGCGGCGGCTGTATCCAATGGAATGTCGAGATGTTCCCGCTGCCATTGACCGTATCGACCGAGAAAATCCCATCGTATGTTTTATCGTAGATTTGGTCATTCGCGACATACGTTGCGCCAGCATTTGATAGAGTGGACGTCGATCCAGTGTAGCCGCCGACGTCGAATGTCGTCGTCGTCCCGCTCGTGCTGATTTCTGCGTTGCCGCTGAAGATTGCGCCGGCAGGACTGATTAACGCTCCGGGCGAGCGATAAGCCTCTGAGCTGAAATTGACGCTACCAAGGTCCAGACCGAGCGCCGCTGTTTGCGGCACGTACCCATTTGCTCTGCCATTCGCCTGAATCAGAGGGCCAAACATGGTGCCAGTTGGAGCGACGCCCCATGGCGAGTCAGATCGCCCCACAGCGTAGGCTGTCAAGAACTGAACGGAACCTGCATCGGCTGCAGCCACATAGGCTGCATCCCCTTGAAAGACATTCCCGTTAACCGATCCATCCGAGAACATCGTCACGCCGAACCGACCACCGCTCAGTGTCGTGGCTGAACCCACATTGCCCTCGATAGATTCGAGCAATGCATAACCTGTAGCACCGGCCTGGATAGTAGCATTCGGCGCAAAAGCTATCAGGTTCGCATTGCCGGCAGTGATCGCCGCGTTGCCTCTGGCGAAGACATCCAGCCCATTAAAGAACGAGTTGCTACCAGCATTCGTCACTGCTCCGCCGACATCCATATTGATCGTGGCGGCGGCGTGGCTTCCCGTGACTGCGAAGCCGATCTGGTAGTTATAGACCCAGCCGCTCATTCCGTTGGTGTTGCCGTTGGTGTTCGTCGTGTCGTTAGAGATCGTCCAGCAGTACACGCATTGGCTGCCTGTGGACGGAATGGTGCCGGCGGGATTGGCGGCCAGGAATTCCAAGCTAGGTTGTGTCCCGGTCGTGGTGTAGGTCATCGTCGCGATGTTGGCAGATAGCGATGACGTTGCTGGCGTGTAAGACAGTACAGTCGGCACATTAAAGCTGCAACTCGCGACATTGCACTCTTCGAGAATCTGGCTGCCCTGCTTGAGCGTGATCGAGTTGATCGACGAGTTATAGTCGATCGTGTTCGCCCCAGCGGTGTCCAGGCTTAATGCAAGGTTGTTGAGGTTGAGTTGCCCCGTCAGAGTACCGCCCGCCAAAGGAAGATCGAGCGATGCCCCACCCGTCAGCGTGCCAGTCAGGCCGCCAGAGAATGTAATCGGCGCTGTGATCGTGCCACTCAGCGGCGGGCTCGCGAACAGGCTGTTTTTCGTGATGAGCTGAAGGCTATTCGGGAACGATCCCGGTAGCCACACCTCCAGGCTATCCGTTCCAAGCATTGATGATGCGACCGACTGGCAGCCGACCATACCAACAGTCGCCTGTGTCGGCTGACACGCAGCGAACGCGCCACCGCACAGCACGAGAGACCAGACCACGAAGGCTGCGAGCTTCTTCATCCGAGCGTCTGCACCACGAGAGTAAGCCCCGCTATTGTCGTGAAGATGTTGATCGCCGACTGTGCCGCTGCACCGTTGAGTTGGAATACCCCACCGGGAGCATAGAACTGCGAGCCGGGATAATTGGGGTATGGCGCTCCGCCGGTCGCGTTGACGAATATGCCGTGCGCTGGAGGGATATCGAAGTCGATCTCGTAGCGGCTGGCATCCGCCGGCAGCAACTGCTGGAACGTCGCGGTGCTGTTGATGATGATCGGGTTCCCGAAACCGTCCAGCACGAGATTACCGAAGCCGTCGAGCTCGTAGATCGCCCCCACGTTCGCAGCCGTCGTAAAGATCAGTGGCGGGTTGCCCATGTAGGACTGGTCGGGCCGCGGGTTGCGCACCGGTAGCGGATCGGGGGGAACGGCATAGGCGCGTAGCTGCTCATTGGGCTTGTCTAGGCAACGGCGGCACACCAGAAAGCGTGTGTTCTGAAGCTTCGTGCCGGCCCACTCGTTCTGCCAAGATAGGTCGCGCAAGTTGTATCGAAACCCGTCTCGATCGCAGATGCCGAACGCTTGCGGCCTTCTAGCACTGACGCTCGCTCTACCGTTCGCGCGCATCACGTTTGCCTATAGTAAGACGCGAGACCTGGCGTCAGAAAGAACGTCACGTCCTCTCTGTCTTGCTCGCGCGCCCTCTCAATCGACTGCTGCGCCTTGGCGAACAACGCTTGGGCGCGATCTGGCGCATAGCTCGCCGCCAATTCCACAGCGATCGCATCGACGAACGCCATGAGAAACCGCCCAGGCAAATCCAACCCAGTCGCACCGCCGACCACCGCATCCTGGTCCTGATGAACGGCCCAATAATTCAGCGTGTAGGGACCATTGCCGTCCGCCGTGGGATAGACGCTGATTTGCGGCGGCAGGACGCGGTTAAACCACCATGTCGTGGGAGGCGACTGCAACAGCTTGTTCGGGAACGCTGCGTACTCGCTGCGACTGGCCGGGAATAGCACGCGATCAGTCGGCGGCGGACTGCCAACGTTCGTCGTGATATAGACGTCAGTGACCAGCGTCACCGTGGCCGGCAGCGTGTAGGTCGGCGTGCCCTGCACCAGACTGATCGACCCCAACGACATCAGCCACAAATTCGGCGTCGAGTTACCCCAGTCCGCCAACACCAGGTTCGCTGCCATGCCGAGATCGGCGAGATGATCGACGGTGATCGCAGGACGTCGGATACCGCAGCGCCCGAACGCATACGCGCCCAGACTGCCCAGCGATGGCGAGAAGTTGTAGGTTCCGGACGGCAAGGCCACTCTGTCCCCCCGCCCTTAGCGGGCCGACATGCCCTGGATGACGTAGAAGTAAATCGTGCCGGTGATCGCCGACACAGTGCAGCGCACCCACCGATACG
>Ga0209624_10003585_pt1 | contig 10913 bp, 9 predicted proteins | sample JacPinW_OM2H0_O1_FD_188565 | JGI IMG/M metagenome (GOLD analysis project Ga0209624, IMG submission 188565) | Forest soil microbial communities from Algoma, Ontario, Canada - Jack Pine, Ontario site 1_JW_OM2H0_O1 (SPAdes) (version 2) | ecosystem: Environmental > Terrestrial > Soil > Boreal... | reverse complement strand
CGTGTTTTTGGTTAGCTCGAAGGCCCAGAGGACGAGAGCGGGGTTGAGATGGTAGACGTTGCCGTCTGCGTTCGCGCTAGTACCGAAGCGGGCGGTGCGGGGCTGCTCGTATGGGGTGGACTTGCCGAGGGGGACGTAGCCGGTGGACCAGTCTTTGGGGATTTCGCGGGCGTCGATCTCGTGGGCGAGGTCGCCGTCGACGATGTAGTCGGACCAGACGGCGGAGGCGAGGGAGCCGATTTGCGGGTCGATGCCGCCGATGCCGGCGACGAGGAAGTAGGCGTGGGTGAGATCGAAGCGCGGGTCGAGCCCGAGGGCCATGATGGTGGCGGTGGCGCGGGCGGTGCCGACGCCGGTGAGGACTCCGAGGACTCCGGTTTTTTCGTTGAGACGGAGGTCGTGGTAGCCCTGCGGGAAGGGGAGGGTGGTGTCGAGATGCTCGCGCTCGACCCAGTATTGGTACTCGCCGGGGGCGTCGCCGGTGTCGGCTCCGACTTCGAACATGTTGATGACGACTACTTTGATTTCGATGGGGGAGGAAGGTGAGGGAGTGATGAGCGCCGTGACGTGCTGATCGATGGTCTCGATCGGAACCGTTGGGGGCGAGCAACAAGCATTCGCAGAAACGCTCGATATCGCGGACAACAGCAGCATAAAGAAGAGGCGCATGGTTGATCGTAGCGCAAGGAGCGGTTTTCCTTCGCAAGAAGTATTACCTGAACGCGATCAGAGGTAGCTTAGCCAGGGGTTGCTGTTGCGCTGCTTCAGGGCGGCGTACCAGCGGCAGAGTGGGTAGAGCGCGATTACGACGAATGCCCAGATGAGATAGACGAATGGGAGAGGGAGTCCCCATCCGGGAGGCGGGGTGATGGGGAAGTTGGCGATGTCTGGCGACTCGAACATCCAGTGGATGTGGCCGTAGCGTGCGTAACAGATGATGACGGCGAGCAGGTGGATGAAGGCAAAGTGCAGCAGGTAATAGAACATCGGCACCTTGCCGATGATGATCGCAGGACGTAGGAGGCGCGGTGTGTGGGCATCGACTGCCGAGAGGAAGAGCAGGGCTGGGCCGAGCGTCATGAGCAGGAAGAGGAGCGACGGTGGGTATTTGGTGGTGTTCAGAAACGAGAGCGCGGTGAATGGGGCCGAGTGTTGTGTGGACCAGCGCGAGGGGTCGCCGTAGACGTTGATGGCGCGCAGAACAACGAAGGCTGCGGTGAGGCCGATGCCCAGGCACAGGAGAAACGCCTGGCGGCGAGCGGGTGTCCACGCGTAGATCTGGCCGAGGCCGTAGCCTGCCGCGGTGACTCCGACCCATGGGATGAGGGGATAGGCAATGAAGACGGTGTGGCCGGGGTTCGAGAAGATGATGTTGGGTGAGTGGAGGATGGACCAGAATGGGTTGGAGGAGTTAATGGAGTCGAATAGATTGTGCGTGGCGATCATGACCACGCCAAATGCTGTGACTACGGAAGCGGGCAGATAGACGAGTGCGGAAAGGACGATCATGGCCCAGCCCAAGGCCCATAGGACGTTAATGATCGTGATGTGATAGTCGAAGTTGAACTGTACGGCGAGGCAACGGAAGAGGACAAGCTCCACAAAGATGAGCCAGAGGCCGCGCGTGAAGAGGAACCGCGAGAGCTCGGGCTTGGTTCGTTTGCGAAGTGAGAGAAAGGCGCCGGTGCCGGTGAGCAGGAAGAAGACAGGAGCGCAGAAGTGGGTGATCCAACGCGTGAAGAAGAGCGCGGCGGAGGTAGTGGCTAGATTAGTTGGTGAGCCGGGCTGGCCAAAGAAGTCTCGCGTGTGATCGAGCGCCATGATGATCATGATGACGCCACGAACGACGTCGACCGATTCAAGGCGGGCGCGTTTGACGGTGACGGCTTCGGCCACGGTGGACATGGCGTGCGTAGTTTACCAAGGCGGATGCTTTGTACACATCTGAAAACCAGCGTTAGACGCCTTTTTTCATGGGCTCCCAGATGAACTTGTGGATCTGGAGGGAGAGGCGGGCGTCGATGCCGTCGGCCATCATCCATTCGACGAGGATGCGGGGGTCGAGGGTGGCGTTGTCTGTGGTGCGGAGCGGGCTGGGTGACTTGTTGAAGGCGGGGCTGAGGAGGATCTGGCCAGCCTTTTCGCGGAGCGCGTGATCGCTGATGAAGGCGCGAGCGAAGTCGTAGTCTTCGCGATTGGTGAGGACGAATTTGACTTCGTCGTTTTGGGTTAAGGCTTCGAGGTTTTCCATGCGGAAGGTGTTGGCGGCTGAGCCTGCTCCGGGGCATTTGACGTCGACGATTTTGTGGACGGCTTTGGGGACTTCGGCTAAGGGGCGCTCGCCGCTGGTCTCGATCATGAGGGTGTAGTTCTGGGTTAGCAGGCGATCCATTAGGGGGAGGAGTTCTTTGGCTTGCAGCATGGGTTCGCCGCCGGTGAATTCGATGAGACGGCAGGGGGAGAGGGTTTCGATTTGGGCGATGATCTCGTCGGCGGTGTAGGATTTGCCGCCGGTGAAGGTGTACTCGGAGTCGCACCAGGCGCAGCGGAGATTGCAGCCGGCGAGACGGACGAAGATGCAAGGGAGGCCGGCGAATGAGGATTCGCCCTGGACGGATTTGTAGAGTTCGATGAGGTGCATGGCGGCTATTTTCCGATTTGGACATTCTGCCGGCATGGACAAAATGCGGGGATTCTTCCCCATTCGACTACGCTCAGGGTCAGAATGACAAATCTGGTTGGGGGCTACTCGTAGTAGCGGGCGAAGCTGGTGTCGGTTTCGTAGAGGGTGCAGTCTTTGACGCGAACACGGCCGGCGGTCAACTCGTGGAGTTGTTTGCTGGTTTGATCGTAGAAGTATTTGGCGAGGTTTTCGGCGCTTGGGTTGAGCTCGGCGTCGAAGGGTTTGAGGTCGTTGATCATGAAGTGGTCGAGGTAGTCGACGGTGGGGCGCATGACCTGCTTGAGAAGCTTGAAGTCGAGGAGCATGCCGGCCTCGTCGAGCTCTTCGCCGACGAGGGTGACGAAGACCTTGTAGTTGTGGCCGTGCGGGTTCTCGCACTTGCCGCGATAGTTGCGGAGGTAGTGGCCGGAGGAGAAGCCGGCTTCTACAGTTACTTCAAACATGGGTCTGGAAATCCCTTCGATCGTTTTTCATTGGCCACCTGATGGCCGCGTCTGGATTGGTGGAATGGGCTGGCGGACGTGGCGGCGGCCTGCTTTGATTGTACCGTTTTGAGTGGGACAACGCGGTGAGGAGGGGTCGATGTCTTTGGGACGCTAGCGGCGGCGTTTGGCACGGCGGGCCTCTTCGTTGCGGCGCTCGGCCTGCTCGAATAAGGAGGAGAGGATGCCAGCGAGAGCGACGAGCAGACCGATGACGAAGAGACCAAAGCCCATGGTGCGCCAGAGGGAGACGTCGCCGGGAGAGCCGGGCTGCTGGGCGATGTTGGTGTAGGCGATGCCGCAGGAGATGAGGCCGAAGAGGACGAGAGAGCTGGCGAGGATGTAGAGATTGCGTCCCATGCGGATGGTTCTATTTTACGGTGGGCAGGGGAAGGTTGTTCGATTCGGTGTGAGGGTGATTGCAGATCGGACTTCGGAGGAGTTGGCGACGGCCACACAGCTGAATGTGTGGCCCATCGCGCCCGAAAGCGAGACAGGATGAGAAGGTGTGCCAGGCTTCGGGAGTTTGCCTGGGCCCGAAGTTGAGAGCGCTTCCTTCTTCCGGTCTAGTCATCTCCTTTCTTTGCTCTTGGTTTGGGTTGATCTGAAATTCAAATGGTTTCGGACATACAGAGAGGCATCAGCGGGACATGGGTCGGCTTCCGTTGAAAGGCCTGGGGGGAGGCTGGGTCTGTGCGCTGAAGGATGGCGTAGTGAACCAACGTCGAGCAGTGGACACAGGCGGTTTCGTGGATGAGACAGAGATCTGCACTGAGGACCTGCGGGAAGGTTCTGAGGCATTCGGGACAGGCGATGGTGACGTAGGCTTCCTCGGCGGGGTTGTGTCCGTTCGTGGGAATCCAGATGGGCGTGAGCTTGCTCGCAGACCGGGGAGAGGGATGAAATTGGGGCTGAGCCATATCATTCACAGAGAAAAGGAGGGCGCCGAGACCTTTGCCCTTTTCATAGAAGGCATCGGCGGCGACTCCGAGCTGTAGGCCTTCGCCTGAAAACGCTCCGCTCATGGCGATTGCCTGGATCCCGGGAAAGCGACGACGGACCACCGAGAGCAGTTCGAAGCCGGACATGCCGGGCATGTTGAGGTCTGAGATAAGGACGTCGGGGATAGTGCCGCGGATCTCGACTAATGCGGAGAAGCCGTCTTCCGCGGATCGAACAGTATGTCCAAAGGTTGTGAAGATACTCGCCAGGGATGTTCGAAGCGTCGCATCATCGTCAACGATAAGGATATTAATCTTCGCGCCGGGCATCCCTCACCTCCTTCAGAGCATCTTAGATCGATGCTTGGAGATCAAGCATTCCACACCCTTACACCCTCTTGCTGTTCAATTTTGCTCACATCGGAGGAATTGTGCGGGCGGAATTATGCCCTCTTCGTTCGGTTTTGAACAGGTGAGAGATTATTCGAGTGGAGGTTTAGCCTTGGAGCGTCCGTTACCCAGGATCACTGGACTGGTCGCGTTGTCGTTGGGCATCTGGTCGTGCAGGACAATGTTGAGCAGCGACTTGTGCACGCGGATTCGACCGTTGTATTCGATGAAGCCGAGTTTGCGGAAGCGGTTCATGAAGAAGCTGACCCGGGAGCGGGTGGTGCCGATCATGTCGGCGAGGGTCTCCTGGGTGATTTCAGGGATGAGCATCTCGGGTTCGCCGGGCTTGCCGAACTCGGCCATCAACAGGAGGATTCTGGCGAGACGCTTTTCGCTGGAGTTGAAGAGCTGATCGACGAGGTCTGCCTGGGTTCGCATGCTGCGGGCCAGGAGGAAGGCCACGAACAGGTCTGAGAAGGAGTGCTCCTTGTGCATGACGCTGATCATCTCCTGCCTGTCGATCTTGAGCGCAGTGCAGGCGGTGATGGCGGTGGCCGTGGCCATGTGCAGGCCGACTACAGCGGCGATCGCTTCCTCTCCGATGAAGTCGCCGGGGGAGAGGAGGGTGATGGTGGCTTCTTTGCCAGCTTTGGAGACGACGGTGAGTTTGGCACGGCCCTTTTGCAGGTAGAAGACGGAGTCAGCGGCGTTTCCCTGCGAGAAGAAGGCGCTCTTCGGCTTCAACTGGACAATCTTTCGGCCTAATCCGGCGTTCGCCAGGAAGGTGGCTGCGTCAAATGTAGCTATGGTGTGATTTTGGTCGTTCATCTGAATGGTCTTTTCCGATGAGAGGCTTGCGATTGGACAGAGCCGAAACGTGTGCGACCGCAATCCTAACTTCTGAAGTGGACGGCAATCATCCTCCGAATTTTATCGATTTCGCAACGGTAATTCTAGCCCGGGTGCGACTTTGCCCCGCCAAGTTCTTCAAAAACAAATGGCTTGACGGGTTTGCCATGAGACGCAGTATTGCCCAGTTGTCCAAAGCGTCGCACGAAACCAGAGGGACAATCTGTTCTGTTTTGCTCACTTTGAAGGAATAGCCGAGAGATGAGAGGGGCTTTCGAAGAACTTCTCCACGTCGGTGATGTCCTGGGTGAGGCGGTAGGGGGGAAGGGATTCGAGGAAGATGCGGCCATAGCGTCGGCGCTGGATGCGGGGGTCGAGGAGCATGAGGACGCCGCGGTCGTTCAGGCTGCGGATGAGGCGGCCGAAGCCCTGCTTCAGGGTGATGACGGCGTTGGGGACCTGGTAGTCGAAGAAAGGCTTGCCGCCGAGAGCTTCGATGGCCTCCATGCGGGCTTCGACGACAGGATCGCTGGGGACGGCGAAGGGGAGGCGGTCGATGATGACGCAGCTTAGTTGCTCGCCTTGCACGTCTACTCCCTGCCAGAAGCTGGAGGTGCCGAAGAGGACGGCGTTGGGGGTGTCGCGGAACTGCTGCAGGAGGACGTGGCGGGGTGCGGTGCCGTGGAGGAGGAGGGTGTAGGGGAGTTGGGCCAGGAGGCGCTCGTAGGTGTTTCGCATCTGGGCGTAGCTGGTGAAGAGGCAGAAGGCTCGGCCTTTCGTGATTTCGAGGACGCGGCGGATGCGCTCGGCGGCCTTTTCGGGGAAGTCGGGCTCGCGGGGGTCGGGCATGTTGGGCGGGAGGTAGAGGAGGGCCTGCTTTTCGTAGTTGAAGTGCGACGGGACGATCAGCTCTCGGGTGGTGGTGAGACCGAGGCGGCGGCGGATGTGGTCGAAGCCGCCGGAGACCGTGAGTGTGGCGGAGGTGAGGATGACGGAGTTGTAGGTGTCGAAGAGGGTGGTGGTGAGGAGTTCGGAGACGTCGATGGGGGTGGCCTGGAGGTGGGTGTGGAAAGCGGCCTGAGCGCGGGCCAGGTTTTTTACTCCGCCGGCGGCGCGGCGCTCGATCCAGAAGACGGTGTTGCGGTCGGGGGATTCAAGGAGAAAGGAGAGGTGGGCGCGGATGTCGGCGGTGCGTTTGCGGAGGCCGGAGGATTCTTCGACGTTTTTGAGGTGGTCAAGCTCGCCTTCTAGACGGGTGAGGGCGTTGAGGACTCCGGTGTAGTAGTCGCCGCTCTCTTCGAGGAAGGCCTCGCGGTTGTGGAAGGGCATGCGGCCGAGGCCGGCGCTTTCCATCGGGAGGACGGCGAAGAACATGCGGGAGCGGTCTTTTAGGGTGGCGCAGGCGCTTTCTATGGCGGAGGTGCTGGCTTTTTTGGCCTTGAGCATGAGGTCTACGTCGCGGATGAGTTCGTCGACGCGCTGCGTGGAGAGGCCTATGCCGAAGTAGTTGGAGGCGATTTCTTCGAGCTCGTGGGCCTCGTCGAAGATGACGCAGGCGGCCTCGGGGAGGATGCCGGCGTCGGGGGCGTTGGCGGCTTGCTGCTTGATGTTGAGGTCGGCGAAGAAGAGGTGGTGGTTGACGATGACGATGTCCGACTCGAGGGCTTTGCGGCGCATGGTGGTGACGAAACAGCGCTCCCAGTCGGGACAGGTTTGGCCGAGGCAGGCTTCGGTGCGGGCGTCGATTTTGGTCCAGAGAGGGGAGGACTCGGGGAGGTGGTTGAGCTCGGCACGGTCGCCGGTTTCAGTGGTCTTTTCCCAGGTGGCGATTTGGTGGAACTGATCGATTTCCTCCAATCCATTCAGGATTGGATTGTCTCTCAGCGCGTAGAGCTTGTGGCGGCAGAGGTAGTTGGCGCGTCCCTTCATGTAACAGACTTTGAGCGGGCCGAGGAGGGATTCGAGGAAGGGGACGTCCTTGAAGAAGAGCTGCTCCTGGAGATTTTTGGTGCCGGTGGAGATGATGATGCGCTGGTTGCGCTCGCGGGCCATGCGGATGGCGGGTAAGAGGTAGGCGAGGGTTTTTCCGGTGCCGGTGCCAGCTTCTACGATGAGGTGACGCTTTTCTTTGAATGCGGACTCGATGGCTCGGGCCATGTCGTACTGGCCGCGGCGGTGCTCGAATGCGAGGGAGGATTGCGAGAGGATGCCGCCTGGGGCGAAGAAGTCGTGGAGGTTAGGGAGATGCTCTGGAGGGGCGGGCGTGATCGAGATGGGGGTGGAGGTGGACACGACGATAGGTTCAATCATAGTGCGTATACTTTTGCGATGACTCGACAGTTGCGGGTTTGCCTTGTTCTGCTTGTATTTGCTTGCGCATCAGTTAATGCTTAATGCTCAACAATCTTCTTCGAGCTTTCCCGCGAAGATTCTGATTGCAAGACACACGTTCTTTGACTTCGGTCCGCCGTTCAATTTCTACGAGGTGATTACCGTTGACAGCACATCGAACGGGCTCTCTGTGGAACGCGTGCTTGTAACTCCAGCAGGAGATGCGTGCACCCAGCCGCCAAGTGTGGAAGTAAAAACAGCGATCATTTCCAGCACCATGCGCGATCTGCTGAAGGGCAAGAATCCCTGCGATATTCCCGACAAGGATTTGCGGAAAGAATCGAAACGGTGCAAGCACTGCCTAGTTTTCAGTGGCGCCGACATAACGATGCAGATGAGCTGTGGGGCTAGTGAGCGGAAGATCCGGATGGACGTATTGGATCGGGATATGTTCGCTCAAACGCCAAACACTCCTGAACACACATCGTGGACAATGGCTGTGATGAGTGCCCTCAACGGAGTTTTTGGGCCAGGTGGCCTTGATAAGCCGATGTTTACTCTTAGCGATGCAAAACAGGCTTCGGTGCACACACCCGAGTTAGACATCTCGCAAAAGCTGCGATCTGGACAATTCGATGGCCTTTTTAGGTCGGAAAAGCCCCTCTCCGAACTCGCACTTGAAGCCGAGAAGCCGCTTCACTTGCCGACAGTCGTTCTGGCTGATTCCTCACCCGCTGTTCCCATCACAATGGAACTTCCTACATATCCTCCGATAGCGAAATTTGCGCACGTCGAAGGAGAGGTTTCTGTGAACTTCGACGTGACAGCCGACGGACAAACAAAGAATCCCTCATTCGGCGACGACGGCAAGCTCTTCCAAAAAGCCACAGCGGTCGCAGTTGAGAAGTGGACATTTCCTAAAACCGCTGACGGTCACAAGGAGAATGCCACGCTCTTATTCAAGTTGAACTGCGGTCTTTCAGCTACTCCACGCTAACTAGCTCCCTATAATGGAGAAGGCGCTGTGGCGTCGAGAGAAGGCACGACTATGGCGCAACGAGGCGATAAGAAGCGATTAGGGAAGAAGCATAGGCAGGCTAGTACGCGGCCTAAGAAGGGGCGTGCGCCTAAGTCTACGCCGACTACGGGGGCGGTTGATCCGAGGAAGCGGAAGGTGCTTTCGACCAAGCGGGCCGCGGCGGATAAGGCTTCGCGGGTGACGAAGCAGTCTCCGGAAAGGGAGAAGCGGAAGACAATTCGCGGGGATGGTGCGGCTTCGGCTAAGACGCCGAAGGGTACGGCTCCCAACGCTTCGAGGGTGAAGCAGGTGCGGCCGGCTGATGGGATTGTGGGAAGGCAGACGCCGCGGTCGTCGAATATGGATGGGCGCGAGGAGGACTGGCGCGATATCGAGCTGCTGGCTGCGCAGATGGTGACCGAGACCGAGAGTGTGGATGCTCGGGAGCTGCCGCTGATTGCGGTGTGTGGGCGGCCAAATGTGGGGAAGAGTACGCTGTTCAATCGGCTGACGGGATCGCGGCGGTCCATTGTGGGGGATGAGCCAGGGATTACGCGGGACCGTATCTACGGCGAGATTGAGTGGATGGGGCAGGCGGCGAGGATCGTCGATACCGGGGGCGTGGTGCCGGATGATGAGGCGCTGATTCCGGCGGAGATCTTTCGGCAGGCGCAGGTGGCGCTGGAAGAGGCCGACGCGATTGTGATGGTGGTGGATGGGCGGACGGAGCTGGCTTCGCCGGATATGGAGCTGGCGCGGCTGCTGCTGCGTGGGGGCAAGCCGGTGTTTCTGGCAGTGAACAAGATGGACACCGAAGCGATGCAGGTGCAGGCGGAGAACTTCCGGCGGCTGGGGTTCAGGAATGTGCTGCCGATCTCGGCGGAGCATGGGAGTGGGATGGGGGATTTGCTGGATGCGGTGTTCGATGTGTTGCCGGAGCCGGAGGAGGAGATTGAAGAGCCGGAGGTGATGCTGACAGAGAGTGACGAGGTCGCGGAGGATGAGGATGGGCCGGATTTTTCTGTCGCTCCGGGCGCTGGCGTTGCTCCGGGTGCGACGAGAGCGCGGCGGCTGCGGTCGCATGGGGAGTTTGATCAGAAGGAGACCAAGGTTGCGATTATCGGGCGGCCGAATGTGGGGAAGAGCACGCTGCTGAATGTGCTGACGGGGAAGGAGCGTGCGATTGTGTCGCCGATTGCCGGGACTACGCGCGATGCGGTGGATGAGGTGGTCGAGCGCGGGGGGCATGCGTTCCGGTTTGTGGATACGGCGGGGATTCGGCGGAAAGGTAAGACGAAGCTGATGGCGGAGAAGCTGTCGGTGATTATGGCTCGGAAGCATTTGGAGGCCGCAGATGTTTCGCTGCTGATTATTGACGCGGGTGAGGGGGTGGCGGCGCTCGATGCGAATATTGGCGGGTATGCGCATGAGAGTGGGCGGTCGGTGATCATCGTGATCAACAAGTGGGATCTGATGACGCGGACAGGGCCGGATGGGATGCGGTTGTTCGATGGCAAGCCGCCGGCGGACCAGAAGACTTATGAGCAGGATGTTCGGGATAAGTTGAAGTACCTGGACTATGCTCCGCTGCTGTTTATCTCCGCCGCCGATGGGAAGAATATCGAGTCGGTGTTCAAGAAGGTGGAGCTGGTTTCACGCGAGAGACGCAAGCGCGTGACCACAGGGCAGATGAATAAATTTCTGGAGAAGGTGGATTTTCAGAAGGCTTCGGTGCCCATGAATAAGCGCGTGAGGATTTATTACATGACGCAGGCTGCTGTGGCTCCGCCTACGTTTGTGTTGTTCACCGATAAGGATATAAAGATGCACTTCTCGTTTGAGCGGTTTTTGGGAAATCAGATTCGGGAACACTTCGGGTTTATTGGGAGTCCGATCTGGTTCAAGATCAAGGCGCGGAATAAGAAGAAGAAGCAGGAGTAGCGAGCTATGCGGGGGATGGGTCCGCGGGTAGAGGTGGACCGTCTTCTCCGGGCTGCGTGGGGAGCGGCGGTGGGGGCGTGAATTGCTGGAACGGAGCGGGCTCGAGCACGCTGCCGAGCAGAGGGTAGCGTCCGCCGAGGAAGTAGAGCGCGTAGGCCTGACCGAAGATGAATACGGTGCCGACGAGGCCGATTACGACGCAGGCCATCCAGCACAGAAGTACCAGGCCGCCAACGATCGCTGAGGCGATTAGCGCGGCGGTTCCTATAGTACCGGCA
>Ga0209624_10003583_pt1 | contig 10916 bp, 7 predicted proteins | sample JacPinW_OM2H0_O1_FD_188565 | JGI IMG/M metagenome (GOLD analysis project Ga0209624, IMG submission 188565) | Forest soil microbial communities from Algoma, Ontario, Canada - Jack Pine, Ontario site 1_JW_OM2H0_O1 (SPAdes) (version 2) | ecosystem: Environmental > Terrestrial > Soil > Boreal... | reverse complement strand
GACTGAGCGGCTGGATATTTGTATTCAGCCGGAGCTGAATTTCTCGAGTTCGCCCGACGACCGCGCTCGGCCCCAAACGGCTCTGGTGCCGGTCGCAACCTTGGCCCAACGCCGTTGGGCGGGCATTCTCGATGCGCTGTTTCTGGCTTTGACTTTCGCGGGATTCATGAGCCTGTTCCGATCGCTCGGCGGACAGATGACGCTGGAGAAAACCGATGCGATTGTGTATCTCGCTGTCGCGTATCTTTTTTACGCTCTGTACTTCTTCCTATTCACGGTGATGGCCGGTGCAACCCCCGGAATGCAACTGCGCGGCCTGACCGTGGTGCGTCTGGACGGCAGCCTTCCCGATACGCGCCAGCTTCTGTGGCGCAACTTCGGCTACCTGCTCTCCGGAGCGACGCTTCTGCTGGGATTTGTCTGGGCCATCTGGGACGAGGACCATTTCACCTGGCAGGACCGCATGTCGCAGACCTACATCACCGCAGCTGCGCCGCTTGCTGAGCTGGAATCGCTTGAGATTCCCACGGCCCACCGCCGTTTTGCCCACAAATAGCGCCGGGCGCACTCGCAAGCTTTCCGCTCCGGGATTGGCAGCCCGCTCCCGCTTGACTGGGTTTTCCAGTTGCTGGAGAATCCCCAAAGGGAAACGCACAGAATGAAGAAATCGTCCAAATCCCAGCGATTCAACCTCCACGATTTCTTAAACACCGGCGGACTGGGCAAGAAAATTGTGCAGTACCGAAAAAAACAGGTCCTGTTTTCACAAGGGGACCAATCCACAAAAATCTTCTACATCCAAAAGGGACGTGTAAAGCTCACCGTACTGTCCCGGAACGCAAAGGAAGCCGTCGTCGCCATCCTGAGCGACGGTGATTTTCTTGGAGAAGGCTGCTTGGCCGGGCAGACACTTCGAATGGGGACGGCGACGGCTATTACACCGAGTTCCATTCTTGAAATCCGCAAGAGCGCCATGATGCGGGTGCTTCGCGACGAGCACGCTTTTTCGGAACGATTCATCGCGCACATCCTGGCGCGCAATATTCGTTTCGAAGCCGACCTGGTGGACCAGCTATTCAACTCCAGCGAAAGACGCCTTGCCCGCACTCTGCTCCTGCTCGCGCGGTATGGCAAGGAAGGCAAGCCCGAGACCGTTGTTCCCAAAATCAGCCAGGAAACCTTGGCCGAAATGGTGGGGACCACGCGATCGCGAGTCAGCTATTTCATGAACAAATTCAGGAAGCTCGGTTTCATCGAATACAACGGCGGGCTCTACGTGCACAGCTCGCTGCTCAACGTAGTTCTCATCGACTAGCGCTCTGCCAGTCCCCTATCGGACACTTTCCGCGAAGCGGTCAATATTGACCATATTTGGAATCTGCGTTCGGCCTACGATTTTCTTCTGGGAAGGTCCGGCCCGGCTTTATCCGCTACGGACAGCAATCCATGAGAATTCTGCTCTACAACCCCGACAACGGCGTCACGCGCAACTTCATGCCGCACCTTTGGATGTTCCTTCTCCAGGCCCTTACACCGCCCGGCCACGAAGTCCTGCTGATGGATGGCAATGCGCAACCTGTCGATGAAGCGGGTCTGGCGCGCTTCGTACGCGAGGAAAACATCGGGTTGGTTGGCATCGGCGCGATGACCAGAATGATTGCCAAGGCCTACCGCATGGCCGATGCTGTCCGCGCAACCGGCGTGCCGGTGGTCATGGGCGGACCCCACGTGACGGAGTTGGCTGACGAGGCGCTTGGCCGGGATGGCGGGGCCCGCCACGCCGACTCTGTCGCCCTGGGCGAAGCCGACGAAACCTGGCCGCAGATCGTCCGGGATGCCGTGCGCGGCGAGCTGAAGGATATCTATTCGCCGACCGATATATCTGGCAAGGAGCGCAAGCCGCCTCTGAGGCCCTATCCCGAGATCCCGTGGGAGACCGTCGACCTCGATCAGTTCAATATTGTTCCCAGGGTGGCCGCACCGCTATTGGGACGCCTGGGCGGCGGATGGGGGACGTTTCGCATCATCCCGGTCGAATCGGGCCGCGGTTGCCCGTACGGATGCGAGTTCTGCACGGTGACCGGTTTTTTCGGCGATTCCATCCGGTTTCGCACCAACGAAAGCGTCGTGAACGAATTGCTGAAGCTGAAGCAACGCGCGCGACGCGAGCGCGGCCAGATCGCCGTCTTTTTCATCGATGACAACTTCGCCATCAACGTCAAACGCACGAAGTCTCTCCTGCGGGACATTATCGCCGCAAACGCCCAGGTGCATTGGGTCGCGCAGATCAGCGCCAACTTGCTGCGTGATGAGGAGCTCGTGGACCTGATCGCCGCCGCCGGCGGTAAGTGGATTTTCATCGGCATGGAATCGATCGATCCGGCAAATCTGAAGGACATGAACAAGGGGTTCAACAAGCCCGGCGAGTACGCCGCGGTTCTCGAGAGACTCGCGCAACGCAACGTATATGCCATCACGTCCTTCATCTTCGGCATGGACAACGACACAACCGGCGTGGCTGAGCGGACGCTTGAGCAGGTACGATCCTGGCCGCCCGGGCTCCCCATTTTCGGCCTGCTCACGCCGTTGCCGGCGACGCCGCTCTACAAGCGGCTGGAGGTCGCAGGAAGGCTCACGCGCCCCAAGCACTGGCAGGAGTTCATACCCTTTGCGATGGCTCACACGCCGCTGAAAATGACAATTCCGGAGGCTCACGCGGAGGTGAAATACGGGTGGGCCAAATCCTATAGCCCGGCTGCGATCGCACAAGCGGTGGACTCACTCAGCCACAAGCCCCTGGGTTACCGGATCAACATATTTATCGCGCGCCTCTGTTTTCGCGGGATCTATTTCCCGCAAATGGGCAAGCTGGCATGGGTGAAAACGATCCTGCAAAGCCGAAGCGTCATCTGGGCGCTGGTAAAGGAAGGCTTAGGGGCCCGATCCGGGGCTCTGTCGGTGAATCCCGGCGCAGTTTCAGGCGGTCCCAGTACCTCGAATTGACCCGCAGGCGCAAGTGCGGTTTCAAGTTCAGCGAATTCCGAGGGCCGATGTTATAATGAGGTTCCCCCAGGCGCGGGGCGCGCGGCCGGGAAAAGGAACCCCAGATGACTTCGGTCACAAAGAAAATCGTAATTGTGTTGTCGGCGATCGTCCTCTGCTTTGTAGCCGTGGGTTACGTCCGCGGGCGTTCCTCGGACGACAAGGCCTTCCGTGCGCTCACCGTCTATGGCGAAGTGCTCGACCGCATCCAGCGTGAATATGTGGATGAACCCAACCTGCATCAGGTTACCAGCGGCGCCCTGCACGGCCTGTTCGATTCTCTGGACCCGCAATCCAGCTATCTGAGCCCCCTTGAATATACCGACTACAAGGAAAAAAGCGCGGCCAGCCCCAAGGCTGAATCCGGCCTCGCGCTGACCAAGCGTTTCGGATATATCAGCGTCATTTCCACCCTGCCGGACAGTCCGGCCCAGAAGACGGGCCTGCAGCTGGGCGACGTACTTGAAAAAATCGCCGGCTTTACCACCGGGCAGATGGCCATCGAACAGGCGCAGCTTCTGCTCAGCGGCGATCCGGGAACGGTCGTGAAGCTTTCGGTCATCCGTCGGGGCAAGGCTGAGCCTCAGGACATGGAAATCACGCTTGCGAAGGTGCCAACGCCCAAGCTCGTCGAGGATAGACTCGAATCAGACATCGCCTATCTTCGCGTTTCTGAATTCCAGGCGGGCGCGACCAAGCAAATTCGTGACGAACTGATGCAACTCGAGCACCAGGGCGCGCACAAGTTGATTCTGGATCTCCGAAATTGTGCCCTCGGTGAGGACGAAGAGGGGATCTCTACCGCGCAACTGTTTCTGCCCTCCGGCACGATCACCTCGCTCAAGGGACAGACAGTATCGCCGGCCGTTTCCTCGGCCGATCCTTCGAAAGTCGCCTGGACGCAGCCCGTCACCGTACTCATTGATACCGGCACCGCAGGCGCCGCCGAAATTCTTGCAGGCGCAATCGCCGATAATCATCGCGGCGAGACGGTAGGTATGCGCACCTACGGCACCGCCTCCCAGCAGAAACTGATCCAGCTGGAGGACGGCTCGGCGCTGATCCTTACGCTTGCCAATTACTACACCCCCGACGGCAAGGAAATCCCTGTTGACGGCGTAACACCGACCCGGGAAGTGAGACCGTCGCCTGACGAAATCACGGCCGCGGATGAATATCCGCCCGCTCCTTCCAGTTCGCCGACCGACCCCGACGTGAAGAAGGCCGTCGAGATTTTGCAGGGTACCGGCGTTGCGCGGAAGGCCGCCTAGCCAGTCGTGAAGGATTTGCGCGGGACCCGCACCGCGCCCCAGTCCGGTGCTTCGGCGAAGCTGGTCGGATTGAGCCTTCCTCGGTTCTTCGCGTCTTTGCTGCTCTTCGGCAGTATCTTCCTTGCGGGCTGCGAAAAAAAATCCCTGTCGAAGACCGAACTCCGCGCCGTCACGGACGAAATTGTCAGCGCGGCCCAGCGCATCGCCGGGCGCAAGTCAGAGATCACCATTCGCCCCCAGGTCCAGCCGTCGCGATCCGGCGCCCCGGCCCAGGTCACAGCTGACAATATCTATATTTCGCTCACCGACCCCGCGCAAGCCAGCGCCTTCAAGGAGGCCCTTCAGGAAATCGCGCGGCGCCACAAACTCTCTATCGCCGAATCCTCCGCAGGCGGCGTAATTCGCTATGATCTGTCGCGGGATCAAAATCGCACCCATGCGATCCACGTAGTCACGCCACTGGCTTCCGGCTCGCGCACCCCTGCTTCACGCTCGCGAGCGAATCCGATGCTCGCGATCATCCTGGACGACATGGGCCACGATCGCGCGGCCGCCGATTCTCTTCTCGCGCTGCCGTTTCCGCTTACGATTTCCATTCTTCCTCACCTGCCGCTCTCCGCCGAAGTCGCCGAAGAGGCCTATCGGCGCGGCGATCAGATCCTGCTGCATCTGCCGATGGAGCCGGAAGCCGAAGCAGAGAACTCGGAGGGCGTTCCGCGCGAGGAAATCGAGCTGCGCGTGGGCATGAATCCGGAGCAGGTGAATTCCGCGCTTGAAGGCATGCTGGAGACCGTTCCGCACGCCGCAGGCGTGAACAATCACGAAGGATCTCGCGCCACCGCCGATCTGCCGCTCATGCAGGCGCTGATGCCGGCTCTGCGCGAACGCAACCTGTTCTTCATCGACAGCCGCACCACTGCCGCGACGGTTGCCTACGACGCCGCCCGGCGCGACGGCGTGCCCGCGGCGTCGCGCAAAGTGTTCCTGGATGACACACCGTCGAAAGAAGCGGTGCTTGCCCAGCTGCAGCTCGCCGCCCAGGACGCGTCCCGGGACGGCTCCGCCATCGCAATCGGCCATCCGCGCCCTGCAACTGTCGCGGCACTGGCCCAGGGCGTCCCGGAACTCGAAGCGCGCGGCATCCGTCTGGTCTTTGCTTCCGAGCTGGTGCGTTAGCCGCGGTTTCGCCTGTCATTTGGTACAGTCGGAGTACTGGAACGAAATCTGGCCTGGCGCTCTATTTCCCTCGGCGGACCCGCGCGCTAACTTTCCTTACCGCCCCGCTATTAACGCTTGTCTGTGGGGCCTAGGAAGGATCCTAAATGTCCCACTGGATAGGTACAACTTCGCCGGCGGACGCCGGCATGTCGGACTTCAAGGAATGCCTCAAGCAACTGCGTGACGGGCACTCGAGCGAAGCCCTGCAGCACGCACGGCGCGCGCTCGGGATCGCTCCGAAAAACCCCTTTTATCTCTCCTATACCGGCTTGCTGGCTGCCGTGGCCGAGAAGCGTTATGGCGACGGCGAAGCGCTGTGCCAGGAAGCCCTGGGGATGAGACATAATCACGCGCAGCTCTACCTGAATCTGGCCGAGGTCTACCAGCAGTCCGGCCGCACGCAGGAAGCAATCGCAACTCTGGAAAAGGGGCTGGTGTCTGCGGGACGTGATTTCCGCATTCGCCGGGCTCTGCAGAAAATCGGCGCGCGGCGCGATCCGATCGTGACATTCCTGCACCGCAGCCATCCGGTGAATCGGACACTGGGAAGATTGCGTCACCGTTTGACAGGGCCGTCGCAAGCAGCATAGGCGGCCGGCCGCTTTGGGCAAAAGAGTTTACCCCGCGCTGTAATCCGGGGCGGGCCCCCGCGAAATCGCTACGCTTGTTCTGGGCGTAGCGAATGTGCCCGTCCCGGATTCCCTCTCACGTGCTTCGGGTATGGATGTTTTGTCTCTTCGCAGAGTCCAAGGTAAGCGCGGACAACAGACCCCGGGCGAGTTAGCTCTGTCCGAGCGGAAGAAAATATTGCGTGCCCTTCACGGGCTGGCGCAAGCGCCGCAGAAGCTCCTGCAAATCCCGGTTGCGTTCGACGAAGTCGATTTCCGTCGTGTCCACCACCAGAAGATTCGACGCGGAATAGCGGAAAAAGAAGTGCCCGTAGGCGTTGGCAACCGCTTCAAGGTATTCGGGTGAAATCTGCTTTTCGGCAGGATCGCCCTTTTTCGAGACGCGCTTCCGCAGCACTTCCGGCTTGGCATGCAGATAAATTACCAGGTCAGGCGCAGGGAGCGCGGGCGCCAGCATGTCAAAATATTTCTCGTAGAGCTTCAACTCCTCGTTGTCCAGATTCACGTAGGCGAAGATTTTGTCCTTTTCGAACAGGAAGTCGCTGACGACCGGAGCAGCCTCTTCCGGAGCGCGGATCTCCGCCAGCCGGCGATGGCGTTCGTGGAGAAAATACATCTGGGCCCGGAAGGCTGCGCCGGGCTTTTCCTCATAGAAATCGGCGAGAAAGGGGTTGTCTTCACAGTCGAAAATTCGCCGCGCGTGAAGTTGCTCGGCCAGCGCCCGTGCGAGCGTCGATTTGCCCACCCGGATGGGTCCCTCGACCACGATGTGTCGCGGCGCCTTGAAAACAGGTTCGGTCATCGCGCGCGATTATAGCAAACCACGCCTGACCTTCACGGTCTACCAGCTCCGGGCGATCAAGGCGATGATGCGTGAAAGCGCGTCTACGTCGCGCGTGTCAATCACCTCTGCAGGCGAATGCGAATATCGCAGCGGCCAGCCCAGCGCGATATCGACAGCACCCAAGGGAACAAACGTCGCGCCGTCGTTGCCGCCTCCGGTGACACCCGGCTGGACCGGAACCTGATTCGCATGCGCGAGTCGCAGGATTTTTTCGACCAGCTCCGGGGGCGCAATATTGGAATTGTCCACGGCGCGGATCGCGAAACCCCTGCCGAGTTCTGCGTCCGCATAGCGTTTGGATTCCAGGGGCGAGTCCGAACTCACCAGGGTGTCCACAGCGAAGACGTAGTCAGGCAGGTGGCCTTCCCCCGCCAGGCGTTTTGCGAGTGCCCCTGCTCCAACCAGACCGATTTCCTCGCCCGTGGACCACACAAATGTGACGTCACGGTCCTTGAGCGGACCGCCGAGCGCCCAAACGGCAGAGATCAAAGCCGTGTCTCCCACCCGGTCATCGAAGCTGCGTCCATTGGCGCGGGTGTCAAGCAGCGGGCGATAGGCCTTTGGAATCGTTACCGAATCGCCGACCTTGATTCCCAGCTTTGAGACTTCTTCCGGGCTGCGCGCGCCGACGTCGACGCGAATGGTCTGCGCCGATTCCGCCGGCCACTTGAAGTTCGCCTCGTCCCAGCCGTTTGGCAATTCCATGATCGCACTGCGATCACCGGTGGAGGTGTGAACCAGCATCGGGTGGCCTTGGTAGAAACTCAATTCCATCCCACCGAGCGTTTCGACCTCAAGCCGGCCGTCCTTCGAGATCGATTTCACCTCAAAGCCGATCTCGTCCATGTGCGCGACGACCAAAATCTTTGGAGTTTTCGCACCCGCCGTTGTGGTGCCGACGTGCAGGATCAAGTTTCCCTTCTCGTCGGTTTCGGCCTTGGCCCACGGAGGCAGAAAGGTCTTTACCAAATCGCGTACTGGGTCTTCGTGACCGCTCGCGCCATAGGATTCGACCAACCCGGCAAGGATCTCGACATTCTGGGGCGGTCCTTTTCGAAGTTTAAATCTGCCGTCCTGTGCGCTACCCAACCGGCTCGCGCCGGAATTCTGGGGTAATGCCTGGCAGTACCACTCGAGCAAGACAACCAGCGCCTCCAGATCAGCCCGGTCAATCGATTCCGCGGGAGTATCGGACCACGCCGTCGCGATGCCCAGGTGCGTCCAGCGAGCAGGAAGTGCTGGCGCTCCAAGATAGTCAGGCTCCGCTATTACGAAGGCCGAAAAGTCGGTAGCGAGCTTGATTTGGTGCGCAATTGCCAGTTGATTGAAATCGGCCGCAAGGCCAGAAAGCTCACCACTGGATTTATCAAGACCTACCAGGACGCTGCTGCCGGGCTCGCGTCGAGGCGCACGATGCACACCCTCCAACCCCGGCACATTTCCGCCGGGCAACAGGGGTCCAACGTAGGTCATTTCGTCGGACTGCGTGATACTGAGAACACGCTCGAGTCCGCGGCCCCCGACGCGCTGCTGAACCACGAACGCAACCGTCAAGGTGCCGCTGATCTTAGTGGGATCGCTGTGACGCAGCAGGTCGACCACTGCTGCCGCGCCGAATTTGTCACCGACAGACGCAGCCGCGATTTTTTCCTGACCCAGCTCACCCAGCGTGCGATGGATGGCGACGGGACTTAAAATATCAACTCCGGCCTTACGCACATCGGCGGCGGAACCAGCGCCGATATCCACGTACATGTTTTCGATATCACTCGCTTTGGGAGGACTTGCGCGGCCACTTTGCAGATGAACGGAAACCCCGGCGACGACCCCGTCAATCCATTTTCCGCTGGCAGCACGTATCTTCACCGGCTGCGCGGAATAGAGCTCGTTGAAGACCGCTGGCAGCCCTGATTGTGGCAGGCGCTGCAAACGCAGATAACCGTCGTCGGTGATTCCGCTGACGACGTAGCCCGGCTCGTCGATCGGTGTGACGATCAGACGGCGGGGCGCGCCGCTGCCCATCGTGACGATCACGTCCCCCAAATTGTCCACGACCGGATGCAGCCTAGCGAGCTTGGCGCGGATCTTTTCGCCCAGCTCATGCTCATAGCCTGAAACGGCGGGAGTTTCGACAAACTCCTTCAGGTCGCTTGAAAGGTCTCCGGGAATTTTCCCTGCCGCGCTTTCCGTTTGCGCAGAGACGACCGGAACACCGAAAACTGAAAATAGAAAAACGAAAATCGCAAGCGCACGGTAACGCGGACGAAGTTGTCGCCTCCTCTGTTGTGACACTTCGCTGCGACTTCTGTCGTTGGACTTTAGCGGGTTCGCGCAAGGTTTACCGGTCACGGTCAGTTGGGTAACCGTGCACAGATCAAAAGGGGAATTCGTTCCGCGCCGGGGCCCTCCGGTAATCGGGCGCACCGTCGGCGAACTGCGCAGGGGATCGCTTCTTGAGTCGAGTTTAACCACGCTCTTCAGGCGACCATCTTAGTACACGGGAGTGGACGTGCAAGTATGTATCCCTGCGAACTACCTCGTGCCGGGGGGAAGGTGTCGCAACTTTGGGCGCGGTTGCGACGAACGCGTGCGTTTGATCTACGCAATCGCCGGGTGCTTGGTGCCGAAACCAGTTGCCTGTTCGAACGCGTGGGCCACTTGCAAGACGCTGAAGTCTTGGTTGTTGCGGCCGACAATCTGCAGACCCACGGGAAGACCCTCGGGAGTGAAGCCGGCCGGAACCGAGGCCGCTGGATTGCCCGTTGCCGAGATGTACCAGCAGGACTTCATCCAGTCGATGTAGTTGTCGAACTTTTGGCCCGCGATCTCGGTTGGATACGGCGTGTTGACGTCAAACGGCGGCAACTGCGAGGTGGGCAGAACGAAGTATTCGTACTTTTCAAGGAATGCCTGAAAGCGCCGCCAGAGCAGGCCGTGGGCGGTCTCGGCCTGCGCAAGATCCGCGCCTGTCAGTCGCAGACCTTGCTCGATCTCGCTTTTCAGCGTGTCCTTGAACGCGTCGGGATGCTCGTGCAACCGCTCTCCATAGGTACTTGCCGAATTCCAGGCACGCAAGGTGCGAAAGGAAATCTCCGCTGGAGCGAAGTCCGGCTCCGCCTGCTCCACAATGCACCCCAGCGACTCAAAGGTCCTTCGGTGCCCGTCAACCACCGCGCGCACGCGCGGGTCGAAGGGCACGCCGCCCAGGTTCTTGAACCAGGCCACGCGCACGCCTTTGAAGCTGCGGTCCAGAGGGCGAGCCAACAGATTTCCCGGTTCGTTGATCGACAGAGGCGCACCGGAATCAGGGCCCGCGATCGTGCTCAGCACCAAGGCCAGGTCGGCAACCGATCGCCCCAGGCATCCCGACGTACTGAGCGTTGACCATGCGAACGCCGCTTTCGGGTTCGGCACGCGGCCGATCGAAGGCCGGAAGCCCACGGTGTTGCAAAACGCGGCGGGATTCCGTAGCGAGCCTCCGGTATCAGAGCCATCCGCAACAGGCACCAGTCCGCAGGCGAGTGCGACTGCGGCGCCGCCAGATGACCCGCCGCACGTTTTCCTCAGATCGTAGGGATTGCGAGTCGCGCCGAAGACCGTGTTGAAGGTCTGCGATCCCGAGCCGAATTCCGGCGTGTTGGTCTTGCCCATGGTAATCGCGCCCGCGCGACGGATGCGGTCAACAACAAGATCGTCTTCGGTGGGGATATAGTCCTTATAAAGCGGCGACCCGAATGTGGTGCGGATACCACGGGTCTCAAACAGATCCTTGTGCGCGACCGGAAGACCATGCAGGGGCCCCAAAGGCTCATTGTGCGCCTGCATCTCGTCAGCCTTCGCGGCGGCATCGGCGGCCATTTCCGGCACCAGTGTGACGATGGAGTTCACCTTCGGGTTTACGCGCTCGATTTG
>Ga0209624_10003582_pt1 | contig 10916 bp, 9 predicted proteins | sample JacPinW_OM2H0_O1_FD_188565 | JGI IMG/M metagenome (GOLD analysis project Ga0209624, IMG submission 188565) | Forest soil microbial communities from Algoma, Ontario, Canada - Jack Pine, Ontario site 1_JW_OM2H0_O1 (SPAdes) (version 2) | ecosystem: Environmental > Terrestrial > Soil > Boreal... | reverse complement strand
GCGTTGCTGGAACGGCATGTCGCGCCATACACCGCTTTCGAACGCATCGTGCGCAGATCGCACCGCACGGTCCACGTCTTCCACCGACGCCGCACCGTCGAGTACTACATCCGGTGTAAGGCCTGAGAACGGTGTCCGGTCGATTGCGGTGGTTTTGCGTATCATCGGTTTTTGGCACGCGGCATCGGCCGCCCGGAGCTCTCGACAATGAATCAAGGGACCATATTAGTCACCGGCGGCGCTGGCTACATCGGTAGTCACGTCGTGCTGCAGCTGCGAGCCCGCGGCGAGCGGGTAGTCGTACTCGACAATCTGGTCACGGGGTTTCGCCAGGCGGTGCTCGATTGCCCACTTGTGGTGGGCAATACCGGTGACCGTGATGTGGTACTGCCGCTGCTGCGCGAGCACGGCGTTGATACCGTGATGCACTTTGCGGCACACACGGTGGTGCCCGACTCCGTCGCCGATCCATTGAAATATTACGGTAACAACACCTGCGCCACACTGAACCTCCTGAAGTGCTGTAGCGAGGTTGGCGTAAAGCAGTTCGTATTCTCATCCACCGCGGCGGTTTACGGCATTCCGAAAGAGCCCTACGCCGAGGAGACAACGGCGACCGCACCGATCAATCCCTACGGAACCTCGAAGCTCATGTCCGAGTGGATGTTGCGCGATCTGTCGGCGGCGAGCTCATTGCGCTATGTGTCGCTGCGCTATTTCAACGTTGCGGGCTCCGATAGCCAGACACGCATCGGGCAATCCACTCCCAAGGCAACCTTGCTCATCAAAGTGGCCTGCGAGACGGTCGTCGGCAAGCGCAAGGAAGTCTCAATATTCGGCACCGACTATCCGACCCCGGATGGCACGGGCGTTCGCGACTTCATCCACGTTGAAGATCTAGCCACGGCGCACCTGAACGCGCTCGATTACCTGCGCGCCAACGGCAAGTCGGTCGTGCTGAACTGCGGTTACGGCCACGGTTACAGCGTTCGGGAGGTTCTGAAGGCGGTCGAAGATGCGGCCGGGCGGCGATTGCCAATCATCGAGAAGCCGCGGCGCGCAGGCGATCCTCCGACCCTGGTCGCGCGTGCAGAGAAAATCCGCGCGATTCTAGGCTGGCAGCCGCGACTGGATGATCTTAAGACCATTGTCCAAACGTCACTGCGTTGGGAGGAGCGTCTGCAGCGCGAGCCCTGGTAGGGCTCGAGAAGCTGCTAAGCGGCCGAGCGCCTGGCGCTCGGCGCGAAGGCAAGTTCGCGCGCAAGGCCGTAAACTAGGTTTGATGCGTTGGGCACGACCTAAATCTTTAAGCGGACTGATGCTGCTCGGTCTGGCAGTGATTGCCGTGCCACTCCTGGTCGCGCTCGGGGACGCTGAGCTGCAGATTCGTGCGCTTGCTGACACCGGGCAGCAGCTGGTCGTCGAAGGCGTCGCCGCGGCGCGCGCAAGCCAGGAACTCTTCGCGCAAATCAGCTCCTTGGAGCGCACGGCGCGCCTCTACCAGGTGCTGAATGACCCCAAGCTGCTGGAACTTTACCGCAGCCAGGATTCGCGATTGTCTGCAACACGCGTCGAACTTGGCCGCAATGCGCGCAGCGATCAGGCGCATCATACGCTTGCGGAACTTGGGCAGCTGCAGCAAAGGATCGGCCAGACGGTCCTCGGCATGCCGCAGCCAAGCTACAACCTCTCGCAGCTCTTGCAGAGCTTTGGCGATCTGAGCGCTCTGGCCGATCGGGTTGCTGAGGAGAGCAATGCGCAGATCGACTCGCAAGTGGTCTCGCTCGAGCAGCGTACGCAGGAGGCACGGGCGCGGCTCCTGTGGCAATCGGCCCTGCTACTGCCGGTCACGCTGGTCGCAATCCTCGGTCTTGCCCTGGCGGTCGGGCGCCCCTTGCGCCAGCTCGACCGGGCCATCAGCGAGCTCGGTCGGGGTTCGTTTACCCATCCGATCCGGGTTTCAGGCCCGGTGGACCTCGAAAAGCTTGGCCGGCAGCTCGAATGGCTGCGCTCGCGGCTGGTGGATCTGGCTCAGGAACGGAACCGATTTCTGCGACATATGTCGCATGAGCTGAAGACTCCGTTAGCCAATATTCGCGAAGGCACTGAACTGCTCATGGACGGGGCCGTCGGGGAGCTCGACAGCAATCAGCGCGAGGTGACCGGGATCCTGCGGGAGAACGGGATCAAGCTGCAGCGCATGATCGAGAACCTGCTCTCGTTCAGCGCCTGGCAGACCAGCAGCCTCGGGTTGGATGCCAGCGAATTTCGTTTGCGGCCGGTGGTTAAGCAGGTGCTGGAGAATCAGCAGTTGACACTCTTATCGCAGCGCGTGCGGCTTGATGTACAGATCGAGGACGTCACTTTGATTGCTGACCGCGGCAAGTTGCGATTGATTTTGGAGAATCTTTTGTCGAACGCCGTGAAGTACTCACCCAAAGGGGGCAGCATCCATCTGCGCGCGCGCACCGAGCAGGATGCGCTCGTAATTGACGTTGCCGATAGCGGCGAAGGCATCCCAATGGAAGATCGCGCGCACATCTTCGACGCGTTCTACACCGGGCGCGCCGCCAAGGGATCGAGCCTGAAAGGCACAGGCATCGGTCTGTCCGTCGTGACGGAATGCGTCGCCGCCCACGGCGGAACAATCCAGATCATCGACGGCACTTATTCGGGCGCGCACTTTCGCATTACGATGCCCACTCGCCGGGCGAGCAGCGCATTGCCGGAAGGGGCCACAGGCTCCAAGGAACGAGCGGCGCATGCGGCCTAGCAGCCGGTGCTCGCATGCGAAGTTTCAAACCGGTGGCTGCGCGCGGCGCAGTACCGCCCGCGTCGCGGCATGCCTCCTGGCCGCCTTGCTCGCAGGCTGTTCGCTTACTCCCGCCGATCACGAAAATAGCAGTCCGCTGCCGGTTGTCGACCACAATGCGACTGCCGCGACCCTACTCGCCTCGCACGTCGAGATACTGCAGAGGCTCGTACAGGCACCGCCTGCCGAGCAGGCGGAGATTCTTGAAGCGGCGCGCAAGGACTACACGCTCGCACCCACGCCGAGCCATCAATTGCGCTACGCACTGGAGCTTGCGGCGCCGGGGCACGCCGGAACCAATTTACCGGAGGCGCAGCGTCTGCTCCGCGAGCTCGTGGCGGCACCCGAGTCGCTCGTGTCCTCGGAGCGCGCCCTCGCTTATCTCGAGCTGCAGCACGTGGATGCGCAACTGACGCTCACGGTCGAAAACCGCACCCTGCAGGACAGCGCCGCGCATGCCGCGCATGATCGGCTCGCCGCGGCTAACCGCCAATTGCAGGTGGAGCTCGACGAGAACGCCAAGCTGCGCAAGGACCTTGAGGAGGCGCGCGCCAAGCTCGATGCGATCACCAATATCGAACGCTCGGTGAGCGACCGCAAACCCAGTACGGAAGGACATACACCTTGAGTCAAACAGGCAAACGCAAGGCGCGCATTTTGGTGGTGGACGATGACCCGGGGCTGCTGCGCCTGCTGACGATCCGCCTACGCGCCGAAAGTTACGATGTCGAGGCTGTGGAGAGCGCAGCGCTCGCGCTCGCGGCCGCTGGCCGTTTTCGCCCGGACCTCGTGATCTCCGATCTGCGCATGGATCAGATGGACGGCATCGGGCTTTTGAAGGAGCTGCAGAACCGCTGGCCGGGCTTAAAGGTGATCCTGCTCACCGCGCACGGCACGATCCCCGATGCCGTACAGGCCACACAGATGGGCGCGTTCGGCTTCCTCACCAAGCCCGTGGACAAGCAGGAGCTGCTCGATCACGTCCAAAAAGCGCTGCGCATCTCGGGCTTCGGGGCCTCTGACGAGGACTGGCGCGCGGAGATCGTGACGCGCAGCTCCGTCATGGAGGAGCGCCTCGGTCAGGCGCACATGGTCGCCGGCACGGATGCGCGCGTGCTCATCACCGGGGAGAGTGGCACCGGCAAGGAGATGCTGGCGCGCTCCATCCATAAGGCGAGCCCGCGTCGTAACAAGCCCTTCATGATGATCAACTGCAGTGCCATGGCGGAGGAACTGCTCGAATCCGAGCTCTTCGGCCACGCAAAGGGTGCGGTCGCCGGGGCCACGCGCGCCCACGAAGGAGTTTTTCAAGCCGCTGATGGCAGCACACTGCTGCTGGGCGAGGTCGGCGATCTGCCGATGCAGCTGCAGGTGAAGCTCTTGCGGGTACTCACAGAAAACCTGGTCCGCCCCGTCGGCAGCACCGATGACGTCCCGGTCAACGTGCGCGTGATTTCCACGACCCATCGCGATCTGCAGCAGCTCATGGGCGAAGGGCAATTTCGCGATGATCTGTATTACCGGCTGAACGTGGTGCATATCGAGATGCCCTCGCTCAACCGGCGCCGCGAGGATATTCCGCTCCTGGTCGCGCATTTTCTGGCGCAGATCGCCAAGGAGAGTGGAGTGCGCAAGATCTACGCGCCCGAAGCGGTAGAGCTCCTCGCCACCGCCGATTGGCCTGGCAACATCCGCCAGCTACAGAACGTCGTGAGACAAAACGTTGCTTTGTCACAAACCCCAATTATTCCGGTGGAGATGGTGCAGCAGTCCCTGGGGGGCGGTCCCGGACGTCTGCCGTCGTTTGACGAGGCGCGCGACGAATTCACACGCAGCTATCTGTCGCAGATCCTGCAGATCACCGGCGGCAATGTCAGTCAAGCGGCGCGTCTGGCAAAGCGTAATCGCACCGACTTCTACAAGCTCCTCGGGCGCCATCAGCTCACGCCGGAGGAATTCAAGCAACGCTAGGCGCTGCGTGCCTCCGTAAGCGCCGCGGCGGCCCCGCGCGCAAATTGCGTGGCATCGATGCGGTGCTTCTGAAGCAGTTCATAAAGCGTCGGGCGCGTGACCCCGAGAAGCTCTGCGGCGCGCGACAAGTTCGCCTGCGCAATCGCCAGTGCCTGTCGCACGGCCTGCGCCTCGGCTGTCATGCGGGCGACGCGCAGGTTCAAACGCTCGAGCTGATTGCCCGGATCCGGCAGCCCCAGGTCGCTTGCATTGATTACGGCGGACTCCGCCGTGATGACGGCGCCCTTGATGCAGTTCTCAAGCTCGCGCACGTTGCCCGGCCAGCGGTGCGCCTGAATGGCGCGAATCGCATCGGGCGCGAAGCCTTTGGTAGCGCGGCCATAACGCTGCGCGGCCTGCTGCAGCACGAACTGCGCGAGCAGCAGTACATCGCCCTGCCGGTCGCGCAGCGGCGGGACGCGGATCGTCAATTCGTTGAGGCGATAGTAAAGATCCTCGCGAAATGCGCCGCTTGCCATGAGCGCATCTAGATTGCGGTTGGTGGCACACACGAGGCGCAAATCGAGCGCAATCGACACCCGCCCGCCGATTCTCTCAACGGTGCGCTCCTGCACCACGCGCAGCAGTTTTGCCTGCAGCGCCACCGGCATCTCGGCGATCTCATCCAGAAATACTGTGCCGCCGTTGGCGAGCTCAAGCTTGCCCGCGGTACGGCGCGCCGCGCCTGTGAAAGCGCCCTTCTCGTAGCCGAAGAGCTCGCTTTCCAGGAGCGTCTCGGGAATCGCGCCGCAATTAATGACGGCGAACGGCTGCTGTGCGCGGCGCGACAGCCGATGCACCGCGCGCGCAAAGAGTTCCTTACCGCTGCCGCTCTCGCCGAGAATGAGAACCGAAGCGCCGGTTGGCGCGACCTTTTCTACAGCATGGCACAGACCTCTCATGGCATCGCTGACGCCGATGATGCCCTCGAGCGCCATCGCACCGGTATGCCCGCGCAAACGCCCATTTTCCGCTTCGAGCGCGCGGATTCGAAACGCACGCCGCACCACGATCGACAGCACCTGAGCAATGATCGGCTTGTGGTAGAAGTCAGCGGCGCCACATCCGACCGCCTGTACAGCAAGCTCACGCGCATCCGAGTCGGTCATGGCAATGACTTTCGTGCTGGGCGCGACCGAGAGAATGCTCGCGAGCAAGTCGAGCTTTAGCGCCGCGTGCGCCGGCTCGCGTGAGCTGCCAAGGTCAAAGAGCACCACTTCCGGCTCTGTGCGGCGCACGAACTCGAGCACCTGCTCGCCCGGCTCGGCGCACTGCAGGTCGAAGTCCGCAAAGATGCCCTCAAGCTCGCCGCGTAGGGCTCGATCAGCGAGGATGAGGAGCAGCTTGCCCCGCTCCGCAGAGGCCGCGGGGGCCATCAGCGCGCCCCTTTGCCCATGAAGACCACTTCCACGGTCTGCAGCAGGATCGACAGATCGAAGAGGAGGCTATTGTTCTTGATGTAGTAAAGATCGTACTGCAGCTTCTCGATGGCATCCTGCTCGGAGGAACCGTAGGGATAGCACAGCTGCGCCCACCCCGTGATTCCCGGCTTAACGCAGTGACGCTCAACATAGTACGGAATCTTCTGCGCAAGCTCGGTGACAAAATGCGGCCGCTCGGGACGCGGACCAACGAGGCTCATCTGGCCGCGCAGCACATTGAGGAGCTGTGGCAGCTCATCGATGCGCAGGCGGCGGATGATCGCTCCGACTGCCGTGACGCGCGGGTCGTCCTTCTCCGCCCAGCGCGCCTGCCCGTCGGTTTCTGCATCAAGCCCCATGCTGCGGAACTTCAGCAGCTCAAACGTGCGCCCGCCGCGCCCCACGCGCGACTGGCGGTAGAACACCGGCGACCCCCAACCGTCCTCGATCATGATCGCGAGTGTGCTCAGCGCCATGATGGGTAGCGAGAGCGTGAGGATCACGACGCTAGCGATGACGTCGAGTGTGCGCGAGGAAAAGAGCCGCAAAGGATCGCGTCGGAAGCCGGGACCAAAAATGAGCCAGCTTGGGTTTAAGACGTCGATGCGCACACGACCGGTCTCACGCTCAAGAAACGTCAGGAGCTCCGTGACGTCGACACCGCTCAGCCGACATTCGAGCAGTTCTCGCAGCGGAAAATTGCGGCGGCGATCGTCCATTGCCACGACCACCTCGTCCACGTCATAGCGGCTGCACAGCTGGTACAACCCCAGCGAGGCTTCGAGCGTGGTGATGGGCAGAGTACGGGTCTCTCCGTCCGCCTTGACGTAGCCCACCAGAGTGAAGCCGCGACGGTCGGAGCGACGCCGGAGCTCGGCAATCGCCGATGCGCCCTGGCCCGAACCGTATACCAGCACGCGGCGCTTGAAGACATCCTCGTGAACGAGGCGTGTGAACGACGCGCGCGCCAACCCGATGGCCAGGAGAGACGCCACGGACGCGAGCAACATGACCCCGCGGCCGATGCGCATTCCCGGAGCGATGTACCACACGACAGCCGTTACCGCGAAGCCGGCAATGAGCGCGACGATAATACGCAGCACGATGCCGAACGCGCGTGCGCGTTGGCGCGCGCTGTACAGGCCGAAGGCCATGAGGCAAACCACCATGACGACGCCAAATACCAGCGCGCGCGACCACACCGGACCGTAGGTATCCTCAAAGACATCGAGGTCCACGCCGAAACGCACGTGCGCTGCAACTACGAATGCCAGACAGCAAACCGCAAGCTCGACGGCGGCGAGCACCGCGATCGAGAAATGCACGTGCTCTCCGATCAGGCGAATACGCATGGTTGGGTAATGCCGGGCATTTGATTTGACCGTGGATACTTTACAGTGAAAGTGTAAGGAATTTCCTGCGCGCGACCGTGAACCGACGCACAGCGGCAGTCCATGAAGACCTGAACGGGGCAACCTGGTCTGCAATTCTGCTATATTCACCGCGCTTTCCGCCGCTTAGTGCGCCCTTCATGAATACATCGTCGATGTCCATTGCCAGGTGGGTAACGGTCTGTGTCCTGGCGCTGGGTCTCTTGATAGTGTGGACGCGGCAGATCAACGGAGCGCCGGTCGAGCGCGATGCCAACCAAACGGTGCGCATGGCTGTGAATCTCGCCCGCCACGGCGTCATGTCGCTCGATGAGTCGCCACCGTATACGCCCACCGACTACCGTGAACCGGTTCCCGTGTTGGCCTGTGCTCTGGGAGTCAAGATCATCGACAGCATTTTCGGTCCGGCGCCCGAGGATGCCTACTTCAGCGGCGAGCGGGTCAAATATCTCAAGTACCAGAACGTGCTGTGGCTGTCGTTGCTGACGGTTGCAGCCTTCTGGGCAGCGCTTGAGCTGACATCCTCATTCGCTCTTGGGCTCATCGCCGTCGTGCTCGTCAACCTGCCCTTCGCCGGCGGACCGCTCGACATGCATCTGACGAACGATCTTTATTCCGAAATCGTTGCATCAGCCTTTTTCATGCTCGCCAGCGTGTGCCTCGCGCTCGGTTTCTCACGGCGCCGGCTCGGATACCTCGCGCTCGCTGGACTCCTTTTCGGGGTCGTCACGCTGACAAAGGCGGCAGTGCTCTATACCTTCGTCGGCGTCGTCGTGCTGCTGCCCTGCTTCTATCTGCTGCAGCGCTACCCACTTCGGGTTGCCGCACGCGATCTAATTGTGATTGTGATCGCCTTTGCCTGCGTCGTCGCGCCCTACATGTACCGAAATCACCTGCAGCTTGGCTCGTTCCAGCTGTCGCAGCGCGCGGGCGTAGTACTCATGTATCGCGCCCTTAAGGATCAGATGACACCGCTCGAGTACAAAGGGTCCTTCTATGTCTGGGCGCCCAACAGCGTGCGCTCCATGGCAGGCAAGCTCCTCGGTTTCACGCCTGCCGATTTGCGTCGCGGCGGCCGCCTGCAGCGTCTCAACATCTCCGAAGATGCGGACTTCGCCAAGGACGACATCGCTGCGGAGCGCGCCGGCCGTCCGGATCTGTCGCTCACCTACTATCGCAAGGCACGCGCGGAGCGCACCCAGATCGAGATGCAGCTTACACAGGCGGGCCATCCGCAGGCGGAGCTGGAGGGCGATGAGATCCTCAGGAAACGAGCCGCGGCGATGATCATGGCGCAGCCTGGGCGCTGGCTCGCGCTCACCGTTCCGTTTCTGTGGCGCGGAGCGACGTTGGTGTTCCCGATACTCCTGATTGCGCTGGCACTCGGCCTTCGCCGCCGGCGCTACGACCTCGCTCTATTTGCGTTGCCGGCCTTTGGGCTCGTGATGTTCTACGGCCTTTTCAGCCAGTTCATTGCCCGCTATGGTGTGCCCGCTCACGAGGTCGCGATGGTCGTGCTCATGGCACTCGTGGCGCTGCCTTTCTTGGCAAAGACGAAGAGCGCATTGAGCGGATAGGTAATCAGCGACGAGAGCACCGTTGCGAATGCGAACGCCACGGTCGCGGATGATTTACCAATCAGCGCCTGCAGCGGCAGCCCATAGCGCAGTGCGAGCGACAGGAGCCAAGTGCACAGTAGGCCCACCATCGCAACACCCACGAATGGGCCAAATCTCGACCAGTTGCGCGGCGTACCGGCTTTTACGAACGTGAAGCGCTGGTTGAGCAGATAGCTCACCACAATCCCGGCCCCGTAGCCGAGGATCACCGATATGGAGTAGTGCCGCGGGTCATCCCGGCCGAGGAGCCACGCGAAAACCTCCCGGCAAGCAATGCTCAGCAAGCCTGCACAAGTGCCAACAGCAAAGAAGCGGGCGTACTGTGCGAACGAGAGAGCGCGCGCGCGAATCAGCGCACTCCGCTTTCAGTGCTTGGCGCAAGATTGCTCGCCAGGACTCGCGGCGCCGTCGTCACGGCCGCGCGATTGGTTTCAATTTGCAGCAAGCTCAGCAAGAAGCTCGAGAACATGATCTGCAAACCGAGAATCATGAGCGTGACGCTGGGCACGACTATACGCAGCGACTGCTGCGGATCAAGATGGCCGAACGCGCGCGCACCCCAATCGCCGACTGCGAGCACGGCAAGGGCGATCCCGATCAGCACCGTACCGGCTCCCACCAGGAGCGCAACCTCAAGGCGTAACGCCTGCCGCAGTCTCGTAACCAAAGAATCCGTGGGTAGCAGGTTCTGTCGGATCGCGTAAGTCTTTGCAAACAGGTAGAAGACGATCGCCTGAAAGCCACACACGATGGCGCCCGCGGTGAACACCAGCGTGTTGACGTCGAAGCCAAGACCGAACGCGTGACGTGTCTCAGGCAGCAGCCATGCCATGGCCGCCGCACCCAGTAGCAGCAGAGCAAGCCCCGGGTAGAAGAAGAGCCAGGCGGGGCAGAAGAGCAGTAAGAAGCGCAGATTGCGCCACCCGTCGCGCCAGCTGCGCATGTGCGGCGGGCGGCTACGCCCATCCGGCGAGAGCGTAGTTGGGACTTCCGAGATGCGTAGTTTGCGCAGCGTCGCCTTCACGACCATTTCGCTCGCAAATTCCATCCCCGGTTGCTGCAAGCCGATCCCCAGAAGGGACTCGCGCCTGAAACCGCGCAACCCGCACTGAAAATCTCCGCAGGGGCTGCCAAAGAACAGCCGGCCGATAGTGGTCAACACCGGGTTGCCAAAGTACTTGTGCAGGGGCGGCATCGCGTGCGGCTTTATACCGCCACGGAAGCGATTGCCCATGACAAGCTCATAGCCCTCGCGGAGCTTCTCTACAAATGGATCCAGCGCGGCGAAGTCGTAGCTGTCGTCCGCGTCGCCCATGATGATGAACTTGCCCCGTGCTGCCTGCATGCCACCCATGAGAGCGGCCCCATAGCCGCGTGCCGCAATCGGCACCACCCGCGCCCCCACAGCCTGGGCGAGGGCCTGTGACCCATCGGTGCTGCCGTTATCGGCGACGACGACCTCCCCTTCGATGTTGGCGCGTTGCAGATAGGCCATTGCCTTGCGCACGCACGTCTGGATCGTCTCCGCCTCATTGAGGCAGGGCATCAGGATCGTCAGCTCCAGAGATTCTGCGGCGTCGTTCATGCAATCTGTCTCCAGGCACGGTCGCCCGTGCCTCTCAAATGTCCCCTCGGTCAGGCATGCCACGACGCCGCAGAATCT
>Ga0209624_10003579_pt1 | contig 10922 bp, 11 predicted proteins | sample JacPinW_OM2H0_O1_FD_188565 | JGI IMG/M metagenome (GOLD analysis project Ga0209624, IMG submission 188565) | Forest soil microbial communities from Algoma, Ontario, Canada - Jack Pine, Ontario site 1_JW_OM2H0_O1 (SPAdes) (version 2) | ecosystem: Environmental > Terrestrial > Soil > Boreal... | reverse complement strand
ACACCAGCACGCCGCTCGAGGACTGGCAGCCCGCGCGCCTGTCGACCGCGGACGACTTCGACTACGTCGGATTCGAGGACGTGTTCCGCGGGCCCGAAGCGTTCATCCGCCAGCGGCTGCAAGCCTACGTGCCGCTGCTCCGAGGCCGCGCGCCGGTCGTGGAGCTCGGCTGCGGGCGCGGCGAGTTCCTCGACGTCATGCGCGAGCACGGTATCGCCGCGCGCGGCGTCGATCTGAACTCGGATGCGGTCGCCCGCGCGCGCGCCAAGGGTCTCGAGAATGCCGTCGTCGGCGAAGCGAACGCGTACCTCGCGCAGCTCGACGAAGGCAGCGCGGGCGCGATCTTCTCGGCGCAGTTCGCCGAGCATCTGCCGTTCGAAGAGCTCCTGCGCTGCCTCGAGCTCGCGCGCGCGCGCCTGGTTCCCGGCGGGCTGTTCGTCGCCGAGACGGTGAACCCGAACTCCATCGAGGCGTGGAAGACGTTCTACGTCGACCCCTCGCACCAAAAGCCGATCTTCCCCGAAGTGTTCTCGTTCTTGTGCCGCTCGATGGGATTCGTGGACGTGCGCGTCTTCTATCCGAACGGCGGCGGCTTCGACGAACCGGTGCCGACGCGCCACCACGAGTACGCCGTCGTCGCGACGGCGCCTAGTCGGGAAGAACCGCGAACGGCTGAGCCGGCGTCCCCTCCGAACGACCCTCACCGCCGGCGGAAAGCGCAATGACGCGAACGTCGTGCAGCCCCGGTTCGAGCGCGCCGGCGTCGATGCGGATCTCGTAGCCGGCGAACCGCAGCTGCGGCGCGTCGTGCGCGCTCGCGACGTCGGCGCGCTCGGCACCGTAGCGCCCGCGGAACACGTGCACGCCGTCGACGAGCGCGTAGACCGCCGCGCACGGCTGGCGGCTCGACAGATCGGCGGCCCAGCCGATGATGCCGATCGTCGACCGCGCGCCGTATTCGGGAACGCCGTCCGGCGTCGCCGGCGGCTGCGTGCCGTCCACGAAGCGGTCGAGGTACACGTAGACGCCCGGGTCGACCGGCGTCGCGATCTCCGTTCGCAGCGCGCTGCGCGCGATCACGATCGGGCGTTCGGGCCCGACGCGATACGTCATCGCGTCGATGAGCTGCACCGCCGCGAAGGTGCGCAGCCCCTCGGCGATCGCCTTCGACGGGAGCACCGCGTGGAAGCCGCAGTTCGCTGCGCCCGCACCGTGCAGCGCGGCGACGTCGGGCCGTGCGAAACCGGCCGTAGCGATCCCGGCGAACGCGCCGTCGACCGTGATGACGATCTCGGGCGGCCCGTCCGCGTCCGGTCCGTACAGCCACCCCGACACGTAGACCGGCGCGCCGCGCGGGATGACGCCCGGCAGCGCGGCGATGTCGGCGTAGGGCCGTCCCGTGCCGTTGAGATCGTCGATGATCCCGAGCACGCGGTCGGGCCTGCGCCGCATCGACGAGAACCGCAGGCGCAAGAGCGCCGGCGCGGCGATCGCGCGGTCGATTCCGGCGGGCACGTCGCCCAGGGGAGGTGCGCTCAGAACGTCTTGACCTTCAAGAGCCCGCCGGTGGAGCGGAAAATCTCTTCCACCTTCCCGATGGTGTCGGGCTTGGCGAAGTAGGCGACGACGCTGCGACCTGCTTGAAGCGCATCGATGTAGTTGTCCATCTCGTCGTCGGGGATCTCGAGATCGCCCAGCCGGTCGCTGAGCGCCTCGTTGCGGAAATACCGCGTCGACCCGCCCATCGCGGGCGCGGCGCTGGTGATCCCCGGCACGCCGGTGCCTTGGCCGCCGCCGATGTTGAGCCCCGGGTTCGTCAGCCCCAGCGACGACGCGGCGCCCTGCGTCGAGTCGTCCGGCCCGATCACCTGAATGGGGTCCAGCGGGAGCCCTGCTGTCTTGAGCGCTGCTTCGAGCGCCGTAGTGTCGCCGTTTTGGGAGATGCCGGTCACGACCAGACCCACGCGGTACCTCTTCTGAAAACTCGGATTGCTGTGCGCGCTCTGTTTTTGCGCTCTACGTTCGCTCCTGCCGGACGGCCCGCGCCAGCCGCGCGATCCCTTCGGCGATGCGCTCCTCGGGCATCGCGGAGAAGTTCAGCCGCATCCCGTCGCCGCGGTCCTTGGCCGGGAAGAACGGCCGGCCCGGCACGAACACGACCTCGTCGCGGACCGCGCGCTCGAACAGCTCTTCGGTATCGATTCCGGCGCCGACCGTCGCCCACAGGAACATCCCGCCCTCCGGCGTGTTCCAGCCGACGTGCGCGGGCATCTCGCGGCGCAGCGCGGCGATCATCGCGTCGCGCCGCGCCTTGTAGGTCGCGCGGACGCGGCCCAGGTGCGCGCTCAGGCGCGCCTCGTCCTCGACGTACGCGTGGAAGACGTACTGCGCGTACGTGCTCGAGTGCAGGTCGGCGCCCTGCTTGGCGGTGACGACCTTGTCGCGCAGGTCGCGGTCGGGGATCACCATCCAGGCCACGCGCAGCCCGGGCGCGACCATCTTCGAGCCGGTCCCCAGGTACGTCACGTTCCCCTTCGCGGCGCGGGCCAGCAGCGGCGGCGGCGGCGTCCGGTCGAACCAGATCTCGCCGTACGGATCGTCCTCGAGGACCGGGACGCCGAAGCGCGCGCAGATCGCCACGATCTCCGGGCGGCGCTCGGCCGCGAGCGTGTTGCCGGTCGGGTTCTCGAAGTTGGGGACCAGGTAGAGGAACTTGGGCAGCGGGTCGGCGGCCGCGAACGCGCGCTCGAGCGCGTCCGGCACGATCCCGTGCTCGTCGGAGCCGATCGGCAGATAGCGCGGCTCGAAGGCGTCGAACGCCTGGATCGCGCCCAAGTACGACGGGTTCTCGAGCGCGACGACGTCGCCCGCGTCCAAGAACACGCGCCCGTACAGGTCCAGCCCTTGCTGCGAGCCGCCGGTGATCACCACGTCGTCCGCGCTCACGTCCAGGCCCTGCGCGGTCATCCGCGCCGCGACCCAGTCGCGCAGCTCGGGGATGCCGTCGGTGACGGAGTACTGCAGCGCGGCCGCGCCGCGGGTGCGCATCACGCGGTTCTGCGCCGCCGAGACGTCCTCGACGGGGAACAGCTCGGCGGCCGGGAGCCCGCCGCCGAACGAGATCACGGCGGGGTTCTGCGTGACCTTGAGCATCTCGCGGATGGTCGACGGTTTGAGCCGCTCGGTGCGGCGCGCGAGGCGGGCCGGCGGGAGCACGATGTCCATGTCGGTGCGCTTGTTCCCTCGGATGGCGACCGGCACCCGGACCAGGACCGGGGAGGGTTCGGCTAGGACCGGCCGGTGACGCCGGATCCGCCGATCGCCGCGCGGCGGACGCCGTTGTCGAGGTGGGTCGAGCGGATGAAGGAGAGGACCGCCGCACCCAGGCCGACCAGCCAGACCAGCGCCGTGACGGCCCAGCCGACGAGCGGCACGATCTCGGCGGCCGAGACGACGACCAGCCCGACGACGAGCGCCACGAGCGGCGACGGCGTCGCGGTGGGCATGACCAGCTCGCACAGCCGGCGCCCGACCACCAGCGCGATCGCGCCGGTGCCGATCCAGACGCCCGCGATGATCGCGGCGACCTCGAGCGGGATGAGCGGGATGCCGATCACGCTGACCAGCAGCAGCAGCCCGATCGGGACGATCGCGACCGAGGCCACGGCGCCCGTCGCGGCCGAGAGCGCCGGATGCCGCTCGACGCGGTCGAGCGCGACGCGCATGCGCAGCGGGAAGAGCAGGAAGATCAGGATGACGATCCCGCTCCCGAGCAGCTTGGTGAAGAGGCGGTAGTCCTGGTCGGGGTGGCCGCCGAAGGGGTCGCGGTAGACGGCCCACGGCACGAACGCGCGCACGCCGTCGTTCGTGACGGCATTGATCTGGCCGCGCACCTGGCCGCCGTCGACGAGCGTGCACTGGCCGAAGACGGCGTTGCAGTCGCCCGTCACGACGCCCGCGATGCGCGCGTCGCCGAAGACGACGTTCACGTCGCCGTCGATCGTGCGTCCGGCCGGCACGTAGACGTCGGCGAAGATCTTGCTCTCGCCGCCGTCGCGGGCGCGCGCATCGGCCGGCGCCGCTTGCGCGAAGCCCAGAAGTGCGAGGAGCGTCGTGAAAAGCGCGAGCAGCCGGACGTTCACGAACGCAAGCGCTCCGCCAGGCGTGGCCGCACCACGGTGAAGCCGACGACGAGCGCGAGCGCAACCGCGGCGTCGAACACGAGCGCCGCGCCGAGGAACGTCCCCAGCGAACCGAGATGGTCGAAGACGCGCACGCCGGCATGGCCGACGCCGCCGAACGTGCGCACGAGCTGCGCGCTCGTGTCGAGCGCGGTCTCGCCGAACGCGCGCATCGCCGACGCCGCGAGCAGGAAGCCCGCGCCGATCAGCAGCCACGCCGCGGCGAGATAGGATACGAGGTAGGCGAACACGGGCGCAGTCGAGACGTGCGGGCGCGGCAGCGACCGCACCTCGGCCATCGTCGCAAAAGTAAAATTCTGCGGGAGCTCGAGCGCGCGCGGCGTGGCCAGCAGCGCGTCGACGACGCGCAGCTCGTCGAGCACGCCCTTGCAGCGGCCGCAGCCGCCGACGTGCGCCAGCAGCCGCGCGCGCTGGGCGGGGAGCAGCGTGTTGTCGAGATAGCCCTCGAAGAGCATCTCAGACGAGTTGCAGCTCACCGAGACCTCCCACCGCCGCCCGGAACGTCCGGGTTGCGCAGTTTCCCTCGGCGGTCGCCTCCCGCTCGCGCAGCTTGTGCGCGAGGGCGAGCTTGCCGCGGTGGATGAGGGTCTTCACGTTGCCCAGCGACAGCCCCATGGTCGAGGCGATCGTCTGGTAGTCCATGTTGTCGTAGAAGCGCAATGAGAGCACCGCCCGGGTGCGCTCGGGCAGCTCGGCGAGGGCTGCGCGAACCTCGGCTTCGGCCTCGGCGCGCAGGACGCCGCCGGCCGGATCGGCCTCGGACGAGGGGTCGGGCAGCGTGTTCTCGAGGGTCTGCTCCTCGCCGAGCTCCGCGAGGGCGGGCCGGCGCTGGGAGCGCCCGAGGAACGTGCGCACGACGTTGCGCGCGATGTGGTACACCCAGGTCGAAAAGCGGCCCAGGTCGGGGTTGAACGTCCCCAGGTGCGCGTACGCGCGCAGGAACGTCTCCTGCGTGAGGTCGGCGACGTCCGAGGGCTGGCGGACCGAGGCGCCGATGAACGACGCGATCCCGCGCTTGTACCGCTCGACCAAGTGGCCGAAAGCGTCGCGGTCGCCGTCGAGGACCGCCTGGACGAGGCTCTCGTCCGTCACATCGGGGACTGATTGCGCAGCCATCCTATTGCCGTAGTACCGCGCCGCGAAGCGGAAGTTTCCGCGCCGGACGGGAGACTCTCGCGGGGCGGCCGAACACGGCGGGCCGTCATGACACATCGGCGCTGGCTGGTCACGGGGGGTCTGGGGTTCATCGGCTCGGCCTTCGTCCGGCTGATGCTCCGCGAGCGGGCCGACGTCTCCGTCACGGTGCTCGACGCCATGACGTATGCGGGGAATCCCGCCAACGTTGCCGAGGTGGCGCACGATGCCCGCTACAGCTTCGTCAAAGGCGACATCGCGGACGCCGAGCGCGTCGACGAGGCGATCGGCGAGGGAGTCGACGCGATCGTCAACTTCGCCGCCGAGACCCACGTCGACCGGTCGATCCTCGACCCGGAGGCGTTCATCCGCACCGACGTGATGGGCACGCACGTGCTGCTCGAGGCGGTCAGGCGCCATCGCGTCGCGCGCTTCCTGCAGGTCTCGACCGACGAGGTCTACGGGCACGTCGAGCACGGCGCCTCGGTGGAGACCGACCCGGTTCGCCCGCGCAGCCCGTACGCCGCGTCCAAGGCCGGCGGCGACCTCCAAGTCCTCGCCTACCACACGACCTACGACGCGCCCGTGCTGATCACGCGCGGCTCGAACACCTATGGTCCGCACCAGTACCCGGAGAAGCTGATCCCGCTCTTCATCACCAACCTGCTCGACGGCGAGCAGGTCCCGGTGTACGGCGACGGTCTCCAGGTGCGCGACTGGCTGCACGTCGACGACCACGCGCGCGGGATCTGCCACGTGCTCGAGCACGGGACGCCCGGCGAGGTCTACAACCTGGGTGGCGGCAACAGCCGCACGAACCTCGAGATCACCAAGGAACTGATCCGGCTCGCAGGCCGATCGCTGGAGGCCAGCGTCCGGCACGTCACCGACCGCGCCGGCCACGACCGGCGCTATGCCCTCGACGCCGGCAAGGCGGGGGCGCTCGGCTGGTTGCCCACGGTTGCCTTCGCGAAGGGCTTGGCGGAGACGGTCGCGTGGTATCGCGATCGCGAGGACTGGTGGCGCCCGATCAAGTCCGGCGAGTTCGCCGACTACTACCGGCGTCAGTACGCGCACCGCTGACGAAGAAGAGAAGAAGAAGCAGCATGGTGATGGACCGAGCGCAGCAGCATCGCGCATTGCCCGGATCGACGTTGCGCGCAGCCGTGGGCGGAGCGCCGCCGGAATGAAAGGCATCATCTTGGCGGGGGGCCTCGGGTCGCGGCTGCGGCCGCTCACGAAGGTCACCAACAAGCATCTGCTGCCGATCTACGACCGGCCGATGATCTACTATCCGCTGCAGACGCTGTGCGACGCGGGCATCCGCGAGATCATGATCGTGACCGGCGGCAACAACGCCGGCGACTTCTTGAAGCTGCTCGGGAACGGGCGCGAGTTCGGATTGCCGCACATCGCGTACACGTATCAGGAAGGCGAAGGCGGGATCGCGGACGCGCTCAAGCTGTGCGAGCACTTCGCCGCGGGCGACTCGGTGGTCGTCATGCTGGGCGACAACATCATCCAGAGCAGCATCCTGCCGCACGTCGAGCGGTTCGAGCGCCAGCGCTCGGGCTGCCGGCTGCTGCTCAAGGAAGTCGACGATCCCGAACGCTTCGGCGTGGCGGAGTTCTCCGGCGAGCGGATCGTCGCGATCGAGGAGAAGCCGAAGGTTCCCAAGAGCCGTTTCGCGGTGACGGGAATCTACATGTACGACAACCGCGTGTTCGACTTCGCGCGCGACCTCAAGCCGTCGGCGCGCGGCGAGCTCGAGATCACCGACGTCAACAACGCGTACGTCGCCGGCGGCGACTGCTACTACGACGTGCTCGACGGCTGGTGGACCGACGCGGGACAGTTCGAGTCGCTCTACCGCGCGACGCAGCTCGTCGCCGAGGAGCGGATGCGCAAGGCGCTCGCGCCCGCGTGAGCGCGCAGCGTGTCGCGCTCGTCGGCGGATCGGGCCAGCTCGGCACCGCGCTGCGCGAAGCGCTCGCGGGCCGCGAGGTGCTCGCGCCCGCGCACGCCGAGCTCGCGCTCGAGGACCGCGCGGCGCTGGAGGACCTGCTCGACGGCTTTCGCCCGGACGTGCTCGTCAACTGCTCCGCGTTCCACCACGTCGACACGTGCGAGCGCGAGCCCGCGCGCGCGTTCGCGATCAACGCGCTCGCGGTCGACGCCGCTGCGGAAGCGTGCGCGCGGCGCAACGTCGCGTTCGCGACCGTCAGCACCGACTACGTGTTCGACGGCACGCTCGGGCGCGCGTACCGCGAGGCCGACGCGATCGATCCGCTGACGGCGTACGGTGCGTCGAAGGCGGCCGGCGAGGCGCTCACGCGGCGCCACGGCGAACGGCACTACATCTTTCGCACCAGCGGCGTCTTCGGCACGACCGGTTCGTCGAGCAAAGGCTACACGCTCGTCGAGAAGGTGCTGCGCCAAGCGGAAAACGGCGAGCCGACGCGGATGGTGTCCGACATGACGTTCTCGCCGTCGTACGCGCCGCACGTCGCGGCCGCGATGCGCGACGCGCTCGACCGCGGCGCGTTCGGAACGCATCACGTCACCAACCACGGCGCGTGCAGCTGGTACGAGTTCGTGCGCACCGCGTTCGCGAAAGCCGGGCTGTCCGGCGCGCCGCTCGAAGCGACCAGCTACGCGGCGCTGGGAAACCCGACCCGCCGGCCGATGTGCTCGCCGCTCGAGAACACGACGTTCGCCGCGGCCGGAATCGCGCCGCTGCCGCCGTGGGAGCACGCGCTGGACGAGTTCCTCGCGGCGCGCCGCGCCCGCCTCACCGCGCAGAACGCGTAGCCGCGGCGGCTGCCGCTACACGACGGTGACGACGGCTTCCACGGCGGTCTCGAACCAGCGCACGAACTCTTGCACGATCAGCACCTGCAGCACGTAGCGCCCGGGCGTCGCCGGCGCCGTCGCGCGCAGCGCGTACCGCGACACGGAACCGGGCGCGGCGGCCGGCGCGATGAGGGAGCGGCCGCCCGCGCTGACGACGGCGCCTGCTCCGTCCAGCCAGCGGTCGGCGAAGCGCACCGGGGACGGAAAGAAGCTGCTCAGCGCCGCGGCGCCGTCGTTGCGCAGCGTGACCGTGGCCGCGAACGCGCGGCCCGCGGCGACCTGCGCCGGCGCGTCGAGCGCGCTGAGCTGCACGGCGTCGCCGGCGACGGCGAGCGCGTCGGTCGTGATGCGCGCGAGCAGCCGCGCGCGGTCGACCGGCAGGTGCGACGCCACGGCGAAGAGATCGGTCGCGTCGCGCAGCGCGGCGACGGGCAAACGCTGCGCGAGGCTGCCGCGCGGGTCGGTCGCGGAGCCGAGCCACACCTCGCAGTACGGAAAATACCGGCGCAGCTGGCGGCGGAGCACGTTCGGCCGCTGCTCGTTGACGTGCATCGTTTGCTCGTACGGCGTGCGCGGATCCGCGGGCAGCGTCTCGCCGCGCGCCGCCGCGTCGCGCCGCCGGCGCGGATAGCCGTAGCGGTACATCCACGCGTTCGGCCAGGTGTGGATCACGAACGTGCCGGACGGCGCGAGCATGGCGGCGAGCCGCGCGTAGAGCGTGTCGAGCTCGGACGGCGCGAGGTGCTCGATCACGTCCGACGCGACGGCGACGTCGAACCCGCCGGCGTCGTCGAACTGCGTCGCGTCGGCGCACACCAGCCGCACCGGCAGGTCGCCGGCGGTGGCGCGCGCGAGCGCGAGCGCGTCCTCGGAGTAGTCGACCGCCGTGACGCGCGCGCCGGCCGCGGCGAACGCGTACGCGAGCTCGCCGCGCCCGCAGCCGACGTCGAGCACGCGCGCGCCCGCCGCGGCGGCGGCGAGCGCGTGCACCGCGGCGAGCCGCGGGTCTTCGAGCTTGCGGCCCGCGAAGAGCTCGTACTCCGCGTGTCCGCCGCAGTCGGACACGTAGTAGGCGGTGTCATACGCGCCGCGCAGCTCGCCGGAAGTCGTCATGCGCAGGTCCTTCGGCGCGGGAGTTGCTCCGCCCGCACCGTACAGGTGCCCCGATGAACGTTCTGGTCACCGGCGGCGGCGGTTACATCGGCGCCGTGCTGTGCCGCCAGCTCCGCGACGCGGGCCACGAGCCCGTCGTCCTCGACCGGTTGTTCTGGGGCCGCGAACCGCTCGCGGGGCTCGGCGCGCGGATCATCCGCGGCGACATTCGCGCGCTCGACGACGCGTGGTTCGACGGGATCGACGCCGTCTGCCATCTCGGCGGGCTGTCGAACGATCCGACCGCGGAGTACAACGTCGAGGCGAACTGGCAGATGAACGCCGCCGCGACCGAAGCCCTGGTGGAAGCCTGCAAGCGCCACGGCATCCGCCGCTTCACGTTCGCCTCGAGCGCGTCCATCTACGACCGCGAGACCTCGCACGAGCTGCACACCACGCCGATGATGTGCGACGAGCAGACCGAGATCGCGCCGCGCGGCGCGTACTCCACGTCCAAGCGCAAGGCGGAGGAGCTCATCCTCGCCGCGGCCGGCGACGTGTTCGCGCCGGTGATCTTTCGCCAGGGCACGGTGTACGGGCACAGCCCGCGCATGCGCTTCGACCTGGTGGTGAACACGTTCATCAAGGACGCGATCGTCGCGCGCAAGCTGTTTCTGCACGGCGGCGGCTGGATGTGGCGGCCGCTGGTCGACGTGCGCGACGTCGCGCGCGTGCACGTCGCCGCGCTGACGACGCCGCTCGACCGCATCGGCGGCCAGATATTCAACGTGCTCGAGGAGAATTATCAGATTCGCCAGCTCGCGATGCTCGTCACGGGCTCGCTCACGATCCTCAAGCCCGACTGGCGCGTGGAGATCGTCGAAGCCCCGCCGCCCAAGATCGTGCGCAACTACCGCATGAGCAACGCGAAGCTCAGCCGCGTGCTCGATTTCACGCCGTCGGTCACGGTGCTCGAGTCGATCGAGGACATGCTGCGGCGGCTGCCGCTCGAGCGCCCGCAAGAGTTCGGCAACCCGCGCTACTACAACATCGACTGGATGTCGCTGCTCGAAGAGGTGCACGCCGAGCAGCGCGGCTTCGCGTCGATCTACTAGCGCCTAGACCGCGGCGGGCTTCCCTGCGCCGATGCGCGGCGCATGGCCCGAGGTGCGCGCGAACTCCGCGATGAGATGGTAGCGCGGCGGCTCGTAGTGCGTGGCCGGGTCGAACGGCGACTCGAACAAGTCGAGCGCGAGGTCGGCGCGCACGAAGAACGCGTTGGTGCCGGGGAGGTTGCAGCCGACCAGCACGTAGCCGCGCTCGGTCATGGCGTCGTGAAACGAGCACAGCGAGGCGCCGAAGTAGTTCGTTCCGTCCCAGCGATGCGCCGCGTCGTACTCCATCACCCAGCGCGCCGGCGGACGGTACGACGCGTTGTACTCCAGCACCGCGACGCGCGGCCGCACCGCCTCGAGGGCGCGCAGCACGTGGTAGTCGTTGCCGTCGATGTCGAGCGAGAGCAGGTCGATGTCGCCCGACAGGCCCGAGTCGCGCACGAGCTCGTCGACGTTCTCCGGCGTCACCGCGGCGCCGACGACCGCGAGCCGCTCCTGCGCGATCGGCGCGCGGCAGTTGTCGAGG
>Ga0209624_10003578_pt1 | contig 10923 bp, 9 predicted proteins | sample JacPinW_OM2H0_O1_FD_188565 | JGI IMG/M metagenome (GOLD analysis project Ga0209624, IMG submission 188565) | Forest soil microbial communities from Algoma, Ontario, Canada - Jack Pine, Ontario site 1_JW_OM2H0_O1 (SPAdes) (version 2) | ecosystem: Environmental > Terrestrial > Soil > Boreal... | reverse complement strand
AGGAGCTGATTCCGTTGTATCGACCCTTTGGGAGCTGGAGGACCACACCACCGAACATCTGATGACGCAGTTCTACGCAAAACTCGCCAACCACGAAAGAAAGGTGGACGCGCTCCGCGCCGCCCAATTGGAACTGCTAGACAAGGGAGTGCCACCGTACTACTGGGCCAGCTTCCAAGTCGTCGGAGACCCCAACGGCACGCTCTGACATCTCGGATGCTTGTGTCGGGTGGTCCCACACCTATGGACGAGTACCAGAGCGGTCGCTGAGCGCAATGGCGATTCTTCACTAACGGACCATCGCGCCTGCCCTGAGATTCGGACTACTGGCAACATCTCTAGTAATCTCGCTTGACACGATATCAAGATATTGAACCTGCGCAGGTTCATTATTCAGATGATAGGGCGATGACCGGATCCACCATTGTGGCCCGTCTCGCCGGAATATACGCCGCTGCCACAGCGACCAGGCACAACAAGGATGTTGCCAGCGCAAGGGTTCGGACATCCATCCATGGCACTCCGAAAAGGAGACTTGAGATGGCACGGGCGAGCACCAGCGCTCCCGCTAGTCCGAGCAATAATCCGCTCCCGACTAGCGTGATGAGTTGCCTGAAAATCATTCGCATGATGTCCAGACGATCAGCCCCGAGCGCCATGCGTATCCCGATCTCGGAAGTGCGCTCAGCCACGGAATATGAGAACAGCCCATAGATGCCAACCGCGGCAAGAACAAGCGCAACCGCCGAAAATACGTTAAGCAGCCACGTCTGAAAACGGCGACGATTACCCAGTGTTTCGATCTCGGATTCGACCGTGGACACATCAAAGTGGGGGATGTTGGGTTTGACAGAGAGAATCGCGCTGCGGATGCTGTCGGCGAGCGGTAATTGCTCTTGTCTTGCACGCACCACGATGTCCATGGATGCCGTCCACGGAAGCTGGCTCTGCGGCAAGAAGAACTGTGGAAAGATCTGGCTTTCCGGACCATCGGGAAGCGTATCTCCGACGATGCCAATTACGGCTCGCCAGACGGAGGGTGATTCTCCAGGAACCCCATAGCGGAAACGCTGGCCAATCGGGTTCCCCCCTGGCCAGAACCGTTTCGCCATTGATTGGTTGATTATTGCCACTGGCAATGAATGGGGACCATCTGAGGAGTCGAAGAAGCGCCCACGCAGCAAGGGCACAGCTGCAGTTTGAAAGTACCTTTCGCTCACGACATGCGAGCCACTGGCCGCGGCTTCGTCTCCGCCTGAGAGATTCGGGCGGCCTTCGACCTCAATAACGTCGTCGGGAACGTAGTCGCTGAACAAGGCATCGATGCTGCCGGCATCCTGGACACCTGATAAGGCACGAATACGCGCCAAAGCTCCTTGATAGAACTGCGCCGCTTCAACATTCTGTTCCGCGGGGACATCGAGGTGGAGAAGAAACAACCGCTGCGGCTGGTAGCCGAGGTCGACTTTCTGAACGTCGAGGAAGCTGCGAAGCATCAGCCCCGCGCCGCTCAGCAGTACCATGGCGAGAGCCAATTGCAAAGCCATAAGAATGTTCCCAAGGCGACGACGAGCCATGCTGCCCGCCATTGTGCGACCACCGGCCTTCAGCGCGGTATGAGGATCGCGGCTGGTGTTCATCCATGCCGGCCCGATCCCGAACATAACACCAGTGAGGAGCGACAAAAGGACACAGAACATCAGGACTTCGGGGCTGAGTCGAATATCGGCAAACCCCCTGATTTGTGTCGGTCCGAAAGCGCGTAGTACGGGAACAGCTGCGGCGGCGATCCCCAGACCTGGCAAAGCGGCGAAGACGGAAAGAATAAGGGACTCAAGCAATTGCAACCGAACCAAACGCGTGCGGCTTGCCCCTAAGGCCAGGCGTACGGCGTTCTCCCTTTCCTTTGAGCTCTGGCGCGCCAACACAAGACTGGCAACATTCGTACATGCAATCAATAGAACGAAAACAACAGCACCAAAAAGCATCCAGAGTGCAATGCGCACGCGAGGTCCCACAAGTTCCTTTGGCAACGGCACAACATTGACCGATTTGCCAACCTCAAACTGCGGATATTCGCTTTTCAGCCGGGCGCTGATGGAATCCATTTCCTGTTGCGACTGCTCTGGGGTAACCCCAGCATTGAGACGTGCTATTGCATTGAAGGCATCGGCTTGCCGAGCCGTCAAATATGCCGGCCACTGTGACACAAAAGATAACGGAATCCAAACGCTGGTTTCCGCAGTCGGAAAATCGAAACGGGCGGGCATCACGCCGATGACTATTGCGCGCTTGTGATCGATCTCAATTGGCCTTCCGATAACGTCGGGAGAACCGCCAAAACGCGTTTGCCAAAATGAGTGACTAAGAACTGCCGCAGGTACGCGGCGATCCTCTTCCTGGGTGGTCCAACTGCGGCCCACCTGCGGAGCAACGCCCAGTACAGAGAAGAAATCCGAGGATACATAGCCCGCCTTGATGCGTTCTCCTTGCTCTCCACCCGTAAGCATGGCCGTATCGACCCGAAAGATAGCGGCAATTTGATTGAAACTATGGGACTGACGCCTCCAGTCCAAAATATCCGGATAAGAAGTCCAGTTTCTTTGAATATCTTTGCTCGGTACCGTGGACCAAAGCATGACGATGTTCGACGCATCGTGATAGGGCAGGGGACGCAGAAGAACACTTTGGATCACGCTGAACATCGCTGTATTCGCGCCGGTGCTCAACGCCATCGTCAGTACAGCAACAAGTGCGAATCCAGGGCTGCGGAGAAGGCCCCGAATCACCTGTTTTGCTTCTTTCAGCAAGTCGGCTAAGGCTTCAAGCCCCATCTTTGACTCCGATTTGATATTACAGAGACGAACCATGGACCGCTAGAGACTCCAAAGAGAAGCTGGAACTTGGCAGAACCCGTTCAATCCCGATTATTAGCCGTGCCCTCCCGTTATAAGTCGTAGGTCTGTGACCGCAATCCAGAAGGTAGTTCTCAACTGACGCGAACAGGCCAATGCGTTTACCGAAGGTCTGGAGAGCTAACCGGACATTCGCTGCTTACGGTCTTCAGTGCCATGTCGAACTGCCGATCGTTGCCGTGTCTTCTGTCCTGCCAATCGAATTCGCTGATCACATCAGGTTCAATCGGACTGCCCTCAAGAGCAGTCCCTCTCCATGTGTAATAAGCCCCCGTCGGGAGGGCGAGCTGAAAGCCGTGTCCAACTTTTACCGAAGTCGCAGACAAGAGCCGTCCGGCCGTCTTTTCACCAACAATCGTCGCGAGCTTATTTTCCTTCGCAAAAATTGTGACCATCTCAGCCGCGCTCGCCGTGTGGCGATCCACGAGCAGGACGATGTTGCCGTCGTAAGGCTTCGGACCTAAACCCTCAGACTCCAAAACAATTGGAGATTTGGTAATGAACGCCGGCAAATATCGCAGACCCAGCAGCCAGAGGAAGCGTGTTGATGAGGGAATCTTACCCAAGCGAGGAAAGGAGGCCTTTATCGAGGACAGATCACGTGTTGCCCAGCGTTTGTCGGCCGCATAACCGACCGGCACTCGGTCTGGAGTCAACAGACTCATCAGGCGTAGCGATCCGGCGCCACCGCCAGTATTACCCCGAAGGTCTACGATGAGCCGTTCGATATTGCCCAGCTCCGCAACGGCGGCGGACATTGCGTTCGAGACCTCGACGCCGAGCATTCCTGGGAACATGGCGACCTTGAGGTAGCCGCCACCATCGCTCAGTTTCTTTGATTGAACAAGGGTAGGCTCAACGAAATGGAGTTTATTCCCCTTTGGCCTGGACACATCGACTACGACGCTCCTCTCCCTTCCATCGTTTGCAACGATGTCAAGGTTTGAAGTCTTTCCCATCGGGAAGACCGGGTGCTCAGGCGGCACTATTTCTTTGCCGTCAACCCGAAGGAGGATGTTTCCCGGCGCAACACCTGCGACGGCTGCAGCTCCTCCGTCATGCACATCCTGAAAGATCCACCGTGAGCCGTAGGCTGTTTTGTCAGAGAGGTAAGTTGCGCTCAGTGCCGCCCGACTTGATGCCCGCCGTGCGGCTCCGTGGAAAAAACCCAGATGCGAAGTTTTGAGCGTTTGCAGCAGATCCATCATCGCTTGCTCGAAAGCGTCAGCCGTAGCCGCGGATTCAATTGTGGCGCGATGGCTCGCTACCGCGTTCTGCCAGTCTTGCCCGAGGAGTTCCGGTTTGTAGAATTTGGATTCGAGAACCTTCAGAACACGCTCAAGAACATCGTGTCTCGCTTTGTCCGTTAGGCCCGACTCATGGCTAGGGGGAGTATTCATATCCACATCTCTATGATGCCGCAACCGGAGCTAATTAATCTTCAGTGGATAGTAGTACGTGCCGTTGTCAGTGCCTCGCACAGTCGCGAGGAAGTAGGCTCCTGGCTTGGCAGCTCGCAGATCGAGCGTTACGTTCACCGAGATTTTTCCTCCGTCTCCTTCAACGGCATTCCCGGCCCCAGTTGCCACGATTCGGCTTCCTGTTTTGTCCTTAGACACATTCACGTTATAGCTGCCCACTTCGCTGAAGCGAGGCAGTACAACCGAAAGGTGGACGATCGCGGCGGGCAATGAGACCTCTTGCAACGGGGCTGTGTCGTCATCAGCCCCTCTCATCGTCCCGCTATTAAATAGATCGATCGTAGCGCTTACAGGCTGAGCAGAGGCAACCTGGACGTTCGGAGCGTCCACTGAATGATAGTGCCTGAATGCCACATAACCGCCGCTACACATCACAATCAGAGAGGCCGCCAAGGCCAAAGGAACAGTCCTCAGTCGCGGGGTTTTTGGGACTCGCGCAGAGTTGGAAGGCGTAACCTCGATAGGGCCAGAAATGGCTTCGGAGTTTGGCGTAGAGGCGACGGCCTTCGATTCTTCCCAGTCCAAGCGATAATGCCGATACTCCGCATAACACTCAGAACAAGATCCAACATGAAGTCGGGCCGGATGCTCTGCCGGCAGCCTATCCTCAGCCAGGGCTTCTAGCGTTTTGTCGTCAGGACAGCCTTTTCGCTCGGGATTCGGAAATGTCTCAAGAAGGAAGTCCTTCATCAGATCCGGGTTCAATGACGATCTACCCTTTCGTCTCGCAAAATTGTGGTGAGCCGTGGCCCGGATCATCTATTTTGCGAGCACCAGTCAAAGTGGAAGCTAAGCGCTCTTTGACGCGCTGGATGGCTTTCGCGGCTGCGGAGTATGTCGTTCCCAACGCATTCGCGACAGTTGCCGGGCTCGTTTTATCTTGCAGGAGCAGAACGAGAATATACCTGTCCCGTTCGTTCAGGGTTGCTTTTAGTTGTTCAAAGAGTATTTTACGATCGATAGCGCCCTGAAAAGAACCACTCAGGCAGCCAATACTTTCAAGGTCGCGCCCAATCCCAGCGACTTGCTCTCTGGCCGCTCCACTCCTCATCCAGTCGCGAACTTTACCTTTGAGTGCGGAGTATGCGTAGCGTTGCGGTGAAATAAGAATTGTTACTCGCTCTTGCATGTTGAGAGCTACTTCTTCCGCCCAGGTCGCAATCATCGCAGGATCGACTTGAGGGTAATCCCTCAGTACCCAATGAAACGACCGATCCACAGCGGTTTCGACCTCTGCACAAACAACGGTTCCGTTTGTATCCACGAGATGTAAGTGAGCCCGAGTCATTGGCAAGTCATCTCTGCAAAAAAAATGCTCAATGGTGTCAAAATCTGTCCCTCTCATCTCGCTTAGAGGGTAGAAGTCAAATTTACTACGTGTCTGTAACTGACTGCCAACAGCGAGTTGCGGACTCTGTGGAAAGCGAGAGCTATTTCTTTGACGATTTTGATCGCGACTCGCCGCCCTCGACCAAGCCTAGACCGGCGACCAGTTCTTCGATTGGTATTTGAAAAACCTCGGCAATCCGAAGCAGAGTCGGCACTGAGAGACCATCGCCTTTTTCAATACGCTGTATCTGCGTCAAGTGAAAGCCATGCTGAACAACAAGTGCGCGCAAAGTCAGCCCGCGCTCCTTGCGCAACAGTTTGACTCGCTTACCTAAAGCCGCTGAGAACTTTTTGTAGTCGTATCGCAGCATGGAATCGGTGTCGATGTGGACCTCGCGCAAGATGATAAGAGCACATCGCAACCTCCCGGTATAGCGATCTCTGCAAAATCTTAGCAACCTCCAAAGCACACACACAAATGTGGAGATGCCTTATCGTGTCTTGTACACAATATTGTGGATATGAAAAGTGTGTTGACACGATGCGGAAGACTCGCTATAAGTTGTGCATGATGACACAAGTTTGTGGTACCACAGCAACGTGTACACGGCGGCGGATTGTACCGCGTGGCGATAGGGCTGTGGACCGCAAAGCCCAACACGAAAGGAGAACAAAAAGCCGCTTGCATGAAGGCTCTTTTGAGAGCACAACCCATTTCCTTTACCCCGACTTCGCTTCACAAGGAGAAAACTTTGAATAAATTAATCGACTCACGCCTGGCGCGGCGCTGGGTTCAGAAATTGTCGAAGAAGAATCTGCGGACATTTGGGCGAACCATCGCACCGTGTCTGCTCGCCATTTCACTTACCTCACTTGCTCACGCTCAAGGCACGGTTGATTTTTCCGGTGCAACGACCGCGATGAATTCCTTCAAAACGTTCGCAGAATACGCCGGAGCCGTCATCTGCCTCGGAGGTCTCATCTTCGCTGGCGTTCGGATGATGAGTGGTCGCTTCCAAGATGCGATTCCCGGTCTTTTCGGCGCACTCTTCGGTGCTGGCGTTCTCGGCTGGGGCGCTGGTTGGATCAGCTCTCTCACCGGCCAGACCGTTACCCAGTAAGGAGCCCAACCATGACCAAACGAGGGGAACCGTTACCGATCAATCAGGCGATGAACAGATCCAGAACAAAAGCCGGTCTGGAACTGACGACGTGGATGGTTATTGTCTTTGTCTCGATAACGGTTTTCCTCGTTGGTTTTCGCATTCTGGCCCTCATCAGCTTCCCAGTATTGGTAGCTGCTGCGTGGCTCACCGTCCGCAAGCACCCAAAGATGTTCGAGCTTTGGGGCCACAGCCTCTTCCAGAAGCCCTACTATGACCCCCGAAAAGAAAACTGAACTCAGACGCCATACGCCCTGGTACGCGAAAGCTGGAGCTGGTTGCAGCATCGTGCCGATTTCTCGTTTCGTGACCCCGACCATCTTCGCCCTGAAAACAGGCGGCTATGGATGCCTGTTTTCACTAACCGGCATAGATGAGGAGAGCTTGACCGATCAGGAACTCGAAGCGCGAGTGCGTTCCATCGAGGGTGCACTACGCGGCTTGCCTGAAGGTTCCTGCCTCTATCAGTACGCCCGCGTTCTCTCAGGTTTTGAGATTCCGCGCCAAAAGAAATACAGCGATCCCGTCACCGAGACATTTGTAAACGACCGTCTCGCGTTCTTAGAACAGACAGCAGGGTTTCGCAGAATTGACCTGCATTGGTGCCTCACATTCGAGCCGTCGCAGAAAAACCCTTTTGACCGAAAGCCCAATGAGAAGACGGAGGATCATGCGCGGATGCTGTCGAGTCTTCAAAAAAGCGCGACAATCCTTGAATCACATCTAAATACAGCGGTCGGCCTGCGGCTTCGCGACAAAGCCGAGGCGTTCCCATTCTTTTCATATCTCTTCAACCTAGAGCCGTGGTGCGAACACGACCGTCTCATCCGTGATACCGGAGTGGACCGACAGATTGTAAAGAGCCCGCTGTCGTGGCACAGTGACCATCTCCGGGTAGGGAAGCGTTATGTCCAGATGTTCTCTCTGATGAATACACCGGAAATATCAAGACCGTGTCAGTTTTCAGGCTTGATGACGCTCGATTGCGACAGTGTTCTATGCACGAGCTGGAGGCCGAAGTCGGCAGCATCAGCGCGATCGGAGATTTCGTCGCAAGAAAAGTTCATCTCCTTTTTCAAAGTTGGCGTTCTCGCCCGCGTGATGAGCGGTAGGGATACTGCTTCGCTTGAGACAGGGGCAGGTGCCAAAGCCGCTGAAGCCAGCGTGGACGATCTTAGTGAAGTCATCCGCTCTCTCGACAAGACCGCGCAAGGTGAATTCACAATGCGATTGCTACTCGCCGCCAAAAGCGTAGAGCAGCTTCGTGACACAATCCCAGCCGTTCACCGACTATTCGTTGATGCCCGCGCTCAAGTGATGGAAGAGACACTTGGAAACCTATCTTCGTTCTACACAATGTTTCCGGGGAATCAGAAGTTCAATGTCTTCCCGCTGTGGTTAGGTGAGAACCACCATGCGCGAATGTCTTCTGTATTCGCCCCGCACATCGGGCACCCGTACTCGGAAGACCTTGACGCCGAATACCTGAACATCTTTGAGACGCGGACCCGCACCCCGTTTTTCCAAGATGCCTATGTGAACGGCGTGCGCGTCATGCTCATCATCGGACCAACCGGCACCGGAAAGTCAGTCCACGCTAACCAGATGCTTGCGTTGGAGCGAAAGTACGACGGTTTCTCCTACATCTTTGATATCGGCGGTTCCTACGAGAGTCAGGTTGAACTCTACGGTGGCAAAGTAACCCGAGTTGGCAAGGATGGCCCCCGCGCCGCTCCTTTCTCATTGGAACCAACAGAGAACAACGTCAAATTCCTTTACTCGTTCGAGAAGCTGTTGCTCACCAGTGGAGGCGCGGTGCTGAGCCCGGAAGACGACGATGTGATCTACAAAGCCGTGCAAGGCATTTACCACCTAGAGCCTCACAATCGCCGTCTCTCAAATCTTGGACTGCCGAAACACCTGGACCGCTATATGGCCAAGTGGGTAGGGAAGGGCGTCTATGCCGCGATCTTCGACAACGTAGAAGACGAGCTTTCCCTCGGACGTCTTCAGTGCTTCGACTTCCAAGGAGTAAACAACAGTCAATACGCCGACCTTATCGAGCCGCTGATGGTCTGGATACTTCGTCGCATTGACGATGTGCTCTACAACCCAGCAAATCTGGGCGTCCCCAAGCACGTTCTCATTGAGGAGATTTTCTCCAGCATGAAGAATAAGCAGCTCCTAGATTCTGCACTCGCCTCTATCAAAACCGTTCGCAAAAACCTCGGCGGCGTGACTTTGATTGGCCAGTCTGCGAATGACCTGGGAGAAAACGCGGACAGCATCGTCAACTCTTGTACCTCTTTCCTTTTTTTACCGGATGCCACTTTCAACCGGAAGCATTACGGCGAACTCTTCAAACTCACCGACCAGCAACTCGATTTATTCGAGTCACTGCGGGACCGTGAAGGGCTCTACGTGCGTCGCGACGGCTTGACTAAGGTTGTCACGCTCAATCTCGACAACCGGAGCTACGCCAAATTCTCCACAAAACCAAAGGACCGGGTACGCCGGACCAAACTCATCGAGAAGTACGGACTCACCGAGGGCATCGAGCGGTTTGCCCAAGGAGAGGCTGTCTAACCGCTGCGCCACACCACTCCACGACAAGGAAAAACACTATGAAGACGATCTCAATCCTGCTTATAAGTTCCGGCCTTGCGGTTGGCGCAGTCACAACCAGCCAGGCGGCCACGTCGCCAACCTTATTGCCCAGCGCACCACGCACTGTTGTCATACACGAGACGGAGACGCCGCCCGTCATCCGGGCCGGACTCCTTCAATCAACTCTCATCCTGCTACCGGCAGAGGAAAAAGTCGCTACTGTTTTCGGTGGCGATACCGTGTCTTGGGTGTTCGATGGCGGCCACGTCGCTAGCCGATTCATCTCGATCAAACCAAAAGTCGCAAACACGACTACTGACGTGCATATCGTTTCCGATCACGGTAACGAATACACCCTGCAGCTCAGAGAAGTATCGAGCGACGGTGATCCTCATTTCGATTCCAAGGTTTTTGTCACCCCCGGCGATCAGGCTGGTAAAGACAAGCTTGCAGCGATGCCTGTCTTTGTTCCCGCGGCTGAGTTGGACAAGGCGAAGCGGGAGGCCCAAGAAGCCGAGGTACAAGCGGCAAACGAACGTAAGGCTGATGCAGCTAAGGCTGAGCAGTATCGCAGCCAATATCCCGAACAGCTCCACTTTGACTACACATGGGACCAAAAGAAGGGTAATGAACTTGGCCTACAGCAAGTGTGGCGTGATGACAAGTTCACCTATTTACGTGGTCACTTCCAAGAGACCCCTGCTCTTTACGAGCTGAAAGACGGGAAGGGAAGTCTGATCAATTTCGATTTCAACGAAGGACTTTACACGATTCCCAAAACTCTTTCAGACGGGTATCTCACCATCGGCAAAAAGCGTGTCGAGTTCAAACGCACAGGAGGCAACTAGCGTCATGACCGATCCAAACCGGATTCCCCCAGCCGTAATCGATCCCGGCCCCGTTCCTACTCAGCCAGAGGCTACGCCCGCAATCAAGAAGTCGATGCCAATCATCATTGGGTTGGCCGCAGTTATCCTAATCATCGGGCTTGCCAATGTAGGGAACCTTTTGCATCACGGCGCAAAGGAAGCACCGCGGAGTGCGCTTCCGATGCGTCCTGCATCTCCCAATGCTCAGCAGGTTACGAGTTTCGAGGCTCAGCAGCGGCTTCTTGCCCAGCGTGACGAGGCCGATCGAATCCGTCAACAGCAGCTTGCCGCGCAAATGGCTCAACTTCAGCAAGAGCAGGCTATACCTGGCCCCGAATCACCAAACACGGCTCCCATGACGGCGGCACAGCGTCAGGCCATCTACGGCGATAGTCCGAACGCTCCTAAATACACTTCGAACACTTCGCAAGAGCAGGCCGAAGCAAAACAGCGGCAGCTCGCCCGTGAAAAGCAACACCAAGACGCTCTCAACAGCGACACAGTAGCCATCGACTTTGCACATGGTGGAACGGCAGCCAACGGCACGACTACGCTCGCG